>Ga0075426_10002427_pt1 | contig 13331 bp, 21 predicted proteins | sample SoiMethybrSBSTD5_FD_75304 | JGI IMG/M metagenome (GOLD analysis project Ga0075426, IMG submission 75304) | Bulk soil microbial communities from a Populus tree surrounding site in Tennessee, USA - Soil MetaG P. TD hybrid SBSTD5 | ecosystem: Environmental > Terrestrial > Soil > Tree plantation... | reverse complement strand
TGTCGCGCGCGTGGGCAAGGACAAGACGACCGGCGACGTCGTGGGGGCCATCTCGAGGTCGCCCGGCGGCCCGCGCATCGCAGGCGGCGAGGCAACCATGGGCGGAGGCACCGTGCGAACCGATTCGCCGTCGGAGGACGACGACCGCATGCGCGATCCGCGCCAGAACGAGCCTCGAAGCTGAGGAACTAAACGCGGACTCGTCCCTGCTTGAGCAGGGACTGTCCCGCAGGGGACTGTCCCACTAACGGTTAGTGGGACAGTCCCCCACCCTGCACGGGCCTAATGTGTGTCTGAGTGACGGCGAGCACGCCGGTGATCCTTCGGAACGGCGTCGGCATCGAGGATCCGCTGACGACCCTGCTTGGCTTTCTCTCAGAACAATGGGCCTACGACGTAACCGAGGTTTCGGGGCCGGGGTCGTTCGGTGAGCCTGACCTTAGGCTGGCCAACAGGGGCGGCGCCCGCATCTCGGCGGCCGAGATCGCGGCCGTCTTGAAGCAGCGCCGGCGGATCGAGCGAGCGCTACGGGCGATCGCTCCCGATGCCTCTCTGGCCGGCGCCTCAAGCTCGGTGCCATGGCTGCCGCTGAGGCGGCTCTTCGACGCGTTTGCAGACATCCGAGGGGTCGGTTTCTCGAAGATGACGAAGGCGCTGCACAGAAAACGCCCGGCGCTGATCCCAATGCTCGACAGCGTCGTCCAGAAGTACCTCGAGGACGACGATCTCGGACCGAAGGCTCCGTTCGGAGAACGCGGGCTTGCGCTCGTACGCGGTTACAAGCGCGACCTCGATCGCAACCGAGCGGCTCTGCGAACCGTACGGCGGGAGTTGGCGAGGCGAGATTACGTTCTGAGCGAGGTGCGAATCCTCGATCTGCTGATCTGGTCGGTGGAGGTGCCTAGACCGCCCGTGCCGTCGTAGGCGGGATCACGGCGCCGATCAGCCAGAAGAGCGGGAGAAAGAGCCCGAGGATGAACATCACCCAGTGGCCTTTTCTCAAGGTCATGACCCCGAGCGTCGCCAACAGGACGATGTACAAGAGCCCGCCGAAGCCGATTCCCCACCACATAGTTCCTCCCGCAGTCGCAGTCTTTTGGAGTTGCGCTCCCGACGATGGCGTCCTGTCGAGCGCGGAGCATCACCCGCTCGGGACGAAAAGGGGCCTTCAGCAGCAGTCGCAGCTCTTGCCGCGCCAGGCGTCGATGCCTTCGTTCGCGGCAACCGCGGCGATGACGAGCGCCGCCGCCGGGTCGGCCCACCACCAGCCGAGCAGCGCATTCGCGAGCAGCCCGACGAGGAGCGCGAGTGAGAGATACGCGCAGATCATGTTCTGGCCCGCCTCGCTGACGGTGGCGGAGGAGTTCAGCTTCCGGCCGACGTTGCGCTTGGCGCGGGCGAGCAACGGCATCGTCGGCGCGGTCACGGCAGCGAGACCGATCCCGACCCAGCTCGCCTCCGGATGCTGCGAGCCGAGCAGGTCACGGGTCGCCTCGACGGCGATGTAGGCAACGAGCAGTGCGTAGCTGATCGCGATCAGCTGCTGCGCCCGTCGTTCGGCGGTGTGAGAGACGCCGCGGCCGCCGCTGAAGAGCCAGACGATCACACCGCCGGAGAGCACCTCGATCGCGGAGTCGAAGCCGAAGCCGACGAGCGCGACCGACCCGGCCGCGATGCCGGCGCCGACGGCGATCGCGAACTCGAGCACATGCCAGGCGTTGCCGGTCCAGGCGAGCAGCTTCGCGCGACGCTCGAGCGCAGCCCGGTCCTGCTGCTCCGGCAGAGGGAGCCGTCGCTGCAGCTGGACGGTCGTGCTCACTCGCGCGAGGCCCGCCACACCGAGCCTGCGAGCAGCCCGCCGACGGCCAGCGGCATCAGCCACCACGCATTGACGCCGCTGTGCGTCAGCACCGCCGTGAGCCCTAGCGCGACCGCGAGCCCCGCCGCGACTCGCCAGTCGTCGCCGACGATGAAGTCCCACCAGAAGCGGCCGAAGGCACGCACGTATCTCACGCTCCGGCCTCTGATGGGCGCAGGGCGACACGCTGGCGCTTCAGCGCTCGAACGAGGACAAAGGAGAGCAGCCCGAGGAAGCCGAGCACGGCGAGCAGCGAGAGCTCGTCGCCCGGCCAGTCGACGCCGGCTCCTTCGGCTCCCCAGAAGCAGCCGAAGCTCGTCAGCAGAAGGCCAACGGCGAACTTGATCGTGTTCTCGGGCACGCGCTCGAGCGGACCGCGGACGAGCACGCCGGCGAGGGTCACGACAACGACGGCCGCTGCGGCGCCTGCTGCCGCGAGCCCGAGTCGACCCTGGGCACTGCCGAACGAGATGACGATGAAGACCACCTCGAGCCCCTCGAGCAGGACGCCCTTGAACGAAACCGTGAAGGCATACCAGTCGAGGCCGGCCTTCTCCTCACGGCCCGCGGCTGCGGCCTCGGCACGCTCCCGCCGAAACGCCTCGTCTTCGTCGTGCATCGGCTTGTAGCCACTCGAGCGGAGAACGGCCTTCCGGAGCCACTGCATCCCGAACGCGAGCAGCAGCGCGCCGACGATCAGGCGGAGCGTCTCGATCGGAATGTACGTCAGCGCCGGTCCGAGCGCAGCCACCAGGGCCGCGAGCACGATCGTCGCCGCGCCGACTCCGATCAGCGTCGACCGCCAGCCGCGAACGACACCGACGCCGAGGACGATCGTCAGCGCCTCGACCATCTCGACCGCGCTGGCCGAGAAGGCGCCGAGCAGGATGAGGATCTCGCTGGTGTTCACCCGCTCACTCCTCGGGTGGCGCGAGAGCGCGCATCGACTCCGTCGACGGCACGAAGTAGTACGCGCCGGTGACCGCGCGGGTGTACTTCGTCAGGGCGTCGCGGGTTCCGTCGTCGAGGCCGGCCATGCTTTCGAGCATCTTCTGAAGGGGTTCCTGCTGCGCGCAAAAGCCGACGAACATGGTGCCGTGGTCGGTGACCGTTCCGTAGGGCATATTCCGTCGGAAGATCTTGCCGAACGTGTCCTGGTCGGTGCTCGCGACGTGGGAATCGGAGGGCTTGTCGTCCAACTCGACACTGTCCGACTTCCGGCGGCCGATGACGCGCTCCTGATCGCCGTCGGCCAGCGCCTCCCAGTGGGCCGAGTCGTGCGCCCACTTCTGGAGGAGCAGGATTGTCCCGCCGCCGCCGGGCTTGCCCTCGGGAACGAGCACGAACTCCGGTGCCTCGATCAGCGTCGGATTCTCCGTGCCGTCGATGAACCCAGTCAGGTCGAGATCGTGCCGGTACGGCCAGCTCGAGGTCTCCTCGGCGATGGTGGCGACCTCCGCCAGCGAGCGGATCGCCATTCGGGCGACATCGAAGATCACGTCGTACGCGCTTCCCGAAAGCCAGAGCACCGCGTCGTGTTGGGTGCCCGGCATCGTGAACTCCTCGACGCCTGCGATCGGGTCGTTGAACCCGTGTAGCTCGTCAGGCGCGTCGTCGGGGACGGCGACGCGCCAGACTTCCGGGCGGAAGCCGGCGACGAGGTTGACGCCGCCCATCGTCGTGCGGGGCTCGCGCAGCGACGCGACTGTGGCGACGAGCTCCGTCGCGTTCCGCTCCGAAACCGCGTCGAACTCGAGGTAAGCGTGCGAGGCTGTCCCCAAAGCGAAGATCCCACTCTGCGGGGTGTTCACGGTGCGATCCTCGCAGGTCGCGAGCCGCCCGCGTCAGTGCTCCAGCCCTGCCGTCAAGCGTACGATCCCGCGATGGCGACGGCCGACCGCTGGCTCGCGAGCATTTGGCCTCTCGTTCGCGCCCACCTGCCCGAGGCGCCCGCGTCCGTGGTCGACGTGGGCTGCGGGCCGCGCGGCGGCTTCGTCCCGATGCTGCGCTCCCAGGGCTACGACGCGATCGGCGTCGATCCCAAGGCGCCCGACGGGCCGCATTACCTGCAGACCGAGTTCGAGCATGCCGAGCTTCCCCGTCACGTCGACGCCTTCGTCGCCTCGGCCTCACTTCACCACGTTGCGGAGCCGGCGGCCGTTATCGATCGGTTCACAGGCGCCGTCGTCGTGATCGAATGGGCGTGGGAGAGCTTCGACGCCCGGACCGCAGGATGGTGCTTCAGTCGCCTCGGCCCCGATGGCGACCCAGGCTGGCTCCATCGACGCAGAGACGAGTGGAGCTCGTCCGGCCAGGACTGGTCCAGCTACCTCCGCGGCTGGGCCGAACGCGAGAACGTGCACGCCGGAGAGTCCCTGGTCCGGTTACTGGACGAGCGCCTCGAGCGCCAACATCTCGCGCACGGGCCGTACTTCTTCGCCGACCTCGTCGAGACGACCGCGGCTGACGAACAGCAAGCGATCGACGCCGGCGAGATCCAGGCCGGCCGGATCGACTGGATCGGACGCAGCCGCTCCTGATGACGCCAGCGGCGAGTGGATCATCGCAGTCGAGCGCGAAGCGGATCTGTTCTCTGCTGCCGAGTGCCACCGAGATCGTCGCTGCGCTCGGCTGTCTCGAGCAGCTCGTCGGACGCTCGGCCGAGTGCGATTTCCCGCCCTCGGTGGCCGGCCTTCCGATCGTCACGTCGGCGCGAATAGTCACCGCCGATCTCGACAGCGCGGCGATCGACGGCGCTGTCCGCGCAGCCCTCGCCGAAGGCCGCTCTCTCTATGCGGTCGATGGCGATCTGATCGCGGGACTGGCGCCGGACCTGATCCTCACTCAAGACCTGTGCCAGGTCTGTGCCGTCTCGAGCAGTGACGAGTCCGTGTGCGCGATCGGCATCGAAACGCTCGCGCTCGACGCGCACTCGATCGTCGGAATCGAGGAATCCGTCTTGGAGTTGGGTGCGCGGCTCGAGGTAAACGCCCATGCGCGAGCCGTCGTCGACGCGATGGAGCTCGCGATTCGCGAGACCTCCGCTCGCGTCGGCGACCTTCCCCGCCGACGAGTCTTCGTCTGCGAATGGCTCGACCCGCCCTTCGCGGCCGGGCACTGGGTGCCGGAGATGGTCGCGGCTGCGGGTGGCGTCGACGTCCTCGGTCAGGCAGCGCAGCCGTCGTTCCAGACGAGCTGGGAAACCGTGCGCCGGCTCGAGCCCGAGCTGGTGGTGCTCGCCCCCTGCGGATTCGACGCAGAGCGCACGGCCTCGGAGGCTCCGCGCGCGGCGATTCCCGATCTCGGCTGCCCCGTGGTTGCGGTCGACGCCAATGCCTACTACTCCCGACCGGCGCCTCGGGTCGCAAGCGGCATACGCCAGCTCGCGCATCTGTTCCATCCCGACGCCGTCCCGGACCCGGGGCTTCCCTACGTGGAGCTCAGTCGATCAAGACCGCAATCGATAGCGAAGGTAGACCGTTCCGGCGCGGAAGCGGCGCTCGTCCAGAAGCTCGAGGTCGGAGCGGCTGCTGCCTTCCGGAAGCGCGCGCTTGCCGCCCCCGACGAGGACAGGGACGAGTAGGAGCTGGAGCTCGTCGACCAGCCCGGCCACGATCGCCCGGCCGGCGAGCTCCGCGCCGCCGACGCTCAGATCACTGCTCGCCGTCGACTTAAGCTGGCGGACCACCGCGACGTCGAAGTCACGCTCGATCCGGGTCCGGGCGGTGGACGGCGCCTCCAGAGTCCTCGAGTAGACGACCTTGTCAGCGCCGCTCCAAATCTCGGCGAACTCCTGCTCGGCTGCCGGCAGATCGGCCAGGTTCGCCGGGTCCTCCCAGAAAGCCAGCGTCTCGTACATTCGCCGCCCGAGCAGGTACGTGCCGACCGGCCGCTCGAGCTCGTTCACGAACGCGTGAACCTCGTCGTCCGGCGCTGCCCAGCCGAACTTGCCGTCGGCGTCCTCGATGAACCCGTCGAGCGAGGCGATGGCGTTGTAGATCAGTCTGGCCACTGAACGTGGATCTACGCCGGCGGGACGCTGAAGAGGGTGAGTTGCATCCCGTCGGGCGCTGCTAGGCGCACGTTGCGATCGCCCCACGGGGTCTCGACCGGCGGAGCCAGTTGCGATCCGCCCTCAGCGACGAGCCGCTCGGCGGCCACATCGGAATTCTCGACTTCGAAGGCGATCCGCACCGGACCGGCCACGCGCCGGCCGACCTCGATCGCATCAACCGCCGCGGCCTGCGCCTCGTCGAAGAGCTCGAGCGTTCCGCGGTCCGCGCCGAGCAGGAACCCACGACCACCGTCGTTCTCGAAGAAACCGAGCTGCTCGAGCCCCAGGGCGTCTCGGTAGAAGGCCACCGCGGCATCGAGGTCGTCGACGGTCAGCACGAGCCTGAGCTCCCGCACGCTCATTGCTCCTGCGCGAACACGGTCGGGCGCAGACACGGGCGGGAGGCTAGCGCGGCGTCATCCAAACGGCATGACGCGCAGCCCACCCGCTCGCGCGACGATCTGGACGATGCTCCGCTGGCTATTCGTCTCCTGGATCGCGAATGCCATCGCGCTCGGCGTCGCGGCGCTGCTGCTCGACGGGATGGACGTGAACGGCTCCTTCGGGACACTCTTCGTGGCGGCGCTCGTGTTCGGAGTGTTGAACACGCTCCTGAAGCCGATCCTCAAGCTCGTAACGCTGCCCTTCGCCGTTCTGACACTCGGAATCGCCTGGTTCTTCGTCTCGATGCTGATGCTCTGGCTCACGGATCTGCTTGTCAGCGGCTTCGACATCAACGGATTCGGAACCTACATCTGGGCGACGATCATCGTGTGGGCCGTCAACCTCGTCGTCGACAACGTCTTCTATCGGCAGAGTCACGGCAGGCGGCGCGCGGCGGCGACGGCTTAGTGGCCTACGACGAAGAGCTGGCGACGCGAATTCGAGAGCTCGTGGGCGATCAGCCCGCGCTCACCGAGAAGAAGATGTTCGGCGGCCTCGCCTTCCTGATCGGCGGCAACATGGCGATCGCAGCGAGCGGGCAGGGCGGCCTGCTCGTGCGCGTCGATCCCGATCAGTCGGACGAGCTGGTGGCGACGACGTCCGCCCGTCCGATGGAGATGCGAGGCCGGGAGATGGCCGGTTGGCTGCGAGTCGACAGCGACGACGTGCGCCGGCAGTCCGAGCTGGCCCGATGGGTCGCGCTCGGAACGACCTACGCCCGGTCGCTGCCCCCGAAAAGCTAGCCCTGGCTCACATCGCCGGCGCGTGCTCCGGGGGGTGCTGGAGCTCGCGGACCCGGAATGCGAAGACGAAGTCCCTGACCCCACGAATTAATGCGAATGCCGCCACCCAGGCGACCAGGAGGGTCGCGCTGCGGCCGTAGTAGCCGGCCGCCCAGAAGCCGAGGGCTACCTCGATGATCCCGCCGATCAGCTGCACCCACCAGACCTCGATCTCGTGGCGTGCGGCGATCGACGAGATGATGTCGAAGGTCCCTGCAAACACCAAGAAGAAGCTGAAGACTGCCGCCAGCGCCAGGAACGTGTCGCCCGGATGAATGAACGACATGATCCCTGCGGCGATGAACACGATCGCCAGGAGGATGTTGAGCACCTTCCACCAGCCGTGAGAGAGGAAGCTCATCCCGATCTCGAGCACGCCGGCCCCGAGTGCGACGAAGCCGAACAGCAGAGCGATGGCGTTCACCGACTTGTAGTCGAAGCGAAGCAGGATCAGTGCGACGAGCTCCCACCCGACCCCGGTGATTAGGAACAACCACCACGGCGGCAAGGCTTCGCCGATCATCCGTCGCTGCGTGGCCCCGATCATGACTCCCGCTTCCTGGTCCGCATGGCAAGCCCTCCCGGTCGTTTGCGCTCGAGGCCTAGTCCGACGCAGAGGCACGCGTCACGAGGAGCGTAAGCCCCTCGATGCCTTCAATGCAAACGCGATCGCCGATTTCCGCCCCGTCCTCGCAGCGCGCCCGCCAGAGCTCGCCGTGCACCCTGACGTCTCCGAGCGGACGGCACGGCGAGACGACCTCCGCCTCTCGCCCTATCATCGCCTCCGCCCCGGTCTTGGGCTTCCAGCGTCGCGCGAGCCTCAGCCCCCAGACGAGCTCGCCGGTCTCGATGGCGAGGCCGCCCAGGATCACGAGCGCGTTCCAGGGCCAGGGAACGAACAGGATCGCGAGGATGAGGGCGATCGTGAGAGCCACGCCGGTTAGTGTTGCGCGATGGCGTACGACGCGCTCGAGCTCGAGATCATCGACCAGGAGCAGCGCGAGTACATCCGCGTGAACGACGGAGACTCCGTCCAGGACGAGCTCGTGCACTTCCTGAAGCGGACGCACGACTACCAGTTGGCCTGGGTCAAGGTCGAGGGCGACAAGTACGTCCGCTACGACCGGATCGCATCCGTCGCGGTCAGGCGGGGCATGGACGGCAGCTGACCAAAAAGTGCGTCGCCGTCAGGCGACGGGAAGGGACTGTCCCCAACGGGAACTGTCCCATTAAACGGTTGTTGGGACAGACCCCGTGCGGGGACAGTCCCTAGTCGTTGGACCTGGGTACGTTTGGGCCGGCATGGAGACCGGCGGCAGCGCGACGAGGCGGGCGGCGGCCAGCGCCGGCGCTGCGGTCGGCCGGATCGCGGGCCGCGGCTCGCGCGCGCTCGAGCGGACACTCGGCGGAGCGGAGCGGACTCGAATCATCGTTCTGCTCGCCTCGGTTCTGGCCCTGAGCAGCGCCGATGCCTCCACCGTCGGGGCGTCGGCCACCGAGCTCAGGCACGCCCTGCACATCAACAACACGGACATCGGCCTGCTCGTCTCGGTCACTTCGCTCGTCGCCGCCGCGGCCAGCCTGCCGTTCGGGGTGCTCGCAGACCGCGTGCGTCGAACCTGGTTCCTCGGCCTGGCGATCGTCCTCTGGGGCATCGCGATGATCTGGAGCGCGACGGTGCCGGACTTCGGGCAGCTCCTGCTGGCACGGCTCGCGCTCGGGGCCGTGACCGCGGCCGCCGGGCCGTTCGTCGCCTCGCTCGTCGGCGACTACTTCCCAGCCTTCGAGCGCGGCCGCATCTACGGCTTCATCCTGGCCGGCGAGCTGCTCGGCGCCGGAGTCGGGTTCGCGGTCACCGGCGACATCGCCGCGTTGTCGTGGCGGGCGGCGCTCGTGATCCTGGCCCTGCCTGCATTTGTGCTCGCCTGGCTCGTCATCCGGCTGCCGGAGCCGGCGCGCGGCGGTCGCGATGCGCTCACGCCCCACGGCGCCGAGCCGACCGCGGACGAGACGCACGACGGCACAGCGGCACAGCAGCTGGCCCGCGAGCGGCGGATCGAGCCCGAGCAGGAGCTCGTGCTGACGTCCGACCCCAGGCGGATGGGCTTCTTCGAGGCAACGCGCTACATCCTGCGCGTCCGGACCAACGTCGTCCTTATCCTCGCGAGCGCACTCGGCTACTACTTTCTCGCCGGCGTTCAAACGTTCGGCGTCGAGTTCACGACGCACCAGTACGGCATCAACCAGGCGCTCGCCAACCTGCTGTTGCTCGTCGTCGGAGCCGGCGCGATCGCGGGCGTGCTCGCCGGCGGCGCGATTGGGGACGCGCTGCTACGTCGCGGCTACCTGAACGGTCGCATCATCGTCAGCGCGATCGCCGCTGCGGGCGCCGTCGTTCTCTTCATCCCGGCGATCTTCACGCACAGCGCGCTGTCGGCCGTGCCCTACTTGATCTTCGCGGCGCTCGCGATCTCGGCGCAGAACCCGCCGCTCGACGCGGCCCGGCTCGACATCATGGTGCCGCTGCTCTGGGGCCGTGCCGAGGGCGTGCGCACCTTCCTCCGGACGACGGCGCAGGCGTTGGCGCCACTCCTGTTCGGCGCCGTCTCGGACTACGTCTTCGGTGGCGGCCACAGCGGGCTGAAATGGACGTTCGCGGTCATGCTCCTGCCGCTCGCGGCGAGCGCCTACTTCCTCTTTAGGGGCCTGCGGACGTACCCGCGCGACGTCGCGACCGCCGCGGCCGCTTCGGACGATGCTCGCCTCGCGCTGCCCGCGGCGGCAAGCTAACGCAGCGCCTCGAACTCGGCGTCGCTCAGCTCGATCTCCAGGGCGTCGAGGTTCTCGCGCAGATGGTCGAGCGAGAGCGTGCCGGGGATCGGCAGCATCGCCGGCGAGCGCCGCAGCAGCCAGGCCAGCGTGATCTGCGCCGGCGACCAGCCGTGCCGCTCGGCGATCTCGTCGAGCTCGAAGCTGCCCTCGCCGCGAAGCGGAAAGAACGGCACGAAGACGATTCCCTCGCGCTCGCAGTGGTCCACGACGTCCTCCCATTTGCGCTCGGAGAGGTTGTAGTGGTTCTGAACGGCGACCACCGGCACGATCTGACGGCCGCGCTCGATCTGCTCGACGCTCACCGACGACAGTCCGACGTGGCGGATCTTGCCGGCGTCTCGAGCTTCCTTGATCGGCCCGAGGCTCTCCTCGAGCGGCGTCTCCGGGTCGGGCCGGTGCAAGTAGTAGAGGTCGATCGCGTCGGTCCCAAGCCGGCGCAGGCTCTCCTCGATCTGCTCGCGGATCCCCTCCGGCCGGCCCGAGTCCCAACCGCCCTTCGTCGCGACGACCACGCCGTTGCGCGGCGGTGCGAGGGCCTCGCCGATCGTCGCCTCGCTCTGGCCACCGACGTAGGTGTGCGCCGTGTCGATGTGGCGCAGGCCCGCCCCGACGGCGTCGCGGATGAACGCGTCGTTCTCACCGGTGTGAGCGAGCCGGTTCGTCCCGAGCCCGATCCGCGGCACCTCGACGTCGCCGAGCCTGATCGTGCGCGGGATCGCCATGCGGCGCGGAAAGCTAGCGCACTCGCGACGCCGAGATCTCGGCCAGCTGCGGCCTGCCGATCTCGTCGGCGCGGATCACCGCGACCCGCGACGAGCGGACCGCCCGCAGGGTCGCGGTTCGGAGCCCTTCTCCGAGCACTGCCCTCTCGCCCAGAATCGCTCCCGAGCCGACCTGCGCAACGATCTCGCCGTCGATCTCGACGTCGAGGACGCCGTCGAGCAGGACGAAGAGCTCGTCGCCCGGCTGCCCCTGCTCGACGAGCGCCTCTCCGCGCGGAACACGGCGTCGAACCAGCTTCGCGCCCTCGCGCAAGATCGACGCGGCCAGCTTGCGCTCGAGCTCCGACTCCACGGCGGCCGCAAAAGCCGGCGTCTCGAAGTCGCCCCAAGGCGTGCCTTCTTCGAACTCGAGCTCGAGCGCTCCGAAGACACCGCGCAAGCGGCGGTCGGCGCCGTAGAGCGAGTGCTGGGGAAACGGGCTCGCGGACACGAGCCTGGTCTCACTCGTGCCGTCTGTGCGGATCAGCAGCTCCAGCGTCGTCCAGGCAGAGACGGCGCCGATGTGGAAGTAGGGCCGGCCGACGACCGGCCGCGGGGCCGGAAGGCCGATCCGCCCGCCGACCGTTTGCGTGAATCGAGCCCAGCCCTTTCCGAGCTCGGGCTCTGGCTGAATCACCGGAAACTCGACGGCGGCGAAGGAGATCTGCCGGGTCTCGAGCTCCGGGCCCTCGCCCGCGAGGCTCCGACCACTCTGCCCGTAGTCGACGATCTCGCCGTCGTCGACGTCGATCCAGGCCGTCAGCTCGTTCGCCTCGCGGAACGCGTCCCGCCGCCGGAGCTCGTCCAGATCCAGGACGACCTCCGGCGGCGGCTCGTCATAGTGCGCGACGGCGAGCTCTATCGGAACGGCCTTCAGCCGGTCGAGCGCCTCGAAAGGAAGCCACGTGATTGCCGTTGCCGACGCGTCGACCCGCATCAGGCGACGGCCTTCGCTTCCTCGCGTTCCCGGACCTCGTCCGCGAGCGTTTCCAGAACCTCGGTCAGGGCGGCGCGAATCTCTTCGTCCGTGAGGTCGCCTTCGTCGAAACGCGTGTGGGCGTGCGGGACCGGAAGCTCGACGTCGAGAACCCGCGCGCCCAGCACGGCGAGCACCTTCCGCAACTCGGCCTGCGCCCAGACGGCGCCGAAGCCGCCGGTGCTGGCGCCGACGACCGCGACGGGCTTGTTCCGGAGCGCGTTCGTCGCGAGCGGGCGCGAGATCCAGTCGATCGCGTTCTTCAGCTGCCCGGGGATAGACGAGTTGTACTCCGGTGTCGAGAAGACGACTGCGTCGGCCTCCTCGATCGCAGCGTTCAGGCGCGCGACCGCGGGGGGACGCGGGTGAACGTCGTCGTCCTCGTCGTATGGAGGCACCTGCTTGAGCCCGTCGTAGAGCTCGAGCTCGACGTCCGGGCCGGCGGCCTCTGCCGCGGCGCGCAGCAGACTCGTGTTGTGCGAGTCGCGGCGGAGGCTGCCGGAGATTCCCAGGACGCGCGTCACTACCCTGCCTTCACGAACTGGAGGTCGGCGAGGATGGTGACGTCGTTGGCGAGCGACGGCTCGCCGCTCGGAAGCGGGTTGTTCCAGCTGACGCCGAAGTCGGTGCGGTCGACGGTCGCGGTCAGGTTCAGGCCGATGCGATCGTTCCCCCAGGCATCCGCAATCGGGGCGGTCACAGTCCCGGTCACGGTGACGGGCTTCGTGACGCCCTTGATCGTCAGCTCGCCGTCGACGGACACGTTGCGGTCGCCGTCGAGGGCGATCTCGTCCGCGCTGAAGCGCAGCTCGGGGTACCGCTCGGCGTCGAAGAAGTCCGGCGACTGCAGATGCGCCGCCAGGTTCTCGTCCTTGACGTCGACGCTGGCGACCTTGGCCGACCCCTCGAGCGAGGCGCGCTCGTCCTCGACGGTCAGCCCGGCGCCGATCTCGTGGAACTCACCCTTGAAGGTGCCGGCCAGGTACGGAACCTCGAAGCCGACGCTCGAGTGAACGGGGTCGAGACTCCACGTGCCGGCCGGAGCGATGGTCAGGATCTGAGTGCTCATGGGAGATTTGGCTCCTTTCATTGCGTGGTGTACTATTGAGTACGCAAACACCCTACAGAATATTCCTTGATGACGCAAATTTTGACTGAGCAACAGATTGACCCCGCCGTCCGCGCCTGGACGAGGCTCCTGCGCGCCTACGCGACGACGACACGGGTGCTCGGCGCAGTCCTCCAGGAGCGCCACGGCCTCACCCTCAAGGACTACGAGGCGCTGCTCGTGCTCTCGCAGGCCGAGGGCGGGCGCATGAAGCGCGTCGATCTCGCGCGCAGCCTCATGCTCACCCCATCGGGGATCACACGCCTGCTCCAGGGGCTCGAGGAGGCCGGCTTCGTGGAGCGCGCGGCGTGCTCGACCGACCTTCGCATCACCTATGCGCAGCTGACGGACGCCGGTCGCGAGAAGCTCCATGCAGCCGCCGAGGGACACGACGCCTCGATCCGGGCGCTCTTCGGAGAGCACTTCGCGGACGGCGAGATCGCGTCCGTCACCGAGATCCTCGGCAAGCTGCCGGGCGTGGCCGGGGCCGACGACTCCTGCTCACCGGGTTAGCGC
>Ga0075426_10002425_pt1 | contig 13333 bp, 12 predicted proteins | sample SoiMethybrSBSTD5_FD_75304 | JGI IMG/M metagenome (GOLD analysis project Ga0075426, IMG submission 75304) | Bulk soil microbial communities from a Populus tree surrounding site in Tennessee, USA - Soil MetaG P. TD hybrid SBSTD5 | ecosystem: Environmental > Terrestrial > Soil > Tree plantation... | reverse complement strand
ACCAGCTCCCACACGCGCGCCTGGTGGCTGAAGAGCTGCTCGATGCCGCGCGCGCGCAGCGCCTCGACGACGCGCGCGTCGAGCGTGGAGGGAAACGGCGCGAACACCGGCGGCCGCGCGGGGAAGTGTCGAGTGGCGGTGATGCATCGGCCCGTCGAGGCGGAGATCAGCAGATCGTCCAGGATCTCGCCGAGCATCGGCCCGACTGTATCATGAAACCGTGAGCCGTCTCGCCACCTGGCTGCCGCCGGTCGTGTGGACCGCGGTGGTCCTGTCGTTCTCTTCGGATACGTTCAGCGCGGACAACACCGGCAGCGTGCTGGCGCCGCTGCTGGCGTGGCTCCTGCCCGGGCTGGCGCCCTCCACGATCGAGATGATCCACGGGCTCATCCGCAAGAGCGCGCACGTGACGGAGTACGCGGTGCTCGCCGCGCTGTGGTGGCGCGCGTTCGCGCGCGGCGGCGCCGTGCGGCCGGGGCTCGCGGCCTGGCTCACGCTGCTCATCGGCGTGGCCGTCGCCGCCGCCGACGAGGCGCATCAGGCGATGGTGCCCTCGCGGACGGCGTCGATACGCGACGTGGTCATCGACACGGCCGGGGTCCTGCTCGCGGTGCTGCCGGCGCGCCTGGGTTGGGCCCGCGCGGTCGACCTGGCGACGGGTGCTCTGCTGTGGGTGGGGCTGGCGGGTGGGCTCGCCGCGCTGGCGCTGGCGCTCGCCGCCGGGGTGAGCGGCGGCATGCTGTGGTTCACGGTGCCGGCCGCGGCGGTCGTGCTCGTCTACCGCCGCAAACGGCTCGCCGAGCGCCGACCGTCCTAGCGGCCGATCACCGCGGCGGCGGGCACGACGTCGACGCCGGCCTCGAGCGCATCCGGCCGCACCCCGAACCACGCCAGCCGCTCGCGCAGGTTGACGACGTCTCCGACGACGATGACGACCGGCGGCGCCAGCCGCACCGCCGCCGCCAGCGTCGCGATCTGGTCGAGGCGCCCGACGACGGTTTCCTGGGCGTCGGTCGTCCCCCACCGCACCAGCGCCACCGGCGTCTCCGGCGCGCGGCCGGCGTCCAGCAGCGCGGCGGCGATCCGCGGCAGGCTGCGCACGCCCATGAGGATCACGAGCGTGTCGACCGCGGTGGCCAGTCGCGCCCAGTCGACGGCGGCCTCGCCCTTGCCCTCGTCCTCGTGACCGGTGACGACGGCGAACGACGACGCCACGCCGCGATGGGTCACCGGGATGCCGGCGTAGGCGGGGACCGCGACCGCCGAGCTCACGCCGGGCACGACCTCGAACGGAATGCCGGCGGCGGTCAACGCCTCGGCCTCCTCGCCGCCGCGGCCGAACACGAACGGATCGCCGCCCTTGAGCCGCACCACGCGCCGGCCCTGCTCGGCGTGGCGCACCAGCAGCGCGTTGATCTCGCGCTGGGGCAGCGTGTGGGCCCCGCTGGCCTTGCCGACGAAGACGCGGTGCGCGTCGGGGCGCGCCTCGTCGAGCAGGCGCGGGTCGACGAGGCGATCGTAGACCACGACGTCGGCGCGACGCAGCAACGCCAGGCCGCGGACCGTCATCAGCCCGGGATCGCCGGGCCCGGCGCCCACGAGGGCGACGTTCACCGGCTCGTCCGAGCGCGCCGCGCCCCGGCTCATACCGGCATCGCCAGGCGCGCGCGCAGCTCGCGGCGCGCGTCGTCCAGCCGGAGATCGGCGACCAGCGCGCGGACGTCGGCCGCGAGCGCGCGCCGCCACGTCTCGCCGTCGGCCGCGCGGCCGGCGGCGCGCAGCTCGCGGCGCGCCTCGGCGGCCAGCTCGGCCAGCGCGCCCCACTCGGGGCCCAGCGCGCTCTCGAGATGCTCGCGCAGCGCGCGCGTGAGGGCGGGCGTGGCGCCGCCGGAGGCCACGGCGACGGTGAGCGGCCCGCGACGGACCACGGCCGGCAGGATGAACGAGCAGTGGGCCGGGTCGTCGGCCGCGTTCAGCCAGACGCCGAGCCGGCGCGCGTCGGCGGCCACGGCCGCGGTGGCGTGAGGATCACCGAGCGCCGTGAAGACCAGCGCGGCGCCCGTGAGGTCGCCGGTCCGGTACGGCCGCTCGACGAGCGTGATGCGGCCGGCCTGGGCCAGCGCGCCCAGCGTCGGCGTGACGTCGGGGCTCACGACGGTGACGGCGGCGCCCACCGCGAGCAGCCCCTCGACCTTGCGCTCGCCCACCGGCCCGCCGCCCACGACGACGCAGCGCCGGCCCTCGAGCTCCAGCAGCACCGGATAGAAGCCCATGGGCCCTAGCCCTCCACGCTGTGCGGCGGCCGGCCCGCCGGCGCGTCGCGCTCGGCCACGGCCACGAGACCGCCGGCCAGGAACGCGCGCAGCTCGTCGTCGGTGTGGCGCGCGGCGAACTCGCGGAAGCTCTCGTCGGGGCGCCGCTCGTCCAGGTAGGCGCGCAACAGGCGCTCGATGGCCGCCGGCGTCTCCGACGCCGGCACGCGATAGCCGACCGGCCGCGCGACGGCCTGGTGGCGGCCGACGGCGCCGCCCACGCAGAAGTAATAGGCGTCGACGAGGGCGCCATCGACCTTCAGCTTCTTGCCCTCGAGGCCGATGTCGGCGATCCAGTGCTGCCCGCACGAGTTGGGGCAGCCGGTCACGTGGATCCTCACGTGGCGGTCGAAGCCGGGCAGCCGGGTCTCCAGCGCGTCGACCAGCCAGCGCGCGAAGCCTTTCGTCTCCGTGAGCGCCAGCTTGCAGAACTCGCTGCCCGTGCACGCCACCGTTCCGCGACGGAACGGCGAGGCCTCGAGCGGGAACCCGATGGCTTCCACCTCCCGGGCCAGCGCGCTCGCCCGCGCCCGCGGCACGTCGAGGATCAGGATGTTCTGCATCGTCGTCGTGCGGACGTCGCCGGAGCCGAAGCGCTCGGAGAGATCGGCCACCGCGCGCATCTGGTCCGGCGTGATGCGGCCGCGCACGACCGGCAGGCCGACGTAGCACCGGCCCTCCTGGCGCTGCGGGTGGACGCCGACGTGGTCGCGATAGACGTCGTCGGGGGCCGGGGCGCTCACGCCCGGGGCCAGCGTGAAGCCGATGCGGTCCTCGAGCGCGGCCAGGAAGCGCGCCGGTGTCCAGCCGCCGGTGAGGAAGAGGAACTTCAGCCGGGCCTTCTCGCGGTTCTGCCGCAGCACGTCGCTGTCGCGGAAGATCTCCGAGATTCCGCGAATCACCGGCACCACCTCGCGCCAGCGCACGAAGGCGTCGAGCGGCTCGGCCAGGTGCGGGTCGGTGGAGAGGCCGCCGCCCACGCGCACCGCAAAGCCGATCTCGCCGGTGGCCGGATGACGCGTGGCCGTGAGGCCGACGTCGTTGATCTCCGGGTAGACGCACCACGACCGGCAGCCGGTGATCGTGATCTTGTACTTGCGTGGCAGGTTGTAGAAGTCCGGGTTGCCGTTGAGCAGCCGCGTGACCTCGTGCACGAGCGGCGAGGCGTCGACGAGCTCGTCGGCGTCCACGCCGGCCACCGGGCAGCCGGTGACGTTGCGGGTGACGTCGCCGCAGGCCCCGAGCGTCGTGATGCCCGTCCGCCACAGCGTCTCCAGCACGGTGGGCAAATCCTCGATCGTCACCCAGTGGAGCTGGACGTTCTGCCGCACCGTGAGATCGGCGATGCCGCGCGCGTGGCGCTCGGCGAGCCCGGCGAGCGTCCGCAGCTGGTGGGCCTTGAGGGCGCCGTTCGGGATGCGAATGCGCACCATGAAGTACGGCACCGACTTGCCCTCGCCACCCTTACCGCCGACGGCGCCCACGCCGTCCCCCTGGCTGTAGACGCCCCACCAGCGGAAGTACATCGCCCACTCCGGCGGGATCGCGGCGATGCCCTCGCGGGCGAAGCGCTTGATCTCCGCGTAGGCCTCCCACGGATTGAGGGCCTGCTTGAGACGCTCCGCGCGCTGCGCCTTCGTCTCCTTGACGGCTTCGCTCACGTGATCCTCCGATCCCCGGAACGCGAAGGCCGGAAGGCGGACCGCTCCGCGCTTCCGGCTTTCGTCTTCGACCTCGACTTTGCCTTTACCGTGCGCTTACCCCACGTACTTCAGGGGCACCTCCACCCACGCCTTACATCGGGGACACTTGGCCGTGACCCGGCCGCTGGGCCCGTCTACCTTTAGAATGGCGTTCCGGATCACGACCTCCTCGGGGCTGCGCACGAGGAGGGTCGCCCGGCAGGTGGGGCAACGGCCACGGTCCTGGTTGATCTCCACGATGGGGGGAAAATACCCATTGTCGATCGGTTTTGTCAAGAGTATGCTGACCGTGGCCTAAGAGGCAGCAAAACCACGTCAATCAGGAGGACACGCAGATGTCACTACGCCTCGGAGACACCGCTCCCGACTTCACGGCCGAGACGACCCAGGGCAAGGTCCAGTTCCACGACTGGATCGGGAGCTCGTGGGCCATCCTCTTCTCCCACCCGCGCGACTTCACGCCGGTGTGCACGACCGAGCTCGGCTACGTGGCCCGCCTGAAGCCCGAGTTCGACAAGCGCGGCGTGAAGACCATCGGCCTGTCGATCGACCCCGTCGACTCCCACGCCAAGTGGTTGGACGACATCAAGAACACGCAGGGCCACGCGGTGAACTTTCCGATCATCGCGGATCCCGAGAAGAAGGTCGCGAACCTCTACGGCATGATGCATCCCGCCCACGACGAGGTGTACACGGTCCGGACCGTCTTCGTCATCGACCCCAAGAAGAAGATCCGGCTGACCATCACCTACCCCCAGACCGCGGGTCGCAACTTCGACGAGATCCTCCGCGTCATCGACTCCCTCCAGCTCACCGACGCCCACAAGGTGGCGACCCCCGTGAACTGGAAGCAAGGCGAGGACGTCATCATCGTCCCCGCCGTCACCGACGAGGAAGCCAAGAAGCAATTCCCCAACGGCTGGAAAGCCCTCACCCCCTACCTCCGCCTGACGAAGCAGCCCAGCAAGTAACAACACGCGCCCGAGAGCGGCGGCCCAAGGCGAGCGCAGCACGGCCGCCACTCTCGGGACGAGCGAAGCGAGGCCGCGCTCGAGATCCCGACGCTGGTCTCGGCGAGCGGAGCGAGGCCGACCGATCTCCCGACGAGCGAAGCAAGGTCCCGAAGCGCGACACTGGTCTCGGCGAGCGAAGCGAGGCCGATCCGATCCATCCGACGACCGACCGCGCGAGTCGGGGCGATCAAAAGGGGTCAGATGCGAGGCGGCGCGAGCACCGGAGCGAGGCGTACGCCGCGTACGCCGCAGCGAGGAGCGCAGCGCCAACGAAGCAGATGGCCCCTTTTCATCGCCCCGCCGCCAACCGAACGACGGAGCGCGCGCTAGACCTTCAACCGCGGGTCCAACGTATCGCGGAGCCCATCACCGAAAAGGTTAATACCGAGCACGGTGACCAAAATCGCGAGGCCGGGAAAGGTCGCCAACCACCACGCCGTGGAAATGTACACGCGCCCATCCGCCAACATCCCGCCCCACGTCGGCGTCGGCGGCTGCACGCCCAAGCCCAAAAACGACAGCGCCGACTCGATCACGATCACCCGCGCCATATCCAGCGTCGCGACCACCAGCCACGGCGTCAGCGCGTTCGGCAAAATATGGCGCACCAGCACCCGCGCATCGCCGCTGCCCAGCGCCAGCGCCGCCTGCACGAACTCCCGCTCGCGCAGCGAGAGCACCGCGCTGCGCACGATGCGCGCATAGACGACCCACGACGACACGCCGATGACCGCGATGATCGTCGTGAGGCTGGGCCCCAGCACCCCGATCACCGCGATGGCCAGCAGGATGAAGGGAAACGCCAGCTGGATGTCGGCCAGCCGCATCAGCGCGTCGTCCACGCGACCGCCGAAGTAGCCGGACACCAGGCCGGCCGCCATGCCGAGGAGCCCCGAGATCACGACGGCGGCGAAGCCGACCATGAGCGCCGGCCGGGCGCCGTAGATCACACGGGCCAGCAGGTCGCGGCCGAGATGATCGGTGCCGAGCGGGTGCACGCGGCCGGTGGCGTCGCGGAAGCCAGGCGCCTTGAGGCGCAGGTCGCCCAGGTCCTGCTCGATCGGATCGAACGGCGACAGCAGCGGCGCCGCCACCGCCGTGACGACGACGATGACGACGACGGCCAGGCCGAACAGCGCCGTGCGGCGCGTGGCCAGCCGGCGCAGGAAGACCATCCACTCGGCACGCTCGGCGCGCGCGGGCTCGGCGACCGCGATGGCCGTGGCCGGCACGCTCATCGGGTCAGCCGGATGCGCGGGTCGAGGTAGGTGTAGATGACGTCGACCAGCAGGTTGACGACGACGAACGTGGTGGCCAGCAGGAACACCGAGGCCTGCACCACCGGGTAGTCGCGGTTGTAGATGGCCTGCACGCTCAGGCGGCCCACGCCCGGCCACGCGAAGATCGTCTCGGTGATCACCGAGCCGCCCAGCAGCGTGCCGAGCTCGATGCCCACGATCGTCACGATCGGGATCGCGGCGTTCTTCAGCGCGTGCTTCCACACGACGGGCGGATCGCCCACGCCCTTGGCGCGGGCGGTGCGGATGTAGTCCTGGTTCAGCACCTCCAGCATCCCCGAGCGCGTGAGTCGCGTGATGCGCGCGGTGGTGAAGAGCCCCAGGGTCACCGCGGGCAGGACGAGGTGCTCGAGGCCGCCGCGGCCCGAGGAGGGCAAGAGCTGCAGCTGCACCGACAGCAAGAGGATCAGCATGATCCCGAGCCAGAACGTCGGCATCGACTGCCCGAGCAGCGCGATCACCGTGGAGACGTAGTCGAGGATGGTGTTGCGCCGCACGGCCGAGACGATGCCGGCCGGAATGGACAGGACCAGCGCCAGCAGCAGGGCGGCGCCGGCCAGCTCGAAGGTGGCCGGCAGGCGCTCGACCACCAGGCCGAAGGCCGGCTCGCCGTGGCGCACCGACTGGCCGAAGTCGCCGCGCAGGGCGCCGGTGAGGAAGCGCCAGTACTGCACGAGGAGCGGGTCGTTGAACCCCATCGCCTCGCGGAAGCGGCGGACGTCGTCCGCGGTCGCCTCCGGCGAGAGCAGCACCAGCGCCGGATCGCCGGTGAGATGCAGGATCACGAAGACGACGAACGACACGCCCAGGAGGACCACCAGCGACTGCCAGAGTCGCCGGAGCAGGAACGTCCTCATGCGCGCGTCAGACGCGCGACCGCCTCGATGTGGGGCGTCTGGGGGAACATGTCGACCGGCTGCACCCAGTCCAGCCGGTAGCCCTGCCGGCAGAGGTCGCCGAGGTCGCGCGCCAGCGTGGACGGATTGCAGGAGACGTAGACGATGCGCGCGGGCCCGAGGCCGGCCAGCGCGCCGAGGGCCTTGGGATGGAAGCCGGCCCGCGGCGGATCGGCCACCACGACCTCCGGCCGCACGCCGTCGGCGGCCAGCGTCGGCAGCGCGTGCCGGACCTCGCCGGTCAGGAACGTGCAGTTGGTGATGGCGTTCGCCTGCGCGTTGCGCACGGCGTCGGCCACCGCGGCCGGCGCCAGCTCGATGCCGTAGACGTGGCGCGCGCGGCGGGCCAGCAGCAGGCTGATGGCGCCGGTGCCGGCGTAGAGGTCGAGCACCGTCTCGCCGCCGGTGAGCGCGCACGCCTCGGCCACCAGCGCGAACAGGCGCTCGGCCTGGACCGTGTTGGTCTGGAAGAACGACGCCGCCGACACGCGGAAGGCCACGTCGGCCAGCCGCTCGGTGATGTGGTCGCGGCCGAGCAGCAGGTGCTCCTCGCTGCCCACCGCCACGCTCGACTTCGTGTCGTTGACGTTGAGCACCACGCTGGTGGTGGCCGGCACCCGGGCCCGCAGCGCCTCGGCCACCGGCACCAGCGTCTCCACGTCGGCCGCCGAGGCGACCACGTTCACCATCGCCTCGCCGGTGCGCTGGCCCTCGCGCACGGCCACGAAGCGCAGCAGCCCGCGCTCGGTGGCGGGATCCCACACCGAGAGCCCCCGCTGGCGCACCTGGTGCTGGAGCTCGGCGAGCAGCGCGTTCATCGTCTCCGACTGCAGCAGGCAGCGCTCGATGTCGAGCACGACGTCGTAGCGCTCGGCCTCGTGCAAGCCGAGGTAGGGTGCCGGCCCCGCGCCCACCGTGAACTCCATCTTGTTGCGGTAGCCGTACGGCGCCGGCGCCGGCACGATCGGACGCAGCTCGAACGGCGGGAGCCCGCCCAGGCGCGTGAGCGTCTCGCGCACCTGCCGCTCCTTGAGGGCGAGCTGGGCCGGGTAGGCCAGGTGCTGCAGGCGGCAGCCGCCGCAGCGGCCGAAGTAGGGACAGGGCGCCTCGACGCGGTCGGGCGAGGGCGTCAGCACGGCCTCGACGACGGCGCGCCCGAAGCGCGCGCGGGCCTCGGTCATGCGCACCCGCAGGCGATCGCCCGGCAGGCCCCCGCGCACGAACACGACGTAGCCGCCGGCCCGGCCGACCCCGTCGCCGCCGAAGGCGAGGTCGTCCACGACGAGCTCGACCACGTCGCCGCGCTTCGGCTTGGCCATGCTCACGCCACTATAAACGAGGACTTGGGGGCGGACGAGGACTTCGGCGCTGGCCAGCCGCCGGGCCGCGGGAGTATCATAGCGATTCATGAAGAGCGGGCTTCCGCGCGCCGTCGGCGAGCTCCTGCTGAGCGCGCTGCCACAGCTCGAAGACCGGCTCCTGGTGCAGCGCATGCGGCGCACGTGGAGCACGCTCGTCGGCGCCGACGTCGCCCGCCGGGCCCGGCCGCAGGCGCTCGTCAACGGCTGCCTCTCCATCGTCGTCGACAACTCGCCGTGGCTGCACGAGCTCACGCTGCGCGCGCCCGAGCTCACCGCCCGGCTGCAGGCGGAGTTTCCGGTCGTGCAGACGGTGCGCTTCAGCCTCGGCGCCGCCGCGGCCGAGGAGGCGGCGGCCGCCGCGCCGCCCCCGCCGCGCCGCCCGCGGCTGACCGACGACGACACGCGCGCGATCGACGCGGCCGCCGCTGCGATTTCCGACCCGGCGCTGGCCGCCAGCGCGCGCCGCTTGCTGGCGCGCGCGTGGCCGCCGCCACCGGCACGAGGTAACGAACGATGACAGTCCGCTCTGCCGTGAGCCTCTTCCTGCTCCTTGCCGGCGCCGTGGCCGGATGCGCGACGACGCCGGGCTCGGCGAGGATGGACGGCTCCGGCGACACGCCGCGCCGCGCCGCCTTACGCGAGCGGGACACGACGGCCGAGGCGTACTACTACTACACGGTGGCGCAGATGGCGGCGCAGGGCGGCCGCTTCAAGGACGCCTTGCCGCTGATGCAAGAGGCGCTGCGGCGCGATCCGAACTCGCCCTTCCTGTGGAGCCAGCTCGCGCAGTGGCTGGTTCGCACCGAGCAGCCGGCCGAGGCGTTGACCGCCGCCCGCAAGGCCGTGGAGCTCGCCCCCGACGATCCCCAGCCGCACATGACGCTGGCCGACCTGCTGCGCAACCAGAAGAAGTACGACGAGTCCGAGAGCGAGCTGGAGAAGGTGATCGCGCTCAATCCCAACGCCGACGACGCCTACATCGCCCTGGCCCGCTACCAGGTGGAGCAGAAGAAGCTCGAGCGCGCCCGCGCCACGCTGCTGCGGCTCGTCGCCCGGGAGCCTCGCAACGTGCAGGGCCAGTTCCTGCTGGGCCGGCTGGCCATCGAGGCCGAGCAGTGGGAGGAGGCCATCGCGCGGCTCTCGAAGGCCGTGGAGCTCGACCCCGACCACGACGGCGCCTGGACGGCGCTGGGCTACGTGTACGAGGCGCAGCATCGCACCGACGAGGCCATCGACATCTACCGGCGCGCCGCCAAGGCCAACCCCGACAATCCGGCGTTCGTCGAGCGCCTGGGCGACCTGCTCATCCGCCTCAACCGCTTCAAGGAGGCCGAGGGCGAGGTGGAGGCGCTGGCCGAGCTGATCCCGCGCGATCCGCGCGTGTGGATGAAGCTGGGCGCCGTGTACTACGAGCAGAAGCAGTGGGACAAGGCCGGCGAGGCCTTCCGTCGCGTGGTGCTGCTCGAGCCCGCCAATCTCAAAGCCCGCTATTTCCTGGCCACGACCTACATGGACGCCGGCAAGGACCCCGAGGCGCGCGCCGAGCTGGAGAAGATCCTGGCCGCCGACCCCCGCTCGATCGACGCCCGCGTGCAGCTCAGCTTCCTGGCCGGCAAGGGCAAGCGTCACGACGAGCAGATCGCGCTGCTGCGCGAGGCGGTCAACCTCGACCCCAAGCGGCCCGAGCTCTTCCTCTATCTCGGCACCGCGTACTTCCGCGACAAGCAGTACGACCGCGCGGTGGAGACGCTCCAGGAAGGGCTGACCCTCGACGACAAGCACAAGGACCTCCACTTCCAGCTCGGCGTCGTGCTCGAGAAGCAGGCGAAGTTCGACGAGGCCGTGCGGCAGTTCAAGCAGGTCATCGTGCTCGATCCCAAGCATGCCGAGGCCTACAACTACGTCGGCTACATGTATGCCGAGAAGGGCCAGAACCTCGAGGAGGCCATCCAGCTCATCGGCAAGGCGCTGACGCTGGAGCCGGAGAACGGCTACTTCATCGACAGCCTCGGCTGGGCCTATTACCAGCAGGGCAAGTATCCCGACGCCCTCCGCGAGCTGAAGCGGGCCGTCGAGAAGGCCAAGGAAGACCCGGTCATCTACGAGCACCTCGGCGACGCCTACTACAAGAACGGCTACGACGAGGACGCCGCCAACGCCTGGGAGAAGTCGCTCCAGCTGGATCCCGCCGCCGACGGCGTCAAGAAGAAGCTCGACGACGCTCGCGCGCGGCTGCGGCGCGCCCAGGGTGGCTCCAAGGCCTCGCAGTAGCCGGCTCCTCGCCGCCCTCGCAATCGGACTGCTGGCGGGATGCGCGATCGCCATCCCGCCCCCGCGCCAGACGATCTCCGAGGACGCGCGCCGCGCCATCGACCTGCTGATCACGCGCTGGCACGCCGTCTCCGACTTCCGCGCGCTGGCCGACATCACGGTCGAGCGCGGCGGGCAGCGCCAGCAGCTCAGCGGCGTGCTCCTGGCCAAGGCGCCCAGCAGCGTGCGGTTCGAGGCGTTGTCGCCGTTCGGCCAGCCCTTCCTGCTGGCCGTCGTCCACGAGGGGCAGCTCACCGCCTACAACGCCGTCACCCGCGAGGCCGTCGTCGGCGAGGCCAACGCGCAGACGACGGCCAAGCTGCTCAACCTGCCGTTCGAGGCCGACGACATGGTCGCGGTCGTGACCGGGCACGCCGTGCCGCCGCGCGGCCTGCGCGTCGCGGAGATCAAGCCCGCCGACGCGATGGGGCCCTCCATCTCGCTGATCGGCGACGTCCACGAGAAGCGCGTATGGATGGACTTCGAGACCGGTGTCGTCCGCCAGCTCGAGATCATCGGCGGCCGCGTCGCCGCCACCGTCACCTACCATCGTGATACGGCCGGTGCGCTGACCGGCTTCGGCGCGACGGCCGTCGACCGTTACGTGGTCGCCACCGTGCGCTACCGAAACGCCGCCACTGGCGTCGGCCTCACCCCCGATCGCTTCGCGCTCGCGCTGCCCAAAGACGCGAAAATACAACCGATCCGTTGACGCTCCCCGACCCGGCGTGCTAGCCTGCCGTGTCTTGGCGAAGGGGTCGGGGACCGCCCATCGGCTCGTGGTCAACGCGGCCGCCAAGGTCAACCTGGCCCTGGAGGTCCTGAGCAGGCGAGCTGACGGTTATCACGAGATCGCCACGGTCATGCAGGCCGTGGACCTGTCCGACCGGCTGACGCTCGAAGACGCGCCCACGATCGAGGTGCGCACGAGCGCCGCCGACGTCCCGACGGACGAGCGCAACCTCGCGTACCGCGCGGCGGCGGCGCTGCGGGACGCCGCCAAGGTCGAGCGCGGCGTGCGCATCACGCTCGACAAGCGGATCCCGGTGGCGGCCGGGCTCGGTGGCGGCTCGACCGACGCCGCCGCCGTGCTGGCCGGGCTCAATCGGCTGTGGCGTCTGCACTGGCCGAGCGCGCGGCTGGAGGACCTGGCGGTCGGGCTCGGCATGGACGTGCCGTTCTTCCTGCGCGGCGGCGCCGCGCTGGGCACGGGGCGGGGCGAGCAGTTGACGCCGATACGGAGCGCGGTGCTGGCGCTGGTGCTGGTGAATCCGCGCTTCCCGGTGAGCACGGCCGAGACCTACGGGCGGGTGACGCCGGCCATGTTCTCGGACGGCCGGCGGGCGCGTACGGTGGCGGGGGCCCTGGCCAGCCGCGGAGCCGGGCGGGTGGCGGCCTGCCTCTACAATGGCCTGGAGATTGCGGCACGCGAGGCGTACCCGCAGATCGCGCAGATGGAGGCGGCCCTGATCGCGGCCGGCGCCCTGGGGGCGATGATGTCGGGCAGCGGCCCCACGGTGTTCGGCGTGGCGCGCTCGTGGGAGCAGGCGCGGCAGATCCGCGCGCGGGTGGCCCGCGGACGCTGGGAGTGCTGGGCGGTGCGCACGCTGCGGGGCCCGGCGATTCGAATCCGCGCGGAGGGGTCGAGGGGAACCCTGTGAGGAGGGGAAGAGGGGAACCCTCCGAGGGTGCCCCTTCCCAAGAGATTCCCCTCCCAACGGAGCGCGCGATAATGGGGTCCAGGGGTCGCTGGGGCGTGGCCAAGTGGCAAGGCGCGGGACTTTGGATCCCGTATTCGGAGGTTCGAATCCTCCCGCCCCAACCATGAATGAAGCGAGGCGCGCATGAGCTATGAGCTGAAGATCTTCACGGGCAACGCGAACCGGGCTCTGGCCGAGGAGATCGCGCAATACCTCCACGTGCCGCTCGGCAACGCGGACGTCTCGCGCTTCTCCGACGGCGAGGTGTTCGTGCAGATCAACGAGAACGTCCGCGGCCAGGACGTCTTCGTCGTTCAGCCCACCTGCCCCCCGGTGAACGACACGCTCATGGAGCTGCTGATCATGTTCGACGCCTTCAAGCGCGCCTCCGCGCACCGGATCACCGCCGTGCTGCCGTACTACGGCTACGCGCGGCAGGACCGCAAGGTGCAGGGCCGCATGCCGATCTCGGCCAAGCTGGCGGCCGACCTGATGGAGGCGGCCGGGGCCGACCGCGTGCTGGCCCTCGACCTGCACGCCGGGCAGATCCAGGGCTTCTTCAGCATTCCGGTCGACCATCTCTTCGCGGGGCCGGTCGTGATGATCGACTACCTGCGCAAGAAGGAGCTGCGCGATCCGGTCGTCGTGTCGCCGGACGCCGGCGGCGTCGAGCGGGCCCGCGCCATCGCCAGGCGGATGGATGCCGGGCTGGCCATCATCGACAAGCGGCGCGAGGGCCC
>Ga0075426_10002424_pt1 | contig 13337 bp, 14 predicted proteins | sample SoiMethybrSBSTD5_FD_75304 | JGI IMG/M metagenome (GOLD analysis project Ga0075426, IMG submission 75304) | Bulk soil microbial communities from a Populus tree surrounding site in Tennessee, USA - Soil MetaG P. TD hybrid SBSTD5 | ecosystem: Environmental > Terrestrial > Soil > Tree plantation... | reverse complement strand
CTAGCAGCAATTTGTCCTTGAGGCTGGCGTGCCCGGTGGCAATGTAGGGGTCGTGAGCTCGCCGGATATCACCACCCGCCTTGCCACAACGGGACAGCTGTTGGTCCGCTCCGAGATCGAGATCAGCCGGATTCTCGACTCGATGCTCGAGGACCACGACACGCTGCGGGCGAACCTGCCGTCGCAGCTGATGTTCCTTTCGCAGCTGCTCCTGGTCGAGCCGGTGAAGGGATACATGCTGCTTTCCTACAGCAACCACAAGCCCGCGAACGCGGCCGCACTCGCGCAACCCAAGCTCACGCTGGTTTGCAACCATCGAGGCGCCCAGTTCGCCTTTGCGGCCGCCAGCCCGCATGCGGCCGTGCACACCGGCCAGGCGTGCATCCAGTCGGCGCTGCCGGCCGTCATGATCGCGATGCAGCAGCGCCGCGCGGCCTCCCGCGTCTCGATACCGGCCCAGGCACCCGTGAGCTGCGAAGTGCGCATGGGTGTGCTGACCTTCGACGCCAAGGTGGTGGACGTGAGCCTCGATGGCACCGGCATCCTGGTGTCGGACCCGGCCGTCCCGGTGTGCGCCGGCACGCGGCTCGAGGGCGCGCGCATCCGGCACCCGCAGCACGAGCCGATCGAAGTCGACCTCGAAGTGCGCTATGCCACCCACATCAAGCTGCCGAACGGCGAGCGCGCCACCCGCATCGGCTGCAAGATCCTGAGCTCGCCGCAGAACCTCGACGAGCTGATCCGCCTCTTCATCATCGACCTGCAGTAGCCGCGGCGCATAATCCGGGCGTAGGGGCAAGCATGGAGCCCATCGCCTTGCTGCTCGCCGCCACGGCGGCATTCGTCCTGACGCACCTCGCCTCGGCAACGCCGCTGCGCGCGAAGCTGCTCGCGGCGCTGGGCGAGCGGCCCTATCGCGGGCTCTATTCGGCGCTCGCCTTCGTCACGCTCGGGGCGATGATCTGGGCGTTTATCCGCGCCCCGCGCGAGCTGCTGTGGATCGGATGGCGCCCGCTGCCGCTCATCGTCATGCCGTTCGCCTTCATCCTCGTCGCCACCGGCTACCGGCGCAATCCGACGATGGTCGGCGCGGACGTGCTGCTGAAAAGCGAGGAGCCGGCGCGCGGCATGATCCGCATCACGCGCCATCCGATCATGTGGGGCATCATGCTGTGGGCGGCGGCGCACATCGCCGCGAGCGGCGAGCTCAAGTCACTGGTCTTCTTCGGCGGCTTCCTGCTGGTCGCGCTCTGCGGCACGCTGTCGCTCGAGCGGCGAAAGCGCGCCGATCCGAATTGGCCGCGTTTCGCTGCCGCGACCTCGCATGTGCCGTTCGCCGCCATCGCGCAGGGGCGAAACCACCTCGTCTGGCGCGAGATCGGCTGGACGCGACCGCTCATCGGCCTCGCCGCCTACGCCATCCTCCTGCTGCTCCACCCCTCGCTTTTCGGCGCCCGGCCCTATTGACTCAGCTTGCGCTGCACGCGCTGGTCGAACTTGGCGACGTTCACTACCACGCGCTCGTGCGTGCCTTCGCCGATCAGCTCGCGCTCATCGTGCGCTTCCACGGTGAAGTAGATGGTGCGGCCGTCCACGCGCTGCACCGTCGCCACCGCGCGCACGCGCATGCCGACCGGGGTGGCCGCGATGTGGCGCACGTTGAGGAGCGTGCCGAGGCTTTGATAGCCCGGCGGCAGCAGCCGCTCGACGGCGGCGAGCGCGGCCGCCTCGATCAGGTTGATCATCACCGGGGTGGCGAGGACATGCACCGCGCCGCTGCCGACGCGCGGCGCCGTATGTTCTTCAGAAACGACCAGCCCGGCCTCCCCGCGGAGGCCGGGCTTTAGCTGCGCGAGTTCGGCCGCCATGCGGCCGCCATGTTACTTCGACTGCGCGTCGTGCTTCTCTTTGTAGATGCGACGGCTCTCGCGGTTCTCGGCCTTCTGGATGCGCCGCTGCTCGCGCGGGCCGACCTTGCCGTCGGCGCCGGCCCGTGCTTCCGCGCGGTCGATGCGCGACTCGCCGCGCTCGAGGCGCGCGGTTTCGCGGTTGGTGAGGCTGCCGGACTTCACGCCCTGCTCGATGCGCTGCTGCTGATTGATGTTGCGCTGCACGTCGGCCTGCATGCGCCGCGACGAGGCGGAGTTCGGATCGCCGGTCTGCGCGTTGTGCTTGTCGCGGTAGATGTCGCGGCTCACGCGGTTCTGCTCGCGCGCAAGGCGCGCCTTCTCGGCGGGCGAGAGCTTGCCGTCCTGCATGGCGCGCGACTGGTCGCGCTCGACCCGCGATTCCTCGCGCTCGAGTTGCGACGCTTCGCGCGTGCTGAGCTGGCCGGACTTCAGGCCCTGCTCGATCCTCTGCTGCTGGTTGACGTCGCGCTGGACGGTGCCGGCCTGCGCGAAAGCTGCGCTGCAAAAAGCGAGGCCGAGCGCGGCGGCGATGGCGGTGTGTGCGAATTTCATGGGTGCCCCTGTGGTTGGTGGTTGTCGCAGCCCTATCAACGCGGCAGGGTAACCGTCGGTAGACGAACTCGCCGTGAACTTGGTAACAACTTGTATCATCGGCGCCCATGTCGCCCCCACGCGTCGTCATCGTCGGCTGCGGCTTCGGGGGCCTGTGGGCCGCACAGGCGCTGCGGCGTGCGCCGGTCGAGCTCACGGTCGTCGATCGCACCAACCACCACCTTTTCACGCCCCTGCTCTACCAGGTGGCGACCGCCGGCCTGTCGGCACCCTCGATCGCCGGCCCGATCCGGCACATCCTCGCCCGCCAGCGCAATACCACCGTGCTCTTCGGCGAAGCGCGCGCGCTCGACGTCACCCGGCGCGCCGTGCGGCTCGAGAACGGCGATGAGCTGCCATACGACTACCTGGTCCTCGCCGCCGGCACCACGCACAGCTACTTCGGCCATGACGAGTGGGCGACGTATGCGCCGGGGTTGAAGACGCTCGAGGACGCGCTGGAGATCCGCCGGCGCGTGCTCACCGCCTTCGAGCGCGCCGAGCGCGAGTCCGACCCGGTGAAGCGCGGCGCCTGGCTCACGTTCGTGGTGGTCGGCGGCGGCGCCACCGGGGTAGAGCTCGCCGGCACCTTCGCCGAGATCGCGCGCCATACGCTGCGCGGCGAGTTCCGCCGCATCGACCCGCACAACGCGCGCGTGATGCTCATCGAGGGGGCCGACCGCGTGCTGCCGCCCTATCCGCCGGATCTCTCGGCGAAGGCGCAGCGCGCGCTCGAGCGCCTCGGCGTCACCGTCTGGCCGGGGCGCGTGGTGACCGGCATCGATGCCGACGGCGTGCAGCTCGGCGGGGAGCGCATCGCATCCCGGACGGTGATCTGGGCGGCCGGCGTGAAAAGCTCGCCGCTCGGCGCCGCCAGCGGCGCGCCGCTCGATCGCGCGGGGCGGGTGAAGGTCGAGCCCGACCTGTCGGCGCCCGGGCATCCCGAGATCTTCGTCGTCGGCGATCTCGCCGCCGTCGAGGGCGTGCCGGGCATCGCGCCGGCGGCGAAGCAGATGGGGCGCCACGCGGCGCGCAATGTGCTGCGCCGGATCGAAGGCAAGCCGACGGTGGCGTTCCGCTACCGCGACTACGGGCAGCTCGCGACCATCGGGCGCAACGCGGCAGTGGTGATGATCGGACGCCTGCACCTCTCGGGCTTCCCGGCGTGGCTGGTGTGGCTCGTGGCGCACATCTACTTCCTGATCAACTTCCGCAACCGCCTGGTCGTGATGCTGGATTGGGGGTGGTCGTACTTCAGCTACCAGCGCTACGCGCGCATCATCATGCGCGGCGTCAGGGGCTGAGCTCGTTCCAGAGCCAGGCGGCGCCGCGCACGCCGCTCGAATCGCCGTGCACGTGCCGCAGCAGCCGCGTCGCGACCGCATCGGAGAAGACGTGGCGTTGCCAGAGCCGCGGCACGTCGCTGTAGAGCCGCTCGATGTTCGAGAGCCCGCCGCCCAGCACGATCACGTCGGGATCGAGCAGGTTGATGACGCCGGCGAGCGCGCGCGCCAGCCGCTCCACGTAGCGGCCGAGCGCTTCGCCGTCCAGCCGGGCTATCTCCTGCGCGCTGCTGCTCTGGCCGGTGAGCGCCGCGTGCTCGCGCTCGAGCGCCGGCCCTGAGAGATAGGTTTCGATGCAGCCGGCGCGGCCGCAATAGCACGCGGGCAGCGGGAGGTCCCTCGGCCCCGGAAGCGGCAGCGGGTTATGGCCCCATTCGCCGGCGATGGCGTTGCGGCCGACCAGCACCCGGCCATCGATCACGATGCCGCCGCCGACGCCGGTGCCGAGGATCACGCCGAACACTGCGCGGGCGCCTTTTCCCGCGCCGTCGATCGCCTCCGACAGCGCAAAGCAGTTCGCATCGTTGTCGATGCGTACCGCACGCCCGAGCGCACGCTCGAGATCCTCCTTGAGCGGCCGGCCGATGAGCCAGGTGGAGTTCGCGTTCTTGACGCGGCCGGTGAGGCGCGACAGCGCCCCCGGGATGCCGACGCCGACCGTGCCCGGGCCCGCCTCGCGCGCCAGCCCCGCGACGGCGGCGAGCGTCGCGTCGTAATCCCCCCGCGGCGTCAGCACGCGCTTGCGGAAGATCTCGTGTCCATCCGGCGCCAGGGCGATCGCCTCGATCTTCGTACCGCCGAGGTCGACGCCGATGCGCGGCAGGTCCTTCTGGCGCATCGCCCTCCCCTCACGAAAGCACCTAGCTTAGCGGCAATATTCCCGCCCGGCCGTTCGGTATGACTCTATCAGCATCGGTCCCGTGCCCCTTGGCGCATCGTGGTGCTTTGGCTTTTTTGCGATCCTCCTCCACGGTGCAAAGGAGCTTGGCGCCAACCACGGATCCCGTTTTTCGTCCCCTGCCGGTGCGGCCGCCGCAAACGGGCGGCGAGATCGCGGTGCAATTCCTCACCGCGCCGGCGGAGTTCGCCGCGCTCGCGCCCGAATGGAACCGCCTGCACGAGGAGGCCGCGCCCGCGAGCGTGTTCAATTCCTGGATCTGGCAATACCACTGGTGGCAGGTCTACGGCGCCGCGCAGCCGCTGCGGGTCCTCGTCGCCCTCGAGCGCGGCGCAATGGTCGGCATCCTGCCCGTCTACATTGATACCAAGAGTGCCCTCGGCGTGCGCGTGCGGCTGCTGCGCTTCGTCGGCACGGGCGGCGACACCGGTCCCGACGACCTCGGCCCGGTGCTCGCGCCGGGCCGCGAGGCCAGCGCCGCCGCCGCGCTCGCTACCGCGCTCCTGCGCATCGCGCACACCGATATCTACCTCTTCACCGACATCGATCCCGATTCGGTTTTCGCCCAGGCGCTCGCCGTCGCAGCCGGCGCCGCGGGCCTCGCCGTCATGAACGGCCTTGGGCAGCGCATCTCGTACATCCGGCTGCCCGCGACGTGGGACGCATTCCTGAAGGCGCTGCCTTCCAAGCGCCGCTCGGGCATCCGCCGCGCGCGCGAGAAGCTTCTCGCGACGCACCCCGGCGCGCGTTTCTTCGTCTGGGACGATCCGGCGCGGCTCGACTACGCGATCGACCGCCTCGCGGCGCTGCACCGCAAGCGCTGGCAGGCGGCGGGCGCGAGCCACTCGTTCGCCACCGCGCAGTACCTGGATTTCCACCGCGGCCTGATGCACTCGCTGATGAGGCGCGGGTGGCTGCGGCTGTATTGCCTGGAGATCGGCGGGGAGCTGCGCGCCATCACCTACTGCTACCGCTTGCGCAACCGCGTGTTCTGCATACAGGCGGGCTTCGACCCGGAGTTTGCGGCGCTGGCGCCCGGCGCGGTGCTGCTCGGCTATGCGATCGAGCACGCCATCGGCGAGGGCAACGAGGTGTTCGATTTCCTGCGCGGCGAGCACATGTACAAGGACCAGCTCGCCAACGGCACCCGCGAGGCGCGCTACGTCACCGCCTTCCGGCCGAACCTGCGCGCCCTGGCCTATCGCCTGCGGCGCCTCCATTTGCCGGCATGGAAGGCGCGCCTTTTCGGCAAGCCCGTGCCGGAGATCGAGTGGTAAGCGCCGCCGCTTCAAAGCGCATCGCCTCGCCGCGCCCGGCACCTGCGCCGGCAGCGCGGCGCCGTCCTTCGGGCACCGGCACCATCGTCGAGGTGCTGAGCGGCGCCGCGGCGCTCGCCGCGCTCGTCCCGGACTGGGAAGAGCTCGCGGCGCAGGCGGCGCAGCCCAACCCCTTCTACGAGCACTGGATGCTTCTGCCGGCGCTGGAAGCCTACGGCGCGGACGACCTGCGCTGCATCGCGGTCTGGGAGGACGGCGTGCTCGGCGCGCTCTTTCCGATGCGCTTCGTGCGGCGCTACCGCGGCCTGCCGGTGAATGCACTGTGCTCCTGGCGCCACCGCAACATGATGACCGGCACGCCGCTGGTGCGCGAGAAGCGCGCTGCGAATTGCCTTGCGGCGCTCATCCAGCAGGCGCCGGCACCGCTGCTCGAATTCGAGCTCGTTGCGAGCGAAGGACCGTTCTACGCCGCGCTCACCGAGGCGGCACCGCCGGGCGATTTTCCGTGGCTCCTGCGCGACGCCTATCCGCGCGCGGTGCTCTCGCGCGAGCGCGACCCTCGCCAGCGCTTCAACTCCGGCCTGAAGAGCAACCTGCGCCGCTGGGAGGCGCGGCTGCGCGCCGCCGGCGAGCTCAAGCCCGTAAGCCTCGACGCGCGCGACGACCTCGATCGCTGGCTCGCGGATTTCATGCGCCTCGAAGCGAGCGGCTGGAAAGGCGAGCACGGCAGCGCGCTCGCCTGCCGCGAGGACGACCGGCGCTTCGCAGCCGCCGTGCTGCCGGAGGCGTTCCGGCGCGCCCGGCTGCGCATCACCGGTCTCGATCTCGCCGGCAACGCGCTCGCGCGGCACATCATGATCGGCGCGGGCGAAGCCGCCTTCACCTTCAAGATCGCCTACGACGAGGCTTACGCCAACTGCGCGCCGGGCATCGTCGCGGAAGTCGACAACGTGCGCCAGTTCATGGAAGCGCCGGGGCCGCGCTGGCTGGATTCGAACACCGCGCCCGAGAGCAGGAACTACGCGCGCGTCTGGAAGGAGCGGCGCACCATCCAGTCGATCGCCATCGGCGTGCGCGGCGCCGGCCGCCTCGCCGTCGCCACGCTGCCGCTCATCCGCCTCGCGAGGCGCTGGCTCAGGCGCGCATGATGCCGAGCGTGCTGGAGCTCGGGCCGGCGGGCCTGCTGCCGCTCGAGCCGCCGGTCGTGCTGCTCGGCGGCCTCGACATCGTGCGTGCGCTCGGCTTTGCGCGCATCCCGGCGATCATCGCGTCGCTCGAGCGTCGCACGCCGGCGATGGCCTCGCGCTATTGCAGCGGCACGATCGCGCTGCCGCCCGGCGCCGGGCGCGACGCGCTGGTCGATGCGCTGGTGCGCGCCGGCCGCTGGCTCGCCGCGCACTACGGCGCGCCGCTGCCTCTCTTCTACGACAACGACGATCGCCTGGCGCTCGTGCAGGACTACCGCGATGCACTCGGCCGCCATTTCGCTCTGCTGCTGAATGAGCCGACGCTCGCCGATGCGCTGCTCGACAAAGCCCGGTTCCAGGCGCTCGCCGAGAGCCGCGGCCTGCCGGTGCCGCGGCGCATCCCATGGGACGCGCTTGCCGACGAGGCGGGGCCGGTGCTCGTCAAGCCGAAGGTGCGGCTCGGCTGGGACCATTCCGCCGTGCGCACGCAGCTCTTCGGCGGCGCGGGCAAGGCGCGCGTCTTCGACTCGGGCCGCGCAGCGTACGACGACCGGCTGGTGCGCCAGCTCGCCGGACAGCTCACCTTCCAGGAATACGTGCCGGGCGACGACAGCTCCATCTGGAGCTTCCACGGCTTCGCCGCGCCGGGCGGCGAGCTCCTCGCCTGGTTCGTCGGACGCAAGATCCGCACTTACCCCGCGCTCACTGGCGACAGCGCGTATCTCCGCCTGGCGCAGGAGCCCGAGCTCGAGCGGCTCGGGCGCGAGAGCGTCGCGCGGCTCGGCCTCGCGGGCGTGTTCAAGATGGACTTCAAGCGCTCGGGCGCGAATGGGCGCTTCCATCTCCTCGAGATCAACACCCGCTTCAACCTCTGGCACCACCTCGGCGCGAAGAACGGCGTCAACTTGCCGCGCGTCGCCTACGACTACCTCGTGCACGGCACCCGGCCTCGAGAGGTGCCCGCGAAGCTCGCCTATCGCTGGCTCTCGTTCAGTTACGACCGGCAGGCGTACCGCGAGCTCGCCGCGGCGGGCAAGCTGAGCGCGTTGCGCTGGCTCTGGTCGCTGGTGCAAGCGCCGAAGGTCTACGCGATTTTCTCCTGGACCGACCCCGCGCCCTTCCTGCGTTACTGGCGCGGCCGCCTCGGGCGGCGGCTGCGACGGCTATGGCACTCTACGGCGTCCTAGGCGACATCCACGGCAACCTCGAAGCGCTGCGTGCGGTGCTCGCGGCGCTCGAGGCGCGCGGCGTGCGCGAGCTGCTCTGCGTCGGCGACGTCGTCGGCTACAACGCGGATGCCGACGCCTGCGCGGCGCTGCTGCGCCGGCGCGGCGCGCGCGTGATCCTCGGCAACCACGATCTCATCGCCACGCGGCGCCTCGGATTCGAGCGCTGCTCGAACAACGCGCGCTACGCGCTCGCGCGCACGCGGCGCACGCTCGGGCGTGAGACCGCCGAGTGGCTCGCGACGCTGCCCGAGCGCCTGCTGGTCGACGGCGAGATCGCGCTGGTGCATGGCGGCGTGCGCGACGTGCAGCTCTACATGCGCACGCCGCAGATCGTCGCCGCGAACGCACCGCTGCTGCGCGCGGACTTCCCGAGCGCCCGCGTGTGCTTCTTCGGGCATAGCCACTTCCAGAAGGTCTACGAAGTGGACCACGCCGGCAGCGCCCGGGAGCTGCCGCTCGATGGCGCGCTTTCGCGCGAGCGCCTGTACTTCATCAACATGGGCTCGGTCGACGCGCAGCGCAAGCACAGCTCCAGGCTCGCCGAATGCGCGATCTTCGACAGCCGCGCCTGGAGCGTCGAGTTCCTGCGCGTGCGCTACGACGCCGCGTCCACCGAAGCGAAGGCGGCGGCCGGCGGCTACCGCATCACGCCGCTCCTCGATCGCCTCTATACCTGGCGGCGCTCGTTCAGCCGCCAGTCGAAATCGGCGTAGCGGATCTTCACCTTGCCGCGCCGCCGGTCGACCATGTCCGCGAGGTCCTCATCGAGGCGCGAGAGCGCGAAGGCCAGCGCCTCGCGCTCGCCGCCGAAGTCCGCCGCGTACCAGTAGAACTGGCGCGGCAGGAAAACCAGGGCGCCCTGCTGCTGGACGCGCACCTCGCGGCGCAGGTAGCCCTCGGTAGCCTGCTCGAGCTGCTCGTCGAGCTGGCCGCCGCCGAAGGCCTGCAGCGGCGGCGAGGAGCGGCAGGCGCAATAGAGCCCGAAGTGCATGCGCTCGTCGTATGCGAGCGGCGTATGGGCGCGGCGCGGGTCGTCGTGGCGCATCGGCGCGCGCATGCCGCCGAACTTCGGCACGTTGCCGCGCAGCAGGCCGTGCTCGATGTCGTCGAGCGAGTACCCGAGCCCGCCGATGTTGACGCGCGGGCTCTCGAAGAAACGCTCGACCTCCCGCGGGCCGCGCGCTTGCCCGAGCTCCGCCGCATCGCGCACCACGATGGCGTTGAACACGTTCAGCCAGAACGCGGTCTGTGCGCCGATGCGCACGCGCTTCGGGTCGAACGTCTGCAGCGCGGCGAGCGTCTCGCCGAGGCGCCGTTTTTCCGCCGACGCGCCAAGCCCGCCGTAGTCGCAGGCGGCGCCGCCGGCATCGAAGTGCGCCGCGCGCAGCGCGTCGAGCGCCTCCCGCAATTCCTCGGCATCGGTCATTCACGTAGAGAATACGCCCGTGCGCGAGTTTGGCAGGTTCGACTATGTCATCATCGGCGCCGGCAGCGCCGGGTGCCTGCTCGCCAACCGGCTGTCGCGCGACCCCGATACGCGCGTGCTGCTCCTCGAGGCCGGAGGCCGGGATAACTATTTCTGGATCCCGATCCCGGTCGGCTACCTCTACACGATCGCCAACCCGCGCACCGACTGGTGCTACCAGACCGAGCCGGACCCCTACCTCGCCGGCCGCTCGATCCACTATGCGCGCGGGCGCGTGCTCGGCGGCTGCTCGTCGATCAACGCCATGATCTACATGCGCGGGCAGCGGAGCGACTGGGACCACTGGGCGTCGCTGGGCAACCGCGGCTGGGGCTGGGACGACGTGCTGCCGATCTTCCGCTCGCTCGAGGACTACCAGCATGGCGCCAGCGACGGCTACGGCGCCGGCGGCGAAGTGCGCATCGAGGATCCGCGCGTGCGCTGGGAGATCCTCGACGCGTGGCGCGCAGCCGCCGCCGAATGCGGCATCGCGTCGATCAAGGTCTTCAACAACGGCGACAACTCGGGCTGCGCCTACTTCCAGATGAACCAGAAGCGCGGGCGGCGCTGGAGCGCCACGAATGCCTTTTTGCGCCCGGTGCTCAAGCGCCGCAATCTCACCGTGCTGACGGATGCGCACGCCACGCGCCTGCGCATGCAGGGCCGCCGCGCCGAGGGGGTGGAATTCAGGCGAGCCGGCGGCGCCTGGTTTGCGGGCGCCCGCAGAGAAACGGTGCTCGCGGCGGGCGCGATCGGCTCGCCGCAGCTATTGCAGCTCTCGGGCATCGGCCCGGCGCCGCTTCTCGAGCGGCTGCAAATACCGCTGGTCCATCACCTGCCCGGCGTCGGCGAGAACCTGCACGATCACCTGCAGATCCGCATGCAGTACAAGGTGACGAACGCGCGCACGCTGAACGGCGTCGCCAACCGCTGGCTCGGCAAGGCGGCGATGGCGGCCGAGTACTTCCTGCTTCGCAGCGGACCGCTCACCATGCCCCCTTCCCAGATGGGCGCGTTCGCGCGCAGCGATCGCGGGGAGCCGAGCGCGAACCTCGAGTGGCATGTGCAGCCGCTCTCACTCGACAAGTTCGGCGAGCGGCTGCACGACTTCCCCGCGATCACGCCGAGCGTCTGCAACCTGCGGCCGAGCTCGCGCGGCTGGGTGCGCATCAAGTCGCCGGATCCGGCGGCCTATCCCGAGATCCGCCTGAACTACCTCTCTACGGAAGATGACCGCCGCGTGGCGGTGGCGGCCATGCGCTTCACCCGCCGCATCATGGCGGCGAAAGCGCTGGCGAAGTACCGGCCGCAGGAGCACCGCCCGGGCGGAGCCATTGCGAATGACAATGAATTGGCGCGCGCCGCCGGCGAGCTCGGAACCACCATCTTTCATCCGGTCGGAACCTGCAAGATGGGGCGCGATCCAATGGCGGTGGTGGACGAGGAGCTCCGCGTGCACGGCATGGAGCGGCTGCGCGTGATCGATGCGTCGGTGTTTCCGCGCATCACCTCCGGCAATACAAATGCACCGACGTACGTAATCGCCGAGAAAGGCGCCCGTGCGATCTTGAAGTCCTTACAATCCGCCCCCAGTTAAGCCCGGCGAAGGAGAACCGTACCCACATGAAACGCGTCCTGCTGCTTATCGCCACCAACCTCGCCGTCATGGTGGTGCTCTCTATCGTCGTCAGCGTGCTCGGCGTCGACCGCTGGCTGCTCGCGAACGGCATCGCTTACGGCCAGCTGCTGTGGTTCTCGGCCATCTTCGGCTTCGGCGGCGCCTTCCTCTCGCTCCTGATGTCGAAGTGGATCGCCAAGATGTCGGTGGGCGCACAGACCATCGACGGCTCGGAAGGCACCAACGAATACTGGCTCGTGCAGACGGTGCACAAGCTCGCCGATGCCGCCGGCATCGGCAAGCCGGAGGTCGCGATCTACGAGGGCCCGGCGAACGCCTTCGCCACCGGCGCGTTCCGCAACTCGGCGCTGGTCGCCGTGTCGACCGGACTGCTCGAATCCATGAACCGCCAGGAAGTGGAGGCCGTGCTCGGTCACGAGGTCACCCATGTCTCGAACGGCGACATGGTGACGCTGACGCTCATCCAGGGCGTGCTGAACACCTTTGTCTTCTTCCTGTCGCGCGTGGTCGGCTACATCGTCGACAAGGCGGTGTTTCGTACCGAGCGCGGCGTGGGACCCGGCTTCTACATCACGATGATCGTCAGCCAGATCGTATTCGGCATCCTCGCCTCGGCGATCGTCGCCTGGTTCTCGCGCTACCGCGAGTTCCGCGCCGACCGCGGCTCGGCCAGCCTGCTCGGCACGCCGCAGCCGATGATCGCGGCGCTGCGGCGCCTGGGCAGCCTGCAGAGCGGCGGCCTGCCGGATTCGGTCAAGGCATTCGGCATCTCGAGCGACTCGGGCCTGGCGCGGATTTTCGCCACCCACCCGCCGATCGAGGCGCGCATCGCCGCGCTGCAAGCCGGATAGAATTCGAGCATTTCCCGCTCGGGAAATGCTGACCTGACTCCTTTTACTTCGGCGCTCCTCGCCTGGTACTTCGTGGCGGTGTGGGGCTCGGGCTACGTCGCGACCAAGGTCGGGCTGCAGTACGCGCCGCCCTTCACCTTTCTCACGCTGCGCTTTTGCTTCGGCCTCGCCTGCCTGGCACCGGTCGTGCTCCTGTGGCCGCCGCGCTGGCCGCAGACGCGCGTGGAGCTCGGCCATCTGGTGGTAGCGGGGCTCCTGATGCACGCGGTGCAGCTCGGCGCGAGCCACTATGCGCAGTACCTCGGCATGTCCGCCGGCGTCACCGCGCTGATCATCTCGTCCCAGCCCCTGCTCACCGCGATCATCGCCTCGCGCTGGCTGCACGCGCGCCTCGCACCCGGGCAATGGGCCGGCGTCTTCATCGGCCTCGCCGGCGTCGCGCTGGTGGTGTGGCACAAGATCGACATCCGCGAAGTCACGGCGGGCAGCCTGGCGGCGACGCTCGTCGCCGTCTGTGGCGTAACCGCGGCGACCCTCTACCAGCGCACCTTCGCGCCGCACGCTGATCTGAAGGCCGCCGCCGTGGTCCAGTTCGCCGCCTCGGCGGCGGTGCTCGCGCCGCTCGCGGCCGCGTTGGAGGGCTTCCCGGTGCGCTGGAGCTGGCAGCTGGTGGCGGCGATCGTGTTCCTGGTGATCTTCGCCTCGATCCTCGCCGTGAGCGCGCTGCATGTGCTGATGCGCCACGGCGAGGCGACGCGCGTCACGAGCATGATGTACCTGCCGCCGATCTTCGCGGTGCTGCTCGAGCTCGGGCTGTTCCATGTGGTGCCGAGCGGGCTTTCGCTCGCCGGAATTGCCGTCACCTGCACCGGCGTCGCCATGACGGTGTGGACGCGAAAGTAAGACGCGCGTGGAAATCGCCTACTTCATCCTCCTGAACGCGCTCG
>Ga0075426_10002422_pt1 | contig 13338 bp, 13 predicted proteins | sample SoiMethybrSBSTD5_FD_75304 | JGI IMG/M metagenome (GOLD analysis project Ga0075426, IMG submission 75304) | Bulk soil microbial communities from a Populus tree surrounding site in Tennessee, USA - Soil MetaG P. TD hybrid SBSTD5 | ecosystem: Environmental > Terrestrial > Soil > Tree plantation... | reverse complement strand
ACATCGTCAAATTCTCGCGGATAGAATCTAGTCTCACGAGCGGGAGTAACTCAGCGGTAGAGTGCGACCTTGCCAAGGTCGAAGTCGCGGGTTCAAATCCCGTCTCCCGCTCCAGGTTTTCGGGCGAAGGCCGAGACTCAAGCCTCAGCGAGTGTTGCCTTCGCCTTTCGTTTAGCAAAGAAGGCGGCGTAGCCAAGTGGTAAGGCAGAGGTCTGCAAAACCTTTATCCATCGGTTCGATTCCGATCGCCGCCTCCAAATATCCATACTAAGTCAATCAGTTACCGAACTAAATTCATTCAGGTGCCCAGACCGATTTGAAAGGTTAGTGAAAACGTTTAGGTAGGCTGAGCACTTCAATTCCATGATCCACGTTGTACTTCGCACCTAACAACCTCTGCAGCATCCATTCTAGTCTAGAGAGTGATACATTCGCGAGCCTACTGCTGCCTTTAGTCTTCATTTTTCCTTTCTGGGCGATAGCCTAGATAATGCGACTGAAAGCGGGCGTGCCTCAACGGGCACGGATACTACGGACTCAATAAGTATGGAGCGCGCATCGATCTCTTTACCGTAGAAATCGCGATTACTATTCTTGTCTTGCTTGACCACTACACCGTCAAAAGCAACACCCGCAAACAATCCCTTAGCACGGGCATAAGTCAGTATCTCAGGATCCGTCGCACTACTAGTTTGGGCAGATGACTTGCGGCCAACCGGGCCAGCAGCGGCTGATGCATCAACACCGACCGTGAATTCATCTCCGATGAGTTTTTCTACGCCTTCACGGTTCATTACAAGCAAGACCATGTCCACTTGCTCAAAACCCAAGCTACGGCCCTGAACAGTGAAGAACGATGGTGCTGTCCAACTACTACCTGCTGCGCGGCATGTGGTCACCCCTTTGCTGTGCATTCCTCCAAATCCCAAACCCCGCTTTTTGACGCCTGGAACAATAGCAACACACTCTGCTTTGTTGAGTAGATCTTCTGGTATGGCTTGATCAGGCGTGCGCATTATCTGGCTGAAGACGTCTGTCGCACGATTCAATAGCTTCACGTCGTCGGCCCGGCGAGGCCCGCCTGGTTTATTGGGATCAATCGGCCCATCCTTGGCCTTACGCGGACCGCCGGGCTTGTTTGGATCAACTTGGCTATTTCTAGCTAAATAGTAGCCGTGGCCCAGTTGCTCTTGAGAGAGTTGCGGCGTCTGTTCCCCAAAAAGGGTTAAAACGAATAACAGAGAAATAGAGCCTGATCGCATAGGAAGACTCCTCATAGTTAGTACGTCGACGGACTCTGGTGGGCCGAGGATGGACTGAGGTGGTCGTTTATGGTCTCCATTCAAGATTTCCTGTAATGCTTGCGGGCCTTCTTATGGTGACGACCTTTCCCTCTCGGTCCGCCAGGTTTCTCGGGATCAATCGGCTCTGGTCCGGCACGCTCATTGCGATCAACTGTCGAACCCTTCTTGGATCTGCTCCTCTTAGCAGAGTTCTGCCCAGACTCCATAGACGAATAACTCACAAAGTGGGCAGATTGAGTGACCACGTACAGAGGTTCTGCCGCGAGAGTGGCAATAACCAACAAACCAATCCGCACCGGCGTCGTCATCGTTTTCCCCTCCTCAATGCCCTTCGGGTTTTCTTGCTTTTGTACTCATGCGCTGCTCAATCACGCCGTGACCAATTACTAAAATCGCAGGTATAAAAAAGTCGAAGAACAATCCAAAAGCCAACAAAGATATGAGACTAAACCCAATCAATCCTAAGCAAACAAGTGCCACTATCAACGTCTTATAGAGCAATCGAATGGGCGATGCGAAAGGAATGGCAACCAAAAGCGATTCTAGGATTTCAATTACTATTAGAATCCAGCCTTCGTAAGGTCTATAAGTCCGCGAGTCCAAAAGAGCTTCGACATAGTTCGCATGAATATAGGCGCCGGGGATTATTCCTACGGGTGTGACATCTTCATCGATGTAAGGGCCTTCCCAGTAACCTAGTTTATGCCAGACTCCACCGACGATCACTACTTTGAAAGCCAGCTCTCCAAAGACGGCCGGTTCGCGACGTAAAACATCACTGGCTGAAAAAGATTTGAAGTCTTCGGGCCTCATGAAGCTGCCGAAAGGTAATGGAAGCCTTTCAGCAACGGATTGCAGGGCTCGATCATTATCTGCACGTGCAATAGCTTGGGAAAATGAATTGAGGGGCCCTCCGTTCTTGATTTGCAAACTGAACCACGGCACTTGTCGAGAGTCGGGAGGTAACGCGATGTAACCTCTTAAGACGTTATCGCTTTCAAAATTAAACCTATCATAAATGTCCGATCGCGAAACATAGTTATGCTGATCATCAAACATCACGGACTTTGGAAGGATGATCTTTCGATTTTGAGAAGCATCCTTCACAGCATCCAGGAGTTGCTTCGTTTCGCCTAGGTAGTCGGGAAATTCAACCGGCTCTCCAACAGGTGATGGTGACCGCAGGTCAAAGTCGAGAGCAATCACGGCGGCATTGGCTTCTTTTAATGCCTCAACAATCTTTGCGAGATAATCGCGCTTTATTGGAACACGGGCGCTGAGTTCACCATTCCAATACTCGTCATCGCCGATAACCACAAGAAAAGTTCTCCTTGTGGCTACGGGGCGTGCTATCCGGCTCATCAGGAATTGATAAACGGTATATCGTGCGTTGATCCAGTAATTCTTCTCTGTTAGCCAATTTCCTAAGTAGACCCCACCCACAACCAGCCCTGCCACCAGGAGCCAGTGTATTGCGTGCTTCCAGGCAGGTTTTCTAAAATACGTTGCGATCCGAGTTAGCTTGTCTCTCGTGGAGCAGCGTCTCTTGTGGACCGGCTCTCTGGTTTGGTCCTCCGATAGTGATTGCTCGTCCGTTTGTGGTGGTAATTCGCCATCCATACCACACCTCCGGATCAGAGTACTATTACCAACTCACCTAAACGTTTGATCGGCCTCGGGACCCTATCGGATTATACTCCGACACGAGGAAGTTTCAATACAGAATCTTCGAGCGAGCGAAATCACGGTGCGGGAGCAACTCGTCAAAAAACGCGGCTGGGAGACCACCAGCCGAGCAAAAGCGATCCAAGGACAGATGATCCCTGGAACGCGCTCGATATTACCGAATGGCAGTCGGGTCCAATCCGAAGATATTGTCGTCCATATGACGATGGGTGTATTCTCTGAGAGCCATGAACTTTTATTTTGGCTGTCTTCACTGTGGAAGTGAGCAAATCTACCCGGTCAGCCAAATCAGAATATGTAATGCCTGCCACCAATGGTCTAGCACGCTGGATCCCCCCAATTTCCTTCCAGGTCAGATCCTTGTTCGGACAATGATTGGAGCACCGGGCTTTCATCGCGGTGTCTACCTTGGTAGTGGCTTGGTCTGCCACAGCGCCGTGGGCGAGGGAGTATGCCTCACTACCGTTCCCGGATTTGGACAGGGCAGGTTGGTATGGGCAACAACCGAAGCGGCTGGCAGTGCCGCTGAATTGCGGCAAATGTGGTCGCGCGCGCGATCAACTCAGGGCTTGCGATGGACGGTAACCCAGAACTGCGAAGATGTCGCGTCCTACGTTCGAGATGGCATTGGCGATAGCCCTACGCGAAATCTTGTATTCGCGCTCGGTGCGGTTGCCCTGCTGGTTGCCTTGGCAGGCGATCCAAAGCGGCTCTAGAGTCGTTTATGAATATGAGGTCTGCAAAACCTTTATCCATCGGTTCGATTCCGATCGCCGCCTCCAGTTCTTCGATTCATCAAGGAAGTTGATATGTCACATCCTAAATTCCGCGCAGTCGCAGTCCTCCCTCTTCTCGTCACCTTAGCCTGCAACGTGGCTACGGCCACCGTTTCAATACCAGACCCCATTGTCGACGCGCGGTTGGCGGCTGCCAGCGGGCAACAAACTATGGTCGTCGCGGGCGGATGCTTCTGGGGAATTCAGGCGGTCTTTGAACACGTCAAGGGAGTCGTCGACGTCAAGGCCGGATACTCAGGAGGAACAGCCGAGACAGCTCACTATGAAATCGTTTCGTCAGGTGATACCGGACACGCAGAATCGGTTCGAGTAATCTATGACCCTTCTAAGATTACCTACGGGCAGCTATTGAAGGTCTTCTTCTCAGTTGCGCACAATCCGACTCAGGTGAATCGACAGGGGCCCGACGTTGGAACGCAATATCGCTCCTCGGTCTTTTACGCCAGCGATGAGCAGAAGCGTATTGCCGAAGCTTATATCGATCAATTGAACAAGGCGAAGGTGTTCGATCGTCGCATCGCAACCGAGGTTGTCGCGCTAAAAGCATTCTACGAAGCTGAAGGCTACCATCAGGACTACGCCGTTCACCATCCGAATGAGCCTTACATAATGATCAACGACTTGCCGAAGGTCGCTAGCCTTCGCAAGCAGTTCCCCGACCTTTATCGCGAGAAATAAGAACGCACCGACAAGTCATCCTGACTTGTTGGCCGCAATCATTTTCAATCAATACGCTCACCCGTACTAACCACGCTTCGACGCGGAAGACGAATTTCGATTTTTCGCGCGTGCGTTAAACGGCTAAACAAAAGCTGCTTCGCAAACGATAGCCGGACAAGCTCCGTCAATCACAATGGCTGGTATGGCGATTGCCCTTTGCTCCGCCGGGAGGCCCTAACTCACCGGTTGTGTTTCTGGCTCAGTATCAGTTGAGTGACGACAAGATATGAGTATGCGCATTGATAGGGTAGTCATAAGAAAGTTCGCCGGTCGCAAAGCGTTAACGCTATCACTTGCGCTGGCACTCGTCAGCGCGCTCGCGCCGGCTTTTCGAACGCGAGCCGATCAGTCGGCAGCGTTGAACAAGATGTCTCCCGCGCTGCAGCAAGCGCTCACCAGCAATCAATCTTTGGTGTGGCATGATCCTTCGAAGCAGACTGTTCGCGCGTTAATCCAAACCTACGGTCCCGTTTCATCAACGTTTATCAAGGCGATCAAGGCTGCGGGCGGAACAGTTGTGCGACAGTTTACATCGATCAACGGTGTGCTGGTTGACTTGCCGATAAGCCAGCTTCTCACCTTTGCAGCTCGAACAGACGTTGAGCGTCTTTCGGCTGACCATCTCGCTCAGGAGACCGCTAGTCATCTCGAAGTCGCAACGGGCGCCGATACGGTGAGAACTTACAACTCGTTGCTTCAATCGTTCAGCGGTCTCGATGGAAGCGGCATCGGTATCGCCATACTCGATTCAGGAATTATGGCCGGGCACAGCGAGTTCGGAAGCCTCGGCAATTTGCTCAACCTCTCGCGAGTCACGGCAAAGACCGACATCATATCGACCAACACAAATCTCGCACAGTATCTGTTGGATCTCGGAATCCTTTCAACCGCGCTCAATCTATTGGGACTGAACAACGATGACGGCTACGGCCATGGCTCGCACGTAGCGGGCACCGCAGCGGGCCGCTCGATCGGCACAGCGACATCGCGAGGCTTCGACGGGATCGCTCCCAACGCTAACCTGATCGACGTAAGAGTGTTGAACGGACGAGGCCTCGGCCAAACCAGCGATGTGATCGCCGGGATCGATTGGGTCATCGCAAATCGCGCTTCTTACAACATCAAGGTGATGAACCTTAGCCTGTCTGCGGCCTCCGCTGAAACTTATGTGACAGACCCGTTGTGCCGCGCGGTTCGAAGAGCGGCCGCTGCGGGCATCACCGTAGTTGCCGCCGCCGGGAACTACGGTAAGACTTCAGCCGGGCTCGAGCAGTACGGCAGCATCGGCTCACCCGGCGACGATCCGACAGTTATCACCGTCGGCGCCGCGAACACGCATCAGACCGACAGCCGCGCGGATGAGTCGGTTACTTACTTCAGCTCGCGCGGGCCGACACGCGGCTATTCGATCGACTCGTTCGGCGTCAAGCACCACGACAACCTTCTCAAGCCCGATTTGCTGGCGCCCGGAAATCGGATCATCGCAACGGAATCCAAAGGCTCGTGGCTGGTCGGCCAGTATCCTCAATTACATTACACCGGAAGCGGCAATACGGCTTTCATGCAGTTGAGCGGAACCTCGATCGCCTCGCCGGTCGTGGCCGGCGCTGCAGCGCTTCTGCTTCAGAAGAATCCCGGCCTCACGCCGCCACTCATCAAGGCAATTCTTCAATACACGGCACAGCAAGTAACCGGCGCGAACATCGTCCAGCAAGGCGCCGGACTGTTGAACATCGAGGGCGCAGTCCGATTGGCTGGTGCTTTGCGGACGGATGTTTCGACAGCGATCTCCAAAGGCACGATCAAAGTCGGAGACTCACTGCTGCGCTCCGGCGCTGTGATGCCAACTCAGAGTTCGACTTTGGCCGGACAGAACTTTAGCTGGGGAAGCTATATTTTTGCGGGCGGTTCTCACATTCTCGCGGGAGCGGAACTTTTCAATCGTTATCAGGCGATCTATAACCCCGCTCTTGTTTGGGTTCGCGACCGCGTCACAATCAACGAGGTCCCGGCAACAAACACTCAGCTCATCACGACCAAAGTTATCGAAGCCGACGCGCTCGCGAGCTCATCGGGAGTCTTCACGAACGGTGCTGCGCTTGCAGGTGGGATTGCATCGGGGCAGGGCATAGTCCTTAGTGTAGGCATCGTTCTCAGTGAAGGCATTGTGCTCAGCGAGGGAATCGTTCTGAGTGAGGGCATCGTGCTCAGCGAATCCGTTGTGTCAAGCGGAAGCGTTGCCGCCGCGGAAGGCATTGTCTTGAGCGAAGGCATTGTGCTTAGCGAAGGCATTGTCCTTAGCGAATCGTCCAACCTGGGTGAGCCTTGAAGCAGTTGAGTGTCCTATGTCACTAATTGACATGTCCGATTACAATCGCGGCGCGCGCGCTTACTGGTGGACGACCACTTTGGTAGGCGCGGCCGCATTTGCATGCGCTGTGCTTGGTGTTGTGAAGCTCGATCAAAATGGGCGGCTCGGTATGGGGCTGCTCGTGTCGGTAGTTTTTCTGACTGGGCTTAGGCCGATAACGGTTCCCGGAACGAAAAGCTCGATCACGCCGGGCGACATCTTTGTGTACCTTGCCGCGTTATTCTGGGGCCCACTGGCTGCGACTCTTGTTGCTGCGATTGATGCGTTTGCCGCTTCGTGTAGAACTTCTCGGAGGTGGACGAGCCGACTTGGGAGCCCGGCGCTGATGTCGATAGCCGTGCTCGCTTCGGCGAGTTATTTTCAATGGGCATTGGAATGGCTAAGGGCGTCGCGATACTTCAACACCGCCACGCTGCTCGCGTGCCTGCTGCTCTTTTCGATTGGACACTTTGCTCTCAATTCGCTGTTGACCGGCTTGCACCATGCGATCAAGCGCGGCGTGAAACTCTTCCCGCAATGGTGGACGACCTATTCCTGGGCGAGTCTGACCTACGTCGCAAGCGCTTCGGCGGCGGGGCTGATTTATCTATCCATCAATCAGTACGGGGTGAGTTCGCTGCTTGCAGCCGGCCCGCTTGTCGCAATTATTTTTGCCACTTGTCACTTCTACTTCAAACAATCCGACGAACGAGCGAGAGCGATCGAGCGAATAAGCCGCATTCATCTTGCAACGGTGGAGGCGCTCGCGACCGCAATCGACGCGAAGGACGAAATCACTCACGAGCATGTTTATCGAGTGCAAGTGTACGCATCCGGACTCGCCCGGCATTTCGGATTGAGCGAACTTGAAATCGAAGCTCTCAAAGCGGGCGCGCTCCTTCACGATGTCGGCAAGATCGCTGTGCCCGACTACATTCTGAACAAGCCCGGAAAACTTACTGCGGCTGAATTCGAAAAGATGAAAATCCACACAGTAGTCGGCGCGCAGATTCTCGAACGCGTCAACTTTCCTTATCCGGTTGTTCCGATCGTGCGTCATCACCACGAGCGATGGGACGGGTGCGGCTATCCTGACGCGCTGCGAGGCGAGCAGATTCCGTTGACCGCGCGGATACTCACGGTCGCCGATTGCTTCGACGCCGTGCGCGAAGATCGCCAGTATCGCAAGGGCATGACTCGAGAAGAAGCTTGCGGGTTCCTCAGTGACAATCGCGCGCAACAATTTGATCCGGCGGTGGTCGATGCCTTTCTCGAAAACCTTACCGAGTACGAAAAAGAAATGTCCGATCACAAGGCTAGTCAACAACCGTTGCTGACGCCGACAAAGCAGGCGGGCTTGTCAGAGAGCGCTCTCAAGGCGGTTCCCGCAGCGGGTCTGGCTCAAACCGCGACGGAAGCGCCCGACTACGTGAAACAAATTCGAGCGGCCCACGCCGAAGTGGCAGCGCTTTATGAAATGGCGCAGACCTTCAGCGCGAGCCTTGATGAACGAGACATCGTGACGTTTACCGTGAACCGAATCGAGCGAATGATTCCGTTTACAACATGCGCGGTCTATTTGAGACAGCCGGATGATTCGTCCGTTGTAGCGCATTCGTTCGGCAGAAATGCCGAGCGAATTCGCGGGCTCAGCCTGGCTGCCGGCCGCGGCATAGCTGGATGGGTAGTGATCAACGGCCGCCCGATGAGCAACACCGATCCGATGCTTGATTTGAATGAGTTTCTTGACGGCAATGATGACGGGTACCGAACCACCGCCGTGTTTCCTCTTTCCAAAGGCGGCGAAACGATAGGAGCGCTCGCGCTGTATTCCACCGAGTTGTCTTCTTACAGCAGCGATCACTTGAACCTTCTCGAATCGGTGTCGCGGCTTGCATCGACGGCCCTCGAACGCGCGATGCTCTATGAGCAGACGAGATCGATCGCGCAGACAGACGTGCTGACCGGATTGCCGAACGGGCGAGCCTTGTACGAGCGCTTCGATCAAGAGCTCGAACAGACTAAAGCGCAAAACACGTCGTTGACTGTGCTTTGCTTTAATGTATCGGGCCTACGAAAGGTGAATGAGTCTTATGGATATCAGGCAGGCGATGCGATGTTTGCGGCCATTGCAAATCGCTTGCGCGAAATTGTCGCCGAAGCCGGCGTGCTCTATCGCATAGCCGGAGATGAATTCACTTGTTTGCTTCAATGCTGGGAAGATGACGCAATTAATCTCGGCGAGCAAGCGCGCGAGCAGATTGGCCGCCTGCAACTCGAAGTAAGGCCCGGCCGGTTTGCGCAGGCAGGCTTGAGCTTCGGAACAGCGCAATTTCCGATTGACGGGCAATCAATTGACGAACTGCTCAATGCAGCATGCCTGGCGATGAGACAAAAGGCCAAAGCCCTCGAGCTTGAAAAACAAACGCGCTCTCGCGATTACTTTCTCAATCACGACCGGAAGCCACGAAGAGCAGTCCGCTAGCGTTGGTCGGTTAAGGCGATCTCAAGATCCGCGCTCGCCTTTTAGTCTCGACTGGATGAAGGTCTCCAACTCACTTTCTGCTACCTCACCAGAAACCGTGTAGACTCTTCGAGATAAAACGCCTGTAGAGCCAGATGTAATGTCGCGACTGTCGATGATCACGTAAAACGGCGTGCCCCATTTCCGCTTGTCGCCTACCGCTCGCCGATATTCGTAATGCGAGGACTTCTTTCGATGATTGCGATCGGTTGACTCGACGACTATCGGATAGTCGATTCCAATTCGGTTGATATGAATTCGCAGCTCGTCAACATCTGAATACTCGGCAACCCCAACTACGCCCAGTCCGCGGTCTCGATACTCGCTCCAGATCTTTTCAACAACGTGACCGTTTCGGTTGCTGTTAGGACACCAGCCCGCGAAGTAGTTGATGATGACAATTGTTTTACCCTTCACGTACTGGCGAAGATCAAAAGCGTGGCCGTCTGTTGTCTTGTAGCTGAATTCGCGGAAGTCGAGTTGACGTTCGACGATGGGAGCGGTCTCGGCCTTGTCTTCCGTTGAGGCGGAGCGCGCGACAGCTTCGATGCGAGGTTGAGAAAGAAAATGCGTCGAACCGATCAAGAGCCCCAGACTCAAGAGGGTGCGACGCACTGTTATACCTCGGTCTCCTGCAGCCTCACAAAACTATGGCTTCGCTACGTTTTTGACGGCATTGCCGGTCTTCTTTGCCGCCACGCCTGAACCTTTGCCGAAGTGCTTTCCAGCGCGACCCATATGCTTGCCAAAGTGCTTGCCACCACGCACAGGACGTCCATGCTTGATGTTATGGCCTAAGCTCGTGCCAGCCTTACCGACTTCCTTACCGCTCTCTTTCATCTCGCCGCCGACCGTTGGCTTTGCGTTTTTGTTTTGCGCAAGCGCGACCGGCGATGAAGCGAACATCGCGATCAGGATCAACGTTCCAAACCTGAGCTTCATATCACACTCCTCCGCGTATCGAAAATCATCCACCGGATTTGAAGACACAGCTAGCAAGCCTTGCGTACGCGATCTAACGCACGCGCACCAGATTTCTCAGCTCGATCTTGTGCGTCAACGAATGCTACTTAAGCTGTAGCACCACTCCAGGCTTGTTAATGTTCACGTCAATTTCGTGCTTAGCAGGACCCCGACGGAAGACACCGGCGAAGTAGAGGACCGCCAACACCACGATGAGCAGCAGAACAACGCCCAGCACCATCAGTCCGCCGCTGCCGCCGCCGTCCGAGTGAATGTGCTCTTCAATGATTCTATCTGCCATTTTTTCGTTACCCCCCGTTGTCTAATCGAATTCACACTTGTTGGAGCAACCACGATGCCAACTCCGACTGATTTGTTATTTCCTTAAGTTTCTACTGCTTCTTCGATGGAAAAGTGTTCGACTGTACGAGATGAAAACATTTGGTCGGCGGCTAGCGGACAGTTAGCCTTATGACCGTCTTTCCGTTGCTTCATCATCGCACGCGGCGTCGCTAGAGGTGTATTAGTATGTTACCGGCAAAGCAGCAACTCCGCGTCCTCGGCGTCCTCTGCGGTTTTCTTGATCGGCGTTGAGAATCAACCGCAGAGGACGCCGAGGACACAGGGGGAGCAACGCGATTGTCAGCGAGCAACACATTGTGACCCCACCAATACTCTGCGTCGCCCTGGCTGACTTTCCCGGAGGTGCTGTAGTAGGATTGTCAACTTAGTTTGGCATTCAAGAGTTTATATTGAAAAGCGGGAGTGGGTATGGAGCAGACATACATTCGTGACGTTGCACAGAACGTCGGCGAAGAGATCACGATCAGAGGCTGGCTCTACAATATGCGGTCTAGCGGCAAGCTTATGTTTCCGCAGATTCGAGACGGCTCGGGCATCATTCAGGGCGTTGTGTTCAAGAAAAATGTTTCTGAACAGGTTTGGAATGACTTCGAAAAACTTACACAGGAGTCCTCCATCGTCGTTCGCGGTACCGTTCGCGCCGATGCTCGGGCGGCCGGAGGCTTCGAGCTCGACGTCATAGATGTGGAAGTCTTGCAGATAGCCGAAGCGTATCCAATAACACCGAAGGAACACGGAGTCGAGTTCCTGATGGATAATCGACATCTGTGGCTTCGCTCGCGAAGACAACACGCGATTCTCAGCGTGCGAGCTGAAGTGATCCGCGCGGTCCGCGACTACTTCGATTCGAACGGGTTCCTGTTGATGGACACGCCGATTTTTACTCCGGCCGCCTGCGAAGGAACGACCACGTTGTTTGAAGTTGACTACTTCGGCGATTCGAAGGCTTATCTTACGCAGTCAGGTCAGCTCTACAACGAAGCGACTGCTGCGGCCTTCGGGAAAGTTTATTGCTTCGGTCCCACGTTTCGCGCTGAGAAGTCGAAGACTCGACGGCATCTGACCGAGTTCTGGATGGTCGAACCCGAAGTCGCCTACGCCGACCTGAAAGACATAATGAATCTCGCGGAAGACTTCCTGACTTTCGTCGCGCATCGAGTGCTTGAGAACCGTAGCCGTGAGCTCGCCGAGCTTGAACGTGATACGTCGAAGCTGGAAAAAATCGAGCCGCCGTTTCCGCGGCTTCAGTACGACGACGCAGTGAAGTTGCTACAGGAAGCTCACGCGAATGGTGCGCTTGAACATCGCTTTGAATGGGGAGGGGACTTCGGCGCACCTGACGAAACCTACATCTCCCAGCAGTTTGATCGGCCGGTGATGGTGCATCGCTACCCGGCTGCTGTGAAAGCATTTTACATGCAGCCCGATCCCGAGCGCCCCGAGCTTGCGATGTGCGTGGACGTCCTTGCATCAGAGGGCTACGGTGAAGTGATCGGAGGAGGCCAGCGCGCGGACGATTTGGAGTATCTGCTGAAGCAGATCAAGGCTCACGAATTGCCGGAAGAAGCGTTCGATTGGTATTTGGACCTTCGAAGGTACGGAACGTTTCCGCACGGAGGTTTTGGAATGGGAATCGAACGCTGCACGGCCTGGCTTTGTGGAATCGAACACATTCGAGAGACGATTCCGTTTCCGAGGATGTTGTACAGGTTGAAGCCTTAGCGAATCGATCTAAGTTTTTGCGCGAGTCAACACCTTGAATGCTAATAACAGAAAGCGCATAACGGTCTTTGGAGGTTCGCGCTGCGGGCCTGAGGCCGCCGAATACAAACAGGCGCTCGCGCTTGGACGGCTTCTCGTTGAAGCAGGCTTCGATGTTTGCTCGGGAGGTTACGCCGGCGTTATGGAAGCGATCTCGCGAGGCGCTCACGAAGCTGGAGGACACGTCATCGGCGTAACAATGGAGCAGTTCAAGTCCGCGCCGAATCCTTATCTCAAGAAGATAGAACCGAGCGCCGACTTCTACGCTCGGCTTCAAAAATTGATTCTCGAATCGGTAGGCTACGTTGCGTTGCGCGGGGGAATGGGGACCGTCACAGAGATATCGCTCGTGTGGAACAAGCTTGTGATGAACGTGCTGCCTTCGAGACCTTTGATTCTACTTGGTGAATGCTGGCCTCAAGCCATTAATTGTTTGAGTCAGCATCTGGTGGTTTCGCAGTCTGATTTATCACATCTCTTGTTTGCCCAGACCCCCGAAGAAGTCATTTCGCTGCTACGCGAACGGATCAAAGAATGATCTTCAGAATGTCTCCGCCAGGAATGCGTTAAAACAGTGGCCGCAATGCCGCTTCGTTGCTTTTCTTGCAATTTCCTTGCAACCATTCGCGGGTCTAGTTTTCCGCATCTCACATTGGTAAAATTCGTGATGGAAATATCGGGGGCAACCCGAAAGAACGAACAAGGGGTATGGTAGAGATTTCGACTTGCTAAAATAGAACAGCTCCTCAAGCAGTTCGCATCCCCTGAAACATTTTAATGCACTTAAAGTCGCCGACATCGGCGTTCCTGGATAGGAGTGTGTATGAAGCTGAATCTGTTTCTTGTCCCGAACGTGTCCTCAAGAAAAGC
>Ga0075426_10002418_pt1 | contig 13347 bp, 18 predicted proteins | sample SoiMethybrSBSTD5_FD_75304 | JGI IMG/M metagenome (GOLD analysis project Ga0075426, IMG submission 75304) | Bulk soil microbial communities from a Populus tree surrounding site in Tennessee, USA - Soil MetaG P. TD hybrid SBSTD5 | ecosystem: Environmental > Terrestrial > Soil > Tree plantation... | reverse complement strand
TACCAAAAAGATTTGTTGGATTATTGCATGGGGCACAAAATTGTCTTGGAAGCGTACAGGCCCCTGGGCAACGGCGAAAAGTTAGACAACCCTATTATCACGGAAATAGCCGAGGGCCGCGGTAAGACTGCCGCACAGGTTATGCTTCGCTGGGCCATTCAGCATGGTTGCCCCGTTATCCCGAAGTCAGTGCATAGGGAACGGTTGGAAGAAAACTTTGATGTTTTAAGTTTTGACCTCAGTTCGGAAGAAATGCGGCAACTGGACAGCTTGAACCAAAACTTACGGACCAACCACGATCCGCACCAATGGGTTCAGTAATATAAGAGATGAAATAAATTTATGAAATTCAAAAAGGCCGTTTTAATCAATATTGCCGATATCCACTTTGACCCACAGTACATGGCTGAGCTGGACAGTTTGGTCGAGCAGAAGGTTTCGCTAAAACGGGATGACCCTAACCTCCTGGCCGAGCTAGCGGACTGCGATTGCCTTTTGCTTGGCTTCCAGGTTTCGGTGGATAAAGTTTTGCTGGATGCGGCGCCCAATTTAAAATTCATTAATATCCTGGCCACGGCCTACGGCACGGTGGATTTGGAAACTGCCGCGGCGCGGGGCATTCCGGTTTGCAACTTAGGCGGTTACAGTACCGAGTCAGTAGCCGAGTTTGTCATCGCCGCCATTTTGCACCAGATCCGGAACCTAGATGAAGGCTTGAAGCGCGCCAGCCGCGGCGATTACCGGTTTGAAGGGATCCGCGCCCGCGAATTAAAAAACAGTGATTTCGGCGTAATCGGGCTCGGCCATATCGGCGGGCGCGTAGCGGAACTGGCCGCCGGTTTTGGCGCCAAAGTCAGCTACTGGTCGCGCCATAAAAAAGATGTCCCGTTCCAATATCGGGAACTTAACGATTTGCTGGCCAACTCTACTTACATTTTCGTGAATGTGGCCGAGAGCGCCGAAACAACGAACTTGCTTAACAAAGATAATTTGCCTTTGCTTAAAGCCGATAGCGTGTTAATTAGTACGGTGCCGCCGCCTATCATCAACACGGCGGCTTTAGTCGGTCGGTTGGCCAAAAACGACATGGTTTTTATTTCCGACCATCCGGAAGAAATGGAAAAAGATGATCTGGAAAAATTGAAGGCATTGCCGAACGCCATACTACATCCACCAACGGCATTTTTAAGCGACGAGGCGCGGATAGCCAAGCAGGAAACCTTCTTGGCAAATATGAAAGGGTTTTTGGCAGGCAACGTGCAAAACAGGGTCAACTAGCTGTATAATTAAGAAGTTATCATTAACTAACAAACCTATGGCAAAAGTCAGCACCTACCTGAACTTTCCCCGGAACACCGAGGAAGCGTTCAATTTTTATAAGTCAGTATTTGGCGGCGAGTTCAGCGACCCCATCCAGCGGATGGGCGACGTCCCGCCCCAGGAAGGCCAGTCCCTGGCCGAAAGCGACAAGAACCTGGTCATGCACGTGGCGCTGCCGATTTTGGGCGGCCACATCTTGATGGGTACGGATGCGCCCGAATCCATGGGCTTCAAACTGGTCCAGGGCAACAATGTCCACATTAGCTTGGAGCCGGACACGAAGGAAGAAACCGAAAGGCTCTACAAGGTTCTGTCCGAAGGCGGCAACGTTAGCATGAAACTGGAGAAAATGTTTTGGGGCGCGTGGTTTGCTTCTTTTACCGATAAGTTCGGCGTGCAGTGGATGCTTAACTTCCCAGAAAAATAGTGACGGTTTTCCGCGGCATCACAGTTATTTTTTGGCTGGCTTTTATTCTGTACTGGGCAGCTTCCGCGTTCAGCGCCAAACGCACCGTTGGTAGTACTCGGAGCCACTTCGGCATTGGGTTGGCGTTTATCATTATTCTTCTGCTGTTATTTCATTCGCAAATCGTCCAGCAGCTTTCTCGCTACGATCTTGTTTTTACCAATAATCCGCTCTTGGGCTGGATTGGAGTCGCTTTGTGCGGCGGCGGGATTACATTCGCCATTTGGGCGCGTTTTCACTTGGGCCGTAATTGGGGCATGCCTAGAGCAGTGAAAGAAGACCCAGAATTAGTAACCACCGGGCCGTATACTTATGTCCGCCACCCTATTTACACTGGCGTAATGCTAGGGATTCTAGGCTCGGCTCTGGTCAGCGGATTGTCCTGGCTAGTGCTGTTTGTAATTGCTTCCGCTTATTTTATTTACAGCGCCAAAACGGAAGAAGCTATTATGATGCGCCAGTTCCCGGCTCAGTATACGGAATACAAGAATCATACTAAAATGTTGGTACCTTATATTTTTTAACCCATGCCTGGATTATTTCATTGCGCCGCCGAAGCGATAGTAGAGAAAGACGGGTTGATCCTCATTGCCCAGCGTTCTTTAGAAGTGGACCACTCGCCAGGTGAATGGGAAACTTTAACTGGAAGGGTTGAACCCGGTGAAAGCTTTGCCGATGCCGCCAAGCGGGAAGTGAAAGAAGAAACCGGCTTGGAAGTGGAAGTCATTAAACCTTATGACACCTTCCATTTTTTTCGCGGCCCGGAAAAGATTGAGCATTTGGGCGTGTCGTTTTGGTGCCGCTATATTTCCGGCGAAGTGGTTTTGGATAAGACTGAGCAGGTTGATTATAAATGGCTGACGCCTGACGAAGCCATTGCCATGATCAAAGACGAAAATATCAAGTCGTCCCTCCGCAAATTTAAAGCACTTTTGGCCGGCAACTAAAATAACTATGCACATCCAAACTGTACTCCACCAATTTGGTTACCCTCCGGGCCAGGTAAAAATTTACCTGGCGTCCTTGAAGATGGGCGAGGCCACGGTGGCGGAGATAGCCGAACAAGTTGCCATGCCGCGCACGACCGTGGTGGAACTAGTCAACGAAATGAACAAAAACGGCTTGATGAATTATTATGTTAAAAAAAGCCGCAAATATTGGAGTGCCGAAAACCCGGACAAACTGATGATTGCGGCCAAGGAGAGGGAAGCGGCGCTGAAATCCATCTTGCCCCAGCTCCACGCTATGAAGTTTGGCAGCGGCCAAGGCAAACCCAACATTCGCATGTACTTGGGGCTTGAAGAAGTGAAAAACGTCTTTGACGACATCATAGAGAGCCAGCGGCACGTTACCGCGCTGGTATCCTGGGACGATATTAAAGATTATTTTGGCGATGACTTCATGCGCGATTTCATAGAGCGCCGTTATACGCATTTTCTGAAGATCCGCCTCATTACCCCAAAAACGAAGCTTGCCCAAGAGTTGAGGCAGCGAGATGGTAAAGAACTGCGGCAGACGAGATTTTTGCCCAGCCAGATTGAACTGCGGCGGATATCAAATTTCATTTACGGAGATAAAATGGCCATAATTTCGCTAAACCGTAAAGTGCCGGTGGGGATAATTATCCAGGATCCCGATATCGCCCATGCCAACCTCCTTTATTTCGAAAGCCTATGGCAGCACAGCCAGGAAAAGTGACGGCGAAAGCGCCGTTATTTTTTTGCGCGGATTCCTTTAATTTGCTGGAAAATCTTTTGATTTTAGGGCTTGGGTAAATCGGCAGCGGAAAAATCTGTCCATTTTTCCAGGATGGCGTATAAATGAAGCATAAGCAAAATTATTAGCAAGAAAGGAGCGCGATGAAAATTAAGGTGGAACAGCATACTTTTTCCGGCGCGCTGTGGGTCGCCGCATGGATTTTTACCATTGGGTTTGTCCATCTGAGCTTTTGGCGCGGCGTGCTGGCCATAATTATTTGGCCGTATTACCTGGGCGTGACGTTTAGCTCGTGGCATCCGTTAATTAAATAACGGAAAAGGAGAAATTATGATAAACGCGGCCTGGCACCGAAAGCACAAGATGCCTAAGTATCCCAGCATGGACCAACGTTCGGCCTGGCGGCAGGAACACCGGAAATATTGTGATTGCTGGAACAGAAAAACGAAAAACATTAACCACAAATGATTATGCTCGGCACTTATTTAGGATATATTATTTATTTAGTTTGATTCGCTAAAAAACCAACCGAATGAAAACTACAGTTATCCGTAGCCGGGCGGCCAGTTTTGCTTACCAGCATATTTTAAAACCAACTTTTTTTAAGCACGACCCGGAAGACGTCCACGACCGCATGACCGGCCTGGGCAAAATTTTGGGTCGCCACCGGCCAACCCGGGCGCTGGCCCGCTGGGCTTTTAATTATCGCCACCCGGCCCTGGAGCAAACCATACTGGGAATTCACTTTCCGAATCCGATCGGATTGGCCGCAGGCTTTGATAAAAATGCCGAGTTGGTTGATGTTTTGCCCGAGTTAGGCTTCGGCTTCGTGGAAGTTGGGTCTATTACCGGCGAGCCCTGCGCTGGCAACCCGAAGCCACGCCTTTGGCGGCTGCCGGCGTCGCAGTCAATCGTGGTCAACTACGGCTTAAAAAACGACGGCGCGGAAGTTTTGTCGCGGCGCCTGGCAGGGCGTAAATTTAACATTCCTGTCGGCATTAGTATTGCCAAAACCAACAGCCCGGCCACAGTGGAGATGGCTGCCGGAGTCGCTGATTACATAAAAGCTTACCGCGCATTTGCCGACATCGGAAGATATACGACGATTAATATTAGCTGTCCCAACGCTTATGGCGGCGAGCCTTTTACCGACCCGGCCAAATTGGATTTGCTGTTGGCGGAAATCAACGTTATCCCAACCAAAAAGCCGGTGTTCATTAAATTATCCCCGGATTTAAGCCGGGAACAATTGGACGCAATTTTGGCAGTTTGCGACCGGCGGGGGGTGGACGGAATCATTTGCTCCAACCTGACCAAACAGCGGAGCAACCCAAAAATTAAGGATGCGACTGTGCCGGCGAAAGGCGGCCTGAGTGGCAAAGTGGTGGAAGATTTAGCTAACGCATTGATTAAATATATTTACGAAAAAACTAACGGTAAATACGTAATAGTGGGTTGTGGCGGCGTGTTCACCGCGGCAGATGCGTATAAAAAAATTACCTTAGGCGCTTCGCTGGTACAAATGATTACCGGCATGATTTATCAGGGACCACAGGTTATTGGTGAGATTAATCGCGGCTTGGTAGAATTATTGGCCGCGGACGGTTTAACTAACATTGCCCAAGCTCGGGGAATAGACAATTAAAAAAGGTGGTATAATTAATTCATGAACATCCTCAAACGAAACGCCCTGTATTTGGCTTGGCTGGGCGCCCTTGCTGCTACCTTGGGCAGTTTGTATTTCCAGTATGGCACGGGCTTCCCACCCTGCGTGCTCTGCTGGTACCAGCGCATCGCTATGTACCCGCTGGTACTGCTGATTCCCATCGGCATCGCGCGCAAAGACAAGAGCTTGCCCTTGTATATATTACCTCTTAGCATTATTGGCGCCGCCGTCGCAGTCTACCACAACCTGCTTTACTATAAAATAATTCCGGAAAGCCTTGCCCCGTGCGTGCTCGGCATATCGTGCACCACTAAATTCATAGAATGGGCCGGGTTCATTACCATTCCGCTTTTATCGCTGGCCGCTTTTACGGCCATTACAATATTAATGATTATTGCGTGGAAAGGATCAAAGAATGAGCAAGGAAGTTAAAATCATCATCGCCATTGCCGTAGTTGTCATTGGCGGTGGCATTTGGCTGTTTACCCGCCAGCCGCAAACCGCGGCGCCGGGCCAGGCGGTAGACGCTAAGTCTCTGCTTCGCGACACCAGTCATATGACTGGGAGCAAAGATGCCAAAGTCATAGTGGTGGAGTTCGGCGATTACGAGTGTCCGGGTTGCGCGGCGGCTGAACCAAACGTGGAGCGCTTGCGTCAGGAATACAAGGATAATGCGAATGTAAATTTTGCGTTCCGTAATTTTCCTCTACCACAGCATCGCTATGCTTTAATAACTGCTGAGGCGGCGGAAGCTGCCGGAGCGCAGGGCAAGTTTTGGGAAATGCACGACAAACTTTACCAAGCCCAGGGTGAATGGAGCGCCAGCCAATCCCCGTTGGACTTATTGGCCAATTACGCCCAACAACTGGGACTGGACGTGAACAAATTGAAACAGGAAGTGCAGAACAACACTTACGCGGACGTGATCAAGGCTGACCAGTCGGACGCCACTTCGTTGAGCGTTAATTCTACTCCAACCTTCTTTATAAACGGCGAGAAAACTTCCGGCTACCAATACGACGAGCTGAAATCAAAAATTGAAGAGAAATTAAAATAACGAGCATGACCAAAATGACTTCCGCGGCCGAAGCGCTGTTCGCCGACACGCGCCTGGGCCTACTTTGGCTGGTAGTCCGTGTTTATGTTGGCTGGCAATGGCTGGAAGCGGGTTGGGCAAAACTGCACAGCCCCGTTTGGGTAGGGGATAAAGCGGGCACAGCGCTGCAAGGCTTTCTTGCCGGTGCGCTGCAAAAAACTGGCGGTCCACACCCGGACGTGCAGAGCTGGTATGCCGTGTTCCTGCAAGGGTTCGTCAGCCACCACACTGCTCTTTTTTCCTATTTGGTTTCTTATGGTGAACTTTTGGTTGGAGTCGCTTTAATTTTGGGATTGTTTACTGGAGTCGCTGCTTTTTTCGGCGCTTTTATGAATATGAATTATTTGCTGGCCGGAACAGTCAGCATTAATCCGGTTTTATTTGTGCTGGAAGTTTTCTTGATTTTGGCCTGGCGGGTGGCAGGCTGGATCGGCTTGGACCGCTACGCCCTGCCTTTGGTAGGCGATAAATTGAGGAAAAAGGAGAAGGCCCTATGAACGGTTATGTCGTTAACATTGAGCTTGCATCGGGCGAGAACGAAAATTTCCGTAAAGTCCTTTACACAGCCAAGAACAGCCAGTTGGTATTGATGAGCCTATTGCCCGGCGAGGATATCGGCAAGGAAGTCCACCAGCTTGACCAGTTTATCAGGGTCGAAGCCGGTTCGGGCAAAGCAGTGCTTAATGGGGTTGAGCATGAAATTGGCGACGGTTTTGCTGTTGTGGTCCCGGCCGGCGTGGAGCACAATATCATCAATACTTCCCTCGGCGCGATGAAACTTTACACCGTGTATTCGCCGCCCAACCACCGCGATGGGATTGTCCATAAAACCAAAGCCGAGGCCGAAGCAGGCAAAGAGCACTTTGACGGCAAGACTACGGAGTAATATGGCCGACCAAATCGCCTAAATGGCGGTTTTTTGGTATGCTTAAGGTACAAGAATTGAAGCTATGAATTTTCACCACGTCGCCATTAACGTTAAGAATTTGGAAGCCAGCACCGCTTTTTATAAAGAGCATTTCGGTTTTACGGAGGTAAAAAGGTTTGAGCGGCCGGATTTGGGTGGCAAGGCAGTATTCTTGAGTTTGGGACCTGCCCACTTGGAACTTTGGCAAACGCAAGAGCAGCACCCAAACCAAAATGATTTGGGCGATTTTAAGGTATTGGGCTATAAGCATATCGCTTTACAAGTTTCCGACGTAGACGCCGAATATAAGAAATTTAAAGATAGAGGCTTGGATATTTCGGAGCCGAAAGTCGGAGCGGTAGCCAAGCATTGTTTTGTTAAAGATCCTGACGGCTTACTTATAGAATTAATGCAATTGTTATGAATCAAGACATTTTAGATTTTATCAAAAGCCAGCGCGTGGGCGTTCTTGCGGTGGAAATGCCGGACGGCGCACCGCATGCGGCAACTGTGCATTTTGCCCATAGCGAAGACCCATTAATTTTCTATTTTGAAACTGACCGTGGTTCGCGCAAGGCCCAGGCTATCCAGGGCAAGGAGACTGCGCGAGCGACTTTTGTCATTGGCGCTGACGAAAACAATATGAGAACTCTGCAGATGGACGGCCAAGCGCGGACTGTGGCCGAGAGCGACGCCGCGAGCTATGACAAAATATATTTCGGTAAATTCCCCCAGAAAAAAGCCAAATATAGCGACCCAGCGAAAAGCTTGGCTTTCTGCTTTATTCCCGCGTGGTGGCGATTTACCGATTGGACTGGACCGCAAGGGAAGCGGATTTTAAGTTCAGAAGACAATGATTGAGCGCCTGGCAAAATATATTTCTCTTTGCGTGCTTGCCTTTTTAATAGTGTTTTCGTTTTTGACTGCCAGCATAGTGCGAGCTCAAGACGGCACTATCCCGCCGGCGTCTGATTCTTCTGGTACAGCGCCAGCGAATGTGAATTCGGCCCCTACTCCGGCTCCTGTCCCCGCCGCTTCTTCATCTGCCCCAACCACCACGATCACGCCCAAAACCACGCCGGCGGCAAACGCACCCACCGTGAACCCGCAAGTGACCTCAACCGCCAACCCGGACAGTCTTCCGGGAAATGTCGCGGTTCCGCAAGCGCCGGCCGGCCCAGCGTCACAAACATCAAACAAAGGGATTGTCGGCTGGATAGTGGCCAGCGTCGTGGTCCTGGCCGCGGCTATCGGGGGGCTAATCTACAAGATGCAGGGAAATTCCCAAGACCAGAGCAGTGACGATCCTTGCGGTAGGATCAAACAGCAGCTGGAACAAAAACAAGCGGAGCTGGACCAAACCGGTACTGAACTCTCTGTTAAACAAGAACTGGCTGACGAGTTGCAGCAAAAATTGCGAGACAAAGGCAGTGATACGGCCGACAAATTCCGGGAGAAAGCGGTGGCCAAAGTATTTAAGCAGGAAGTCGGCGGCAAGATTAACCAAGCAGTGGACATTGCATTGACCGGCAAGGAAACTTATGACGAACTGCAGGAAAAGTGGGAGCAGGCCAAGCAGGTAGTAGATGTTTTAAAAACGAAGCATCAACAATTGTCCCAAGAGCGGGACGCTCTGAGGTCGTCTTATAATTCTTGCGTCCTAACGGCGGCCGCACGGGACCTAGCTCCTTATGTTGCAACTTTAACTAATTCTCCGGGAGCGCAAACTATATTTCTTTTCGGGGGAGCGGAAGTGGAATGGAACCAGGCCGTACCGGAAATCAAAATGATGGGCGAAGTGCTCCGGCAACTCAAAGCGAAGCAGGTTTTGCACATCCCGTTCGCACGGATTACTTCCAGCGAAGAAGATTGGTCAGGCGATTGGTTTAACCGCAATATTCAGATTCCGGGCTTGGAATACCTCAATGCAGCTAATGAAGCCGACATCGCTAAAGCCGATTCGCCCGTTATCCTTATTAGCGGGGGACACGAGCATGACAATTTAATGGACAGAATTGCCGCCAATCCCAAACTTCAGGAATTAATTAAAAATGCGCGGTATATTATTGGAGAATCAGCAGGCGCCAAAGCGCTGGGCGAGTATATGCGGTCCGGCCACTTGGGCTCTAAAAATACTAAACTGGTCAACGGTTTAGATATTGTAAAAAATACCGTTATTTCGCCTCATTACACTGAACACAACCGGGAACCGGAATTGCTCCACGACATGGAAAAGTCGGGCATGAAATACGGTATCGGCATTGATTCTTTTACTGCCATGATATTTAACGTGGACGAATTCCCCGAAAAATATAAGAAGATCGGAGCGGGGAATGTGGAAATTAAGAGAACTTGAACAATAAGTTATGCTGGAAGTTTCAAATAAAATTCACAGGATTTTAGCACCCAGGTTGGTAGTACTTCTGGGTACAATATCGGAAGACGGCAGAAAAAACATTATTCCGATAAATAATATAACTTCGATAAGCACTGAGCCGAGCATGGCTATTATTGCTGTTTATAAGGAATGGATAACGGCAGACAATCTTAAAACAGCTAAAGGTTTTACTATATCCGTACCCGGTAAAGATCAGTTGGAATTAGTTTGGAAATTGGGCCAAAAATATTCCGGCTATAATTCGGGTAAGGATAAAATTGAAGAATTCAAAGACAGCCTTGATTTAAACTTTTCTAAGTTTGGCGCCGTACTAAAAGACGCTTTGGGTTGGATCGAATACAAAATAATCGATTATCCGAAAGATGTTGGCGGAAACCATCTGCTTGTTATTGGTCAATATTCAAAGGCCGCGGTTAATCCCACCTACTATGATAAGGAAATAAGTCCAATCGGCAACCCAAAGCCTTTTATGCAATGGGAGCAAAATAAGTTCGCGGAAGCCTCGGACATTTTTAGCATCGATTACTTCAAAGATATCGAAGCATGAAATTGATGATTTATAATATCTATGAAGGCGCCGCGGAGACTTTGGCTCAGATTGAAGAAATTGTTGCCGCCGAACAACCGGACTACTTAATGTTTAACGAAGCCAATACTTTTGCCGACGCTTCCATTTTGGAGGGATTTGCGCGCAGAACCGATTTTCCTTATTTTGATGTGGCTTTATCCGGCCAGGGTAATTACCACGTAGCGGTATTTTCCAAATATCCCTTAAAAGAAGTGAAAAAATTACAGCCACTAGCTCGGGCAGGCCTCATTGCAACCATCGATTGTCCCCTGGGACAATTATCTATTGCGAGCTTGCATCTGACCCCCTTTTCGGAAGATCTTCGCCATCCCGAAATTGATTTGATTCTAAGTATGCAAAAGAAATATCAAAAAAGAATTTTAATGGGCGACATGAATTCACTATCCCGCGCGGACGAATATGACAACAGCATAGTCAATGACTTTAATCAAATGCAAACGAAAAAATTCACTACCGGCGGCAAATTACGCTTTGACGCTATCGATAAAATTCTCTCAGAGGGATACATTGATACCGCTCAATTGAAGGGGAAAAATAAAGAATTTACTGTGCCAACACCCGCCAATAAGGACGCCACTCACGCACCTACGCGCTTGGATTATATTTTTATTTCTGAGCCGCTAGTCGCTCATTTACGGGAATACGAGGTCGTCAAAAACAACCTAACCGAACAAGCTTCTGACCATTATCCGGTGACCGTTACTTTAAATTAATGGACCTTAAAAATAAAATCGTAGTAATAGTCGGCGGCAGTCAGGGATTTGGTAAAGCCTTGGCGGAGCTGTTTATTAGAGAAAGGTCTAAGGTAATTATTGCTAGTAAAAATAAAGACAGCGTCGAAAAAACCGCCCAAGAAATCGGCGCCCTTCCTTTTGCTGCGGATGCCCGCAATGAGCAAGGCTTGATTGATGTTGCCGATTCTGTCTCTAAGCAATTCGGCGGCATTGATGTCTGGATCAACAGCGCCGGCGTGTTTCGGGTTTTCCCCAAAGAAGATTTAATAGACATGGGCCGGGCCCACGAAATGCTTGACATTAATTTTTTCGGCACGGTTTTTGGCTCCCGCACCGCGCTTACCCATATGAAAAACCGCGGCGGGATAATCTTAAACGTTCTTTCCAGCGCCGCTCTGGACGCGGCCCGCGCCAAGAACGCTAAATTATACGCCGCCAGCAAATGGGCGGTCCGCGGCTACGTGGACGCATTAAGAGGGGAGAACCAAAACTCTCCTGTAAAAATCCTGTCCGTCTATCCAGGCGGCATGAAAACGCATTTACACGACGAAGCTATCCCGGCCGAATTTGGAAACTTCATGGATCCTGCCTACGTCGCGCAGAAAGTCATTGATAACCTCAAACTCGAAAGTCCCGAACCCGACCTTATCATCAAACGCCCAACAGCTTAAAAGCTTAGCGCACTGACTGGTAGCCGCCCGGCACCCCTTTGGGGGAGAGCACTATCTGGAACAGCTGGATGCCGCGGGCGCGAAAAGTGCCGGCACAGCTTAATAAATAGTAGCGCCACATGCGGTAAAACCGGTTGTCGTAATTGTGTTGCAGTTTCGGCCAGGCTGCTTCAAAATTTTTATGCCAGGCCATGAGCGTTTTGTCGTAGTAAGCGCTGAAATTGTGGACGTCTTCAATTATAAAGAGCCCTTCCGCACTTTGGGCGATTTGCTTAAGCGAAGGCACCAGCGCATTAGGGAATATATATTTGCGCGTCCACGGTTCTATGGTAACTCCCGACCTTGAACTGCCGTTAGAATGGAGCAAAAACAAACCGTCATCCGGCAGGCACCGCCTGATTACTTCCATGGCGGTGCGATGGTTTTTGGCGCCGATGTGCTCCCACAGCCCAACGGCGACCGCGCGGTCCACTGGTTCGTTAAAAGACCGGTAGTCCTCCAGGCGGATTTCCACCGGCAGTCCCCGGACCCAGCGGTTCCCGTATTCGGCCTGCTCTTTTGATATCGTGAGTCCAATTACTTTTACGCCGTAATTTTCCGCCATGTATTTGGCCAGGCCGCCCCAGCCGCAGCCAACATCCAGGACGGTCATGCCCGGGCGCAGTTGGAGTTTTTGGCAAACCAGTTCGAATTTAGCGATTTGCGCCGAGTCCAAATCTGTCGCGGTTTTATAGTAGGCGCAGGTGTAAGCCATAGTTTTGCCCAGCATGGCTTCAAATAAGTCGTTGCCTAAGTCGTAGTGGCGTTCGCCAACTTCAAAAACGCGTTTAGTATTTTGCAGGTTCAACAACCAGGCTTTGGCGGCGCCGGCTATTACCGGTAGGGAAAGGCCAATGTGTTTTTCAACATCGTTTTTGAGCAAACGGTAAAAGAATTCATCCAGCTGGGCGCAATCCCACCAGCCGTCCATATAGGACTCGCCCAGCCCCAAGGTGCCTTGCCAGCGCACGCGGTTATAAATTTTCGGATTGTGGATTTGGGGGTCCCAGGGGTTTGGCCCGTTGACAGCCATGCCGCCTATACCCAGAAGTTTTTTAAACCAAGCCTCCGCGGCGCTGTTGGCTTTCGCTGTCGTTGTGTCCATGGTCCCTACATCATAGGGTAGTTATATAAAAGACACAATGTGGAGAGCATTTCCTCGTTTCGCGCTATAATTAAAGCATGACCCCTGACGACCGGCAGAGGCTGGAAAAATTCTATACCGAGGCTTTGCAAAAATATGGGCCCGACCACCCTAAGTCTGTGCATTGGCTAGGCTTGCGCAGCCAGTTGATGCGCTTTGATGCGCTGACAAAAATTGCTGACCTGTCGGGACAAGCAATTTTAGACGTGGGTTGTGGTTTGGGCGACTTGTACGATTTCCTGCAAACCCGGTTCAGCGGTTTTTCTTACACGGGAATTGATTTGGTCCCGGACATGGTGAAACAGGCGCGCGCTAAATATCCGGACGCGAACTTTGAAAGCGGCGACATCTTTTCTATGAAAACAAATTACGATTATCTCCTGGCTTCCGGCTCGCTGACCTTCCACGTTTCCGGGGGGCCGGAATATTATTACAAAATGATCCGCCGCATGTACCGCCTGGCCCGCAAAGGCGTGGCCTTCAACATGCTGGACCAGGCTTTTTACACAACAGACAGCGATTACTTGGCCTACGACCCGGTGGAAGTCCTGGGGATCTGCGGAACCATCACTTCCAAGATCAAATTGATGGATGATTACCT
>Ga0075426_10002417_pt1 | contig 13348 bp, 1 predicted proteins | sample SoiMethybrSBSTD5_FD_75304 | JGI IMG/M metagenome (GOLD analysis project Ga0075426, IMG submission 75304) | Bulk soil microbial communities from a Populus tree surrounding site in Tennessee, USA - Soil MetaG P. TD hybrid SBSTD5 | ecosystem: Environmental > Terrestrial > Soil > Tree plantation... | reverse complement strand
GTGATGCTCTCGACCAGCCGCAAGAGAAGATCGAGCCGGGAATCGAGCTTCGTCGCGTCGGACACGCTAGGCCCCCCTCCGCCCGTCGAAGATCGACCGGTTCGACCCGGAAAGGCTACTGGGACTAAGGTCCTATGTCACTGTTCGGTCTCATCCCCGGTGACTGAAACGCTCGCCGCGAGCTCCACCCGCCATTCCCATGCGGTGGAAATGGGCAGTATGTCGGCCGTTTCCTCGCGAGTCGGAAGGATCGACGCACGACGCTCGGTACTCGTTCGGTCGCCGCCTCGGTACTCGAACACCGGGAACAAGGGCTTGAGCCCCGTCTTGGCAAACTCGCCGCCGAGCAACCCCCCGATGTCGCGCGCGTCCCAATCAACCATCGCCCGGGCATCGTCATGTCGGGGCTCGGTCTTGATCGACCGGCCCGTCCCAACGCCGGCCGAGGGCGTCTGTGCGTCGAGATGACGCTGGCCGGCGGCCAGTGTCGCGGCCATCACGTTCCCTGCGCTGTCGTCGTCGTGGGCAAAGCCCAGCACGTGGCCGATCTCGTGGGCGACCGTCGTCAACAAGTCCATCCGGCCAGCGGCGTCACTGCCTCGGTTCGCGACCAACGTCCCGTTGCTGCTGTGGTACTCGCTGCTGTCCGACGGAGTCGGATCGACGAACCAGCCATAGCCCGCGGCATTCATGTCGATCAGGACAGTGCCGTCACCGACGCTCCACGCCACGGCATTGCCAGGCAGATCGTTCACGAGCACGAAGTTGAGCTGATTCAACGCCGACGAGTCGTGGCCGGTCGCGGCCACGCCGGCCCACTCTTGCATCGCCACCTTCGCGACCGCGGCGACCTGGCCCTCCGTCAGCGAGTTGCTTTGATCCGGGGTTCCCGACGGCGCCGACGCGGCCGTCAGTGCGAACGACTGGTTGAGCAGGTTCGGGGCATCGCTCTTGACCGTCACGCTATCGAACGAAGTCGTCCCGCTTCGGCTGAACAACCCGAAGTCGCCGTCGGTGACCAACGCGTTGTACACCCGGCTCAGCACCACCTGGTTGTTCAGCGTGACGCTGACCGTCGTGCCCTTCAGCGTGATGCCCAGCGTGTAGTCGACGCCGCCGGGTGCGAGCGTCGCGTTGCTGTACGTGGCGTCCGTGAACCAGCCCTTGTCCGTCCGATGCCCGAGAACCACCTGTCCGGCCGAGATCGTGACGAACTTGAAGTCGGTTGCTGAGTACGCGTCGTAGACGAATCCCCCCGCGCCGGACGTCTTGAGTGTCGCCGACAGATCGATCAGCGAGAACGACGTCACGTTGATGTTCGTGAGATCGATAGCCGGCGTGGTCGCGTCGGCCGCGCCCGCGTACCGGCCGCCGCCCAGCGTCCAGACACCGCTCTGCGGCGTCTGGAACAGGCTCGTCGAGCCGGAGCCGAAGTCGACCGTCTGGCTGAACGTCGTCACCGGGGCGACGCGCTGGACGGTGACGTTGTCGATCTGCGCCGCGGCGTTCTTCGCGCCGAGGCCCACCATGCCGTCGTTCAGCCCGTGACTGATGCCGTACGCGTCCACGCGCGGTGCGAACGTAAAGGCGAGGCTGACCTGGTTGTTGACGGTCAACGTCACCGCGCTGCCGTTCAGGGACAGGAACAGATTGTAGTCGGTCGCTGACTTGAGGGAGCCCGGGAACGAGCCCTGCGTGTCGACGATCCAGCCCTGCGCATTGCGGTGGCCGATCTCGAGCTTGTTGGTTGACACGTTGATGCCGGCGAACTTGAAGTCCGTCGGGCTCTGGTAATCGAACACGAGATAGGAGTTCGCGTTCTGACCACCGGTTGGCTTCACCGCGTTGATCGTGGCCAGCATCTCGAAGTACGTGGGAACGAAGCTGTCCACATAGAAGACACTGACGGCATCGCCGCCCGCCACCGACGGGGCGACCTGATATCGGCCGCCGGACACCGACCACGTCCCGCTGTCGGCGAAGAAGGCCTGAGCCGTGCCGTCGTTGAAATCCGCCGATCGGAGCACGTCTCGCTTGCCGCCGGGAATGTTGCCGGCCTGCGGGTCGGACGGCCCGCCGGTCTGATCCTGCCAGGCGAAGTCCTTTTGCAACACGAGCCCGAGCTCGCCCGCCGGCTCGCCGTTGCGGAGCGGATCCGCGCCGGTGTCTGCGGCTCGCGTCGGGTCAGCGCCATCGGCTTTGGAAAGCGCGTAGAGGAACTCCTGCAGCTGCGGCTGCAGGGTGCGGCTCACCGTGGCCATGCCGAAGGGCGCGAACGGGACCAGGTACGTGTTGTACTCGCCGACCCAGTCGATGAGCCGGTCGCCGCCCGTGTTGGCGATCAGCACATCACGACCGGCGCCGCCGTAGGCGCGGTCCTCGTACGTCGGCTGGGTGTCCGGCTGGTCATTCGCATTGCTATTGGTCGTCGGGTCGTCGTCGGCATTGATGAGATCGTTGCCCCAGCCGCCGTACATATCGTCGCGGCCAGTGCCACCGACGAGCATGTCGTTGCCGTTGTCACCGAAGATCGCGTCGTTGCCGTCGTCGTGCGCCGCCGGGTACGTGTCGTTCTGCTGACCGACCGGCTTCGTCACATTGCCGCCGGGGCGGAACACCCCTTCGTCCTTGTTGAAGTTGAGCAGGAACTCCAAGGGCGTATCGGTGTTCCCGGGCTTCCAAAGGTTGCCCAGGTGGTCGAGCTGAATCTTTCTGAGCGGGTCGTACTCGTCGTAGAGCGCGAACTCGCCGGCGCGGAAGCGATTGTTCAGGTGCCGGCCGTCGAGGTCCAGCGGATTGAAGGCGAGAACGTCGCCGGGATTTTTCGGCGGGTTGTTCGGCGGGGTATTCGGCAGCCAACCGCTGACCGCAGCGTATCCGAGGTCGAGAACGCCGTTCGGAGTCCCGTTCGCGTCATACGTCGGCACGTACGCGTGATCCAGCGCCTCAGCACCGGAGATCGCATCGTCGCCCGACCCGCCGTGCAGGAAGTCGCTGCCGAGGCCGCCGAAGATGATGTCGTCGGCGAACGGCGTGTTGTTGGCGTTGTCGGGGAACTCGTCGTCAGAGGCATTCCACTGCGGGTCGTAGCTGAACGGCACGAGATCGATCGTCTTCTTGAGATCGCCGGTCGTATTGATCACTGCAAACTGGATCTGACCGGGCGTGCTGATGGTCTGCTGCGTCGTGGCCACGATGCCGTTCAGCGGCTCCGCGGTGCCGTTGCGGCTGGTGTAGATCAGCCCGTCGTCGCCCAGGACCCCATCCTGGCCGGTGCCGCCCGAGATCCAGTCGTTGCCGTAGCCGCCGATGATGTCGTCGTCCTGGCCGTCGCCGAACAGCATGTCGCTGCCCGTCATGCCGAAGATGACGTCGTCGCCGGACTCGCCGTGAATCAGGTCCGCCGCGCCGTTGTCGACGGCGCCGTTGTTGAGGTGGGCCACGCCGTTGACGTAACTGCCGCCGGCGAAATCGGCGCCGCCCAGCGTGTAGTCGAGCTGCTTCATCGCCCGCGGGATGATCCGCAGGCCGCCCGCGTAGTTGTCGTAGCCGAAGACGCGGAAGACGTCCTTGGGATCCGCCGGATTGGTCACGCTGGCGCCGCCCTGGACGAGCCGGAAGATGTCGGCGTTGTCGCCCATCATGTAGTCGGCGTCGCGCGCATGGCCCTTGTCGTTGGTCGTGATGACCCCGTTGGCATCGGCGATCGCGTCGCCGAGGTCATTGCGGCCCATATGGATGCCGGCACCGCCGAACATAAGGTCGGAGCCGTCCGGCCGCATCTGCGCCGTGGTCAAGCCGAACAGGTCAGAGCTGCCGCCGATCATGTCGTCCTGACCGAGATTGCCGTACATGAGGTCGTCGCCGCCGTTGCCTTCCAGATAGTCGTCGCCGTCGGTGGCAGCTTCCTGGATGTTCACGTACAACGTCTCGTCCGTATCGGGATTGCTGCCGCTGTCGGCGAAGACGACCGCCCGGGTCGGCGTGACGGGGTTGCCGTCGTCGGCACCGATCACCCCGTCGCCCTGCATGAAATCGTTGCCGAGCTCACCGAACATCGTGTCGCGGCCTGCGCCTCCGGCCATGACATCGTTGCCGAATGCGTGCGGAAGCGGACTCGCCTGCACGGTGAAGGAATGATCGAACAGGATGATGTCGCGGCCCACCACGTCGTCAGGATCGCTCTGGCCCCCGACGCCGACGTTCGCGGTGATCGTTGAATTGGTCGTGGAGTAGATCGTGGCCGCAGTGAGCGCACGGAAGCGCGCGCTGAAATCATCTGGCCGGCGCCAGATGGTGGCGTTATCGCCGGCCATCGCGTCGTTGCCGCCGCCGCCATCCATGAGGTCGTTCACCTCGGGATTCAACGTCGCGACGATGGCGGGGTTGGTCAGCTCGTCGACGCCACCGGCCGTGTTGTGCCCGCCGATCATGTCGTCGTCGCCACTGCCCCCGAACATCCGGTCGTCGCCCTGGCCACCGATCTCGATGTCGGCGCCTTCCTCGCCCCACAGACGGTCACCCTCACCGTTGTCCAGATTTCCGGTGTCGATCGAGAAGAAATTGCGCGACGGAAATGCGTCGCGCCAGTCCTGCCCGACCGCGCGCAGCGCGCTGAACTGGGGATAGAGGCGGCCGTGGTCGCCGAAAAGCAGATCACGGTCCCCGGTCGTGGTGTGCAGCTCCAAGTCCCCGTCGTCGCCGTACACGGTGTCGGCGTCTTCACCACCGAGCATCACGTCTCTGCCGTTGTCGCCGAACATGATGTCGCGACCACCCGGATGGGCCGCTGGAAGCTCGGTGGTGATGAGGTCGAGCGTGGTGAGCGTGTTGTCGAAGGCAAAGCCCGTTTCGATGGCCGCGAAATTGGGGTCGCCCCGATACAGCCACTCCAGGCGGCCGTTGTCGCCGAGCATGATGTCGTCGCCGTCGAGGCCGGTGGGCACGGCGGCATCGCCGTACAGCGTGTCGGCGAGAACGCCGCCCGCGATGATGTCGCCCTTGGCATTGCCCGAGATCGTGTCGCTGCCGCCCGTGGCCGCCACCACATCGGTCGTCCTGATCGTCGCCACCGTGCCGCCGAGAATGGTAATGGCGTCGAGCCCCGCGCCGGGGAAGGCGCCGAGAACGAGCAGCGTGATCTCGCCGTTGTCGCCAAGCAGGATGTCGCCCAGGTCGTTGGCGCCCGCGCTCGCCGTGGCATCGTCGCCGTAGATGATGTCGCCGGCCGTCCCGCCGATCGCCACGTCGGCCCCGGCGTTCCCTGAAATCGTGTCGATGCCGCCGAGGTTGGCGTCCGCCTGCGACCGGATGAGATCCAGCCTGGTGAGGTCGTTGTCGACGTCGAACCGCAGCGAGCCGTCGTCGCCGAGGATGATGTCGTCACCCGCATTACCGAACAGCGGATCACCCTGCACGCCGCCCAGGATGATGTCTCGTCCCTCGTTGCCTTTGATCGTATCGACGCCGCCGTCGGCCTCCTTCGTATCCGTCGTTTCGACACGGGCGCGCAGATTCCCCGCCGCTACATGGGCAAAGAGCACGTGCCCCTGATCGCCGACGAGGACGTCTTCTCCGGGAGAGGCGTTCGGAGCGCCGAGCAGCGAGTCGTCACCGAACATGGTGTCACCCGCGGTGCCACCGAAGGCGATGTCGTCGCCGCCACCGCCCGAGATGTTGTCGGACGCGCCGATCGTGAAGTCTTTGGTCGCGATCTCGTCGAGGAGCAGGTCACCGTTGTTGCCCTTGTTGTAGTCGAGGAAGCCGTTGTCGCCGAGGATGATGTCGGAGTCGGCGTCGCCGGTGAGGTCGTCACTGCCGACACCGCCGAGCATGATGTCGTCGCCCGGTCCGCCGAAGATATGGTCGTCGCCGCCGGTGGCAATCGAGGTGTCGGTGGTCTGGATGAACGAGACGATGCCGCCCAGGTAATCGATCTGCCCGTTGTCGCCGAGCAGAATATCGGCGCCGCCGGCTCCGTCGATCGTGTCGCTGTCGTCCCCGCCCAGCGCGATGTCCGCATCGCTGCCGCCGGTAATGGTGTCCTTGCCACCGGTCCCGGCGGTGGTCGCGATCTTTTGCCGCACGGCGCCCGCAAAGGTCACCGTACCGTTGTCACCCAGAATCACGTCCTGCCCGGCGCTGCCGTCGATGACGTCGCCCCCGTCGCCGCCGAGCAGCGTGTCGTTGCCGCCTTCACCGGTGATGACGTCGTTGCCGCTCGAGTTCAGCTCGGTCGAGTGCACCGCCACGATCTGGGTCGCCGTCATCGATCCTTGGTCGCCGACCACGACGTCGTTCCCGGTGCCGCCGGTGAGGTCACCGAAGAGGAAGTCGCCGAAGCCGCCGCCGAAGATGATGTCATCGCCGACGCCACCGAGCACGGTGTCAGCCCCGGCGCCGCCGGTGGCCTGCGTCTGGACGAGACTGCGATCGGCGGCGATGGTGCCGTTGTCACCGAGGATGACGTCATTGCCGGCGTCGCCGATGATGAAATCGGCCGCGTCCGTCCCGTCGTCCGCGGGCACGCTCGGGACGAGCGCCGTGCTGAGGCTTCCGAGGCCGCCGATGATGTTGTCGTCGCCGCTGCCACCGAAGATGAAGTCCGCTCCCGAGCCGCCTTCGATCGAGTCGGAGTCGTCCTGGCCACTCAGCAGGTCGTTGCCCTGGCTGCCGACAAGCGTGTCGAGGCCCTGGCCGCCTTCGAGAGTGTCGTTGCCCGCCTGCCCATAGATGAGGTCGTCGCCCGCCCCACCGACGAGTGAGTCGTTGCCCGCTCCACCCAGCAATGTCACCGAGCCGATGATGCCGCTGTCGCCGAGGATGACGTCGTTGCCGCCGTCACCGAACACAGTGTCGTCGTCGTTGGTGGCCACAGCGTCGGAGCGACCGCCGATCAAACGGTCGTTGCCATCACCGCCCGAGATGAAGTCTCGATCGTTTCCACCTTCGACGACGTCGTTGCCGCCCTGTCCGTAGATCCGATCGTCCCCGTCGCCACCGAACGCCGTGTCGTTACCGGGTATGCCGCTGTCGTCGAGGATCAGGCCTCCGTTGGCATCGATACCGGCCCGGTCTCCGGCGATGACATCGCCGCCAGCCTGTCCATACAGCACGTCGTTGCCGTCGCCACCGACCAGCGTGTCGCCGGCGCCGCCGTTCGTGCTCAGCGTGGCCGAGCCCGCCTGGAACGAGACATAGTTGTCGCCGACAAGGACGTCGTTGCCGTCCTCGCCGAAGAGCCAATCACTGCCGTCCGAGGCGCCAGTCGAGCCGCCGGCGAGCGAGTCGTTCCCGAGACCGCCGGTGAGCGTGTCGTTGTCCGCGCCACCCTCGAGCAAGTCATTGCCCGCGCCGCCATAGATGCTGTCGCGTCCGGCGCCGCCGCGGACTGTGTCGTCGTCCTCGGCGTTGGCCGGCAGCGTGCCCGGCCCGCCGGTGAGTCGGTCGTCGCCGTCGCCACCCTCGATGCTGTCGTTGCCGAGGCCGCCTACCGCCGTGTCGTTCTCGGTGCCGCCCAGAAGCGTGTCGCGGCCGTCGTCGCCCTGCATATTGTCGCGGCCCGCGCCACCCTCGAGTCGATCGTTGCCCGCACCGCCGAGCAGAACATCGTCGCCGGAGCCGCCGAGGAGCGTGTCGTTGCCGCCCGCCCCGACGAGAAGATCGTTGTTGTCCTGGCCGTCGAGGAAGTCGTTGCCGCCGCCGCCGTCAAGGGTGTCATCGCCAACGCCGCCGGTGAGGCTCACCTGCGCCATGATGCGATCGTCGACGATGATGGAGTCGTTACCGGCGCCTGCATTGCCAACGATTCGCGTCACGTCAGACGCTTTCTGCCGCTGCGTCTGGTTGAATGCCTCGACCACGATGTCGTCGTCGGCGGTGCTGTCCGTTCCTTTGGTGTCGAGCGTAATGTTGTAGACCTCGTTCCCATCTGTGTGGTCGATCGACGCGTTGCGCGAGCCCGCGAGCGGCCCGATGTTGAGCGTCATCACCCCGCCGCTGAACGAGAACAGGTTCGGGTTGGCGACGGGTCCGCACACGAAGTTGAGGTCGACGAGGGTCCGCGAGGCGAACGTGACGCTGTCCTCGTAGATCGTCACGAAGCCGAGGAACGTGTCGAAGCCCACCCTGACGTAGGCTTTCAGGGCGATCGCGATCGTGCCTGAGCTGTCGAAAAGGCAGCGCGGGTCCTCCGCGAGTTCGTCGGCGATCTCGTTGAAACGGACGATACCGTCGCCGTTCGGGTCGTGGAAATTCAGATCGAGATTCGCGTCGAGGCCACCGGTCACCTCGAACTGCGCCACCAACGCCGTGAGCTTGGCCTCCGCGCCGAACCGGCCCTTGAGCGTGATCTCGGGGACGTCCTTGCCCGAGGGGCTGAGATCGTGGAAGTAGAATCCGTCGAGCAGCTCGGCGGGCTTGAACGGCTTGCCGCCGAAGATGTCGGTGGCGATCTCCTGCAGTCCGAACGTGTCGTAGCCGATGAAAACGTCCGCATGCAGATCGAGCTGCCCGCCGAAGCCGACAGAGAGCGGCCCGAGAATCGGAAAGGTACCCAGCGGTGCCTTGATCGAGACATCCACGGGCGGCGGGTTGAAGGTGATCAGGTCCACCGGCTGCCCGAGCAGCAGTCGGAAGCCGATCATTGGATTTTCGAACAGCGGGAAGTGAACGCCCTGCGTCGCCTGGTCGGCGAGCTTGTCGAAGAACTCCTCCGCGACGTCTTTCTTGCCGACGGCGTCCGCGAGCTTCAGCGCCTCCGCCTTAACATCGTTGAAGATGTTCTGCAGCACGCCGCCGGGAACGGGATCGATGCCCACGAGATCCGTCCGTCCTCGCACGTCCGTGCCCGTCAGATCGAAGCTGCCGAGGTTGATGAACACGTTGCCGTCAGGATCGGTCTGGAGGGTGAGGAGCTTGTCGACGATGTCGAGGACGAACTGCACGGGCTTCAGGAACGGAAAGATGTCGGCGGCCAGGCCGGCGACCGTGATGGGCCCTTGCCCCACGAGCTCACTGACGTCGCTGAGGACTGGGATCGGATCCGTCAGGAAGTCGATGATCGGCGCGACGGGATCGAAGACGTCGTGCAGTGTCTTGACGATCGGACCGAGGAAGGAGTCGAAGAAATCGCCAAGATTGAGGCCGACGTTCTTGAACGCGATCTGCGGAATCCCGCTGCCGCCGCTCAGCGATGGGTCGAAGACCCAGTTCAGGACGAACTCCGCCCGCAGCGACGGAAGGACCGGCACGCCGAAGCCTGCGGTCAGATCGAGATCGACATTGGCGGTCGCATTCAGGCCGGCATCCAGCATGTTGGCGGGGTTCGCGCCGCCGGAGAGCAGATCGTCGAGGGTGAGATGCCCGGTGCCACCGACCGGGTCCTTGACGTCGATCGTAAAGCCACCGGTGATGTGGCTGGGATTGGCGACGTCGTCCTTGGCCGTCAGGACCAGGAATGCGAGCTGACCGACGGCGTCGAAACCGGGGATGGAGAGATCGAGCCCGACGTGCAGCTCGTTGACGGGGGTCGTGTCGACGAAAAAGCCTTCCGCTCGGCTCACGCCGAAGCGCAGATCGTAGTCCCAGCCGATCTTGACCGTGACCTTTGAGGGCGGCTTGACCGTCAGCTTCAGGGCGGGCAGTCCGAGGTCGAAGTCGATGTTGACGCTCTTGTTGACGAGCGCTTGATGGAGCTGGATCTCGAAGGTGACCTGCTCTGGGCTCGACGCCACGACGATGTCGCTGAGGTTGTCGACGAGTTTGAGGCCGGTTGGGCCGAGGGCGTCGAACAGCGCCTGGCGGACGGCGGTATCCGTCTTGCTCGCGAGCGCGTTGAGCTTGTTCAGGATGGCCGTCCGCATATCCGCAACGAACTGCGCGGCATCAGAGAGTTTCTTGCCGACCAGCGGCAGACTTGTGCCGAACGCGGCGTCCAGCGATTTCTGGAGGTCGGAGAGAAATCGATCGATGCCTTGCACGACAGCGTCGAGCGTCTGATCGACGTTGACAGTGCCGACGATCGCCGCGATGTCCGGCGTGCTGACCGTCGTCGTCCCGGCCGGGTTCGAGAGCTGGCCGATGGTGATGCTGAGGACGTTGGCCGGCGCGGGCGCGCCGCCGAGGGGCGTGCCGGCCGTGGGATAGAAGAGAGGCAGGCTCACGCCCATCGCTCCCGTCAACGACGTTGACGCAAGCGCTGTGGTGAGCTCGCTTAGAAGGTACCGATGGTCCGTCGGGTCGTCGTTGATCGCCACCGAGAGCTGAGCCGGCGTGCCGCCCGGCGCGGCTCCGTTGGAGTCCAGCGCCGCCGAACCGCCGTTGACGAAGACGACGAGAGGGCCGAGCGGGACGGTGAAGTTCAGGCCGCTGCCCTGGATGCTGAGTTGCAGGGCCAGCGCCGTCGTGTCGTAGATGAAGCCCGCGGCGGGCCCCGCAGCCGGCACGTTGACGCCGAGATGCAGCGTCAGGTCGCTGCCGGCGCTGACGGAGACCGAGCCGTTCACGCCGTTGCCGACAAGGTGATTCAGTCCGGCGAGCCGGTCCTTGATTGCTTGAGGCGCGCTGGCCGTCAGTGTCGCGAGGTCAAGGTTGAGCGCACGCGACACGAGCGCGCTCTTCACTCTCTCCAGCTCGATGCGGATGGCGGTGGCGCCACCGGTCGTATCGAGGACGACCTTCACGTCGGGCGTGTCAGCGAGATAGCCTAACGCCTTCTCGAGCTTGCCCTCGAGCTCCTGCACCGTCTTCGGCGGCGGCGTCGCTCCGGCGATGCTCGCGACGTCGGCCGCAAAGGCGGCGGAAAAGTCGAGGACGCTGGTGAACGGCGCATCGATTAGAGGCAGTTCCTGCGCAACGGTCGGCAACCCTGCGAGCAGCGAAAGATAGTCACGGAAGCCCTGAAGGGTGCTTACGACGTCGCTAAAGCCGACGTTCGCCCACCGGGCGATGCCCGCGGCATCGCCCGCGAAGGTCGGCGTCGGCGCAGTGCCGTCGGCGTCGGGAAGGACGAGCGTGATCTTGTCTCCGGCGTCCCCCGTCAGCGGGACGAACGGAGTCGCATCCACATGGTCGAGGACCAGCGTGAGCTGTCCGGTGATGTCAGTGCTCGTCACTGCCGCGAGGTTTCCGAGCGAGGCGTAGAGATCCGCCTCGGTAACGCGGCCGCCTCCTCCCGAGGCATGAAGACCGAGCGTGAACGTCAGATCATTCGCGTGCAGCGAGCCCTGGCTGCTCGAAAACCCCGCGAAGCCGTACCGGCCGCTCGCGGCGAGCGCGTTCGTGTTGTCCAGATCGAGACTGACCTTCGAGGAGGCCTGGTCCAGGAAGAAGTGAGCGGCACGGGAATCGGGGGCCGCACCGACCGGGGCGAGCACGATCCCGAGCGTGAAGTTGAACGCTGTCTTGACGTCGCTCACCGAAACGCTGCTGCCGCTCGTATCGATGGCAAGGGCGCCCAGGTTTCGCGACAAGTCCACTGTCTCGGTCCCGCCGGTGTGCGTTCCGGTGAGCGCGAGCTGGTATGTCAGTGCGTCGGTCGCGCGGTCGTAGCTGACCGTGGAATCGCTGAGGCCAAGCTTCGTGCGGATCTGCTGGACGGTGTCGAAGTTGGGCACGTTCGGGTCGGAAGCCGACGCCAGCTTGTCGAGCACACCGCTCTTGAACAGCGGCTCCAAGTGCAGGTAGTCGGCGAAGGTTCGATCCTTGACGAATGGCACCGCAACCCCGGGGACCGTCGAGGCGTCGAGCAGGCCGAGCCACGCATCTATCGACCGGAACTCGTTGAGGATGTCGCTCGCATTGAACGTCTGGAAGTTGTCGAGCTCCGCCCAGTCCGAGTCGGCGTTGCGGGTCAGCGTGAGATTGCTTCCATCGAACGGGTTGCTATCAGAGATCTGGACCGCGGGGAGACTGCCGTCATTGGTGGTGAACGAGCCGAGGGTGGCAAGAATGGGCAGCGTGCCCGTCACCGAGCCCGTGGCGCTGAGCGAGAAGAGATCGCTGATCGCCGCCGACGAGAGCTCAGCCGCCGTGATGAGACCATCGGGATCGCTGTCGGGATTGTGGGCGACGGCCGTGATCCCGGCATCCAGCTTAAAGGTGCCGTCTTTGACCGTGACGTCGAGGATCCCTATCCGGCCTGCCGTGTCCGCAAGATCGGTCGCGTTGACGCTCGCAGCGGCACCGAGCGACGTCACTCTGATGAAGAACTGGTGCGGCGGCGGGAGCTGGCCCGGAAGCGCAGGCGGAGTGAGATCGAGCCCGAATGAGAAGACGAAGTCGAGCGACGAATTGAGGTCGACGGTCGGCGACGACGCGAGGCTCAGGCCAACGCCCAACAGGCCGACGCCGGGATCGAGACTGAGGCCGGTTTTGGTGCTGGAGCCGTGGAAGGTCAGCGCGAAGCTGATCTCGTCCGACGTGTCGGTGACCTGAACCGGGCCGATTGACTCCGGACGCGCCTCGACGGCGTTAGCCACGCCGGTGGTCGTGTCCTCCGCCCCGGCCAGATAGGCGGCGACCGGCGCTCGCAGGCCCGTGTCGAGGATCTGAGAGATGTCGAGCGCGGCGCCCAGCGATGTCTGCAAACCCGGCAACGGCTGAGCAAATGCACCGAGGTTCTCGAGCTTCTGGCCCGTGTCGACGAGCGTCTGGAGACCGGCGAGAAGAGTCGCCTGGTCGACGGGGCTGAGCGTCGAGAGTAACAGCCGGCTCTCCAATGGCTCGAACTCCAAGCGTCGCCGGGCATGATGGGATGAGCGCCGAGGTGATGAACGCCGAGGTCGCGGCGAGAACCACCAGCGCCGTGGATGCTTGGCGTAAAAGAGCTGAGCCAGACTCATAGAGTCTCCGTCGAAGCCGGTGTCCGAGACGTGAGAGTCAGCGAGCGGTGTGATTTCGAGCGCGCAGAGTGTTTTGCGCCGTTCAACATCGATGCAGACGGACTCATGAGTCCTCGCTCTCGATAGAGGAACGGCGCGGGGGGACGGCGTTCTATATCTTGCTGCGCGTTACGCTGTCAATAGCAATCCCGACAATCGTTGCCCCGACCATACGATTTGACGCAGCAATGACGCCGGAAGGGAAGGCGGGAACCGATTCTCAGGATGGTGATGGGGCCGTGCCGGGTTTCTCCATCACCCGCATGAACAGGTCCCAGAGCTTCGGGAAAGTGTGGTCCAGGCTGTAGCGCTCCTCCACCTCCGCGCGTCCCGCGTGGCCAAGCGAGCGGAACGCCGCCGGATCTCTGAGCACGCGCAGGGCCTGAGCGGCGAGGCCCTCCACGTCGAAAAAGTCGGCGAGCAGACCCGTCTCCTCGTGTCGAACGACCTCGAGCACCGGCGCGGTG
>Ga0075426_10002416_pt1 | contig 13351 bp, 9 predicted proteins | sample SoiMethybrSBSTD5_FD_75304 | JGI IMG/M metagenome (GOLD analysis project Ga0075426, IMG submission 75304) | Bulk soil microbial communities from a Populus tree surrounding site in Tennessee, USA - Soil MetaG P. TD hybrid SBSTD5 | ecosystem: Environmental > Terrestrial > Soil > Tree plantation... | reverse complement strand
TCTCCAATGCTTGTGGGTTTGTGCGGATGCCGCGAATTGTTGCACATCACTCCCGGCAACGCAACGCCATCTCGACTGCTTTGCGCGGAACGACAACTCCCCAGCCTTGCCGATCTACTTCCACTTCGGGGACGCGCTCCGCAGTGTCGATGAGAATGCGCTTGATCTGCGACGGAGTCAATTTCGGATTCGCTTCCAACATGCAAGCGACAATCGACGCGACTATCGGCGACGCGAAAGAGGTGCCATCGACAAACTTGTAATGCTGATTGATGACGTTGCCTTCGCGCAGTTTGATCGTGATGAGCTGGCGCAGCAACGGCACTGACAGATCGCGCGCTTCGTCGAGCTGTTTGTCGACGCCCGCGTGAGCGAGAATTATCTCTTTCAGTTGATCGTCCGCCGCGGCGTCGAGCTCGGCGTACAAACTCGCTTCGATAGCCGTCGGCGTGTGCGGCAGGATTGGACCAGCAACCCAGATTCCCGGCGCGATCACTTCCGGCTTTTGTAAACCATCGATCGTTGGTCCATAAGACGATCGATACATTCCGCGCCGCGCGCGATCGAGCGAGTTCTGGTCGTCGACGCCGCCAACTGAAATCGCGGCGGGCGAACTCGCCGGCGGTAGAACCGGGTGACCGGGCATCATTCCCGCATTTCCAACCGCGCAAACGACCGTTAAGCCGCCCTTCACAGCCTCTTCAACTAAACGGCACAGCGAGTTGTCGAGATACGACTGTTCAAAATCACCACCCGCGGAAATGTTGACGATGCGAATGTCGTACTCGCCTTTGTGTGCCAGGACCCAGCGCAATCCGGTTTCGATGTTGCTCTCCGGAATGCGTCCGGTTCTGCCGATCTTCACCAGCACAACCTTCGCTGCGGGCGCGATGCTCCGGTAAAGCCCTTCAGACAAGAAACCATTCCCCGCGGCGACGACCGAAGTCATCATGCCGTGCCAGCTCGCAACGTCGTGCGTTTGCAACGACGACACGTCGTCCGCCGCTGAAAAAATGTTGTGGTAAGCGACGATGCGATTGACCGGTTCGGTCAGATCTTTGTGCGCGTAAAAACCTGAATCAAGAAACGCGATGGTGACGCCGCGCCCGGTGAAACGCTCGTCGGCATCCATGCGTTTGGGGACTGGCAACGCTGGCTCGATTTCGACAATCTCTGGCATAATCGATGGCCGTAAAGGAGACATAATAAATGAAGTTGCGAAATCTATCGATCCTCTTGGTTTTAGTGTTTGTGATCGCAGGCGCGGCACTCGCTGGTGAGGTCCCGGCGCCGCCGGCGATTGGTTCTACGATTGAAGAATTCTCGCTTCCCGATGTGGACGGCACTGAGCATTCGTTGAAATCACTCGCCGGCAAGAACGGCACGGTTTTGCTTTTTATCGCCGTGCAGTGTCCAGTGTCCAACGCTTACAACGAGCGCATGGAAAAACTCGCGGAAGATTACAAAGCCAAAGGCATCGCGGTGATCGGTATCAACGCGAATGTTGCTGAAGACGCAGCCGCCGTCAAAGCACACGCAGCCGAGCACAAACTCGCCTTTCCAATCCTGAAAGATCCAGGCAACAAGATTGCCGACAAGCTCGGCGCGAGCGTCACGCCGGAAGCATACTTCCTCGACGCGAACAACAAGCTCCTTTATCACGGGCGCATCGACAATTCGCGCAATGCCGCTCAAGTCGAAACCAGCGACCTGCGTAACGCCCTCGATTCCGCACTCGGCGGCAAGTCGATCGAAAAGACCGAAGCCAAAGCGTTTGGTTGCACTATCAAGCGAGCCTAAGCAATGCGTACTACCAAAACACTTCGGCTGATTGTTGCGTGTTTGTTGTTGGTCAGTCTCGCCGCGCCGGCCCAGAAACGGAAGTACGGCAACGCGAAAACGACTCCGAAACCAGCAGTGCCGGTGCCTGTCGTAGCGGCGATTGACACGGACGGACTCAAGAGCCTGGTAACGAAGCCGCGCGAACGTCCCTTGCTGGTTAACTTCTGGGCTACGTTCTGCGATCCGTGCCGCGAGGAATTTCCTGATCTCGTAAAGATCGACAAGGACTATCGCCCACAGTCGCTCGACTTCGTCACTGTTTCGCTCGACGACGTCACCGATATCAAAACCGAGGTGCCGAAGTTTCTCGAGGCGATGAAAGCAACGATGCCCGCGTATCTGCTCGACGTTACAGATCCGGAACCGGCGATCAAGCTGATGGACCCGCGTTGGAGCGGAGCACTGCCGGCGACATTTCTGTACAACGAAAAGGGCGAAGAGGTTTTCAAGCACTACGGACGAGTCGATCCGGCTGAACTTCGGACCGCGATTGAAAAGTTGGTTAAGAAAGGTGATGGGCAGTAGGGAGAGGCCTTCGCGCCTCTCTTTGGCCTCGCAATGATCACTCCTGAAGTTATCGCCGCGCACAATCTCACTCCGCAAGAATTCGAGCGAATCAAAGAGTTGCTGGGCCGCGAACCAAGCCTGACGGAACTCGGCATCTTCTCCGTCATGTGGTCGGAGCACTGCTCCTACAAATCTTCGCGCCTTCACTTGAAACGGCTGCCGACCACTGGCGCACGCGTGATCGTTCCGCCGGGTGAAAACGCCGGCGTCGTCGATCTCGGCGACGGCTGGTGCGCTGCCTTCAAAGTCGAATCGCACAATCATCCGTCTTTCATCGAACCGTTTCAGGGTGCGGCAACCGGCGTCGGGGGCATCCTGCGCGACATCTTCACGATGGGCGCGCGTCCCGTCGCGTCGATGAACAGTTTGCGTTTTGGTTCACTCGATAATCCGCAACACGGGCGTCGTAATCGTTCGTTGCTTGCAGGCGTCGTCGCCGGCATCGCGCACTATGGCAACGCATTCGGCGTGGCGACCGTTGGCGGTGAAGTTGCATTCGACGATGCCTACGCGCTCAATCCGCTCGTCAACGCCTTTGCACTTGGTCTCGTCCGGCATGATCAGATCTTTTTCGGCAAAGCGACGGGCATCGGTAATCCCGTGCTTTACGTCGGTGCGAAGACCGGACGCGATGGCATTCACGGCGCGACGATGGCTTCGGCCGAGTTTGACGAGGAAGCACTCGAGAAACGTCCGACGGTCCAGGTCGGCGATCCGTTTCTGGAGAAACTCCTGTTGGAAGCTTGTCTCGAGGCGATGCGTAGTGGCGCTGTGGCGGGTATTCAGGACATGGGCGCGGCGGGTCTGACTTCTTCGTCGTGCGAAATGGCCGCGCGCGCCGGCACTGGAATCGAGTTGGATCTTTCACTCGTGCCGCAGCGTGAACAGAACATGACCGCGTACGAGATGCTGCTTTCTGAGTCGCAGGAGCGCATGTTGGTGGTGGCCCATGCGGGCCGTGAGCGCGAGGTCGTGGATATTTTTCGCAAGTGGGACCTCGATGCGGTCGTAATTGGGCGCGTTCGCGACACGAAGCGGATGCGGGTGATTCATAACGGCGAAACGGTGGCGGATATTCCGGTTGACGCGTTGACGGATGAAGCGCCGCGTTACGAGCGGCCGATGAGCGCGCCGCAGGAACAACCGATAGGGTCCAAAACCTTCCGAACAGAGAACACGGATAACACGGATGCGCTAAGAAAACTTTTGGGGTCGGGCAATGTTGCTTCCAAGCAATGGGTGTTTCGGCAGTACGATCACATGGTCCGAACGAACACCGCGATTTTGCCGGGCGCTGATGCCGCAGTGGTTCGCATCAAGGAGACGCGACGTGCGCTCGCGATGACGCTCGATGGAAATGGTCGTTACTGCGCCGCGAATCCGCGCGAAGGCGCGAAGCTCGTCGTGGCCGAAGCCGCGCGTAATGTCGTTTGCGTCGGCGCGCAACCGATCGCGATCACTAACTGTCTGAACTTCGCCTCGCCGGAGCGGCCCGAAGTAATGTGGTCTTTCTCGGAAGTGATCGACGGCATGGCCGAAGCGTGTCGCGCATTCAACACGCCAGTCGTTTCCGGCAACGTGTCGTTCTACAACGAGACTGAAGGTCGTGGCATCCTGCCCACGCCGGTGATCGGCATGGTTGGTTTGATGGAAGACGTGCGACGCGTCATCACACCGGGCTTCAAGAAAGCCGGCGACGTGATCGCGCTGCTGGGCAGCACGCGCGACGATCTGTCGAACAGTGAATACGCGGTGACTGTAGGCGGCGTAACGACGGCGGAGATCATTGCAGCCCGCGCGGTGCCGGACCTCGATTTGACCCGCGAAGTTGCGGTCCAACAAACCTGCCTGCAAGCAGCGGAACGCGGGCTACTCGCGACTGCGCATGACTGTGCTGACGGTGGTCTCGCGGTCGCGCTCGCGGAGTTGTGCTTCTCGTCGTTGGGACGCGACGTGATCGGCGCGGAAGTCGAGTTAACCGGACCGCTCAGCACGCTTGCGCATCTCTTCAGCGAATCGCCTTCGCGGATCATCGTCAGTTTCGACCCCGCAGCCACTGATGAGGTCCGCGCAATCGCTCAAAACAACGACGCGCCGTTCACGATCCTGGGCCAGGTTGGCGGCACACAATTGCGAATTGCAGTTAATGGCCACTCAGCAGCGATAGCGTCAGTCGCCGATCTCGAATCGACGTGGCGCAGCGCGCTTTCACGATCGCTCAAAGCTGAAGCACTCGTCGCCAGTTAAATGTGCATCCGGTAATCTACCTCAACAAAACCATGGTCGAGGCGACCAAGGCGCGAGTGGCGCCGGTCTCGTCCGCCATGCTTTACGGCCGCGGCGTCTTCACAACGCTTGCAATCTACGATGGCCGTCCGTTCCTTTGGTCCAAACACTGGCAACGTCTGACCACACATGCCGGCAAACTCGACATCGATTACGCGGGCTGCACTGAAAAAGGCGTCGGCGACGCGCTGAAGAAATTGATCGCCGTCAATCAAGTTAAAGACGGCCGCGCGCGCGTGATCCTTCTGGCTCGCAGTGGACGTGATCTCTGGAAAACAAAAATGCCGGGCGGCAAGAAAACGGATTTGCTGATCATGACGGGCGATCCGCCCAAGGCGCCGCCGAATGGTTTCTCGCTCGCCGTCTCGCCTTTTCGCACCAACACTTTCTCCCCGCTGACAGGAATTAAGAGTCTCAATTATTTGCACAACGTGCTTGCCTGGGAGGAAGCGCAAAGCCGCGATTTCGACGAAGCCGTCGTGCTGAACGAGCGCGGCGAGATCGCATCCGCAACGACGGCGAATCTTTTTTGGGCAAAGGACGGCACGGTCCACACGCCCAACTTGAGCACGGGCGCAATCGCCGGCATCACGCGCGAGTGTGTAATCGATATCGCGGGCAAACATTTCATCCCGCTGCTCGAAGGCGTTTACGAGATGGGCAGTCTTACCGATGCGGATGAGATTTTTCTGACGTCATCCGGTTTGGGCGTCGCTCCCGTTACGACGTTCGACTTCCGCCGTTACGCGATGGAAGCGCGCAGCGTCACGGCCGTGATCGCGCAAGCGTTTGCCAGGCTAACGAGAGATTGAGCGCGAGGTTGACAGGATTTCAGGGTTTACAGGAGACTGAGGCAATGAGCACTGTTACCGAACAAGAATCCGCTGAGACAACTGAAGTACAGACGAATAAGTGGGTCTACCTTTTCGACGAAGGCCCGGGCGACGACAAAACGCTTTTGGGCGGCAAGGGCGCGGGCCTTTGCGAGATGACGCAGGCCGGACTGCCCGTTCCACCAGGCCTCGTGGTCACCACTGAAGCCTGCAACGCCTTCTTTGATAACGACAAGAACTTTCCCGACGGTCTTTGGGACCAGGTGAAGGAAGGTCTCAAGAAGATCGAAGAGAAGGTCGGCAAGCGTTTCGGCGATCCGAAGAACCCCCTGCTCGTTTCGGTGCGTTCAGGCGCGGCGTTCTCGATGCCGGGCATGATGGATACGGTGCTCAATCTCGGTTTGAATGAAGAGACGGTGAAAGGTCTCGCCGAACAGACCGGCGATCTCCGTTTTGCCCTCGATGCCTATCGACGCTTTGCTTCGTTGTTTGGCGAGATCGTGATGGGCGTCGCGCATGAGAAGTTTGAACGCGTGCTCGATCGTTTCAAGGCCCAGACGCAAGGCGGACGTGACACGGATCTCAATTCCGATCACCTGCGCGACATCATCGCCGCCGAAAAACAGATCATCCTGTCCGAACAAAGCGCCATTCCCGAAGATCCTTACGAACAACTGCGCATCGCGATCGCGGCCGTGTTCAATTCATGGATGGGCCGCCGCGCGATCGACTATCGACGCGTCAATCGCATTCCTGACACGCTCGGCACCGCCGTTAACGTGCAGGCAATGGTTTTCGGCAACATGGGCGCGGGCAGCGGCACCGGTGTCGCATTCACGCGCAATCCGTCAGACGGCAAGAAAGAACTCTACGGCGAGTATCTGCTCAACGCGCAGGGTGAAGACGTTGTCGCCGGCATTCGCACGCCGAACCCGATCAGCCAACTGAAAAAGGAGCTGCCTGAAGTTTACGAACAGTTCGCGTCGATCGCCGGTCTGCTTGAGAAGCATTACAAAGACATGCAGGACTGCGAATTCACGATCGAGCGCGGCAAGCTGTGGATGCTGCAAACACGCACCGGGAAACGTAGTGGCGCTGCGTCCGTGCGCATCGCCGTCGAGATGGTTTACGAGAAACTGATCGACAAGGCGACGGCCGTGCAGCGCGTCACACCGCAGCAACTCGATCAATTACTGCACCCGACTGTCGATCCGAAGACAAACGCAACCGTGCTTGCGACGGGTTTGCCTGCCAGTCCGGGCGCCGCACAGGGTCAGGTCGTGTTCAGTCCCGACGAAGCGGAAGAGATGGCGCGTGAAGGCGCGCGTGTCGTGCTGGTTCGTATGGAAACGAGCCCGGATGATTTTCATGGCATGGTCGCGGCGCAAGCAATCGTCACGGCGCGTGGCGGCATGACCAGTCACGCCGCGGTCGTCGCGCGCGGCATGGGCAAGACTTGCGTCAGCGGCGCTCAGGCTCTCAACATCGACTACGGTCAACAGCAGTTCACGGTCGATGGAACGGTCGTTACGAAAGGCGATTGGATCACGGTTGATGGTTCGACCGGCCGCGTCTTCATGGGACAAGTGCCGACGATTCAGCCGACACTCGACAACGATTTTTACAAGCTCATGACGTGGGCCGATCAGTTTCGCAAGCTTCGCGTGCGCGCGAATGCCGACACGCCGCTCGACGCGAAGACCGCTCGTGCGTTTGGCGCCGAAGGCATTGGCCTTTGTCGCACTGAGCACATGTTCTTCGGCGACAACAGGCTCGAGGCGATGCGCGAGATGATTCTTGCGGAAGGTGTCGGCGCACGCGAGAAAGCTTTGGAGAAACTGTTGCCGCTGCAACGCGGCGACTTCATCGGCATCTTCCGCGAGATGGCCGGACTGCCGGTCACGATTCGTCTGCTCGATCCGCCGCTGCACGAATTTCTGCCAAACGCTGAAGAGCTCGGCAGTGAACTTGCCGAGTTGAAGATGAAACTCAAGAGCGCGGGGTCGTTAAGCGATATGGACCACGTGCTTGACGAGATCGATCACAAGCGCGCGTTGTTGCGGCAAGTGAACCGCATTCGTGAAGCTAACCCGATGCTTGGTTTTCGCGGCTGCCGTTTGGGGCTATTGTTTCCGGAAGTAACGCGGATGCAGTGTCGCGCGATCTTTGAGGCGGCGTGTCAGGTCCAGGGTGAACGCAAGAAGGTCGAGCTCGAGATCATGGTGCCGCTCGTGTCGGTGAGTGAAGAGTTGCGCCAGCAGAGAGAGTTGATTGACGAGGTGGCGCGGCAGGTGATTGGCGAGCACGGCATGACGATCGAATACCTGGTCGGTACGATGATCGAGTTGCCGCGGGCTGCGTTGATCGCCGACCGCATTGCGGCGCACGCGCAGTTTTTCTCGTTCGGTACGAACGATCTCACGCAAACGACGTTTGGTTTGAGTCGCGACGACTCCAGCCGCTTCTTACCGAATTATATCGAGCGCAAGATCATGCGCGACGATCCGTTTCAGGTGCTCGATCGCGATGGTGTGGGCCAGCTCGTGCGGATGGGCACCGAGCGCGGTCGCGAGGCCAAACCGGGATTGAAAATCGGAATTTGCGGTGAACACGGCGGCGATCCGCAATCGATCGCGTTCTGCCACGAAATCGGTCTCAACTATGTGAGCTGTTCTCCGTTCCGCGTGCCGGTCGCGCGTTTGGCGGCAGCGCAGGCGGCTTTGACTCCAATCTCTGCCGACGTCTAACAACTCATCCGCAAGATTGCTACTCTATTTCATTCGCTGATACGTGAACGACATCGCTTTGGTGCCCTCGCCACCATCGATGCTCGCGGCCAAAGCGTCCTCACTGGTCTTTCGGTAGATGATGCGCTTCGGAAAATCGTGTTGCGGGTTTTCGAAGACAGCTTCCGTTGCCGAGGCGCGCGTTAGTTTGAAATCCGTGCCGGGACACTGTCCCTTCGGATGCGCCACGTAGTAAATCCCATCCGCGCGTTGCTCGATCCGCAGATACTCAAACTCCCAGGTCTTCTCGCCGGCGACCGTCCGGCCCATTCCGATCATTGAGCCACCGGCGGCTTTGGTCCAATGCTCCTCGATCTGCGCACGGCCACCCGGTGCCGTTTGCCAATCGCCAGTGAGCCACGCGAGATCAGCAAGGCTAGGCGTTGATTGAGGCGGTAAGGTGACGAGCAGCAGCAAACTCAGAATAGTTGGTTTCAGCATGGCAGGAGATTACAACAAGATCGCGCTGTGCACCTCGGTTTCGGCTCGGCTGCCGGCTATGGCGCACCTCGCTTTCGGCTCTGCCGCCGGCTATGGCGCACCTCGCTTTCGGCTCTGCCGCCGGATGTGGCGCGCCGCGGTTCGGCTGTGCCGCCGGATGTGAGGCGAGGCTCCGCCTCGCCGTTGCGCTCACCGACGGACGGGCTATGCCCCTGGTTCGGGCTTGCCCAAGCCTCTTTGGGCCAGAGGCCATACGAGGGGCGAAGCCCAAGCGTTTTCTTTTAGTAATCGGCGAGGCGGAGCCTCGCCTCACATCCGGCGGCAGAGCCGAACTGAGGGGCTCAGTATCCGGGAGGCAGAGCCGAGACAGAACTTCGACTCAACCAAAGGCAAAGCCAAGGTACCGCGACGGGTACCTCACGCGCCAACGAGGCTCTAACTTTAAGTGCGTTCACTCGGCAATCGAGGCTCTGACTTTAAGTACGTTCACGCACCAACGAGGCTCTAACTTTAAGTGCGTTCACGCTCCAAAGAAATCCAGATCTCGTCGCGCTGAAGCGAGTTTCGGCGCCTGCCACTTGTCGTCGTCCTGCAAACCATTAAACGGCCTATTGGTTTCTGACAGGAATGCGCGCCAGCGATAATGAGCGTAAGCGCCCATGATATTCACCGCATACGCTTCGGCCAGTTCACGATCGCCTTTGATGATGATGAAGTTCTCATCGTTCTTGGTACTCGCCGTGCCCGAAAAATTGTGACTCCCGGTAATCACCACCGGATCTTTCGAGAACGGATCGATCACCAGCACCTTGCTATGAATGATCGCGTGACCGACCTTGCTGAGAAACTCGCTGCGCGTAACTTCCGCGGCAAATTTCGCGAACCGGTGTTTCACTCCTTGCGGCTGAATGATGTTGAGATGAACTTGTTTTCGCTCTTCGCCGTTGATCAGCTTCACATCGACCTGCGATTCGTCATCGAGGCCTTTCGGCAATGTGCTGACGACTCCGCGCACATACAAGTCGGGCCGGTGAGACAGCTCGTTAATCGCGGCCAGAACCCCCTTCGCACCAGGCATGAACATCAGAAAAAGAATTCCCTCTTTTGCTCTTCTGACTTCTGCCTCCAGCGCAGCCAAATCTACGCTCTTACTGGTGCGCGTAAACCAAACGATGCTGCGCACGCTACCGGCTTTGTCTTTACCAATCGGTTTCGGCTGGCTGTTAGCCGCGATGAACGGCTTGGGAAACGCGCTCTTCGCCTCTCGCAACGCGTGCCATTGCTTGAGATAAACGGCGGCAACGTCTGGGTTCTCGATCAGGATGCCGTTGTTGACCTGCGTACACAGACCGGTCGGCGCCCAATTGAGGCTGCCGGTCCACACGCTCAAAGGCTTGCCTTTTTTGTCAGTGCGAACGAGAAACTTGTTGTGGCCGAGCGCGCCTGGCGAAATAAAGCGATCCTTTCGTTCGACTTTTACATCGACACCTTTCTTCAGCAGTCGCTTGCGCGCGTCTTTGTTTTCATCGCGACGGCGGGCGTCTTCGGAAGTCTCGCCTTTCTGCTTTTGCACTGAGCCGTTGGCGAGAACGACGTTGGCTTTGCCTTTCAGTTTCTCCAAAGCAGCGATCAACTCATCGTCACTCAATTCGAACAGCGCGGCAAAAACCTGACCACCGGTTTTCAGTGCCGTGTCGAGTTCTTTCAGCAGAGCCAAACGCAAATCGCCAGAGAGAAAATGCCGGATGGTCTGATCGTCTTTGTCTTTGATGGTCTCTTTGAATTGCGGCAGCGTGAGTTTCTTTTCTTTGAGAAAGCGCGCCATGAATTGCGACATCACGAAGCCGCGGTTGAAGAATGGTTTGAACTGTCCTTTGGTCGTACCGAGCACGCGCGGCGGACTCCACGCACTCGCCTGCGCTTCCAGTTGCTCGAGATCGCCTTTGGCGTTTCTGATCACTGGAATCACGCGATAAGAAACGGTATCGCCTGTCTCGGCGTCGTGATCAGTCCAGGAGAATCTTTGAAACGGCCACTCCGTCGAGGGCTTGAAGTTTACGGGCTTGCCGTTCGTCTTTGCCGGCGTCTTTTCGTTTTCGAAGCCGGTGCGATTGACCAGGAAATCTTCGTCTGTCTTCTTCTTGCCTTTGCGCTTGATGCGACGCTGGATCGCAAAGCCGCGGCATTCAGGAATCGGTTTAGAAATACGCCAAAATAAAAGTGCGTCGTCTTCGTTGATAAAAACTCTGAGCTTTGTGGCCATGAGAGGCTCCTTTGGGGTTGAAGGATGATTGAGGACACCATTGCTGGCGTTACAAAAGATCGGCTGCGAGAGTAATGCGCAGGCGAAGACTATTGCCTGCTCCAGGCGGGTGTCAAGAATTTCGACGGGCTGGGTGGTGTCCTAATCGGAATTCTCCTCAGTGTCTCTGTGGTGAATCTCCCCTGGCCAATGTCTAACCACAGAGACACAGAGAACACAGAGAAAACCGAATTAGGACATCTATGAAGCGTCGTTCGAAGTCAAGAACTTTTTCTTGGCAGACTCCGACAATGACGCCGTGGCGCCTCGGTATTTGTAGTTTGCTAGATTGCTCTTTGACATGAGACTGTCTTTTGTTTGCCGCGGTTACGGCCCTCAATCTGATCAAGGCTTATCGAGCCACGATCAATCATCTATGCGGTCATCCTCCATGAGGTTTGCTCCGCACTCGACTGAGGTCAAAAGTGACGGGAAAACGCGGGCGCGTATCCCGACGTCCTCACCTCCGCGATCGCTTTGCGCGGCCGTGAGTTGGCTGCTGACGCTCAGTAGAGGCCGGCTGCCCAATCACTACCACAGGCACATTAGGCCTATGTCCTAAACGGGCAAGCCGAGCTGCGACGGCTCGACGGCGGAACTCCGCATAGTCGATCTCATCACGCAACATGATGTAGGCACGGATGAGAAGTTTTCTGGCCACCGCCACTTTGGCCTTTGCTCGCTCCCGCCGGTCTGCCAGTCGTTGGTAGAAACGCTTTAGGTCCTCGTCTTTTCTGAGCGCCACGTTCGCTGCTTCCACCATCAGGTGGCGCAGTAAGCGCGAGCCGGCTTTACTGATCCCAAGGAAGCATTTGCGCTCCGCTGAAGAACGTTCGACCGGATCAAAGCCTGCATAGGCAGCCACCTTGCGGCCGTTGCGAAAGCGAGTGATCGGTTGCAGCGTATGCACCAGGCAAAGAGAAGTCAGTAAGCCGATGCCAGGATGCGTGCGCAAACGTGCGAGGCAAACATCGTCTTTGCTTTGGGCCTTTAACCAGACCATCGCTTCCAGCACTTGTTGATCGAGCGGCTGCAGCAGTTGCAACCAGTGTTCTCGTTGCCACTGCATCGCCGGTGACATGAGCGCTGTCTCCAGTTCTTGTTTCCCCTCCCGGCTAAACAAGGCACTTCGCTTGGCGACGCCAGCTTGCAATGCTAAGGCTTGCACACTGTTCTTGCTCATGGTGCGGATCTTGATCAGCTTCTGCCGATAGCGCAGCATTCGCAGCACTTCGCGACTTTGTATTGCTGGTCGATGCAAACGGGGAAACTCATCATGGAGCATTAAATCCAAAATGAGTTCGGCGTCGCGCCGATCGTTCTTCTGCCGCCAACGAGCCCGGCGCCGGATCTCAGTAGCGTGCCCGAGCCAGACTTCGCAGCCTAGTCCCTCGAGCAGCCGTTCAAACCAGGGGCTATATCCACTGGCTTCCAGACCCACGATCACCTGGCCGCGGAACGCAGCATAAAAAGCTCGCACCGCTTCTTTGTCCTGGTGCTTCAGTTCGCTGGTGACGAGTTCACCAGTTTCAGTTGTCAAATAACAGATCGTTTGTTGTCGTGCATGAAAGTCAACGCCAATATATATTCTCTGCATAGCGCCTCCTTTCAGTCTCATGTCAAGAAACTGCCGTGAGTCTAGCACTCACGGAGGAGGCGCTTGCTTCATAACATCACCACCATAGAAAACCGAGCCGCGCTCTATCGTGGAGCCGATGCAAATGCGACGTCCGTGACCAGGACGCCACCTGAAACATGTTCGTTGAACGTAAACTGTACTGAACGAACGTTGTGCAGGTTCACGCCGCCAAATGCAGTCAACGGTACGCGCACCGTGTTCAGCACTACTTTCGGCACTGGTCCAACCGAGCCCGGCGGAAAGAACAGCGCCCCCGAAACGTCGCTGACACGAACCGTCGACGTCGTTCCCGACGCGTCCGTCAGCACGACACGAAAGTCCTGGGCCAGGTCGGCGGTGTTTCGCACGTCGGCGAAGTTAACGCTTACGCGAAACTGAAGCGCCTGAAATCCGGAAACGTCGCCGAGTGATGCAGGCAGATTATTCTTATAGTTGCCGGTGAGATTGTTCCAACCGGTTTTGAGTTGACTTAAACCACGCAACGGCGAACGCGCGCTCGGTGTCGTGTGCGGTTGCCGCGCATTTGGCTCATCGGGCAAACATCTCTGCGCTTGCGGCGCGTCGCCGCCGCAGAGCTCGTACGGCGTTAGCGCTGTTTGCGTCGCGGCACCACCTTGCGTGTTCGTCGTGAGATTGGTGTTGTTCAGCAGCCGGT
>Ga0075426_10002415_pt1 | contig 13351 bp, 10 predicted proteins | sample SoiMethybrSBSTD5_FD_75304 | JGI IMG/M metagenome (GOLD analysis project Ga0075426, IMG submission 75304) | Bulk soil microbial communities from a Populus tree surrounding site in Tennessee, USA - Soil MetaG P. TD hybrid SBSTD5 | ecosystem: Environmental > Terrestrial > Soil > Tree plantation... | reverse complement strand
GCGCAGAAAAATCGAAGGCGCAACAACCTTGCGGCTGCTGCGCCCTCTTTTAATTGTGCCGTTAAGTTTTTGAGGCTTCCCGGCTCAATCTGAGTGGAGAGTAAACCTGCCCGATTTTCTTGGCAAGAGGAATCTGAAAATTCAACTGTGGAAAGCTGTGCATGCCTGTGCAAAATTCGGAAATCGAAGACCAAGAATGACGGCCAAGAAGATACGCCGGAGGGCCCGGCTACCACGCGTCGTGCCTGCCGTCCAAGCGGCCTGTGCGTGGCTGTCAGCGCCAATTCTTGACGCGCGGCCAGAGCGTTTGCAGATTCCCTTTCAGGCCGCGGCAGAGAAGAATCGGGCGCGTTTCGTAAAAGTAGGCGTAAGGAACGTTCACAGAAGCAGCGGTTTCGACGGAGGCGAATTTGTCGCGCACGTCGGATTCGGGCGCGCCGACAACAATCACGATTTCTCCGGTGTAGTTGCGCGGTCCCCATAAAAAATAACTTTGATGGCCGCTGATCGCTTTGGGCAGGCCGTAGCGCGAACCGAAAAAGTCGATGGCCGCGGCCTGGCCGTAGTTGTCACAAAAGATCGCAGTCTTGGCTTGCTCCTCCGGTGAAAGCGCGTGGTAGACACGAGCGACTGCAGCAACTTGCTCCTGCCAGGGAAGTTCGTCGGCGTAATACTGCGGAAGCGGGGTGCCGACGAAACTGCGTTCGGTGGGCTTGCCGTGCAAGGGCGAATGCGACTGGTAACTCACGAACGCCTCAAGCGGCAAAACGGGAAGAACGAGCGGGAGGATGAGGCCAACGCCGACGAGCAACCACGCGAAGCACACCGGCTTGAGTACGGCTCGCCATTTTGATGATTGCCCGTTTCCCTGCTGCTCGACTGGGCGTGAGAGCAGAAGTTCCGCGGCAACGGCGCCCGCGGCGAGCGGGAGCGTGTAGGCCGGAGCAGAATAGTAGTCCTTGCCGTGAGAAATCAGAAAAAACGCGAAGGCGATTACGAATGCCCAGCCAAAATTGCGATAGGGCCCTGCGTTGCGGGAGACAAAATAGAAGACCAAGCCGCCGAACCAGAACGGAAAACTAAAGGGATTCATCATCAGGATTTGCTGGCTGATGTACGCGAGCGGCGGGTAGGCGACGTCCTTGCCGGTGACTCGGATGTTGTGCATCAGTTCCAGAAACGGCCAGTGGTGCTGGAGGTTCCAGACCAAATTGGGAAGGAAGATCAAGAGCGCGACGGCGCCGCCGGCAAAAAGCCAGGGCGTAAACAAGAGCTTGCGGTGCTGCGTAAGAAGAAGTCCGGCGAGGAGAGCGAGAGCGAAGACCGCGATGGAGTATTTGTTTTCGATGCCGAGTCCGGCGATCGCTCCAAAGGCAAGCCAGAGTTTTGGATTTTGCGTGTGGATCATCCGCAGAATCACATAAGCGCAACCGGTCCAGAAGAGCGGCTCAAAGGCGTTCATGGCGAACTGATGATCGATCACCCACCAGACCGCGGGAGTGGCAGCCAGCGCAGCTGCCAGGGCGACGCCGAAGCGCCTCGCGCCAAGTTCGCGCGCGAAGGCGGCAACGAGAACGATGCGTGCGGCACCGGCCAGCGCGGGCCAGAAAATTAGCGCGGGGAGCGAAGTGCCAAGCGTGTGCCGCGCAATCCATGCGATGAATGGAAAGAGCGGGGGCTGGTCGACATAGCCGAAAGCAAGATGGTCGGCGCAGGCGAGGTAATAGAGCGCGTCGCGAAAGTAGCCGTAGCGCATGGACGTGACCATGTGCAGAGCGAAATACGCGAACGCAATAAGGTAGACCCACGGCCAAAGAGAAGGCCGGGGAGCGGAATCCTGATTGAGAGGCGTGGAGGACAAGGAGCGTCAGAATAGCAACAGAAACGAGGGTACGCAACGACACTGAACCAGTCTTAAATTGCAAGCGGAAGACAGCGGCTTAAAGCCACTGCTACATGCTTACTCCGGGGGCGGCGGGCAGCCGGGGAATTCGCGCAGCGAGGTGTTGCCGATGTAGCCGAGGTCGGCGATGCCTATTTTGCTGGTGTAGTAGCCGTCGCAGGTCATGTTGCGGAGAAAAGCGAAAAAGGAAACGCCCTGGCTGAGCATAGGATCCTGTTTGGCATTCTTGCGGAAGGCGATGAGGTCGAGGACCTCTTTCTTCTGTTCTGGGGCGCACTCCAGAAAAACCTTGCCGTAATGGTCGGTGCAATAGCCGTCCAGCCAGAAGAGGCCGCCTCCGAGGCGCAGTTGAAACTTGTCGTTTTCGCTGGTGAGGAGATCGATGAATTCGGGGGCGCCGGCTTCAACCGCGCCGCCGCATTTTTCGTCCTTGGGAATAATCATGTCGCAGAGATTGACGAGCGTGGCGTATTGCGAGGCGGAGAAATATTTTGGGGTGTAGCTCCCTGCCGGCGCGGTCGCCTTTTCCTTGTGCACCATCTGGTGGATGTATTCGGCGGCTTCGGCGGGAATGACCTGCAGGACGGAGCCGGTTACGCCCACTGCGAGAGTGCGAAGAATGTCGCGGCGGGAAATAGATTCGTTTGCCATGTTAAATGTTGCCCTTTCTGGCTTCGTCGAGGAGATATTCGGAGGCACGCCACGAGAGAGCCATGATGGTGAGCGTGGGATTTTTGTCGGGATTGGTTACGAGCGGAGCGCCATCGGTGACGAAAAGATTTTTGACATCATGCGCCTGGCAAAAGCCGTTGAGGACGGAAGTTTTGGGATCGGCGCCCATGCGCGCGGTGCCGACTTCGTGGATGATTTTTCCTCCCGCCTCGATGCCAAAGGGATATTCACCGTGGATGGAGGTTTTGGTTTTGTATTCGCCGCCCATAGTTTCGACGATAGAGCGGAATGTTTCCTGCATGTCCTTGGCTTGCAGCAATTCGTAATCGGACCATTTGAAATGGAAGCGCAGGACGGGAATGCCCCACTGATCGACGACATCGGGATCGACTTCGCAATAAGTGTCGGGGTTGGGAATCATTTCACCGCGGCCGGCGAAGCCGATGTGGCAGCCATATTGTTTGCGGGCGCGCTGCTTTAGAGAGACGCCGTAGCCTTCTTCGTCGCGATTCATGCCGTTGAACATGCCGACGCCGGGCAATTCGCGGCCGCCGCCAAACTCGATGTGATAGCCGCGTGGAAAATCATTTTTGCGATCGAATTTCCACCACGGCATGTACATGTGCATGCCACCAACGCCGTCGTGATTGTGCGGAGGTATTTTTTCAAGCTGCGGGAAGTAGCCGAAACCACTGCTACCCACAGAATCGGTTAAGTATCTGCCGACCGCGCCGGAGGAGTTGGCGATTCCTGTGGGGAATACAGAGGATTTGGAATTGAGCAGCAGGCGCGCCGATTCGCAGGCGCTGGCGGCCACGACGACGGCTCTGGCGTTGATGCGTTTTTCGGAGCGCGTGGCTTTGTCAATGTAGGAAACGCCAGTGGCCTTGCCGTCCTTGTCGATGAGAACCTCTCGAGCCATAGCCCCGGTGACCATGGTGAGTTTTCCCGTCTTCAACGCGGGAGGAATGAGGACCTGGCTGGAACTGAAGTTCGATGCGGTGATGCAACCGCGTCCGCATTGGCCGCAATAGTGGCAAGGCAGGCGGCCGTTCACAGATTTGGTGAGGATGGCGAGGCGCGAGGGGATGCAAGTGATGTTGAGCTTATCGCAGGCCTTTTTGACCATCAACTCGGTGCAACGCGGTTTGGGCGGAGGAAGAAAGACGCCGTCGGGCGCGCTGGAAACGTTTTCCTTGGTGCCGAAGACGCCGATATAGGATTCGACTTTGTCGTAGTACGGCGAAAGGTCTTCGTAAGTGATGGGCCAGTCCTCGCCGAGGCCGTCGCGTGTTTTGGATTTGAAATCGACGGGAGCAAAACGGAGGGCGATACGGCCCCAGTGATTAGTGCGACCGCCTACGATGCGCGATCGGAACCACTGAAAGTCGGATCCGGGAGCGGAAGTGTACGGCTCGCCCTCGATATGCCAGGCACCGTTTGGTGCGAGAAATTCCCCAAAATTTTCGCGGGCCTTTCCGCCGACGCCTGCGCCGCGGTGCGGCGACTCGTACGGCCACATCAGCATCTTGAAGTCTTTTTCGGGATGAACTTCGGGCCCAGCTTCGAGCAGGGCGCAGTTGAGGCCGCCTTCGGTGAGGACCTTGGCGGCCATGCCTCCGCCGGCGCCGGAGCCGATGATACAGACGTCGTATTGCTTGGGCGAACGAATTACCTGGGACATTTTGAGTTCTCAGTTCTCACATTGAGTTTAGGTTCTTGGCTCTCAGCAAGAAAAAAGAGCTGTTGATTGCTCAATGCACCTTTTTTTCGGAGCCATTTTAGACCCGAATTCGAAATTCCAGGAGAGATTTTCTCCAGACTAGCTCCAAAAAACAGCTCCGCCGGTGAATCCGCCTTCTTCGAGCGACGGGCGGGGCAAGCCTCGCCGCTACAAATTGTTCTTCTTCATCTCCGAGACGGCGAAATCGCAGGCGCGGGCGGTGAGCGCCATGTACGTGAGCGATGGATTCACGCAGGAAGAAGAGACCATACAAGCGCCATCGGTTAAGAAGAGATTTTTTGCGTCGTGGGCCTGATTGTGTTCGTTGAGCACGGACGTTTTGGGCTCGCGGCCCATGCGCGCGGTACCCATCTCGTGAATAGCCAACCCCGGGGGAGTGATTTCCTGATGAACCTGGATGTCCGTCGCACCCGCGGCGGCGAGCATTTCTCCAGCCTGAATGGCGATGTCTTTCGACATGGCCAGTTCGTTTTCGCTCCAACCGCAGTGAATCTTGAGCGTGGGGATGCCCCAGGCGTCGGGCTTGTCCTTGTCGATTTCTACAAAATTATTGTGGTTGGGCAGACATTCGCCGAATCCACCGACTCCCATGCGCCACTTGCCAGGCCCTTTGAGCGAGTTTTTGAAGTCCGCGCCAATACCTACTTTGTTTAGGCCGCGAGACCAGCCTTCGCGGGAGCCGCCGCCCTGGTATCCGTAGCCACGCATAAAATCCGGATGCTTGGACTTCACGTTGCGGAAACGCGGAATGTAGATCCCGTTGGGACGATTTCCGAACGGCATTTTGTCTTCATGTCCGGGCATGCTGCCGCTGGCGCCGCTGCCCATGTGATGGTCCATGAGATTGTGGCCAAGTTCGCCGCCGGAATTGCCGAGGCCGTTGGGAAATTCCGGAGTGGCAGAGTTAAGAAGAATGCGTGTGGATTCCAGCGTCGATCCACAGATGAAAAAGATACGGGCCTTGAATTCGAGAGCGGCTCTTGATTGCGCATCAATGACGCGGACGCTGCTGACGCGGCGCGTTTTCGAATCGAAGTTGAGACTATGCACGACGCTGAAAGGACGGATCGTGAGGCGGCCGGTTTTTTGCGCGGCGGGAAGGGTGGAATTCAAGCTGCTGAAATAGGACTGCGTAATGCAGCCGCGATGACAGACGCCGCAATAATGACAGGGGGCACGCCCTTTGTGGACGCGAGTAAGGACGGCAGAGCGGCCGATGGTCATCATGCGGTCGTCAAAATGCTTGGCAAGCGCGGCCTTGAAGTCCAGCTCGACGCAAGTCATTTCCATGGGCGGAAGGAATTTGCCGTCGGGTAGCTGCGGCAGGCCTTCGACCTGGCCGCTGATGCCGGCGAATTCTTCGACGTAGTCGTACCAGGGAGCGATGTCGGCATAGCGAATGGGCCAATCCACGGCGATGCCGTCCCGCAGGTTGGCTTCGAAATCGAGATCGCTCCAGCGATAGCTCTGGCGGCCCCAGGTGATGGATTTGCCGCCAACCTGTCGTCCGCGAATCCAGGAAAAATGCTTTCCGGGCTCGAAGGAATAGGGATTGTCCTTGTCGCTGACGAAAAACTGGTGAGAGTATTCGTCACAGGCGTAGTAGCACTCGCGCTGAATGGGCTGGGTGCGCTCGCGTTCGAAACGATCATCCCAGTCGCGATGCTTGAGCTCCCAAACAGGAACGTGCTCGACGTAGTCGCGCTCCGGAACGATGGACCGTCCCGCTTCCAGGACGAGCGTGTTCAAACCTTTTTCGGTGAGCTCTTTTGCGGCCCATCCCCCGGTGATGCCAGATCCAACGACAATCGCGTCGTAGTTCGTAGTCGACATGATTTCCCCTATGCGTCCGGATCACCAAGCCCAGGGCCAACCTGCGTGCAGCCGTGCTGGGCCCCAGGGATGATTTCGAGCCTCAGCTCCTTGGCGAAGCCAGTTTCAGAGGTGTAATAACCGTAGAGAGTCATGTTTTTGAAGACGGTGAAGAAATCGCCCTGCATTTGGGTGTCGCGCCCTTCCGGTTCCCAAAAGGGAGGACGCGGCTTCCGGTTTGAGCGGGCGACTTCCGCGGCTGCGTCCATGGACCGCAAGAGAACAAGCTGTTGGACGGGAGAGGCGGAAGCAAAATCTTTTCCAAAGAGCGCCTGGCTTTGCTTGTCCAGATCTGAGAGGCCATCGAGAAAATTGCGGCGTTCCTCGTCGGTGGCCCATTCGGTGAGGATGACATCAATGAATTCGTTGACGCGAGCGGCTTTCGCACCGGGCGTGTCGGTTGCGGGAATGATCTGATCGATCATCGCGACGACCGTGTCGTTCTGGCGGGGATTCAGAGTGCGAAGCGTGTAAGAGCCCCCCGGATGCGCTTGTTGATAAAAAGCGAAGAGTTCCGGAGTCAGCGCAGGCAGGACGGCTCCGGCGGTAAGCATGCGAAGGGCGTCACGCCGATTCATGGTTCCTCCCTGATTCGAGCGAACGAGCGGCATGCGCGGAGCGCGCGCTCGAGATGGCTAGCTCGCGAGCTTCGCGCAATTCTTTCACGGGGTCGCCCAAGGGATGGAACTCCATGGCGACATAGCGGGAATAGTGCAGCTCGGCGAGCTTGCGAAAAATGTTGGAATAGTTGATTTCGCCGGTGCCGGGATGATGGCGACCGGGCACGTCGGCGATGTGAACGAGATCGATAAGATCCAAGTTCTTTTCAAGCTTAGCGATGAGATTGCCGGCTGCGATCTGCTCGTGAAAGAAATCGTAGAGGAATTTGACGTGCGGATTGCCGACGGAGCGGACGATATCAAAGCCTTCGGCGGAGTGCGTCAAAAAATATTTCGGATTCTCCTCCGGGTCGATATTCTCGATGAGAAGGTCGATTTTGTTTTCCGCGGCGATGTCCCCACCGCGCTTGAGAGTTTCGATGCAGTTGGCGTGCATTTCCGCAGCAGAAAGCCCGGGAATGTTGTTGCCCGTCTGCATGATGAGGCGCGTGCACTCGAGTTCATGCATGGTGGGGATGAAATCGCGAAGCGCTTTGAGGAAAGCGTCACGTTTGGTGGCATCCGCAAGCGGAAGCCAGACACCGCAGGTGCCGTCAAACTCGATGCCTAGCTCGTGCTTTTTGCGGCGCGCGTCGGCAAAGTCCTGAGGCTTCCAGTTTTTGAATTCGTCAACGAGCTCGACGGCATGGTATCCGGCTTCGGCTACTTTTTCGAGGCGCTGCGGAAACGGCAGATCGCGGTAGACGGTCCAGAGCATTACGGTAAGAGTGAACGACGCACTATCGTTGTCCGCGGCTGAGTTTGGCAGAAGCGATGTGGCAGTTGCGGGAGCGCCGCTAGCGGCGGCAGTCACGGCCGCGCCGGCACAAACTCCCATGAATTCTCGGCGACGCATATCACGCTCCCAGGATTTCGTTGCGAACGTTTTTTAAGACATAGGCCGCGCGCTCGACACCGACTTCCCCGGCCAGGATGGGGTCTTCGTTTTCGATGCTGAGGATGCCCTCGTAGCCGACGTCCATGTACGCCTTGATGATGGATTTCCAAAGGCTGGCGCTGTGGCCGTAGCCGACGGCGCGGAACGTTTCCGAGGCGAGATCGAGCTCGTTGGTTTCAAAAGCAAAATTGAGGACGCCGTATCTGTCGCGGTTTTCTGGAAAGAAGACCGTGTCTTTCATGTGCGCATGGAAGATGGCGCCCTGCTTGCCGAGGAAATGGATGACTTCGACAGGATCGCAGCCCTGCCAGAAAAGATGGCTGAGGTCGTTATTGGCACCAATTTCTTCGCCGACGGCTTCGCGGAGCCTGATGAGCGTGCGCGGATTGTAGACCACGAAATTCGGATGCATCTCGAGAGCGAGGCGCTTGACGCCATGGTCGCGGGCGTATTTAGCGGCTTCTTTCCAGTAGGGAACAACTTTTTCTTTCCACTGCCAATCCTGCATCTTGGCGTATTCGGGGGGCCAGCGGTAGGTGATCCAGTTCGGCTGAGTATCTTGCGGAGTGCCTCCGGGACAGCCGGAAAAACCGACGATAACCTTGACGTCGAGCATTTCGGCAAGGAGCACGGTCTTGCGGAAAGTGTCGATGTCTTTCTTCGCGTGATTGGCGTCGGGATGGATCGGATTGCCGTGACAACTGAGAGTGGCGACGCGAATGTCGCGATCTTCAAACTTTTTCTGCCAGGCTTTGGCTTTGGAGCGGTCGGCGATGAGGTCGTCGAGGGGACAGTGAATATTGTTGGGATAACCACCAGTGCCGATTTCCATGGCCTCGAAACCGAGGGCAGTCACTTTGTCGAGCATGGCGTCGAGAGAGAGCTTTTCGTAGACAGGATCGAAGACACCGATAGGAATTTTGCGGAGATTGCCGGCAGGCTTAGGCGTGAGGTCAGACGCAGAAGAGGACGTGGATTCGGATGCGTGAGCAACCATGGAGCCGCCCGGGACCGTGGCGGCGAGGAGGCCACCAGATGCGGCGAGGAATCGCCTGCGGTCCATTGAAATTGCAGGGGGCGAATTGGCGGGTGATGCAGCGTTGAGCGACAAGTTCTTGGGCCACGAGTCTTGGGGCAGAGACGTCATGCGCGTCACCTCGGCAAACGCAGCAGTGGAGCCAGACAAACGATTATTCTGCGGCATTATACGACGGTGTGACGGGTAAGCAAGCATGGAAAAATCGATTTTCTACAGGAATCCTGGTTCGCGAACAAGAGATACTAAATTGAGGGAATCTAAGTGTTTCAGCGGCGCTTGAGGTCGCTAAGGGAGGGAACGGACACAGCAACAGTGAGGGCGCGCTCGGGCGGCTGCTTGCCGCGCTGGAGAGCGTCCACGAACATCTCGATGGCCTGGCCGGTGTTGGGCGGGACAAAAATCGTGGCTGTGAGAAGGCCGCTCCTGACCCAGATCTGTCCGGTCTTGGGCAAGCCATCGCAGCCGAGAAACGGCAGGCTGAGCCAGCGCTCTTTCTCGGTGTCATCGGGCAGCTCTTCAAAGGCTTTGCGCGCCCCGATGGCCATGGAGTCGTCTTGAGCGGCGATGAGGTCAATGGCAGCTTTGCGCGAAGTGGTGAGTTTGAGCCATGAGCGGACGGCTTTTTGCGAGCTTTCTTCGGTCCACTGGCCGCGAAGAAGGGTGGCGTGGACGTTGGCGGGTTTGGTTTCCTGCATTCCGGTGGTACGGTCTTTTGCAGCTGAATTCTCCGCGGGTCCTTGAACGCAAAGAATAGCGCCCCCGTGAGGGAGCAAAGCCCCAATCTGGCGTCCTTGGATGCGGCCGATTTCTAGATGGTCGGAGGTGACGACGAAAACGGGGGCAGTGGAGGACTTGCGAAGCTCGGCGATGTAATTGGCGTCGCGATTGAGAACGGCCCAGCCAATGCCAGCGGAGGCTGCCGCGCGGGCAACCTGGGGCAGAGCGGTGCCACCGACAGGCTCAAAAATAATGGCGTCGGGGCGGTGCGCTTCTTCAGCCTGGATGGCTTTCAGAAGTTGCGTACTCTGCGTGATGGCGTCGTTGTCCGCGTAAATCACCTGGAGTTCGACGCCCAGCTTGCGGGCAGCGGCTTCGGCAGACTGCGCCTGCTCGATTTGGTAATCGTTGTCGTTGGTCGTGAGCGAAACGAGAAAACGCAGCTTTTTCATTCCGATGTGCGCCCTTGTTTGACGAATTGAAACACTAGAATACCGTTTGAAACATACGTTGCGAAAAGAAAGTATGGGTGAAGTTTCGTCAAAGGAAATGCCTGACGATGGCAGAAACAGTAACGTAAAAAGTACGGGTCAAGAGCATGGCCGATGGACGGACTCATTTTGAGGGCGACGGAAAGGCGATGAGGGCCAACGGTTTGCTATTCCGAGGGCGGCGGAAGTGGTTTTGTTTCGCGAATTCCCTCCCCTTCGACAACAGTATAAATGGCGTCGGGGGCTAGGTTTTGGAGAGTCTCCACTGTACCGTTGGGCCAACGAATGTCCGCAGAGTCAATTTTTGAGGCTGCGCCTAGCCCAAAATGTTGACGCAGGTCGTTTTGAGACAGGTAGCTGCTTCCGGCGCGAACTTCGCTGAATTGACGAACGCCGCCTGCCAGAATTGTCACTCGCGCGCCGATGGCGGCGCGGTTGCTCTTCGTGCCCACAAGTTTGAACAGCACCCGATGATTGGAATTTTTGGTGTGATTGATCAGAAGCGTGGGAGGTTCGCCGACATTGAGAATCACGATGTCCATGTTGCCGTCGTTATTGACGTCGCCAAAAGCGGCGCCGCGACGGCATGCGAGGGTAATCTGCGCCAGACCTGCGGCCGTGGAGATGTCCTCAAAAGTGCCGTCTCCGAGATTGCGGAACAACTCCATCGGCTCGCGGTATTTTGGAGCCCGAGGGATTGTGTCTACTTGCGGATAGACGTGCCCATTGGCGACGAAGAGGTCGAGCCAGCCGTCATTGTCGAAATCGACGAAGCCGGTGCCCCACTTCACGTAGGGATAGCCGGGCTGCGCGGTCTTTGACGCCCAGCCGACATCGGTGAAACCTTGCTTGTCAAGATTGCGATACAGGTTGTTGGGCTGCTCGGTGAAGTTTGTGACGTAAATGCTCAAGCGCCCGCTGTGAGTGTAGTCTCCGAGGTCCACACCCATCGAACCCAATTCCTGGCCGTCCGCGCTGAGCGCAGCGCCTGTCAGAAGGCCGACTTCTTCAAAAGTGCCGTCATGCTTGTTGCGGTAAAGAAAGTTGGGCCCTGCATCATTGGCGACGTACAGATCGGGCCAGCCGTCGTTATCGTAGTCACCCCAAACCGCGCCAAGGCCATAACGGTGACGGGGATCATCCACACCCGCCTTCCTGGAGACTTCCTCGAACGTGCCGTCGCCGCGGTTGTGATAGAGCAGGTCACTTTCCCCTTCCATACCCCAGGGACCGCATTGCACCAGAATGCCTTTGTAGCGGCAGAATTTTTCGTTGCTGCCAAACTGCGGAAGCTTGTCCATGTCTAGGTGCACGTAGCGCGCGACAAAGAGATCTACATATCCATCTCGGTCGTAGTCGGCCCAGGCCGCGCCCGTCATGAAGCCGCTGCCGCGAACGCCGGCTTTGTCGGTCACGTCTTCGAATTTGCAATTCCCCAAGCCGCGGTAAAGCGCACTGCCGCCAAAACCAGTTACGAAGATATCGAGCTTGCCGTCGTTGTCGAAGTCCGCGACGGCGATGCCCATGCCCCAGCCCTTGCGAGTCAAGCCGGCTGATTGGGTGATGTTGGTGAACTTGAGGTCGGAGTCCTGATGATAGAGGGTGATGAGCTGGTCGCCACCGGCTCGGTAACGATCGACCGTCGACCCGTTTACCATGGCGATGTCGAGTTTACCGTCATCGTCGCAATCGAAAAGGGCGATTCCACCGCTCATGGATTCGATGATGTAGTGCTGCTCGGGCGTGGAGATGTGCGACGCGGTTAAGCCCGCTTGGCGGGAGATGTCGTCAAACAAGGGTGATGAGCCAACTGAAGGTTTCGTTTGAGTCTGGGCCAGAGAAGAAAAGCTCCAAAAAGAAGAGGGAAGGATCAGTAATAAGACAAAATGTTTCAATCTGCGGTGGCCATCCGCTTTTTTGTGTCGCACACAGTCTATCCCGGCTCCTGAGCCTCTAAAGCCATTGAACGTCTAGGCGATACAGAATAGTATCTTGAACCAGGCCTATTCTCGCATGAATAAGATCGCTCGCCCGAGACTCTTCGCCCTTGCTTTCCGTGCTTGCATGGCGACTTTCTCGCCGCAGGTTCTCGGAGGATCCTGTAGATGACCCAGTCGTCGAGGAAGAAGCAGCCCCTTCGCTCCGAACCGCGAGTGACGCTCAAAACCATCGCAGACCACCTCGGCCTTACCCCGGGCACGGTTTCCGCGGCTCTGAACAACTCCCCCGCGGCGCGGTCCATCCCGGACCATACGAAAAACCGCATCATCGAAGCAGCGCAGACGCTGAATTACCGGCCAAACTTTTTCGCGCGCACGCTACGCCTAAAGAGAACTTATACGATTGGCGTAATCGCCGAAGAGATTGGAGACGCCTACGGGGCCATGGTCATCAGCGGGATTGAGGAATACCTGCGAAAGAACAACTACTTTTTCTTGACGGTCATCCACCGGCACGATCCGAAACTGCTTCAGACTTATGCGCAGATGCTTCTGACGCGAGGTGTGGAAGGCTTCATCACGACCGACACTTCCTTGACCGAGAAGCTCGCTTTGCCTACGGTGGCTGTTGCCGGGCACCAGCAGGTGGAGGGAGTCACCAATATTGTTCTGGATCATAAGCGTGCTGCGCGGCTGGCACTCGAACATTTGAAAAGCCTTGGGCACGAAGATATTGCGTTTATCAAGGGCCAAACGCTAAGTTCAGACTCGTCCGTCCGATGGAATGCTATTTGTGAGGTCGCCCAGGAACTGGGCATCTGCATTCGCCCGGAATTGACGACGCAGCTGGAAGGGACAGATTCGACGCCCGCCATTGGATATCCCTTCGCAAAAGAGCTGCTGGCGAGGAAGCATCCGTTCACCGCATTATTCGCATACAACGACATCTCTGCCATTGGCGCTCTTTGGGCATTTCACGAAGCGGGGCTGCGCATGCCGGAAGATATTTCTGTGCTGGGATTTGACGATACTCCAGGGGCGGCGTTTGCCAATCCCCCTCTGACCACGGTAAGGCAGCCACTCCTGCGAATGGGGCAAATCGCTGCTCAAACCGTGGTTGATCTCATCGAAGGGCGTGGCGAGTACCTGGCGGAAATCGCTATCGAGCCGGAGCTCGTGGTTCGCGCTTCCACTGGCCCGGTTTCTTCGCTTCAGCAGAGGAGCTTGGTGAGTTCATCTCGCTCTTAACCGCTGAGGATGCTTCAGGCCCGTTCTACTTCCACATTCTCTTGCCTTCCACAATCGTAATGTACCGGTCGACCGGAAGGTCCGTGAAGCGCTCAACAGCGCCGCTCGGAAGCGGCCACTTCACCTCGAGCCAGTCCAGCTTTGTGCGGTTTCCGATTCCAAGCACGA
>Ga0075426_10002413_pt1 | contig 13357 bp, 6 predicted proteins | sample SoiMethybrSBSTD5_FD_75304 | JGI IMG/M metagenome (GOLD analysis project Ga0075426, IMG submission 75304) | Bulk soil microbial communities from a Populus tree surrounding site in Tennessee, USA - Soil MetaG P. TD hybrid SBSTD5 | ecosystem: Environmental > Terrestrial > Soil > Tree plantation... | reverse complement strand
GGAGCGGACCTTCCGGTTCCGACCGCCAGCCTCGCGTCGTCCCTTGCGTCGGCGCCGTGGGGGGCGATCCCCGTCGGCCTGCTCGTCCTCTACCTGCTCTACCTCGGCGCGGCGCGGTTCCGGGCGTGGGCGGTGAGCGGGAGGGAGGTGGTCGACGAATGGGTGGAGTCCGACCCCGGGACGGAGGCCGAGGGGGCCGCCGCCGCGACGAAGGAAGCGCCCGCCCTCCCGACCGACGCGAGCGCTTCGACCTCCGGCTTCGGCCCCCCGAGGACGCCGGATGCGCCGCCCCTGCGCGCCGTAGCGGACCCGGTCGACGCCGTCACGACCATCCGCCCGATCGCGACGGTCTGGACGCCCACGGGGGGTCGGGTGTTGCTTCGAGGGTACCGACCGCCATTGACCGTGTCGACCCGGCCACCGGCCGACACGGGATTCGGGGTCCGCCTGATGGCCCTCTTTGCGGCCGTCGCCTTCTTCCTCGTGATCGTCCACCGGGTCGTGTTCTATGCGCTCGACGAGGTCACGCGCTGGGTCGGGGCGGCGATCTTCTGGCCGAAGCCGTGGCCGGGCCTCCTCCTCCACCCGACCCTCAAGCGGACGCTGCCGGACTTCGTCCTGCTCACGTACCTCGCCATCATGATCGCCTTCTGTCTCGCGGCCCGCCTGTTCACCGACCCCAAGTTCACCGCCCGCCAGCGGGAGACGGCGGTCCTGATCCTTGTCACCTACTTTGCGGCCTCGTCGCTCCTGGACGCCCTCTCGTTCGTCTTCCCCGAGCGGCTCGTCGCCTCGGCGTTCCTCCTCGCCCGCGCGCTCACCGGCGCGGTGTTCTTCACGTTCCTGCTGTTCAACACGCTCGTCATGCCGACGCCGATCGACATCCGGCAGCGCTTCCCGCGCGATCGGCGCGCGACGCTCACGCTCGTCATCAGCCTCGTACTCTCGGTCCTGCTCAGCCTCGCGATCCTCGTCCTGCTCTACCGTTGGTTCGACTTCGGCCACGGTCTCGGGACGTTCGCCGTCCTGCTCCTGATGCCGTTCCTCGCGATCACGGTCTGGGGCGGGATCGGTCGCGTCCTCTACGAGGCCGAGCTGAGGGCGCGGCCGGTGCGGTCCCTCGAACTCTACCACCCGTCGGTGACGATCATCATCCCGGCGTACAACGAGGAGCGGGAGATCGCCCGGTCGATCGCGAGCGCGGACGCTGCGGCAGCCTTGTACCCGGGTTCGACCGAGATCGTCGTGGCGAACGACGGGTCGACGGACCGAACCGTCGAACGGGCGCGGGCGGCGGTCGCGCGCCTCGTCCACGCGACCGGCGCCGTCATCGACCTCCCCCACGGCGGCAAGTCGAACGCCCTCAACGGCGGGCTCGCGGCCAGCCACGGCACCATCATCGTCCGGATCGACGCCGACGCCCGGATCTCGTCGGTGCGCGGGTTCGGGGCGCTCGTGTCGCACTTCGAGGACCCCGAGGTCGGCGGCGTGCAGGGGTTGATCCTACCGTTGCCGTCGGACTCCTGGACGAGCCGCCTGCGGTTCATGGAGATCGCGTGGAACCACCTGTTCCTGCGCCGCGCGCTGATGGCGACGCGGACCGCCCAGGTCGTCGACGGGGCGTTCTGCGCGTTCCGACGTCGGGACCTCGTCGCCGCGGGCGGATGGGTTCCGTGGAACGGCGAGGACACGGAGATCACGCTCCGGCTCCAGCGCCTGGGGTTCCGGATGCGGTTCGAGGAGGCCGCGGCGGCGTTCGAGGACGTGCCGGCGAACTACCGCGAGCTACGGAAGCAGCGGATCCGGTGGAACCGCGGTGGACTGTTCGCCCACCGCCGGCACATGGGGGGGCTGTTCGCTCCGTCGTTCGAGTTCGGCGGCCTCGCGATCCTGCTCTGGCTCGGCTTCTTCGTCCGCGGGGGCCTACGGAGCCTGATCTGGATCTACGCGGTGATCATCACGGTCATCGCCGGCCTCCCGACGCTCTTCAACGTCGCCCTGATCGCGGGGCTCCTCCTCATCCCCCGGGGGATCGTGATCGGCTACTTCATGGTCCATCTCGGTCGGTGGCGGTTCCTGCCGTACATCCTGGCGTGGCCCGTCACGGGTTCGATGAAGCAGTACTTCTCCCTCGAGGCGTACGGTACGATGCTCCCGGGTTCCGCCGCCGAGTTCGCGGAGTAGCGGAGCGGGACCTCCGGGCGACCGCCGGGCCCCGGTCGACCCGGCCGGGCGCTAGTGGGCCGCGGACGTGGACGCGACCTTCGGGAGCCAGCCCCCTCGCTCGAGCTCCTTCAGGATGAACTCGGCCGATTGGTCGGGGGAGTGGCGAACGGTGTCGACGACGATCTCGGGGGTCTCCGGGGTTTCGTACGGGTCGTCGATCCCGGTCATCTCCTTGATCTTCCCCTCGCGGGCCTTCTTGTACAGGCCCTTCACGTCGCGCTCCTCGCAGACGTCGAGCGGGGTCGTCACGTAGACCTCGACGAACCGGCCGATGTCCGAGCGCGCCTTCGCCCGCGAGCTGCGATACGGCGAGATGAGGGCGACGATCGGGATGACGCCGTTCCGGGCGAGGACCTTCGCGACGTACGTGACCCGGGCCGCGTGCATCTCGCGGGCCTTTCGGTCGAACCCGAGGTCGGAGCTTAGGCCGGCCCGCACCTCGTCGCCGTCGAGGATCTCGACGTTCCATCCGAGCGCGTGGAGCTTCGGCCCGAGGGCGCGGGCGATCGTCGTCTTGCCGGCGCTGGGCAAACCCGTCAGCCAGATGCAGAATCCGTGGTGGGTCATGGGGTCCGTACCGCAGCGACCGCGACCGAACCGGGGGGATGAAGGTTTCCCTCGCGCGTCGCCGCGATCAGCCGCTGCGCGGGCCCCGGCGATCGGACGTCGAATCGTGGATCCGTAGGAGCCCGGGGACGCTCAGTCCTACGGGGTTCGCGTCGCGGGTGGGGTGGGCTTCCCCGGTGGGTTCCCTCGCCAGGCGGGGTCGGGGGGCTGGAGGGTGCGGGGAGGCTTCCGCCGCCCCATCCAGACCAGGAGGGCCAGGACCGCGATCAGGATCACCACGAGGACGATCAGCGCCTTCACGACGATGAGCGGCAGCGCGAACGATGGGGGGGTCACCGTGCCGCAATCGGGGAACGAACCGGAGATCGAGACGTTCCGCGTGGAACGCCCACCCCCCGAGTCGGTCGCGGTGAAGACCGCCGTGTAGTTCGAGGCGTTCGTGTAGGTGTGGGCGGCGGCGACGCCGGTGACGTTCGGCGACCCGTCCCCGAGCGACCACCAGGTCGTGTACGGGACCGTCCCGCCCGTCACGTTGGCCGTGAAGTTCGCGAACAAGAGGGCCTCCGTGCCGTTGCAGCGGAACGTGCTCGCGAGCGAGGTGACCGGCGCCAATCGAGGGTTCGCCACGAAGGTGACGGTCTGGCTCGCCTTGTTCGCCTTGGCGTCCACGATCGTCGCGCGTGGGGAGTAGGTGCCGGCAAAGCTCGGCGTGCAGTTGTCGTCGGTGCCGTTCTGGACGCACCCCCCCGGCGTGTTGGTCCAGCCGTAGATGTACGGGGGATAACCGCCGCTCACGATCGAATGCAGCCGGGTCGTGGAACCCAAGGTGAAGACGGCCGGGGTCGCGTTCGCGGTGATCACCAGGGGCGGTTTCGACGTCACCTGGACGGTCCTCACGACCGCCCGGTCGGTCGCGAAGTTGTCCGTGACGTTCATCGAGACGTTGAACAGACCTATCCCGCTGTAGTGGTGGACCACCGTGCTGTTCGCCCGCTGCCCCGCCGGGACGGTGACGTCGACCGAGCGGCCGGCGGACGCGTCGCCGAACAGCCAATAGAAGTGGTAGTTCGTGGCGCCCGGGGACGCGGCGGACCTGGCCGTGCCGATGAAGGTCACGTCCGCGGGGGCGAGGATGGCGGTGCTCGATACGTTCAGGGTCGCGGTGATCGCGGCGGCGGGGCCGACCGCCTCGACCGTCGGAACGGCGCCCCCCGGGCGGTCGGCCACCGGGTCATGCGTGGCCATACGGGGGTCGCTGACGGGAGCCGGCCCGGCGTCATGGGGGGGCGGGGCGGACCACGTCGCCGATAAGCCTGCCGGTCCCCCGGGAGGGGGCCCCCCGCGGTGAGACGGCGGAAGGAAGGGACCCGCCGAGAGCAGCAGGAGCACGACCGCGAGCGCGGCGAAGCCCCACGAGGGGGGGAAAGTGGCTCCACGCGAGCCGAGTCCCGGTCGTCGCATGGTGGTTACTCCCTCCTACCGAGGCCCCGTTTAAGAGCGTGACGAAGTACGGTCGATTTGCCCCGACGTCTGGGGGTCCGCGTCGTCGTGTCTGCTTCGCAGCGCAGGCGTGCGACCTCCGTGGTATTAGTATATATATGGGTGTCTCTCCCACGGCCAACTCCGGAGGGTCGGCCGGAGGCAGGAGGGTCCCCGAAATGTCGCATAACTCGAAGCCGCGCGCGGGCCCCCAGCTCGACTCGGACGAGGACCCGATCGCGACCTTCCAGGGGGTCGACGTCGCCGTCGTCCTCCCGACCCTGAACGAGGAGGGGGGCCTCGCGCTCACCCTTGCGGACATCCCGTTCAACGCCCTTCGCCGCGGGGGCCGAACCGTCCGGCCGCTCGTCATCGACGGCGGTTCGACGGACCGCACCCTCGAGGTCGCCCATGAACGCGGCGTCTTCGTGCTGCACCAGCGGGCCCGTGGGAAGGGGTCGGCGATCCGCGAGGCGCTCGAGTGGCTCGCGGGCCACGGTGTCCCGTACGCGGTGGTCCTCGACGCGGACTTCACCTACCCCGGCACCGCCATCCCGGCGGTCGTCGAGCTGCTCGAAGCGGGGACGCAGCTGGTCGTCGGGGTCCGGGAACCTGAGAAATCCCCCAAGGATGACCCGCGCGAGCTCGTCCACCGGATCGGCAACCGGATCCTCAACATCACGGCGAGCCAACTGGCCGGCCTTCCGTTCCTGGACCTGTGCAGCGGCTTCTGGGGCGTCCGCGTTCCCTCGGTCCCGTCCCTGAACCTCGTCACCGATGGGTTCGAGATCGAGGCCGAGCTCTTCGCGAAGGCGTACCGCGCCGGCTACACGGTGACCCAGATCCCGATCTCCTACCGCGAGCGGATTGGCGTCGCCAAGCTTCACGCCGTCCGGGACGGGGCGCGCATCCTCCTCAGCACGATCAAGTTCGGCCGCCGGCAGCTCTCGACGGCGTTCTCCTTCCCGTCCTCCTCCCAGCTCCGCGACCTCCTCTCGCTCGCCGTCGTCTCGGGGGGCGAGGAGTTCCGGCTCGTCGTCGACGCCTCTCGGCGGGCTGAGGCCGAGGAGATCGCCGCGCGCATCCGCGCGGGGCGGCCCCAATCGAAGCTCGTGATCCAACTCGTCCCGCAGGGCGAGGGGCGTACCGAGGCGCTCGTCCAGGAAACCGGAAAGGCCCGGGCGCCGCGGACGACGACGATCCTGCTGCCCGCGCTGCTCGGCGAGGCGACCGGCGAGTCCGCCTACGCGCTCGTCCACCTTCCGCGGACCGACCGGTTGGTCGCGCTCCGGCCGCAGTCGGCGTCGCCGTCGACGACGGCCGACCTCGCGCGGTCCGGGGGATTCCTCGTGGGCCCCGAGGGGTTCCACGTCGAGTACGCCCCCGACGGGTGGCGGGCGATCGAGCGCGCCCGGGCCGTCTACGCGAACACGTTCCCGGACGCGGCCGCGAAGGAGCTCGCGTTCCTCGGGGCGAATGGCCATTACGGGACCCTCATGGTCTTCCGGCCGAACACCGGCGCGGACCTCCGCGCCCCGCCCGCCCACCCCGCGCCCGCCGGCCGATCGGACTCGGCCTCTTCCGACCCGCGTAGCGCCGCGATCGTCGGCAAGGGCCTCTTCTGACCTTCCGTTGCTCCAATGATCCCGCGCCCGCCTCCCCCGCGAGGAACGGGGGCGGTCGGGGCCCCGTCGAACCCCAAGGGCCAAGTGCGACGGCCGTCGTCTCTCCGCAGGGGTCATCGGCGCGCGTGACGGGCGAGGCTCTCGTGACCGACCGATCCACCGACCCGCCCGAACGGGGCCTCCTCACGGTCGTCGTCCCGATGCCCCCCTCCTATCGGGGCGGCACGGAGGAGTACGCCTACCAGGTCGCCCGGCACTGTTCGGCCCGACGCCCGGTCCACATCGTCACGACGAGCGTTCGATGGGACGGAGGGCAAAACGCGCTATCGATCGGCTCGGCCACGATGGACCGGCTCCCGGCGCGAGAGGTCCTCGCGCGACCGGTCGTTACGGGCCGGACGGCCTGGTCCCGGCTGCGCGCCGCCGTCGAACGCGCCGCCGTCGTCCAGCTCCACATGCCGTTCCCACGGGTCGAGGGGCGCGTCACGCGATGGGCGTCGAGGGCCCACATCCCGGTCGCCCTCACCTACCACATGGACGCGGAGTTCGGGGAGAACCCTCGGGCGCTCCGGGCGCTTCTCGTCGGTGGGGCGTACCGCCGATGGTCCGCGCTCCCCGCTCTGCGGCGGGCCAACGCCGTCGTCTCGAACAGCCTCGGGTACGCCCGCGCGTCGCCGGTCCTCTCCCGCTTCCTTCCCAAAGTGCGCGTCATCCAGCAGGGGGTCGACCTCGACCGGCTGCGCTCGTCCGGCCCCGCTCCGCCGGGCTCGGTACCGCCGCGTTCGCCCGGGGTCGCCCGGGTCCTGTTCGTCGGCCGTATCGTTCCCTACAAGGGGCTCCCGTACCTAATCGAAGCGGTCGGCCAGCGCGTTCAGGCGGGTCACCCTCTCGAGCTCCTGATCGGCGGACGGGGTCCGCAGTTGGACGAGCTCAAGGCCCAGGTCGCTCGGGCCGGGCTCGGGGGCGCCGTCCGATTCCTCGGGTTCGTCCCGGACGCGGCGATCGGAGCGTTGTACGCCGACGCCGACGTCGTCGCCTGTCCCTCGGTGAGCCTCCTGGAATCGACGCCGATCACGTTGCAGGAAGCGATGGCGTTCGGTACGCCGGTCCTCGGCACGACGCTACCGGGTACGGAGGAGACCGTGCCGAACGACGGCGTCCGAGGGCGGCTCGTGCCGCCAATGGAGGCGAGCGCCCTCGCCCAGGCGATCGGCGAACTCACGTCGCGACCGCGTCCGACCGGCGCGACGCTCGCCCGGTCCTGGTCCGACACCGCCGAGGCGTACCTCCAGCTTTTCTCCGAGCTCGAACAGCAGGGGCCACGATGACGGGTCCCGCGCCCACCGCTCCACCGCCGCTCCCGGAGCGGAGCCTGCGCCCCACGAAGCAGGTGATCATCCGACAGGGCCGCCTTCGCGACGTGCGGCGGCTCGTCCGGTTCTACATGGGGCTGTCCCCCGCGGCCCGCTACCGGTTCCACCCGTTCCCGTTCAACCCGTTCGCCGCCGCGTCCCTGTTCCTGATCACCCTCGGCGCCCAGAGCGTCTTCGGCCGCGTGGCGCCGCGCTCCGCCCGGTTCCTCGTCGGCCTCATGGTCGCCCAGCTCGAGGGGGACCCGAGGATCGCCGGCTACGGAACGATGCGCGGCGTCCCCCGCAAGGGGCTCGACCCGCGGGTCCGGTTCGGGTTCGTCGTCGGCGACGACTTCCGCGGGTACGGGATCGGCCCGTCGATCCTCCGGGGCCTGGCCCAGGTGGCCGTCGACCGCGGGATGCGGTGGGAGATCGGCGCCGTCTTCCGCTCCGACACGCTCGCGATCAAGGCGCTCACGAAGTTCGGCGTCAAGTTCTCGGAGACCGACTACCGGGACCCTCGAGCCCCCCACGAACCGAACTACTTCACCGAGGGCGACCTGTTCGAGATCCTCCGCCTCATCCCCGAGAACCGACCCCCCGAGCGCTCGGTGGGGGCGCCGGCGACCGCCGGGTGAACCGAGGCTTCCCCGCGCGATGCGCGGGGGACCAGGGGCCCCACCCGGGTCGAGGGTAGGGTGGTTGTGCCAGAGCTCGGGTCGACCGGACCGACGGTTCCGCGCGCTCAGTCCGACGACGCGGGCGACCTCGCCCGCGCGGACGGCACGGACCGCGCCTCGGGCTCCCATCGGGCCGCCGGCACGGCGGCCGTCGAGGTAGGGGCGGCCGACGGCGCGGCCAGCGGGGCCGAGGAAACGACGCTCGATGCGGGCTCCGCGAGCACCGAGCCCGCGATGCTGTGCGACGGCGCGACCGTCGGCGCCACCGCGTCGACCACGAACTCCTCGACGACGCGGCTCCCCGCAGCGTCCTCGGCGGCCATCACGACCGAGTACGTCCCCGCCTCCGAGAAGACGTGGGTCGCCGTTGTACCGACGGCAATCGCGCCGTCGCCGAACGTCCACGTGACGACGTACGGTCCCGAACCGCCGGCCGGATCGGCCCCAAAACTGACCGGGAGCGGCGCCGCGCCTTGGACCGTCGAGAGGTGGGCGGTCGCCTCGAGCGGCGGCGTGACGGTGATCCACGTCGTCGAGCGGGTCGTGCCGCCCGCCGCGGTCGCGACCGTCGCGTCGACCCGGTACGTTCCGACCGAGAGGAAGTCGTGCTGGACCGAGGCCCCCATCTCCGTAGGCGACCCGTCGCCGAACTCCCAGGAGCAGGTGCACGCCGCGCGCGCGCCCGCGGCCGCGAGGTCGAACGACACGCTCAGCGGGGCGGGCCCGCGCGTCAGGTCCGTCCTAATGCCGAGCGGGGCCGCGCCGACCGTGACGGTGACCGTCAGGTTCGAGACGGTGGTGTACCCGTGCGCGTCGGTGACCGTGAGCTGGACATGGAACGTCCCATTCCCCGAGTACCGATGGGTCGGGTTCGCGAGCGTGGCGTTCGGCCCCGCGTCGCCGAACGACCAGGCGTACGAGTACGGGGCCCAACCGCCGCCGACGTTCGAGGTGAAGTTGACGGTGCCGTTGGGCGCGGGCGTCCCCGCCGACGCGACGGCCCCGAGGGGACCCATGACGTGGATCGGGACCGAGACGGAGACCGGCACGCCGCCGCCGTCGGTCACCGTGAGGCTCGAGACGTAGTCGCCGGCGACGAGGAAGTAGTGGCTCGGGTAGAGGATCGAGCCGGTCCCGCCGTCCCCGAACGACCAGCGATAGGCGTACGGCAGCATGCCGCCTGAGACCGAGGGCGTGTAGCTGACGAGGAGCGGGCTCACGCCGTAGGTCGGCGACGCGGTCAGCCGCACGCTCGCCGGCACCGAGTACGACGCCAAGTCCGCGAGGGCGCCGTTCGCGCCCGTCCCGAACCCCATGACGACGGCGAGGTGCAGACCGTCGTAGACGCCGGAGGCCCACGCACGGGCCGTCGGCACGGCCGCCGGGTGGAGCACGCTCCATCCGCCGCCCGAGTACTTCCACTCCGGGATCGCGAGTCCGCCGGCCGTCGCGCCCGAGAACAGCACGACGTACTTGTCGCGGGCATCGTAGACGAGGACCGCGCCCTGGCGGCCGCCGGGGGTCGCGAGGGTGGGGACCTGGTGCCATGTCCCCGCAGAGAACTGCCACGTGTCGTTGAGGTAGGCGCCCGTCACCGAGGTCCCGCCGTAGAGCACTAGGTAGGCGTCGCGGGCGTCGTACGTCGACGCCGCGCCGGAGCGAGCGGGCGGACGGGTGGACGACCCGCCGAGCGGGGACCACGCGCCGCCCGAGAACGTCCACGTGTCCCCGACCCGACCGGTCGACGTTGCGCCGCCGAAGAGCACGCCGAACCCGTCGCCGGGGTCATCGGAGAACGTTGATAGGCTCCGAGGGGACGGTGCACCCGATCGGCTCGCGGTCGTCGTGACGTTGGTCCACTGGTTCCCGCTGAACGTCCACGTGTCGCCGCGCGCCCCGGACGCCGACTGGCCGCCGAACATCACGACCTTGCCGTCCGCCGACACGTAGGCGGCCGCGGCGTAAGCGCGCGCGGACGGGGTGGAGGTCGGGGCGAGCTTGAGCCAGCTACCCCCACGGTACTCCCACGTGTCCGAGAGGTACGTCCCGTTCGGGGCGAGGCCCCCGAAGAGGAGGTCCGTCTGGTCGGCCGCGTCGAAGACGAACGTTGCGCCCTGGCGCGCCGAGGGGGTCGTGCCCACGTTCGGCAGCGTCTGCCACGTGGCGGCGGTCAGGAGCGGGGCGGGCGAACTGCCGGCGCCAGGCGTCGCCGAGAGCCGGACAATCGACGAGAGGTTCCCCGCGGTCACGCTGCGCAGCGCGAACTGGTAGAGCGACGAACCGACCAGGTTCGACACGGTCGCCGAGAGGAGCGAGCCGTCGAGGCGGACCGTCGACTGGGTGGGGGTCGCGGAGGGCCCGTACGTGAGCACGTACGCCCCGACGCCAGGGTACCCCTTCGGCAGGGTCCAGTTCAGGGTCACGCTCCCCGGCCCGGAGCTTCCGGTCAAGTTCTGCGGCACAGGTGGAGCGCCGAGACCCTGGAACCGCGCCGGGTAGACGGCCGTCGAGGCGTTCGGCGCGAGCATCGGCGGGCGCGGGGTCGCGTTGAAATCGAAGTACTCGAGCGGGACCGGAGCGAACGCGTCCCGGTCGGTGATCGGGTTGAGGTGGAAGCGCCACTCGACGAAGCGGAGGAGCGAGTCGAAGTACTCGAAGTGGTGGCTGATGTAGTTCTGTCGGACGTACGGTCCGATCACGAGGAGCGGCACGCGCATCGAGACCCCGTTCGCGTCAAGCGGGGGCGGGGGCATGTGGTCGTAGAACCCGCCGTAGTCGTCCCATGTGACGAAGATCGCCGTCCGGTTCCACTGGGGGCCCTGCGCGACCGCGTTGACGATGCCGGTGATGAAGTTCTCGCCGGCGGTCAAGTTCGCCGGCGGGTGGTCGGAGAACCCGGAGCGGGGAATCACCCAGGAGACGTTCGGGAGGCGTCCCGCCATCGCGTCGGTGTTGAACTGCCCGTAGTCGACCATGTGGGAGACGATCGGGGCGCGGTAGCTCGACGCCTTCGCCGCGAGCGGGTTCCAGAAGTCGAACGCGCTGCCGGGCCCGGCGATCGTCGCGGAGGGGCTGGTCGCCTTGGCGTAGCCGACCGCTGAGAGGTTCCAGTCGTAGTACTTCCAGGTCACGGACGAGTTGATGAGCTGGTCCACGATCGTCGGGGTCGCGTTCGATTGGTTGAGGTACGTCTCGTCGAACGGCGTGAGCTGGGAGTAGTTGCTCCCGCGCAGGAGTCCGCCCTGGATGCCCGACTGAGGGGCGCCACCCGCCACGAGGAACCAGTGGTTCGGGCGCGAGTCCGAGAGGACGCTCGCGTAGAAGTTGTCCCCGAGACCGTACTGTTGCGCGAGGCTCCAGTAGCTCGGGATCTCGGTGCCGTCGTAGTAGCTGAACGTCGAGAGCTCCTTGCGCTCCGCCAGGTAGAACCCGTCGTTCGACCCGTTGTCGTACGACGTGTGCGCCGTCGACCACGAATGCGGGAGCAGGCCGCCCATCGTCAGGTTCGCGATCGGGTTCAGGTACGGACGCTGGCAGCCCAGCGAGGGGTTCGACGGGTAGAGCGGCACGCAGATCCCGGGAGGTAGGCCGCTCCCGTTGACGCTGCAGTACGGGCCGACGACGAGGCAGTACGTCCCGAAGTAATTGTCGTAGACGTGGTTCTCCATCATCACGATGACGATGTGGTCGAGCGGAATCGAGCCGGCCCCCGCCGGCGTGAAGAGCATGGTGTGACGGGCGTCGCCGAACGGTCCGGCCCCGGGGCCCAACCCGACGACCGTGCCGACGGGAACGGCGAGCACGAAGGCGAGGAGGACGACCCGGCCGATGCGCCCGGGACCCGGTACCCGGAGACCCATTCTAGGGCGGCGAGCCGGAAATGGTGGATAAACGTTTGCGTTATGACGGCGGCGGACGGACTTTCCCGATATCCGGGTTCCTCCCCGGCGGTCGCCGGCCGGAACCGTCCCGACGACGCCCTGGGGGTTGCCCCCCACACGGACCTCGACCGCTTCGTTCGTCGGTCCCCAGGTTCGGGGGCCGAGTTCGGCCGTTCGTCGCTCGATTGGGCTAGCCGTCCCAGCCGCAACCCAAGGTCGGGACGTCGGGGAGAAAGTTTATCTTGCGCAACTAGGTCCGCCGCCCTATCCGGGTTAGCGAGAACGGTCGCTCGACCGATTGGCGGGGCGATGGCCAATCGCACGCGGGGCCTTCGGCCGATCCGGGTTCGACTCGTGCGGTGAGCGGTGCGCGCGATGGTGGCCGTTCGACGCTCTGCGGCGTCAGGATCGTACCGTAGCATGTCGGCCCAGCGGTCCAGGGCCCGGGTCGGGTTCTCGTTGCTGTCGGTGGGATTGCTCTCGTTGGCGGGGTTGTGGACGCTGCCCGCGCCCGCCTCGGCGACGACCCCGTTCCCGAAGGTGGGCCAGTTCGCCCAGATCCAGCACGTCGTGATGGTGATGCTCGAGAACCGGGCGTTCGACCACTACTTCGGGGTCTACTGCCCGGCGAAGACCGCCGAGTGTCCGATGACGGCGAACGGCATCCCGCCCAACACCTGCGTGCCGTACAATACGCACCTTCCGCGGCAAGGGTGCGTCCGCCCGTACAATTTCACCGGCGCCCAGATGTCCACGAACGACCTCCCGCACACGTGGTACTCGTCGCATCAGGCGTACGACTTCGGCAAGATGGACGGCTTCTACGCGGCGGAGTCGAAGCAGGTCGAGGCGTTCGGTCACTACAACGGGTCGACGGTCCCCGTCTACTGGGACATCGCCCAGCAGTTCGGCCTTTCCGACGCGTTCTTCTCGAGCGTGCTCTCCTACAGCCTGCCCAACCACTGGTACTTCGTCGCGGGCCAGTCGCCCCCGTCGGTGCTGAACCTCACCCAGGTCGGGATCAGCGTCACGGCGAAGCACCTCTATCTCGACGAGGCGAACGAGACCCAGAGCATCGAGCAGCTGGCGGAGAACAACTCCTCGGTCTCGTGGAAATACTACGACTACGCGCTCGTCAACTACTCGAAAGCGATCCAGATCTTTGGAGGCAACGTTGCCGGGAGCGCCTACGCGGTCTGGAATCCGCTCGCCGCGAAGAACCAGTCGTACTCGCTGACCCAGCACTTCGCGCCGCAGTCGGACTTCTTCTCGGACGTCACGAACGGGACGCTGCCGAACATCACCTACATGATCCCGTCGTGGCCGTACTCGGACCACCCGCCCGCGAACGTGACCCAGGGCGAGGATTGGGTGGCCTCGATCTCGAACGCCGTTGCGCGCTCGCCGTACTGGAACAACACCGCGATCTTCGTCACCTGGGACGAGTACGGGGGCTTCTACGACCACGTCGCCCCGGCGCAGGTCGATGCCAACGGCCTTGCGTTCCGCGTCCCGCTGCTCGTGATCAGCCCCTGGACCCCCGCCGG
>Ga0075426_10002412_pt1 | contig 13358 bp, 14 predicted proteins | sample SoiMethybrSBSTD5_FD_75304 | JGI IMG/M metagenome (GOLD analysis project Ga0075426, IMG submission 75304) | Bulk soil microbial communities from a Populus tree surrounding site in Tennessee, USA - Soil MetaG P. TD hybrid SBSTD5 | ecosystem: Environmental > Terrestrial > Soil > Tree plantation... | reverse complement strand
GCGCCGCCTGGAACGGTGATTTTCATTTCTTGGCCGGCTTCCTGGGCGCCGCGGGATTGGGCACGTCCTCCGCGGTGCAGAACACGCCGCCCTGGTGCGCCTCGGCGATGGCGTCGGCGCTCGGCTTCTCGCGCGCGAGGACCTCGGCGGCGTAGACCTCGCTGTCGTCCTGCGGCTTGTAGCCGAGGCGAAAGGCATTGGAGTTGTCGTACCAGGCGCGCTTGTTGCCCGAGATGCCGTAGACGATCTCGAACCTGATGTCCGGGTGCTCGATGCCGATGGACACGAGTTGCGCGAGATCGCGCGGGCTGAACCACAGCGACAGCCGCCGCTTGTCGATCGGCTTCGGGTTGACATTGCCGATGCGCATCATGAAGACCTGCATGCCGTACTTGTCGGCGTAGAGACTGCCGAGCGCCTCGCCGAACACCTTCGAGACGCCATAGCGGCTGTCGGGCTTCGGATAGACGCGATGATCGATCACCTGGTCGCGCCGATAAAACCCCACGGCGTGATTGCTCGTGGGGAAGAGAATGCGCTTCACGCCGTTACGCCGCGCGGCCTCGAAGGCGTTGTAGCAGCCGATGATGTTCGCCTGCAGGATGCCTTCCCACGGCCCTTCCACCGAGTAGCCGCCAAGATGCACCACCGCGTCCACGCCTTTGGTGATGCGCAGCGCATCGGCCATCTTGCTGATATCGGCGCGCATGAAGGTCTGGCCCTTGGGCGGCTGCAGCGCGCGCTTGTCCGACAGGCGCAGCTTGTACTTGCCGGCGAGCTCCCGGCTGAGATGCGTACCGACGTCGCCCGCGGCGCCGGTGATGAGTACCGTCTTCATAACTCTCCCAATCGCCGGCTCCAGTGCTCGGCGTTGACCGCGCCCTTCGGCACTCGGCCTTTCACGATCTCGCCGGCCTGCGCGACGGTTTCGAGCGACTGGTGCTCGATGGCCGCGAGCGTAAGGCCCGCGGTGTGCGGCGTGGCGATCACGTCGGTGCGCGCGGCGAGGCGCGGCGTCGGCATCTGGTCCGGCGCGCGTCCGACGTCCATGGCGCAGCCGGCGAGGCGGCCCGAATCGAGCGCGGCTTCGAGCGCCTGCTCGTCGACGAGATTGCCGCGCGAGACGTTGATGAGATAAGCGCCCGGCTTCATCTTTGCGAATGCAGCGGCGTCGATCAGGTTCTCGGTTTCGGCCGTGGCGACAGCGAGCGGCACGACGTAGTGCGATTGCCCGAGCAGCTCATCGAGCGGCGCCTGCTCCCCGGGCTGATAGGGGTCGTGGACGAGGACTCGCATGCCGAGGGCGCGGCCGATGCGCACGACCTCCTTGCCGATCGCGCCATAGCCGATTACGCCGAGCGTGCTGCCCTTGAGCTCGCCGCCCATCCGCGCCTTCGGCACGCGCCCGGCGCGGTAGTCGATCGCCGCGTGCGTGATGCCGCGCGAGAGGTCGACGAGAAAGCCGAGCACCATTTCCGCGACCGCGCTGACGAAGCCGGCGCTCGCCTGCGTGACGAGCACGCCGGCCTTGCTCGCGGCAGCGACGTCGATGTTGCGGATGTCGATCGCGCAGCGCAGGAAGGCAATGAGCTTCGGCAGGCGCTCGAAGAACGCGGCGGGCGCGGCCGACTGGCGATACGAGACAATGAGATCGCAGTCGCCCGCCGCCGCGATGAGCGCATCGCCTTCGAGCGGCACCGGTCCCTCGTGCAGCTTCACCTCGCCGAGCTGGCCCAGTCGAGCGAGTGCCCGCGGGCCGTAATAGAGCGCGCGCGCCTCGGGCGAATGGGTGAGCAGGATTCTCAAGGTCGCTATTTGAGCGCGCGATAGCGCTCGAGAGAGCGCGTGAGATGCCGGCGCATCGCCTCGCGCGCCGCCTTCGGCTCGCCGGCGGCGATGGCATCGTAGATGCGCCGATGCTCTTCCTGGATGAGGGCGAGGTAGGCGCGCTGGCCGCCCATGCGCTCGGGCAGCCCGCTCACCGTGCGCCGCGGAATCAGGTGGCGGCCGATGAACTGCAGGAAGCGCGGGAATTCCGGATTGCCGGTGGCTTGCGCAATGGCGCGGTGAAAGCCGATGTCCTCGTCGACCGCCGAGCGCTCGGCCTCGATCGCCTGCTCGAGCGCGTGCAGCGCCGCGCCGATGGCGCGCACGCGGCTCTTCGTCGCCCGCTCGGCCGCGAGGCCCGCCGACTCGATCTCGACGCCCAGGCGAAGCTCCATCACGTTGAGGGTGTTGTCGAGCGACTCGAGCTGCTCGGGCTCGATGCGAAACGGCGCGCGCTCGGGGTCCGCGGAGACGAAAGCGCCCACGCCCTGCCGCGTGATGACGAGGCCTTCGGCGCGCAGCGCCGCCACCGCCTCGCGCACCACGGTGCGCGAGACGCGCGCCGCGCGCGTCAACGCCTGCTCGGTCGGCAGGCGCTCGCCGGGGGCGAGGCGCCCGCTGCGGATCTCTGCCGCGAGCTGCTCGAAGAGCTGGCGCGAGAGCTTGTGCTCGGTGGCGAGCGGGCGGATGCGCATCTTGACGGCGGCTACCCCGGCGGTTGTATGATGACTGACGAATTTTACCAGAGGAGGATTCCATGGTCCGCCGCGATTTCATCGGCGCCGCGATTGCCGCCGCCGCGTTTTCCATTCTCGCCGTGCCGCTCGCGGGGCTCGCGCAGCAGAAGCAGGTGTGGAAGGCGTCCGACGTGCATCCGCTCGGCTATCCCACGGTCGAGGCGATCGTGCGCATGGGCAAGAAGCTGGAAGCGCAGAGCAACGGCAAATACGCGATCCAGATGTTCCCGTCGATGCAGCTCGGCGGCGAGAAGGAAATGATCGAGCAGGCGCAGGTCGGCGCGCTGCAGATCGCGCGCATCTCGGTGGGCGCCATGGGCCCGGTGGTGGACGATCTTAACGTCTTCAACCTGCCGTTCATCTTCCGCGACGAGACCCACATGCGGCACGTGATCGACGGCCCGATCGGCGAGGAGCTGCTCAGCCGCATGTCGAACGCGCCGACCTCGCGCCTCATCGCGCTCGGCTGGATGGACGCGGGCACGCGCAACGTCTACAGCGACAAGCCCGTAACCAAGCCGGCCGATCTCAAGGGCATGAAGATCCGCATGATGGGCAATCCGATCTTCGTCGAGACGATGAACGCCATGGGCGGCAACGGCGTGGCGATGGGCTTCAACGAGCTCTACAGCGCGCTACAGACCGGCGTGGTGGACGGCGCGGAGAACAATGAGCCGACGCTCCTCGCCCAGAACCACTATCAGACCGCGAAGGGCAAGGTCTACAGCCTGACGGGCCACCTGATCATCCCCGAGATCTTCATCTTCTCGAAGAAGAACTGGGAAGCACTGCCGCAGCAGGACCAGGCGCTCGTCAGGAAGCTCTCGCGCGAGGCACAGCTCGAGCAGCGCCAGCTCTGGGACGACATGACCGCCAGCGCCGCCGGCAAGCTGAAAGCCGCAGGCGTGCAGTTCGTGTCGGCGGACAAGCCTGCTTTCTACAAGGCGACGCAGCCGGTGCGCGACAAGTACGGCGCCAAGTACGCGAGCCTCCTAAAGCGCATCCAGGACACCCAGTAACGCTTCACCTCTGGAAAACGGGCCGCCCGGCGGCCCGTTTTTTTATATGCGACAGCGCTACCGGAAAACGATGGAGTGGCTGTACCTCGGCTGCATCGTGCTCTCGGGCACGGCGATGGTGGTGATCACGCTCATCATCCCGCTCGGCGTGTTCATGCGCTACGCCATGAACCATCCGCTCTCCTGGCCCGAGCCGGCGTCGGTGGTGATGATGGTGATGTTCTCGTTCGTCGGCGGCGCGGCGGTCTACCGCGCGAATGCACAGATTGCGGTCGAGGCGCTGCTCAAGGCCGTCGGGCCCAAGGCGCGGCGGGCAATGACCCGGGGCGTGCACGCCTGCATGGCAGTCACGGCGCTTTTCATGCTGGGCTATGGCGTGCGCCTATGCGCGCTCACTTGGTACAACACGATGGCCGAATTCCCCGACCTGCGCGTCGGCATCGTCTACATGCCGATCCCGGCCGGCGGGCTGCTCACGCTCCTCTTCCTCATCGAGAAGGTCTGGGTCGGCGAGCCGCCGAGGAGCGACGTCATGTACACCGACCAGGCGGCGGAGCTCGAATAGATGGACGTGCTGGTCCTCATCGGCTCATTCACCGTGCTGTGCGCGCTCGCGGTGCCCGTGGCCTACGCGCTCGGCCTCGCCGCGCTGATCGCGGCCCTCTACGTCGACATCCCGCTCGAGGCGGTGATGCTCAAGATCTCCGATGGCACGGACGACTTCGCGCTGCTCGCGATTCCGTTCTTCGTGCTCGCCGGCGCAATCATGGCCGAGGGCGGCATGGCGACACGGCTCGTCAATCTCGCCGCCGTGTTCGTCGGTTTCATCCGCGGCGGCATGGCGATCGTCAACATCCTCGCCTCGACCCTCTTCGGCTGCATCTCGGGATCGTCGGTCGCGGACACCGCCTCGATCGGCTCGGTGATGATCCCGCAGATGATCAAGCAGGGCTATCCGCGCATCTTCGCCACCAATGTCACCATCTGCGGCTCGGTGCAGGCGCTGATGATCCCGCCGTCGCACAACGCGGTGATCTACTCGGTCGCCGCCGGCGGCACGATCTCGGTAGCGAGCCTGTTCCTCGCCGGCATCCTGCCGGGCCTTCTTTTCGGCGTCTGCCTCATCGGCCTCGTCATCTGGACCGCGCGCAAGCGCAACTTTCCCGTGTCCCAGCCGATCCCGCTGCAGGAGGTGCCGCGCATCGTGCGTGAGGCGCTGTGGGGACTCGTGACCGTGATCATCATCATGGGCGGCATCCTTTCCGGCGTCTTCACGCCCACCGAATCGGCGGCGGTGGCGTGCATCTACGCCTTCCTTGTCACCTTCCTCGTGTATCGCGACTACAAGTGGCGCGACCTGCCACACCTCATCCATCGCGTCATCAAGACCGTGGCGATGGTGATGATGCTGATCGGCTTCTCGGTGGGCTTCGGCTACATGATGGCCATCATGCAGATCCCGGCAAAGGTGACCACGTTCTTCCTCGGCATCTCCGAGAACAAATATGTCTTCCTCCTGCTCGTCAACATTCTTCTGCTGCTGCTCGGCACCTTCATGGATCTCGCGCCGATGCTCCTTATCTGCACGCCGATTTTCCTGCCGGTGATCTACAAGCTCGGCATCGACCCGGTGCACTTCGGCATGATCATGATCCTTAATCTCGGTATCGGCCTCATCACACCTCCGGTGGGTCCTACCCTGTTCGTCGGCTGCGCGATCGGCAAGGTCACCATGGAAGAAGTGTCGAAAGAGCTCTGGCCCTTCTACGGCGCCATGTGCTTCGCGCTGCTGCTCGTCACCTACATCCCGGCCATCTCGCTCTGGATCCCCGGCCTTATGAAGTGACCGCTTCGGAAAACGTGGTCTGTCCCTGCTTTTCCGGCTAGAGTTGTGGCGTAAATCTCTTGAGGAGGAGAAACGATGGCCCGCTTTACCCGCCGCAAATTCCTGCAGGCCTCCGGTGCCGGCCTTGCGGGAGTCCTTGCATCGCATCAGGCGCCGGTGTTTGCGCAGCAGTCGCAGGTGCACTGGATCAAGTGGAACGACTTCGTGCCGGCATCCGACGAGCTTCTTCGCAAGTCGCTGCTGCCGGAGGCGATGAAGGCGCTCGGCATCAAGATCAACCTGGAGACGGTGAACGGCAACGATCTGCAGCCGCGCGTCACCTCGGCGATCCAGTCCGGGACCGGGCCGGACGTCTTCATGCTGTTCAACAACCATCCGCACATCTACAGCTCGAGCGCGGTGGATGTCTCGGACGTCACCTCGGCGATCGCCAAGGCGCAGGGCGGCTACTACAACGTCGCCAAGGCCAACACCACCGACGGCAAGCACACGCTCTCGGTACCCTGGGCGGTGATCGGCGCCGAGATCGCCTACCGCAAGTCCTGGTTCGAAGAGGTCGGCTACAGCAAATTCCCGGAGACCTGGCAGGAGTACCACGACGCCGGCAAGAAGCTGAAGGCCAAGGGGCGGCCGCTCGGCCAGACGCTCGGCCACACCTTCGGCGACGCGCCGACTTTCAGCTATCCCTATCTATGGTCGTGGGGCGGCAAGGAAGTCGACGAGAAAGGCAAGGTCGTCCTGAATTCCAAGGAGACGCTCGAGTCGGTGAAGTTCATGCAGACCTTCTGGAAGGATGCCTTCGACGAGGGCGGCCTCGCCTGGGACGACACCAACAACAACCGCGCCTTCCTCTCGGGCACGATCTCGGCGACGCTCAACGGCGCTTCGATCTACATCGAGACGCTGCGCAAGCCCGACCAGTATCAGACCGAGAAGGGCACGCGGATGCGGGACGACATCCGCCACTCGCCGCTGCCGAAGGGACCGAAGGGGCAGTTCGGCTTCCATCTCTTCCAGTCGCACATGGTGATGAAGTACTCGAAGAACCAGAAGCCGGCGAAGGAGTTCCTCAAGTGGATCCATACGCCGGCCAACTACGAGAAGTGGTTCGTCTCGCAGAAGGGCTACTCCACACCCCCCACCGCGCAGTGGGAGAAGCACAAGATGTGGGACGAGGATCCGGTGATGGCGCCCTTCAAGATCGCCGCGAAGCTCGGCCTCTCGCCGGGCTACGCCGGCCCGCCGAACCGCAAGTCGGCCGAGGTGCTGACGAAGTACATCATCACCGACATGTATGCCAAGGCCGTGCAAGGCATGTCCGCCGAAGAAGCGGTGAAGTGGGCCGCTGAAGAAGTGAGCAAGGTCTACACGGGCACTTAAGCTTTGCCCGCGGCAAGGAGCAGCCGGATTCTCGAGCGCGAAGACACGCTCGCGTTCTGGCTGCTCTTCCCCACCTTCGCGCTGCTCGCGCTCTTCATCGCGTACCCGTTCGTGCGCGGCGTCTGGCTGTCGCTCACGAACGCCACGGTCGGCGACCCGGGCCATTTCGTCGGCCTGCGCAACTTCACGAAGATCTTCGACGATTCGATCTTCCGCACCGCGGCGCTCAACACCTTCGTCTACACCGCGGTCACCACGGTTTTCAAACTGGCTTTGGGCCTCTGGCTCGCGGTGCTGCTCAATCGCCATTTCCGCGGCAAGTCGTGGGTGCGCGCCTTCATCCTGCTGCCGTTCATCATCCCCACGGTGCTCTCGACGCTGGCGTGGAAATGGATGTTCGACCCGACCTTCAGCGTGCTCAACTGGACGCTGTTCAAGCTGCACTTCATCACCGGGCGCATCAACTGGCTCGGCGATCCGGAGCTCGCGATGGCGTCGATCATGCTCGTCAACGTCTGGCGCGGCGTGCCGTTCTACGCCATCAGCCTGCTCGCCGGCCTGCAGACCATCAGCCCAGAGCTGCACGAGGCGGCGGCGATCGATGGGGCGAATCGCTGGCAGCGCTTCTGGCATGTGACCTGGCCGCTGCTCCTGCCGGTGACCATGGTGGTGGTGCTTTTCTCGGTGATCCAGACGTTCGCCGATTTCCAGCTCGTCTACGTGCTCACCGGCGGCGGACCCGCCAACGCGACGCATCTCTTCGCGACGTACGCCTACCAGATCGGCATCGGCACCGGGCTGCTTAGCGAGGGCGCGGCGATCTCGCTCGCCATGTTCCCGGCGCTCCTCCTCGTCGTGGTATTCCAGCTCTGGTATATCCGGCGCGTGGAAAACCGATGATGATCGAAGGCGCACGCTGGAAGAAGTGGGTCTGGTTCTACCTGCCGCTCGGCGCCTTCATCGTCGGCCTGCTGTTTCCGTTCTACTGGATGGCGATCACCACGCTGCGGCCCGATATCGAGCTCTACCGGCCGTGGAACAGCCCGCTCTACAAGCCTTTCTGGACGAACAACCCGACGCTCGACCACATCAAGAACCTGCTCTACGAGACGCTGTTCGGCCAGTGGATGTGGAACACGATGCTGATCGCGTTCCTCGCGACGATCATCTCGCTCCTCTGCGGCGTGTTCGCCGGCTACGCGCTCGCGCGGCTGCGGTTCCGTTTCGCGGGCACGCTCGGCACGACGATCTTCATCACCTACCTCGTGCCGCAGACCTTGCTCTTCATCCCGCTCGCCGACATCATTCGCGACTATCGTCTGGGCGACACGCCGTGGGCGCTGGTGCTCACCTATCCGACGTTCCTGATTCCCTTCTGTACCTGGCTGATGATGGGCTACTTCAAGACCATCCCGAAGGAGCTCGAGGAGTGCGCGCGCATCGACGGCGCCTCGCGCTGGCAGGCGATGGTGTACATCATCCTGCCCATCGCCCTGCCTGGCATCCTGTCGGCGGGTATCTTCGCCTTCACGCTGTCGTGGAACGAGTTCATCTATGCGCTGGTCTTCCTCTCCTCGCCCGAGCAGAAGACGGTGCCGGTAGGCGTGGTCTCGGAGCTCATCCGCGGCGATGTCTTCTTCTGGGGGCCGCTCATGGCGGGCGCCCTGATCGGCTCGATCCCGGTGGCGATCGTCTACTCGTTCTTCGTCGAGCACTATGTCGCCGGCGTGACCGGGAGCGTCAAAGGATAAATGGTGACAGTCACCATTTTCATAAACACCTAATGGCCCAAGTCCTTCTAAAAGATCTGAACAAGAAGTTCGACGGCATGCATGCCGTCAAGGACGTCAACCTGCAGATCCGCGACCGCGAATTCGTCGTGCTGGTCGGACCGTCCGGGTGCGGCAAGACCACGACGCTGCGCATGGTGGCGGGCCTCGAGGACATCACCTCGGGCGAGGTCAGCATCGACGGCAAGGTGGTGAACAACCTCGCGCCGATGGACCGCGACATCGCCATGGTGTTCCAGAACTACGCGCTCTATCCGCACATGAGCGTCTACGACAACATGTCGTTCGGCCTGCGCATGCGCAAGTTCGAAAAGCCGGAGATCGACCGGCGCGTGAAGCACGCGGCAGAGGTGCTCGGCATCCAGGCGCTGCTCGAGCGCCGGCCGCGCCAGCTCTCCGGCGGGCAGCGCCAGCGCGTCGCTCTCGGCCGCGCCATCGTGCGCAATCCCCGCGTTTTCCTGTTCGACGAACCGCTCTCCAATCTGGACGCCGCGCTGCGCGTACAGATGCGCGTGGAACTCAAGCGCCTGCACGACCGGCTCGAGACGACGGCGATCTACGTCACGCACGACCAGGTCGAGGCGATGACGCTCGGCGATCGCGTCGTCGTGATGCGCGACGGCACGGTGCAGCAGGAGGGCGCGCCGCTGCACCTCTATGATCGACCGGCGAACCGCTTCGTCGCCGGCTTCATCGGCTCGCCGGCGATGAACTTTCTCCCCGTAACCGTGGCCGCCGCCGGCGATGCGCTCTGGGCCGAAGGCCCTGGGCTGCGCGTGCGCATCCCGCCGCAGAAAGTCGAGCCGCTGCGCCGCTATGCCGGCCAGCGCGCGATCCTCGGTCTGCGGCCCGAGGCGCTGCGCGTCGCGGCCGGCGGCGACTCGGCCGACTACGCGTTCGACGCGACCGTCGAGGTGGTCGAGCCGCTCGGCTCGGAGATCCTGCTCGACGTGCGCGTCGGCGCGACGCCCATGGTCGCTCGCGTCGATCCGGGGATGCGGGTGAGCGCGCACGAGCGCGTGCGCCTTGCCTTCGACCCGGCGCGCGTGCATCTCTTCGATACCGGGACCGAAAAAGCAATCTGAATTCGGATTTGCCGATCGCCGATGCGCATGTGCACTTCTGGGATCCGCGCGCGCATTACTACCCGTGGCTCTGCGATCCGGAGCCGATCGCCTTCCGCTACGGCGATTACCGCGCGCTGCGCCGGCCTTATCTGCCGCCGGATTACCGCGCCGATGCCGGCGGCTGGCCGGTCGTGCGGACCGTGCACGTCGAGGCGGAATGGGACCCTGGAGATCCGGCCGGCGAAATGGAGTTCGTCGCCGGCCTGCGGGCGACGCACGGCTTGCCCACGGTCGCGATCGCGCAGGCGTGGCTCGACCGCGACGACTGCGCGCGCGTTCTCGAGGCGCAGGCCCGGCACGCCTTCGTGCGCGGCGTGCGCCACAAGCCGCGCCGCGGACAGATGGACGATGCCGCCTGGCGCGCGGGCTATGCGCGCCTTGCGCCGCTCGGCCTTCACTTCGAGCTGCAGGCGCCATGGCAAGAGCTCGACGCGGCGGTGCGCCTCGCGCGCGAGCATCCCGGTACGATGATCGTGCTCAACCACGCCGGACTGCCGCTGCCCGGGGAGCTCGACGGCTGGCGCACCGCGTTGGCGCGGCTCGCGGAGTGCGAGAACGTCGCGGTGAAAATTTCCGGCCTGGGCAATCTCGACGGCTCCGAGAAGCGCCGCGCCATCGGCACCGTGCTCGAGCTCTTCGGCACGCGGCGTGCGATGTTCGCGAGCAACTATCCCGTCGACAGCCTGCGCGAGCGCTACGCCGCCATCTATCGCGCCTTTGCCGAATGCGTGCGCACGCTGCCGATTGGCGAGCAGCGCGCGCTTCTCCACGACAACGCGGTGCGCATCTATCGCATGGAGTGAGCCATGGCAGCGAAACCCTTCTCTCTCGGCTATGTCGGCGTCGGCCTGATGGGCGGACCGATGGCAAAGCGCCTCGTATCGCTCGGCTGGCAGGTACGTACTTACGACATCGTTCCCGAACGCTCGACGCTCGCCTCCGCCGCCGAGGCGGCGCGCGCTGCCGATGTCGTGCTGCTCAACCTGCCGACCAACGATGCGGTGCTCGACGCGGTGTTCGGCGCCCAGGGCGTGGCGAGCGCCGTGACGGCCAAGCATCTGGTCGTCGACTTCTCCACCATCCCGGTCGACGAATGCCGGCGGCACGCGGCACGTCTGCGCGAACAGACCGGCTGCCGTTGGGTCGACGCGCCGGTTTCCGGCGGGCCGCCCGCTTCGGGCGCCGGCTCGCTTACCATCATGGCGGGCGGCGAAGCCGCCGACCTCGAGCGGCTCGCGCCGCTCATCCGCGACATCTCGGCGCGCTGCACGCACATGGGTCCGGTGGGCGCCGGACTCACCGCGAAGATGATCAACCAGCTCATCGTCGGCGTCGGCCACGGCATGATCGCCGAGGCCGTCGCGCTGTGCGGCAAGGCCGGGATCGACGCCGCGCGCATCCCGGAATGCCTCGCCGGCGGCTATGCCGACAGCAACATGATGAAAGCGTACTGGCCGCGCATGGTCGAGCGCGACTTCGCGCCGCGCGGCTATCTGCGCCAGCTGCTGAAGGACCTCGAGATGGTGAACAAGTGGGCGGGCGAGCTCAAGGCGCCGCTGCCGCAGCTCGGACAGGCGCTGTCGCTTCTGCGCCTTGCGGCGAGCCACGGCTTGAGCGAGCAGGACAGCTCCGCGATCATCAAGATCTACAAGCCTGATTAAGCGGCCGCGCCGAGCGCGCGGTTGACGCGCGGCAGGACTTCCTCGGCCATCAGCGCCATCGAGCGGCGCATGGCGCGCGCATCAGCCCAGTCGTGCCCGCAGTAAAGAAGCGTCCCGAACGCGCCGATGCGCTCGCGAAAGGCGAGCAGGCGCTCCACCACCTCGTTCACCGTGCCCGAAATGAGGAGCTCGGAGACCAGATACTCATCCGTGAGCGCTTCATCCTCCACCGACGGATCGTGCTTGAAGAACGCGTTGCCGCGCGTCGCCTGCGCCTTGCGCTGGAGGTTGCGGAAGTAGTACGCAAAAGGATTTCCCGGATCGCGCGTCATGCGGCGCAGCGTGGCGTCGTCATCGGCGACGAAGATGCTTTTCGCCACGCGCCAGTCCGCGCCTCGTGCCTCGCGCCCGGAGCGCGCGCAGCCCTGCGCATACTTCGGCCAGTGCGTCTTCACGACCCACGGATGGACGAAGTTGGCCGAGATCGGCGTCCAGCCGCGCTGCGCAGCGGCGGCGATGCCGTTCGAGTCAGGGAGGATGGCGGTGACGACGATCGGCGGATGCGGCTTCTGGAAAGGCCTGAGCATCGCACCCATGCCGAGGTCGGGCGTCCACGTCTTCTCGGTCGTGAGCCGCCAGCGCTTGCCGTGCAGCCGGTAAGGCGGCTGGCCGGTCCAGAGCGCGATCATGTGATCCATCGCCTCGACGAAGAGCGCATTGCGATCGGCGTCCAGGCTTTCCATCATTTCCGCATCCGAGCGCAGCCCGCCCGGGCCGACGCCGAGGATGAAGCGGCCCTCGAGCAGCGTGTCGACCATCGCGATCTCGGCCGCGGTGGCCGCCGGATGGCGATTGGCGAGGTTGACCGTGCCGCTGCCGAGCCTGATGCGGCGCGTGTCGCGGGCAAGCGTGGCGATGAAGATGAGGCACGAGGTGATCGTCTCGGCGAGGTCGGTGAGGTGCTCGCCGATGAACGCCTCCTCGAAGCCCAGCCGCTCGGCGAGGAGGATGGCTTCGCGGTCCTCCTCGAGCGTCTGCCGCCAGTCGCGCCCCACCGGATGCAGCGGCATCGTGAAGTAGCCGAGCTTCATCAACAGCGCGCCGCGCGCTCGACGGAAGTACGGAGAACCTCGTCCGGATCTCGCTTCCACCAGTCGAGCTCGGAGAAGATCTCCACCTCCTGGCAGCCGGCGTAGCCCGTCGCCTCAACCCAGCCGCGGATGCGCGGCAGATCGATGACGCCGTCGCCCATCATGCCGCGATCGTTGAGCAGATCGCGCGTCGGCACGAGCCAGTCGCAGATGTGATAGGCGAGCACGCGTTTCTTTCCCGCGCGCGCGATCTGCTGCTCGAGCTTGGGGTCCCACCACACGTGGTACACGTCCACGGCGACGCCCAGGCCCTCGCCCAGCTCGTCGCAGATGTCGAGCGCCTGCTCGAGCGTGTTGACGCACGCGCGATCCGCCGCCTGCATCGGGTGCAGCGGCTCGATCGCGAGGGGCACGCGCGCGGCGCGGGCTTCCGGCAGAATTTCCGCAATTCCCGCCTTCACTCGCGCACGGGCGCCGCGCAGATCTTTTGAGTTCGGCGGCAGGCCTCCGACCACGAGAACCAGGCACTGTGCACCAAGGGTGTGCGCCTCCTCGATGGCCCGCCGGTTGTCGTCGCGCCAGTCGGGCGCGGTGAAGAAGCCGCCGCGGCAAAGGCCGGTGACCTGCAATTGCGCGGTCTTGATCGCGCGTGCGGCGTTGGCGAGTCCCATCTGCGCGACCTGGTCGCGCCAGGGCGAGATGCCGTCGATGCCATGACGCACGCAGCCGTCAATGGTTTGGGCAAGCGACCATTGCTTGCGCACGGTCGCGCTGTTGAGCGAGAGCTTCACTTCAGCAGCTCGGGTGCGACGAGCTTCGGCAGGATGAGCGGGATTTCCGGCCAGATGATGATCGCCGCCAGCATGAGGAGCATCGGCAC
>Ga0075426_10002407_pt1 | contig 13375 bp, 8 predicted proteins | sample SoiMethybrSBSTD5_FD_75304 | JGI IMG/M metagenome (GOLD analysis project Ga0075426, IMG submission 75304) | Bulk soil microbial communities from a Populus tree surrounding site in Tennessee, USA - Soil MetaG P. TD hybrid SBSTD5 | ecosystem: Environmental > Terrestrial > Soil > Tree plantation... | reverse complement strand
AGCGTCCGCCTGCTCGACCGCGATGTCTGGCGGCTTCGCGCGGCGATCCTCGGCGAGGTGGGCGTGGTCCCCGAGGAGCCCGACGCGCCGCCCGCCATGACCGCGCGCGAGATCGCCCGCTTCTGCTCCCGTCTCTACCCGCGCTGGGACACGGCCGGCGCGGAGGAGAGGCTGCGCCGCTTCGGCGTGCCGCCGGATCTGCCGTTCGGCCGCCTGTCCAAGGGCCAGAAGGGACAGGTGGCCCTCACCCTGGCCCTCGCTCCCGCGCCGCGGCTGGTGATCCTGGACGATCCCACGCTGGGGCTCGATCCGCTGGCGCGGCGCTCGGTGTTCGAAGAGCTGATCGTCGATCTCGCGGACCGCGGCACCACCGTCTTCCTCACCAGCCACGATCTCGCCGGGGTGGAGGGGATCGCCGACCGCGTTGGCGTCCTCTGCGACGGCCGGCTCGTCCTCGACGAGGAGCTGGAGAGCGTCAAGGCGCGTTTCCGCCGCATCCGCCTGCCGCTGGCAGAGGAGGGCTCCGACCGGGGCTCGGCCGCGGCAACGGGACTGGAGGATCTCGCGCCGGTGAGCGTGGCCAGGCGCGCCTGGGGGATCGAAGCGGTGGTGGCGAGTTGGGACGAGGAGCGCTTCGCCGGCGGTCCCGAAGGGAAGCTTCCGCGCGGCGCCGACGTCTCGGCCCTCACTCTGGAGGAGATCTTCCTCGCCGTGGTGGCCCCGGCGGGAGGGCGGCCGTGAGAGGCTTCTGGGCCGTCTTGCGCCGCGAATTCGCCGAACGGCGGCTGTTGTTGCTGGGCGCGGCCATGGTGGGGCTCTTCCCCCTCCTCATTCCGCTGCTCCCGGGCGTCGCCGGCCGCGATTCCTCCGAGATGCGCGGCGGCACCGCCGTCGCGCTCTGCCTGATCATCGGCGGCGTCCTGTCCCTGGCGCTCGGCGCCTCGGTGATCGCCGGCGATCTCTCCGAGCGGCGCCTCGGCTTCTATTTCGCCCGCCCCATTGCCGGCTGGGCCATCTGGGCCGGGAAGCTCGCCGGCGCGGCGGCGCTCGCGGTGAGCGCAGAGGTGCTGGTCCTCCTGCCGACGCTGGCGATCGATCGCCGGCTCGACCTCGGTACCCCGTGGTGGCCAGGAGGGGATGCCTGGATCCGCAACGTGCCGCTCCTCGTCCTCGCTCTGACCGCCGGATGCGTCATGGTCCTGCTCCTCAGCCACGTGCTGAGCAGCATGGCGCGCTCGCGTTCGCCCTGGCTCCTCCTCGACCTCGGAGCGGCCCTCGCCGTGACCGCGACGGTCTGGAGCGCGCGCCAGGTCCTGCTGCGCGAGCAGGCCTTCGACGCGTTCGCGCTCGGCCTCTGCTGGCTCGCGGCGGCCGTGTTGGCCACCGCCAGCGTCGCCGGCGCGGTCCAGGTGACCCGCGGGCGGACCGATTCCCGGCGCGCCCATCGCCTTCTCTCCCTGACCTTCTGGAGCGGCCTGGGGACTGCCAGCCTCGCCTTCGCCGCCTACTCCCACTGGGTCGTGACCGTCGCGCCGCGGGATCTGAGGTCGATCGCGGGCGTGCTGTCGCCGCCCGCGGGCACCTGGGTCGGCCTGCAGGGTCGAGCGGCGAAGCGCGGCGACTATTACCCTGCTTTCCTCTTCGACGCCGCATCCGGGCGGTCCGTCAAGATCGGCGGATCGCAGTATTTCTACTGGTGGCAGCAGCCGGTGTTCGCGCCCGACGGCAGCCGGGCGGCCTGGGTGGAGCCCGGATTCGCCGCCTACGACCTGAAGCTCCTCGACTTGACCCGGCCCGGGGCGCGGCCCACCGCCACCGCGGTCTCCTTCGCCGAGTGGCCGCGGCGGATGGCTCTCTCGCCGGGGGGGAAGCTCTTCGCCGCCTTCCATCGCTCCTCGTTGACGCTGGACGATCTGGCCAGCGGCCGCCTGCTCGCCGCGGCCCCGTTCACCGCGGAATTCGACCGCGACCTCCGGCTCCTCTTCTCGGAAACCGGGCGCCTGCGTGTCTACCATGACGTGGTCGATCGGATTCCCACCGGCGGCGCGACCTGGAAGCTCACCGCCTATGAGATCGATCCGAGCCAACGCCGGCTCATCCAGATCGGTGGCGTTACGGTGCCCGGAGAATGGCAGGACTGGTCGCTGAGCCGGGACGGCGAGCGGGTCGCTCTGCGCACGCGCGGGGGCCCTGTCCGCCTCGCCGACCTGCGGACGGGGACCATCCTCGCCACGCTTCCTTCCGCCGCCGAACAGGTCCTGGCGACCTTCCTCGCCGACGGTCGCCTGCTCCTCGACGAGCGGACCCTCAGCTCGACCATGCTGCGCCTGTTCGACGTTCGGGGTACCGAGCTGCGCCGTTTCTCCTTTCCGTCCCGGCGCGTCGCCGTCGGCGGAGAGGTCGAGCCGGGACGCTTGGCCGTCGCCACCGCGGATCGCGGCCTCCCCGGGAGCACCAGGGGTTGGATCTCCTTCCTTCTGGACCTGGACAGCGGCCGGACGGCTGCTGTCGGCCGCGACCTCGTCCCGGCCGGCCGCGGCGGCTCGCCGCGGAGCATCGGCCCGCGCCTGTTCCTCCACGGCCGTGAGCTCGTCCTCCTCGATCCCGCCTCCGGGCGCCTGCGCACCCTCCTGCGCACGGCGAAGTGAACGCTTTCCTGCTCCGGGAGGACCCACTTCACGGGCGATTGGTTCAGAAAGATTGGACCAAAAGGTCTCCTGCTCCGTATCTATCAATGGAGCAGTGCGAGCGCAAGGGAGGAGAGCCATGGAACGACGACCGACCCCCGCAGCCAAGATCAGGACCCGTGAGCTCGAGCCCGCCCGCCGCCGCATCGCCGTGCGGCTGATCGTTCAGTCTCTCCAGGGCTGGCGGCATGGCGACCCCCTCGTGCGCCAAGTCGGTACCTCGCTCGAAAGACGCAAGGCGATGCGCCGCCAGCCCTGGCGGCAGCCCGTCCGTCCCACCCACGAACCGGTCTCCCTGCTGGAGAAGATCCGCCGCTTCGAGGCCCGCGCCCGGGCGCATTAGCTCCGGGTCGGCGGTCCGCGCTCGAGGCCCCCTGGACAGCGGCCATTTGATATCATTGCTCTTCAATACTCTGAAGAGGGGCGGGTGATGAGCGCAGGCGGCATCCGGCACGAGGCTGGACTGGGGTGGATCGTTGCGGGCGTAGCCCTCCTGGCCTTGGTGCTCGCACCGGCCGGCGCGCTGGGGTCACCGCCGGCAGCACGCGGCGACTCCGCGCAGGCCGAGACGGTGGCCAAGCCCCGCGAGCTGTCCGCGGCCGAACGGGCCGCGGTCGAGCTGGCGGTCGCCTATCTCCAGCGCGGACCGGAGGCCTGGTGGGATCGGCTGGCCGCCGGCGCTCCGCTGCGCAAGCTGGGGCGCCAAGCGGCGCTCGACGAGGTCGCCGCCCGCGTCGGACCGGCCGACGGTTCCACCTGGCAGCTCCTTACTCCCGGCCGGCCGGATCCGGAGCGGGCAGTCTTCGGGATCGAGCTCGCTTCGGGTCTCGACGACACCCTGACCGTCCGGTTGGTGGACGAGGGCGGCTGGAAGCTCGCCGAGCTGCGGACGAGCATCGATCCCGGGGAGATCGGCCCGGTGATCCCGCGCGTCGGGTCGCGCCGGCTCCCCCCCGCACGGCTGGCGGCCTCTCCGGCCGTTCCCGCTCCGGCGCCGGTTCCTGCTCCGAGCCCGGTGCCGGCCGCGGAGCCGCCGGCCTCCTCGCCGCCGGGGCCGTCCGCTGCCTACCTCCCGCTCGTCGCCCTCGGCCTGGCTGCCCTCTCTCTCGTCCTCGGCGCCGCCGGTGCCCTGGTGTTGGGCCGGTCCGGGAAAAACTCCGCGGCGCTCGGCGTCGGCGCGGCGGTTGCCGTCCTCGTCGTCGGCGCGCTCTTCTGGGGTTGGTCTCTGGGCGGCCGGCGGCCGGCAGCCGTTCAGGCGAAGCCCGTCCAATCGCCCGGCCGCGGCGGCCTCGGCACGCTCGCGGCTTTGCGCAACGCGCTCGCCTCCGGCGCCGATCGCGCCGAGATCGAGAGGCTGCTGGCGGTGGCGCCCCGCGATCCCAAGCTGCACGACGTCCAGGAGCTCTGGCGGGCGCAATACCTGCTCGGCGAAGGGAACCTCACCGGCGCCGACGCCATCCTGCGCGGATTCCCGGAGGACGCGGTCTATCCGCTGGCCGAGCTCCTGCGCGCCCGCCTCGCCTTCCGGCGGATGAAGCGCGACGAGACCGGCTGGCTGTATGAGAAAGCGTTGAGCCGCGGGCTGGACAACGACGGCCTGCACCTGGAGTCGGGCTTCGCCAAGATGGTGACCGACGACGGGGACCGCGCCGAGATCGACTTCACGCAGATGGTGGAGATGGGCTCGCGACTGGCCGAGCCCTGGTACCTCTCGGCGCAGATCGCCGCCAGCCAGGACCGCATGGCGGAGGCCGAGTCGTTCCTGCGGCTCGGCTGGCAGCTCGAGCCGGCGCCGCGCGCGGACCTCTTCGCCAATCCTGTGCTCGCCTTCCTCGTGGCGCGGCCGAGCCTGTTCCCGCTGTTCAAGCTCGACGTCGCCCAGGAGGCGCTGATCGCGCCGACCGGCTCCCGCCAGCCGCTCACCCTGCCCGCCGGAGCGAGCGCTGCTACCTGCGGTCAATCGCTGCGCCTGGCGCTGGCCGGAACCGGACCCGCGGGTGGCGCCGAGCTGCTGGTCCCCGGCGGCGCCGGGCTGGCGCCGCTCGACGCCGTGCTCGAAGACGCGGACACCTGGAGCCGCCACGCCGACGCCAAGGCCCTGGCGGCCCTGCCTGCCGTCAAGGCGAAGGCGGCGTCGGGCGGCGGCCTGCAACCGCGCCTCCTCCGGGTCGCCGAAAAGGCGGGCCGCGCGCTGGCGCAGCAGAACCGCTGGAATGAGGTGGCCGGCCTCACCGATCCGGTCGCGTCCGGCGTCGACGTCGCGCCGGCGAGCCTCGTCCGCCTGCGCGCCCAGGCGCTCCACCACCTGGAGCGCGACGACGAGGCGCGCCAGCTCCTCGTGCGCCTGGCGAAGACCGACATCGCCGGACGCCGGCCGGCCCCCGGCACGCTCTTCGATCTCGCCGAGCTGTTCGCCGCCGCCGGCGAGTACGACATCGCGATCAAGCTGCTCGAGAAGGCCGATTCCCAGCTCCCGGCGCCGCGCGGGCAGCGCCGCCGCCGGCAGCTCGCCATGGACCGCGAGCTGGCCACGTCCTATGCCAGCTTCCACTCGGACCACTTCGAGGTGCGCTATCCCAAGGCCACCGGCGAGAGATACGCCCGCCAGGTGGCCTGGGTGCTCGAAGAGGAGCGCAAGCGCCTCCAGCATTGGATCCCGCCGGCGGCGGGCAAGCCGATCGAGGTCCACCTCTTCCCGCTCAAGGACTTCTACAGCAGCTTCGGCGGCAACATCTCGGTGGTGGGCATCTTCGACGGCAAGGTGCGGGTCCCCTTCGCCGAGCTGCGCAGCCTGCATCCGCAGCTCGTCGCGATCCTCTCCCACGAGCTGGCGCATGCGCTGATCGCCGACGCCACGCACAGCCAGGCGCCCCACTGGCTCCAGGAAGGGCTGGCCCAGCACATCGAGATGGGGACCCGGCGGATCAATCCGCTCCCCGACCTGGCGCGCACCGGCCGCGCGCTCTCCTTCCCGACCGTGGACCCCATCCTGCGCGGCTTCGCCGAAGAACAGTTCGTCGAGCTGGCCTACAGCGAAGCGGCCTGGGCGGTGGACTTCATCGAGACGCGCTTCGGCGACAAGGCGATCCCCCGCCTCCTCGGCGCCTTCGCCGCCGGCAAGACCACCGAGCAGGCCCTGCGCGACGTCTGCAGCATGGCGCCGGCCGAATTCGACCGCGCGCTCTGGGCCTGGGGCACGGGCAAGGGGCCGCAGGTGCGCGCTCTCGAAGCTCGCCGCTACGACCTGGAGTACGCCACCATGGAGCGGCGGGAGCACGAGGCGGAGTCTCCGCATGCCGGCCTGCGCGCCGACGACTCGGCCCGGCGCCAGGCGCTGGCCGACGAACGGAAGCAGAGGATGGCAGGCTGGTACGCCGCGTACAGCGCCCGGACCCTGGGCATCAAGCACGCCCTGAAACCGATCCTCCAGGCCTACGAAGGGGAGCGGGGCGCGGTGCGCGGCGGCACCGCGGCGGCGTGCGGCGATCTGACCGCCGACGTCGAGCGGGCGCTCGCCGATCGCGATCTCTGGACCTCGCTGGACGGCGACGTGAACCGGTCGCTCCGCGAGGCGTACCGGCTGATCGGCAGCCTCGGGGACGCCTGCCGCACCGGGCGGGACGCCCAGGCGCGCGCCCTGATCGACCAGGTCAGCGCCGCCCTCGGCAAGGCGGCCCAGCGCCTCGCCCCCTACGGTCTCACGCCGTAGGCGGACGTGGGGCGCTCGCCGCCTTCAGCTCCGCCAGCGTGCAGCGCAAGCGCGGCCGTTCCGGCTCCCCGAGATCGAGCTGATCCCACGGCACCCGCAACGGCTCGATGCGGAGCGGCCGGCCGGCGAGCCTGAGGATGGAGAGGCCGAAGCGCGCCAAGAGGGCCGCCCCGCCCAGCTCGTAGTGGCGGACCACCAGATCGCTCCCTTCCGGCTCGGCGTGCACCGCGTGGATGCGGCCCACCCGTTCGCCGCCGGTGTCGCGCACCAGGCGGCCGACCAGGAGCTCGAGGTTGAGCATGCGCGCTGTCATGAGCCCGCTCCGTGGAGACGGCGGATCACGTTCCGGCGCAGCCAGAGCTCCCAGTCGTAAGCCGGCGTGTCGACGGCCCGCACGTCGACCTGGATGTGGTGGTCTTGGACCTCCTGGATCTGCGACCAGGGGATGCGGTAGCGCGCGACCCGCCGGACGCTCCATCGCGACCGCAGCCGCTCCAGCCAACCCACGAGCCGTGGATGCACGCGCGCCGCCAGCACCTCGAAGCCCAGCTCGAGCCCGGCGACGCGCGGCGGGCCGCTATCGCGGATCTCCAGGGCGATGCCGTCGACGCGCCCCATCTCCATCCCCTCGCGATCGACCAGTTGCTTGTCGAGGACGTCGCGGACGAGCTCCATCAGCCGCCTCCGGTCACGGTGAGAGGAAGCGCGAAGACGGCGAAGACCAGGGAAAGCAGGACCACCACGATGGTGACCGCGTTCGAGGTCCACCCGTTCTTGTGCTCCCCCAGGATCGTGCCGTCGTTCATCAGCAGCAGGAAGGGGATGGCGACGAAGGGCAGCACGGCCGCGTTGATCACCATGGTGGACAGCGTGAGCTGGAACGGATCGACGCCGGCCAGGATGACCACCGAAGCGAGGAGGATCGCGCCCGTGTACACGAGGCTGAACCGCGCGTCCTCCTGCGGCTCGAGGTCCTCCCCCCAGTTCCAGCCGAAAGTCTGCGCCGTGGTGTAGGCCATCGCCAGGGAGCGCGAAGCAGATGCCGCCGATCTCCGAGGCGAGGACCAGGAAATGGACCAGCGTGAGCACGGCGAAGGGAACGACCCAGAACCGGAAACCGAACTGCTCGCGGATGGCATCGGGGAGAGCCTTGCCCGATACCGCCGCGAAGCGTCCGGACATCTCCACGAGGAAGATCACCAGGACGGTGGCCAGAAGGAGAGACCAGGCGAGCTGGAAGCGGAAGGCCGCGCCGGCCTGGGCGCTGGTGGCGAGGTTGCCGACGTCGAAGAACCCGCCGACGCCGGTCAGGATGCCGAGCGCCACCGTCGCCCCCTTCTTCATCGCTCTCCCACCTGTCCGGCCTGCGCGAGCGCAGTGAAACGCGCCCGCAGCGCCGCCAGCCGCTGCACGACAGGCAGAGCCGACGCGCGGTCCTGCGCCGCGGCGGCGCGGCGCAGGAGGTCGCTCGCCGCCCGGCTCTCCGCGATCAGGCGGCGGAGGGGATCGCGCACCGCGGGGCGCGCGGAGGACTGCGCGGCCTCGCGCGCGGCGTCCGCGAAGGAGCCGCACGCCGCCTCGACGCTGGCCTTCACGAACCGGCTCGGCACGCTGTTGGCCGTCCACTTCTCGCCGGTCATCTGCAGCGCGGCGAGCCATGAGCCCACCGGCTCGACCGCGCGGATCAGCTCCTGCTCAGGAGTCTCTCGGCGGCAGGAAAGGAGCGCGGCGACCGGTGCATCAGCGAAGGTTGAGCCGTGCCGTGACGCCGAAGGTGCGCGGCTGGCTCACCAGGAAGCCGACGCGCGCCCGGGTCCCGCGCTCCTGGTCGAGAGCGAGCAAGGCGTTTTCGTCGAACAGGTTGTTGACGAAAACCGCGATGTCCCAGCGGCCGCCGGTGAAGCCGAGGCGCAGGTTCGTGATCTCGTAGGCCGGCAGCTCCGGGTTGAACCTGAAGGTGCTCTGGGTCAGCGGTCCGCCGATCGTGTTCGCACCGAACGAATTCAAGTCCACGAGGCCGAAACCTGCGGCCTGGTCACCGATCTGCGTGAAACGCGAGCCGACGTACTGATAGATACCGGTCAGATAGCCGAGCCACCTCTCCCGCACCGCCCACCGGTAGGTGGCCACGGCGGCGGCCTGAAACTCGGGGACGGTCGGCAGCCGGTTGCCCGCCTCGATGCCGGAGACCACCTGCACGTTGCCAGACGCATCGGTCGAGGTCAGGGTCGACCGCAGCTCCGATTTCCCGTAGTTGGCGGAGATGGAGAAGTCGAAGTTGTTGGTGATCGAGGTGTTCCATTCGAGCTCGATGCCGGTGCTCCTCGCCTTGGGAACGTTGAAGATCAGGCGGGAGGAGCACGAGCCGGCAGTCACCGTCGCCTGGAGGTTCCTGATGTCCATGTAATAGGCCGCGACGTTGAAGCTTCCGCGGCTCAGCTTGGACTTGGTGCCGATTTCATAGTTGTAGACCTCTTCGTCCTTCCACCGGTCGCGTCCGCCGAAAGTGATCAGATCCTGCGGAGTGCAGAGCGGCACGTTGATCGGATCGTTGATGCCGCCGAGCCGGAAGCCCTTCGACACCTGGGCGTTCAGCTTCGTGTTGTCCAGAACGGCGAGGCTCGCGATCAGGCGGGGAGCGAAGCCGGTGGCGGAGGTCGAGCCTTTGCTCGTGCCGGGATCGGCAAAGATGCCGTCGAAGGTCTGCACGCGGTCTTCCTTGAAATCGTAGTAGCGCAGGCCGCCGGTCAGGTCGAAGCGGTCGGTGACCTTCCAGGTTGCCTCGCCGAAGACGGCGCGCTGATCCATTTTGTAGTGCAGGCGCGAGAAAAAGAGGACGTCGTGCGGGGCGCCGAAATGCCCCGCGGTGGGGATGCCGCTCAGGGCTTCGAAGCCCGAGACGAGGAGGTCCTGACCGTAGTTGCGCTTCCCGTTGCTGTAGAAGACCCCTGCGACCCAATCCAGCCGGTCCTGTTTCCCGGCGAGGCGGAACTCCTGCGTCAGCACTCTCGCCGTCGTCGCATCGTCGAGCGGCGCGTTGAGCGTGTAGATGTTCTGCGGCAACCCGATGCTGCCGCCGGTGATGCTGGCGGTCAGCGCCGTCGCGTCGCGGACGACCAGAACATCGCGATCCGTGTAGGCTGTGATCGAGGTCAGCGTCAGGTTGTTTGTGAAGTTGTATCCGATGTTGAGATCGGTGAGCAGGAACTTGTCGGTGAACGGCTCCTCGATCTGAGTGAACTGTTGCCGGTCGCCCAGGCGGACCGCCGGACGGGTCGTCGTGTAGGGGTTGGCGAGGATGTTGAACACGTCCTCACGGTTCCAGCCGTCGGTGTTCACTTTCTGATAGAGGATGCGCGGCGTGATCGTGAGCTGGTCGTTGGGCTGGACCCTGAGGGACACCCGGGCTCCGCCGCGGTCGCCGCTGTTGACGTCTTTCTTGATGCTCAGGTTGGGTTGGACTGCGTCGATGAACCCGCCGAAACGGTCGTAGTAGGCGGCGATGCGCAGTGCCGCCTTGTCGCCGAGCGGAGTATTGACGGCGGCCTTGGCGCTGCCGCCGGGCGAACCGCCGGACATGCCAGTGGCCGTGAGCTCGGTGACGGCCTCGCTCTGGCCCAGCTTGGGCTGGTTGGTGATGTAGCGGAGCGTGCCCGATGCCGAGCCGGCGCCGAACAGCGTGCCCTGGGGGCCGCGCAGCACTTCGACGCGCGACATGTCGAAGAGGTCGATGTCGGGCGTGAACAGCGACAGGGAGATGCCCGAATCGTCGAGATAGACGCCGACCTGCTCTTTGACGCCCGGCTGGTCGCGGACGATCTGGCCCGAGGAGACGCCGCGGATCGCGACCTGGCTCTGGCCGGGGCCGAGGTTCTGCACGGTGAAGCCCGGAGTGCTCTGGGCAATGCCCTCGATCGTGTCGACGCCCCGCTCCCGCAACTGCTCCTCGGTCGGCGCCGCCACGGAGAACGGCACGTCCTCGACCTTCTCCTCGCGCAGCGTCGCCGTCACGGTGATCTCTTCGGTCACCTTCTCCGTGGGGTTCTGTTTGGGCTCGGCCGCCTGATCGGCCGGCTTGGCGGGCTCCTGGGCCGCCGCCGGCAGGGCCAGGAAGGGTGGAATCAGGGCCAGCAGGGCCAGCCCGAAACAGCCGGCGACTTTCCGGACGAAGCGCCAAGAGCTCGCATAGCCGCTCCTCATGAGACGTCCTCCGCTGAGAATGCCACCGCGCGGAATCGCACGACGGCCAAACCTCACGAAAAACCGCCTACCTGGTGCTCAACTAGCCTTTGAACTTTTTACCACATTGGCGTCCGAATCGGAAGGAGGCAGTCTGCGCCGACTGCTGCAGTTTCTGGGAAAAAATTTGGGGGCACCTGGAAGGGTTTTGCCGCTGTTTGCGGGGGGCACGCGCCACTCCCACCCCCTCCCCACTTCTACATTATGCCAGCCATGGGGGCTTGCGGCAAGTCCGCATCGAGCGCCTATCCTCGCGACCATGAACACGACTGAACGAGGAGAACAGATGCGTGCATATGTGCTGGGTTTCCAGGAGGTCGACCGAACCGACATCGGGGTGGTCGGGGGGAAAGGCGCGAGCCTGGGAGAGCTTTCCAGGCTCGAAGGAATCCGCGTGCCGGACGGCTTCTGTGTCTCGACCGAAGCCTTCCAGCGGGTCCTGGGCGCAGCGCCGGCGATCGGCGGCTTGCTCGATCGGTTGGCGCTGCTGAAGGTGGAAGACCGCGAGGCGATCCGGGAGCTTGCCGCGGCGATCCGCGAGGTCATCGAAGGGATCGCCATCCCGGAAGACGTCCAGGAAGCGATCACCCGCTTCCTCGCCAGGCTCGGGGAGCAAGAGGCCTACGCCGTGCGGTCCAGCGCGACGGCGGAGGATTTACCGGCGGCTTCCTTCGCGGGCCAGCAGGATACGTATCTGAATGTCATCGGCAAGCCGGCGATCCTGCAGCACATCAGCCGGTGCTGGGCCTCGCTCTTCACCGAGCGGGCGGTCACCTACCGCCTCCAACACGGCTTCGATCACCGCAAGGTCCACATGGCGGTGGTGGTGCAGAAGATGCTCTTCCCGCAGGCGGCGGGCATCTTGTTCACGGCCGATCCCGTCACAGCGAACCGGAAGGTGACGTCGATCGAGGCTGTCTTCGGCCTGGGCGAGGCCCTGGTCTCCGGCCTGGTGAACGCCGATGGCTACAAGGTGCGGGACGGACAGGTCATCGAGAAGGCGAGCCGGCAGGACCGGCAAGTGCTGTCGGATGCGCAGATCGTGCGGCTCGCGCGCCTGGGCCGGCGGATCGAAGGGCATTTCGGCCAGCCCCAGGACATCGAATGGTGCCTGGTCGAGGACGATTTCCACATCGTCCAGAGCCGGCCGATCACGACTCTGTACCCGATCCCTGAAGCGGAGGATCAAGGGAACCACGTCTATGTCTCCGTCGGCCATCAGCAGATGATGACCGATCCCATGAAGCCCTTGGGGCTGTCCTTGTTCGCGGCGGGACACATGGTTGCAGCGGGTGGCAGGTTGTTCGTCGATGTCACGCAGCAGCTCGCTTCGCCGGCCGGCCGGGATGTGCTCCTGAACGTCCTGGGCCGCTCCGATCCACTCGTCAAGGACGCACTGACGACTCTCATCGAGCGAGGCAATTTCAATCCGGAAGCTCCGGTGCCCGATGACGTCAGGGCAGCCATGTCGCGTTACTCGCAGGTCCAGGTCGAGGACGATCCGGCGATCGTCGCGGACTTGATCGCGCGCAGCCAGGCGTCGATCGAAGCGCTGAAGCGGGACATCCGGACGAAATCCGGGACGGATCTCCTGGATTTCATCCTGGAAGACAACCAGCTCATGAAGCAGCAGAGCCTGGCCGAGCCGCGGAGCTTCAGCGCGATCATGACCGGCGTGAACACCGCGGCGTGGATCAACGAGCAGATGATGGCGTGGTTGGGCGAGAAGAACGCCGCGGACACGCTCGCGCAGTCCGCACCCAACAACGTCACCTCGGAAATGGGGCTGGCGCTCCTGGACGTCGCGGACGTGATCCGTCCGCATCCGGAGGTGGTCGCTTACCTCCAGCAGGCGCAGGATGAGGGCTTCCTGGAGGGCCTGCTCCCGTTGGAAGGTGGACCGGAAGCCCACGACGCCCTCCGCGCGTATCTCGACAAGTACGGGATGCGAGGCGCCGGGGAAATCGACGTGACGAGGACGCGTTGGAGCGAAGCGCCCACGACCCTGGTTCCCTTGATTCTCAGCAACGTCAAGAATTTCGAGCCGGGGGCCGCCAGCCGGAAATTCGAGCAAGGGCGGCAGGAGGCCGCAAGGAAGGAACAGGAGCTGCTGGAGCGCTTGAGGCAATTGCCGGATGGCCCGCAGAAGGCCGAGGAGACGCAACGGATGATCCGCCGGCTCCGGACCGTCATCGGCTACCGTGAGTATCCGAAGTACGCCATCGTCAGCCGCTACTTCCTCTACAAGCAGGCCCTCCTGGAAGAAGCCGGGCGGCTCGTGCGAGCTAATGTGCTCCAGGAGCCGGAAGACATCGACTACCTCACGCTCCAGGAGCTGCGGGAGGTGGTCCGCACGCACGAGCTGGACGATCAGATCGTCAGCCAGCGAAAAGCCGAGCACGAGCGCCACCGGAAGCTGACGCCACCGCGGGTCCTCACGTCCGATGGGGAAATCGTCGCCGGTGCGTACAAGCGAGCCGATCTCCCCGCCGGCGCCCTGGTCGGTCTCGCCGTTTCCGCGGGCGTCGTCGAGGGACGGGCCCGCGTCCTCTCGGACATGGCCGAAGCTGAGCTGGAAGCGGGGGATATCCTGGTCACCCGCTTCACGGACCCGAGCTGGACGCCCTTGTTCGTCTCCATCAAGGGCCTGGTGACCGAGGTGGGTGGGCTGATGACCCATGGCGCGGTGATCGCCCGGGAATACGGCTTGCCGGCGGTCGTCGGCGTGGAGAACGCGACC
>Ga0075426_10002404_pt1 | contig 13385 bp, 13 predicted proteins | sample SoiMethybrSBSTD5_FD_75304 | JGI IMG/M metagenome (GOLD analysis project Ga0075426, IMG submission 75304) | Bulk soil microbial communities from a Populus tree surrounding site in Tennessee, USA - Soil MetaG P. TD hybrid SBSTD5 | ecosystem: Environmental > Terrestrial > Soil > Tree plantation... | reverse complement strand
CACTGTCTCCGCCCAAGGTGTCGGGTTACGTCCAGATCACTCATGACAGCAATCAAAAGTATTTGGTTGGGACCGATGGTGCGCGGCTTTATGTCAGCGAGTTCACTTCCGGCGGCCCACTCATCGCGCAAGTGTCCAGTTCTGGCGGGGAAGTGGCTCCCGTTCCAGTTTCTGTCCCGACCATGTCATTGCTTGCCGTTTCCCCCGATGGCGCCACCCTGCTGGTGGCGGACGAAGTTGGCCAGACAGCGTTCCATGGACCGCTGTGGGAGTTGCCCGTGCTCGGCGGCTCTCCTCGTCGGCTGGGAGACTCCGCTGGTCAGGCCGCCGCGTGGTCGCCCGACGGCCAAACGATTGTTTACGCCGATGGACACGACTTATGGCTGATGAGGAGCGACGGTTCGGACTCACATAAGCTTTTGACTGCGCCCAATCAAACGTTTGAGCCTGCGTGGTCGCCGGATGGCACGGTGATTCGATTTAGAGTTGGAGGGGCATTCTCTACTAGCGGTACGCTCTGGCAAGTTTCAGTCAACGGGAGCGATCCACATCCTCTGCTCCCCGCTTGGCACACACCTCCAATCGAATGTTGCGGCACTTGGACTCCAGATGGGAAATATTTTCTTTTCCAGTCACAGAGCAATATTTGGGCTCGCGCAGAAAAGGGGACTTGGTTCGGAAAAGCTGACACCCATCCGGTTCAGGTGACCTCCGGGCCGATGAGTTTCTCTTCGCCTCTACCCAGCAAGGATGGTAAGAAGTTGTTCGTCGTGGGGGCGCTGGCACGCGGCGAGCTGTCTCGCTACGACGTAAAATCCACAGAGTTCGTTCCCTTTCTGTCTGGGATTTCGGCAGATAGCATCAGCTTTTCTAGAGATGGACAGTGGGTGGCTTATGTGAGCTTCCCGGAGGGCACACTCTGGAGAAGCAAATCGGATGGCAGCCAACGAATTCAACTCACCTACCCGCCGCTCAGCGTCAGACTGCCTAGCTGGTCACCCGATGGCCGGCAGATCGGGTTCTATGCATTTTCCGGTCCCGAGAAGCCGAAGCTGTACACGGTTTCGACCGACGGAGGAACACCCCGCGAAATGATACCCGAGAAGTCTCCAGAAGAATGGGATCCTACGTGGTCGCCAGACGGGGCACGAATTGCTCTCGGCAGTGGTCCGTCGGATCCCAACGGTGCTATCCGGATCCTGGACGTGAGGACGAATCAAATTTCGACAGTGCCTGCCTCAAACGGCCTTTTCTCGCCCCGCTGGTCGCCCGACGGACGATACCTGGTTGCCATGCCTCTCCAGTCCCGCAGCCTCATGCTTTTCGATTTTGCCACCCAAAAGTGGGAGGAGATCGCGAAAATTACCTGTGGTTTTCCAAACTGGTCGAAGAGCGGAGACTATGTTTACTTCTTGCATGAGGAGAACCAGCCCTCGGTGATGCGAGTACGCATTCGCGACCGGAAGATTGAGCGAGTGGCCGACCTGAAAAACTTCCGGCAAACAGGTTTCTACAGTGTCTGGCTCAGCTTGGCTCCCGATGACTCACCGCTCCTGCTTCGCGACACCGGCACACAGGAAATCTACGCGCTCGACTGGCAAACTCAGTAGCTCACGCTCACTCACAACCCTGGGTGGAATCTCCCATGCGCAGCAGCCAAAGTCGCTGGTGCGAGACAACTTCATCGCTCTTTGCTGGCAGGGGCGTCAATTGTCAAATCCCGCACAATCTGTGGCAACGAAACCTTGGCGGTTACCAAGAAATTGTTTCTGGGTGAAGAGTGAAGACCTGAGGGTGGAATTCGACAACGTTCTCAACCGTATGAGAGTCTGTGGCTGCGATCACGTGGACAGCGACCCTTACCACGTTTCTGGATTGGATCCTAACAATACTAATTTCAACTTTGGAATTGTCTCGCCCGGAACAGCTTGCCAGGGCAACACACCGAGACGGGGACAGGCGGTATTGAGAATTACTTTTTGGGACAAGATGATCGAAACCATCCTCCGAAACGATCGGGACACCTACCTGACTACGAGTAGCCGAGGATATCAGAGAACTGAAGCCTTGTTTCTGGCACATAACGGGCAATCCAGAAGTAACCACCCTTGGACGAAGGGACGAAGCTAGCTACCTGAGAATTTGCTGGTCAAGTGGCGAATGCGGACCGAAAGTCAGGGGTCAGACGGACGAATCCACAAAAACCTGGGCGGCCGCCGCGCGAAGGGCAGCGAAGTCAGCAAAATTGGTTGGAAGGATTGACTTTCGATATCAAGGGTGAAATCATTATTTTGTCGGGCGGAATAGGAGATTTGCCCGCACACTTGACGCTGTTCTCGCCCTTCTTGCGCATTTATTCTTCCTTCGTCATAGGAAGGTGCCTTCTGCGCAACCGGAATTCTTGAGAGGGGCCAATCATGCCACCCGCGGCAGCGTCCAAGAAACTCAGCAAGTTCGATCCCAAAACATTCCTTTCGACAATCAACGGCGCCGGCAGGAAGATCGAGGCTTTTCCCAAAAAGCAAACGGTCTTTGCTCAAGGCGATTCTTCCGATGCTGTTTTCTATATAAAGGAAGGAAAGGTAAAACTCACCGTTGTGTCGCAGCTCGGGAAGGAAGCCACAATAGGCATTCTGAACGAGGGCGATTTCTTCGGAGAAGGCTGCCTTGCCGGACAACCTGTGCGGCTGTGCTCCGCAATCGCAATGACCGATTGCTCTGTGATGCGGATTGACAAGGAGTCCATGATGGAAGTGCTGCACCAGGAACACGCCTTTTCCGACATGTTCGTGGCATATTTGCTGACACGGAACATCCGATACGAAGAGGATTTGGTTGACCAGCTTTTCAATTCCAGTGAAAAAAGACTGGCCAGGATTCTGCTATTGCTGGCTCATTTCGGCAAGGAAGGCGTGCCCGAGACTGTAATCCCCAAGATCAGTCAGGAGATGCTGGCGGAAATGATCGGTACAACTCGCTCGCGGGTTAGTTTTTTCATGAACAGGTTCAGGAAGTTAGGCTTCATCGACTATGACGGCGGGAGTGGGTTTCAAGTTCACAGTTCACTTCTCAACATCGTTCTCCACGACTAGAACTTCGTTTCGAAAAAACGGAACTCTACTCTCTTGCAGACGTAGCGACTCTCGGCTTCGCCATTTCCTTGATGACTTCGGCGAGTGTCGCTTTCGCCGATTGCTTTCTTGTTTTTCTCTTACCCATACCCCATGATTTCACAGTCCGGGGGCGTCTACAGCTCAATTTGGATCATGTATTCTGAGTCGAAGTGGGCATATCGCCATTCGGTTCGCGCCGAAGCCCTCACGGAGTGTGGACATCTATATTCCGAAACCTGAGCAATTTTGAGCAGTCGCCAAGTAGGCCACCGTTGTAATTTCTCAGCAGATATGAAGGAACTATGCGGCCCAAGGTCGTTTTGTTCCACTGGTGGCGCAGCCGTATATTCGTATACAGGAGAAGGTTAGCTCATCCACTCGCTGCTCCACATCTACTTTTTGAACGGTGTTCCCACAGCAAGTCAAGCTCCGGTCCGTTCAGGCGCCGGTTAGAGTCATGGGGCGTTCGTTGAGCAGCTCTCTCCCGAAGTCGGCCAACGCAAAGCGGTTCCACCCGCAGTTTGACAACGGCAGCGCAGAAGCCTAGCCTTGTAATTGAGCAAGCTACCTCTTCTTACTCTTTCAGGTCCCTGAGCTAAGTCAGCCCATCTGAAGTTCTATCTCTTAGCAACCCCAACCTTAGGAGGTTGCCTATGTTTGCACGCAATGTCTCGATTCATCTGAAGTCCAATATGCTTTCCGATTACACGCGAACCTTTGAGAAGGACATCCTTCCCTTGCTTCGTAGACAAAATGGTTTCAGGGACGAAATCACGTTCGCTGGTCCCGGCGGAGTTGATGTGACTGCAATCAGTTTGTGGGAAAGCAAGACCGATGCTGAAACTTACAACACCAACACCTATCCGGAAGTGTTGAAGACGATGGCACGATTTATCGAGGGAACCCCCAAGGTTCAGACCTCTGACGTGGTCACCTCGACCTGCCATAAGATCGCCGTTCACGCAGCAGCGTAGAGCTGTGAGCTTTTCGCGCGGGAAGGCGGTTAACCTCCGCCTTCTCGGCCAAGAGCGCCGAAGCGTTAGTCGTTTTGAAACCGAGATACCCTCAATGAAATCCTTTCGATTGGTCATTCTGTCTCTGTGTTTTGTCGTGATCGCCGCCGCTCTCACGCCCAATGCTCGCGCTCACGCACCACGTAAGATTCTGGCGAGCGCCGGCCTGGCAACCATGATGGGCACCGTTCAGGATGGCAATAAACTGAGGTTTGTAACCGACCAGAGAGCCTGGAATGTGGACAATCCGGAGATGCTTGAAGGGCACGAAGGACATTACGTCCGCGTGACGGCTCAGCTCTATCCCAGTAAGGATTCAATTCACATCAAAGAAGTGAGCCTTCCCACCGCGGGTGAGACCAGGAAAGATGATGGGAAGTAGTACGATGACTGGTTTGTTCGCCTTTTCTGGCCATCTGGCTCTTACTAGTGACACCGCGAGAATATTCCGAGCATCATAAGAAACGCCACCGCTCAGCCAAAGCCGTGACTCACGAGGTAGAAATTACTAAAAAAGTCATGCTCGGACTCTGGATGGCAGTTCTCGTTTTTCTGGCGACTGTCCCTTCCTCATCACAAGGGCCTCCGTCAGCGTCATTGTCCACAGCTGAAGTCAAACCTCCCGATCTGAACCTGATGCTGCAAGGATTGGAGGACGTCCAACACCAGGACCCTGTTCAATCTCGTCCATATGAGGTAACGCGAGGATACAAAGTATTCCGCGGCTATGACAGGCAACCCACCTCTGAAGTCTTGGCGCAGATCAATTTCGTTCCTCCCGACATCAAGACATACAAGATTACGCAGGCGCGGGGGAACTCAAGGGGAGAAAAAATAGTTCGCGAGCTTTTAGACCGGGAAACTGAGTCGGCTAAGAAAGGACATGGCAGCGAGATCAGTCGGATGAACTATGACTTCGTTTTTCTTAGGCAAGAGAACTTCGGCGTCGCGCCTGAGTACGTTTTGCGAATCGTCCCGAAGCGGAAAGATAAATACCTTTTGCGCGGCCAGATCTGGGTAGAGGCGAGCACTTTCCATATCCGCCGAATTGAAGGAGTCCCGGCCAAAAGTCCGTCCTTTTGGATCAAGGATATTCATATCACTCTGCAATACGGGGAACTGAACGGAATGTGGGTGCCCGTTTCCTTCGATGCCATCGCTACGGTGCGCCTCTTAGGGCAGTACACCCTTGCTGGCCTCAATATCCGAGCTCCCGACCCGCCGTCTACTGCGCCGAAATAGGGGCCGTGAAGTGTGGCTACCAAAGGCTCCAAGCCGATTTGAGTAGTGCAGATAGTCTGCCGAGAGCACACCTTTGGGCATTCCTACTCAGGCGTGTTTGCGTTTAATCAACGGCTCAATTTCGTGATTAATCTCAAACTTCACTGGCGCGTGACAGGAGTTGCAAGTTGTTTGGTGTATTCCACCGTTCAACCTCATCGCGGCGAGTTTGTTGGGACGCAGGCATTTGGGGCAGGTGATTATCAGATATCCTGCATCGTCTCTGGGCACGAAGAGTGGTGCAACGTCACTTTTCTGACGTTCCGACCTGATAGGGGAAGCCGTTAAAAGCTTTGCGACCTCCTGGAAGAGCTCCTCGGCTGAGTATTGTCCTTTTTGCAAGAAAGCGTCCGCCAAAATATTTGGATTCTTGCTGGTGATGTACTCTCCGCTCACAGCTATGGTTGCGATGTGCGGAAATCGCTTCCGTACGATCGCCAGGAATTCAAATCCCGACATCCGAGGCATATTCAGATCGGAAATAATCAGATCGGGCAAGGATTTGCTGAGCGCGTGCAAGCCATCCAGCCCGTCCGATGCTGTGAGAACCTCATAACCCTCGCTTTCCAAAATGATCCCTGTGCTTTCACGTGTGGACGGTTCGTCATCCACAATCAGGATGCGAAAGCGGAATTGCGCCACAGCCTTTGCATCTGCAGCCCGGACACCTTCATTCGAACGCACTGTCTTTCGGGACGCAACCGTATGCTGCGGCATTTTGTGAATATCTGATTTCGGAGAGACCGGTTTAACCCAAGGTCCTCTGTGAGCGGGAAGCATTGAACGCCCTCCCTTCCCGTGCGAGAGTGTCCGAAATCATACTCGGCGCCAATCCACCCAAGCTGTTCAATATTGACCAGCTTGGGGAACGCACTTCCAACATCTCAATCTTGGGCACAACCGGTCCTGAAGGGACCGCTCTTCCACGTCACTGCCTAAAATACTTTCACTCAGCCTAGGCAGCTTTGCCTGGTTCTAGCTTGTCTCGGCCGGAGCTCGCTTCATGCGTGAGAGAAAGATTTGGGGTGCCGGTCCGCTCCAGCATTTTCCGTTTTCTCCACCTGAACAGGAAAGGGGCAATAGTTGCTAAGGCGATTATCAGCACGGCAAGTAAGATCATGAGCGACAGGGACCCGCCCTTATGAGTCGCGGCGGGTGTGGTCGTGGCTGGAGCAGGTGTGCCACCAGCCTCCGCGGAGGGGCCGGCAGGCGCGGCGGGTGCTGCGGCGTTCGCAGCGGTCGGGATGACCGTTTCCGAGGATGGGCTGACCGTCGCAGCGGGTGCAGTGGCGGCCGCAGCGTGTTTCGCTGAGTGCGTGCGCGGATGGACTGAAGGTCGCGTTGGGTGGGCAGCCTTCGCAGCGGGTGCCGCAGCGTCCCCGTCAGCGGATGTGCTGACAGCTGCCGCGGACGGAACGACCGTCTCAGTGGGGGCTGCAGCGCCCACAGCGGGTATGCTTGCAGTGGCCGAAGACGTACTAGCCGTCGCAGCAGGTACTGTTGCATCTGCGGCTTCCGTGCTGGCACTCGCCGACGGACTGGCCGGTGCAGCGGGTGTGCTTGCAGCAGGCGTGCTCGCAGCGGCCACCGCAGCGGGTGCGCTAACTGTAGCCCCCGGAGAGGGGCCGCCGGTTGTAACCGGTGGAGCGGCAGTCGCAGCGGGCGCAACAGCGGTCGCCGCACAGTGCTCAGAGATCACGTTCAGTCCGGTGACGGCAAAGGTGTTATCCGCAGCGCCGGAACTCGCGGTCCCACTTGTCTTGTATCCTGTGAGGCTTACGTTCTGCCCCAGGTATAGCTTGAGATCAACACTGCTGGTGCTAATCTTGAGAATCTGACGAGCGCCCTCTTCTGCAACTGTGTAGTTGCCATCAGATCCACCCAGGCAACCTGTAATCGTGGCTTGGTCTGGGTTGCTCCTACTGTCGGGTGTCTGGGCTAACCCCGACACCACGAGCAGGGCCGCTAGAACCACCTGCAGGAATACTGTTTTCATGGAATCCTCCTAAGATTGTCGCCTTACGGCGGTCAGAGGTTTCACTTGGGATTTGATTTTGCTATCGGTCCTTACGCGGAACACTCGCGCACTGTGCACTGGTTGAATTCCGGCCTGGGAACCTGGAGCATCCGGAGTGGAACATCACAAACCCTATCTGCTATGGATTTGACTGTCTGTTCACAACCGCTCACATTCGATGAAGCAACTCACCAAAAAAATGCGGGCCGGACGATCACGAATCAGAAAGAGGACCCGGAGTTTGCAGACGTTGCTGTCTTCGGTGGGGAAGGGCCGGAAGCCCTGATTGAAGCGATCCAGAGTGCTTGATCGACAATGAAGCAGTACGGAATCCTTGCACCTGCCATGTTTCGAGCCGCTGCTTCTTTTTTTTTCAACACAGCGTGGAGCCAGAAAACGCGCCTAACAGAACGTTCTCTTGTTAGGACAATTCGGGTTCCACGTACATATTCCATTCCATCAGAAGCCATTCGGGTATATAGCAGCGATTCCTATTTGCAGCGCACCATCTCCGAAGCTCAGCAGAATTGGCGTAATCCTGTTCAGTAAGGCTCAGCTTCCGGGCGTATCGCTCAAATTGGCTGTGACCGGCGGGAGGTAGCTTAACCGAAACGCCACTGGCCCATGGGGAATTTGCATGTCGCTTTGGCATTAAAAAAATCTTAGCGTCGGAATGAACAGAAGGCCAGCGGACTCGGGCGACGGATACGCAGCACCCCGCCCGCTCCGGTGGCCTGCATTTGATGCGCAGAATGCTTGTGCTTTGGCTTGCAACCGTCCAGAGTAGAGCAGAGGCTGGCAATTGGCCAGAAGCAGTGAGGCTAAAGGTTTCGCCTGGTCCTCCGCTCCGACTGAGCGAAAAGCGCTGTGTGTGTGACATCGAAAGATTCGCGGGAACTCACCGCTGAGCGGCTGTACTGTCTTTTTCTACCTGCTGTTCGCGCAGGAGTCGCTTTTGGTCCTCACCTAAAATGCTTGTCCGACAGCCCCGGAGGAAGGGGGAAGACGAGGACGAGACAATGGTATCGATCACCAGAATAAGGATGACGAGACAATTAACGCACCTTAACGGTACTTCGTTCTGGTGGATGATAAGGCCCCGGAAGGCAGCGCTGGTGCATTGTGGTCGGAGCGAGCAGGGGCCACATTTTTTGCGTGTTTCGATGTAGTTGAAGGCTTCGATTGCGATAAACTCGGCCACCGTAATTGAGGAACTGGCCAGCAGGACAGATGTAGCGATTGTGTTGCGGTTCGTACGCCCACAGCCACCGGGACAGTTCCCTTCGCCCCCATGATTACGGGCTTATTGCGCCAACACGGGAGCTTAGAACTACCCCCTGCGAAACCAGAATGGCCAGGGAGGACGGGCAGTGCTAAAAAGCGGGCCGCGATCGCTCTGCTGTACTGAAGACGCGTCGTGAAATCGTTATTGGTGGGGATCAAAGGTGAGCGGTACCACGAAGCTGGACTTGCCGTTTGCGGGAGCAAATTTCCAGGCCTTTATCGCTTTCATTGCCGACTGGCCAAGGATCGGGTTGCCTCCGACAAGTTGGGTCCTTTCCACCGTTCCGGCGGAAGTGACCACTACCTCCACACGCACTACACCGCCGATATAAAGCCGCTTCAAAGTTTCGGGATACTCTGGTTCTATTCGAGTAACAATCTTTCTCTCTACCGCGTTATGGTCGTGAGCCTGCGAACTCGCAGGCTTTGCAGTTACCCCGAGTAAGAGCATACTCAGAATGAAAAAACTCATTCGCCGCGCGCAGCAGTGGAAGCTCGTCATTTCGTAGTTCCGCATTTGTAAGATCACAATTCAGCCAATCAGGGAAGCTCTACGCTCAACTGATAGACTTCCTGCGTGCTGCGGTCGCGCACAAACATCCACGATCCGTCAGGAGTGCGCCCACTCCAAATCCCAAACGGGCCGGCATAACGTTCGATCCCTTTCAGTTTGAACACGCGTTCGGCGCGGCTTTCGCTGACCTTCACTTTGCGAATTGTCTCCTCGCCGGTGACCAGATCGTCGAAGTACAGGTAGTTGCTATCATTCGACCACACCGGATAACTGACGGCGCCGGCAGGTTCGGTCAGCCAGGTTGTCCATTTTTGCGTTTGGAAGTCAAACAGCATGACTTTTGTAAAGTCAGGGGAGAGCGCAGCAACGTATCTGCCGTTTGGAGACCACCTCGGACTAAATAGCCCGTCGGATCCGGGAATGGTTTCCACTTTATGAGTCTTTAAATTTATGAGTCGAATATTTATGTCTTTGTCCTGGACGAAGGAGCCGAGCATGATTTGCCCGCCGTCCGAGGACCAATTGGCATCGATCTGGCTCCGACTTTCGATTAGCACATCTTGAGAAGCGCCGCCGCTGATTGAGACCACGGAAATCTTCGACGGCTCTCCGTGGACAATTCTGACATAAGCTATATGCCTTCCGTCGGGAGACCAGCGAGGCAGCGCGACGCGCTCGGGCGCCGACGTCAGCTTCAGCTTCTGGCTTCCGTCAGCGCGGCATCGCCATAACTCCCCATCAGGAACGGAAATGTACGCGACCCATTGGGCGTCGGGCGAAAAATCCAGGTCGGTTGCGGAGACGCCTGCCAGCAGGGGAGCGAAATCGTTCCCCTTAGGGCTGTACTTCACCGGTTCGGCCAAAGGCTGCACACCGATCGCCCAGATCTTTTTATTGTCCGCCGAGGGAGAGACATTGCCGAATGAAGTGGGGCCGCTCGTCAGTTGGATTGGACTTGCCGCGTTATTCAGCCCAGCATCGGCCAAAGCCCACAAGGTCGTGAGGGCTGTAGGAATCGTCTGCGTCACTTGAAAAATGTAATAGCGGCCGTCGCGGGTCCAATTCCCGCAGCAGGCGCTTGACGCGTAGTGCCAGTTCCCAAGAACGGCATGGGGATTCGATCCATCAGCTTCAACCTCCCAGATGGATGTAGTATTTTCCGCCGCATTTCCAACTGTAAAGCGGATGCGTTTTCCGTCCACCGAAATGCGTGGTGCAAACACCGAGCCGTTGGCGGTGAATACTTCGCGCGCAGAACTCCCATTTGCATTGGCAATGAACAGCGTAGATTTGTTTGCGAACGCCAGTTGCAGGCCATCGGGCGACCACGTGGCGTCACGTCCGCTGACCTCGGCAAGCCGCTCGGGAGTACCGGCTCCCATTGGCAAAGCCCAGAACTCGTTGCTGCCGGAGTTCTCCTGAATGGCCAAAACTAAAAGCTTCTTGTGGTCAGGAGAAATATCGAGTGCCTGCCAATTCGAGAACGCTGTGGAGAGCAGCGCGCGATCGGTCGTCTGCAACGACACCTTTGCCACTTCATGAAAGGCTGCAGGTGCTTCCGTCACATAAAGGTTCGCACCATCCGACAGCAGGTTGGTCTTGCTCACACCGTCATGCGTGATTTGAGTAATCGCAGCCACCTTCGGCGTGCTCGGCACGGACTCGATTCGGCGATCTGCGCACAGTCCCACGGCGACCGAAAACGCGAAGACCGTGCCTATTAGCAACAACCAAATCCGAACCTTCCCGTCCGCTTTGATCATGCGAAGATGCTAGCAAGCAGTGCCGTCCCTACTTCGCGAAAACCAGTGCCTCGACTTACGAAGGTAATTGACTGCTGGTCGCCGGTGATGAAGATAGTTGGTAACCCGCTGCTGATTCAATCAGCACAGAACGCCCTAAGCAAATGGAAATGGGAAAAAGCTGACCGCGAGAGCACCGAGCTAGTGGAGTTCCACTTTAGCTCCTGACTACCCCGCGGCGGTTTGGCGCATTTGTTGCTTAAGGATGCACTCAGAGCGTACCTCGCCAAACAAGCCAGGCCATCTCGCAGCGCTGAAACAAAGGCCGATGACATCCGAAGAATTAGCGAAGGAACTGGGGAAGTCAGAAAGCCTAATTGAGACCATCCTCAGGCAAGACCTGATGGACTTGGTAGAAATGGAATCGGGCGCTAAGTGGAAACGTATCCCGTCCGGTCGTCCCGTTGGTTGACAATCACTTTCCCATTTTTGTATTGGGGCTCCGGCTGCGAGGTTTTTTGGGCTTACTCTGTCCGCAAGCGGCACGCGCATCATCACCTAGTGAAATCGCGGTTGCGATCAGCATAGAGGACTCGCGCACAAGCGTCCTTGAGCGTTCCTGTATTCTGCGGGACGCCTCTATAGTCAATTGAACGTTCTGGTCTTTCACCGTACTAGAGAAAAGGGCCGGTACGCCGCTTGGGGTAGTGGGACGGAGGCGTCCGGCCGCCTTTGGACGAGCTGGCCGGCTTAACGCCAAATTGCGCCACTGGCCTACAAGAGAGGCGAGAACAGGAACCGGGTAGCGGCCATCGGGGGCGTTCGGTAGTCACTCGTACGGTTTCGCATTTTTCGGCCTCAATGAGTGCTATCGAGATTTAACGCCAACCACGCGGTGAGGCCTCCTGCTACCCTTGCCGCATGTTAAATTTTTGGAAACCGAAAACAGCTGGCGACTGGATTGTTCACATAGCGGGGGCCATCCTCGCGATATTCCTTGTCTGGTGGATGCTTCGGATGTACGTACTGTGAATACACTCAAAACCCTTCCGGCGTAGTCAATGAGTGCTATGCGGCATCCCGTTCTGGGAAGCAAAGCGAGGGCTGCACGTCGAGTTTGTCTGCTGCCGGTTTCACATTGATGTGCAATGACGCTCGGTCTCGTGCGAGCTTTGGGCCAATCACGCTGGTTAACCTCTCAACGGTGGTGCTCAAGTCTTGAGCCCGCATCTGCTGCAATTCAACCACAATCGTAATATCGAACAACCCACCTTCCCATCCTTGAGATCGTTGGGCCCTATGGGCGAGCAAGCTGCCCCCGAGCATCCGCGATAGGCTCACGAGCGAGCGGCTTCTGCACGCGGGACATTCATTACCGCGACTGCTGCTGATGATCTCGCAATCCAGACAGAAGACTGCATTCCAGAGAGGGAGAACTCCTGCGTCCAGATGGTTCCCTGTTACGGTGAACATATACACCAACCTTCGTCGCTGAGACTGGGCGGCTACATTCAACAATCATACAGCGTCATTTTCGATGTGTAAGCTGTCAGGTCTTCAGTACCGAGCAAACTCTGGTGCAAGGTGTGAGTTCCGCGGAAGTGCAAGCTGGGCAGCGTGGGCCGACCTGGGTCAATGAGCGATATCGAGATTTATCGCCAATTGACACGATTGCCTGCAAGTTCCGATTCGGATAACTTCCTGTTTGCCGACTATACGGACAAGTACCATGCCAGCGGGATATAGACTGAAATCCATGACCAAGAGAGCGGTCTCTCGCGTGCGGTACACACTGTACCAGCGGATTTGCGAAAAGCTCTCATTTCTGACCCGGCGGCGCGAGCAAAATGGGAGGATATTACGCCACTCGCGCGCAATGAATGGATCTGCTGGGTCATCTCCGTCAAGAGGCCGGAAACCCAGAAGGCAGCACATTGAGCGGGTGAGCACAGAACTTTAAGGAAGGAATGCGTCGGGCCTTGTTGCTGGCCGGGCTGTCCCGACCGCTGAAATGAATTCCTATAGCCGATATACGGACAAGTGGACAGCAACGTCGGCCTTACGCTTTGTCACTTGTGAATCTACTGCTCGACAACTAACGATATGAGGGTAAGCACGTCGAAACAAGGCAGGAGTGACTCCGATGCAATTGAAAAAGGCGTTCCTGGTTCTCCCGTTATTTGTTTCGCTCGCCTTCGCCCAGTGGCACCCGCAGAAATCGAACACCGACGCTAGCCTGCACGGATTGAGCATCGTCAACGGTAACGTCGTTTGGGTCAGCGGCACGGGCGGGACATTCGTTCGTACCACAGACGGCGGTGAGACGTGGCAGGCCGGGACGGTCGCCGGGGCCGAGAAGCTCGACTTTCGCGACGTGTACGCCATCGACGGCGAGACCGCTTACCTGATGTCGATCGGAAA
>Ga0075426_10002401_pt1 | contig 13401 bp, 12 predicted proteins | sample SoiMethybrSBSTD5_FD_75304 | JGI IMG/M metagenome (GOLD analysis project Ga0075426, IMG submission 75304) | Bulk soil microbial communities from a Populus tree surrounding site in Tennessee, USA - Soil MetaG P. TD hybrid SBSTD5 | ecosystem: Environmental > Terrestrial > Soil > Tree plantation... | reverse complement strand
CTGCGACGGGTCCACAACCTGCAAAAACGGCACGCCGGGCCTCACCTGATCGCCTTCCTGCACGGTGCCCATTCGACCGCCGAGCCAAATCGTGTTGTAAACAACCACGCCCTGCATCGGTGAGTGCACCACCATTTTCGCTGCGTTGCCTTGCGCATAGTCCATCGCCGCCTTTGCGCGGTCCCGCTGGATCTCCACGATGTGCACCGCCGCCGCGCCCGCCGTCCGCTTCAGCGCATACGTCTCCTTCAATTGCTTGAGCGTCGCGTCCGCTTCATCCACCGCTTCTTGATTTTTCTCCGCATCAATGCGCGAAACAATTTCGTTTTTCTGTACTTCCAGTTGCGCGCGCTTCAATTCGTCTTCCGCTTGCTTCAGCGCCGTATCGTCTTTCGCTCGCGCGATGTCCTCGTCGGCTTGTTTCTGTGCCACCTGGCTCGCCAGGTTTTCGTAGGTGCTCTTCTTGTCGAGGTAATCTTTCATCTGCGCTTGCGGATCGAATTCCACCAGCACATCGTCTTTCTTCACCTGCACGCCCGCCGGCGCAAGCTTCGTAATCACCATCGATCCCACTTGTGCGCCTTCCAGCCTCGGCGCCAGCACCACAAACGACCGCGACGCCTGCGTCGTCCCGTTCAGACGCAATAATTGCCGGAACTCTTTTTTCTCAACTTTTGCTTCGAATTCTCCGCCCTTGTTTTCCGTCTTTCCGCTGCGCAAATGCACGTACGCAAACGGCAGAATCGCGATCAACAAAAGGGGAGACCACCGGAGTACGCGTGTCCGGGATTTGTCCGTATCTGGAGGAATTTGGCCCATAACCTCGTGGGTACCTTCGGAGGACTGGCTTGTCCCCGGGCTCTCGGGCTGTTGGAGTTCGGCCTCGCCAAAATGGTTGCGTAGCGCACCGTCGCCAGGGCACCCGCGACAGCCCTCAGTCTACCTCACCACCGGTCCTGCAAGTACGTTTGTATTGGACGAACGGCAGCGCCCTTTCGTCATTAGAGTCCGCCTAACACTGTAAAGTGCCCAAAAAAAACTAAAGCGTCCCGGCCGGAGGGAACGGCTCGAGACGCTTTTTTCGCTCGCTAGAGAAACTTATTACTTCAAGCTCGTCGCGCTACTTCACCAAACTCATGTTGTGCATGCCTGCGGCAAACGAAAAGCCCGCTCCCGCCGCTTGCGGCACCCACCACATTTTCCGGACCCAGGGCCGCCGGTTGGTCATCATTTTGTGGCCGACGTAATCCATGACTACAGGATTCACCTGAGTCGCCGCATACAGCGCGCCGGAATGCGCGAACGGTCGCAACAGCGGATTCGACTCCGTGCCATATCCGCCCGAAATCGCTCGTCGCGTCGAATACGCGTCAAACCCCGCCGCGCTATGACCCGCGGCCGACAATCCGATCCACGCCAATTTCTGCTTCGGCGTTTCATACCGCATGCCGCGAATCACCGCTTTCGGCGGTACTGCTGGCTTAATCCCAGCGCCCGGCAAGAACGGTTCGGCGTTCACGGAAGACGACTCACCCGCGGCTGGCACCGCATCGTCCGCCGCAACTTTCGGCGTCGGCGCAACAGGCAACGCGCTCGACGCCGCGGCGTCCTCTTTCAGAATCTCTGTTTTGACAGGAGTAGCTGCTGAATCGACAGAAGCGCCGGGAACGCTTTGTGGAAGGCCAATCATCAGTAAGGCTGCGGCAAGAAACATCGGGACCACCTCAGTGCCGCCGGATCTGCGAGTTCACACCGCCGGCGACTCACTCAGTATGCTGTCCCATGGTACAGGCCTGCACTGGCCTGTCGGTCACATTTTGAACAGTACGCAAGTTTTGCCGATCCTCCTAGTACTTCGTGTTCCTTTTGGAAATTCGATTCTGGTACTTTTTTTGCTGCTATAATCTCCCTCCAAGCGAGCCTTCCTGCCGCCCGATCGGGCGGTGAAGGGCACCGCAACCCAGAATGGCGCTCGACTCCTCGGCCAAACGCGCACCCATCCCCAAGCGGGGCCCGCAAGCTCCGCGCTTCATCGCTATCGAAGGCCCACTCCGCGTCGGCAAGTCCACCCTGGCCCGCATCCTGGCTGAACGCCTCCACGCCCGCCGCGTTTACGATTGCGAAGACAATCCCTTCCTGACCGATTTCTATAACGAAAAATCGGGCTCCGCCTTTCGCGCCCAAATGTACTTTCTCCTCGAACGCCAAAAGCGCCTTCGCGAAGCACTCGCCGCGGATTCGCCCGCGCCTCTTCTCTCCGACTTCCTCATGGAAAAAGACCGCATCTTCGCCAATCTCAATCTCGACGACGAAGAGCTCAAGCTCTACGAACGCTATTACGACCTTCACGCCCGCGAAATCCCCGCACCGGATCTGGTCATTTATCTTCAGGCCAAGCCGGAAACACTTCGCGCACGTATCGCCAAAAAAGCCGCTCACGGCGAATCGAATATCTCGCCCGACTACATCGAAGAAGTCGCTCGCGCCTACGAACACTTCTTCTTCCGCTACGAAGCTTCTGACTTACTCGTGATAAATACTTCCGACATCGACTTTGTCGAACGCAGCGAAGACCTCCAACAACTCCTCCGCCGCCTCCAGGAACCCGTCAAAGGCACCCAGTATTTCCTCCCCCTCGGCGCCGCCGAATAATCTTCCGGTCTGCCTTTGCAGCGCCGTCCCTTTCGCGTCTTTTGCGTCCTCGGTGGTTTCACCAGGAAGGGCGACATCTTTCCTAGCTTTTGTAGGGCCGGCTTTTCTGAAGCCGGCCGTTTTCATACTCCCCGTGCGGAACCCGTAGGGCCCCGTTGCGCTTGGCACGGTCGCTCAACTCGTGGCACTACACCTCGCGCCCCACTTCGCATTTGCGTCTTCGTCGTTCCCTCTTCTCTGCGCCCTCTATGTCTCAGCGTTAGGCTCTGTTCCTCTGCCTTTGTCTTCTCTGCCTTGCCTTCTCTACCTCTGTGATCTCTGTGGTCTCTGTGACCTCTGTGTTAAATTCTTAATTCCCGATGCAACGATCAACCCCCAACTGGGGCACTCCTCCCTGGAAAATCTCCTTCCGCTCAAAACTCACTCGCCTTCCCTCTCACGTAGACTTCGCCATCATCGGCGCGGGCTTCACCGGCCTCGCCGCTGCGGCCCTCCTCAAACGCCTCGCACCTCAAAAATCCGTCCTTCTACTCGAAGCAAACCGCATCGGCAACGGAGCCAGCGGCCGCACTGGCGGCATGGTTCTTACCGAAACCGCTGCCGGAAATCTGCCGGGATTAGGCGATGTGTTGAAGAGCTACCGAAGAATCTTGCGCGATCTGCGTATCAAAGCCGATCTCGATCTCCCCGGAGTCTGGGAAATCGCCCGCGGCGACCGCTCCATGGACGGCAAGAAAATTAAACCCCTGCAAAACTCCCCCATCGATTGGTCCGATTCCGGCCGCGTGCGCGCCGTCAAGAAAGTCCCGGGCGGCACCATCGATCCCGGCAAGGTCATCGACGGTCTCGCTCGCGCCGCCGTTCGTGCTGGCGTCCTCATTGCGGAAAATACCGAAGTAGTTGGAATTCAGCCAAAAAGCGCTCTACAACTACAAGTTCATTGGCATCATCGCGGACGCCTCACTCGCAAAATCATCGCCGCGAATCGAGTTCTCCTCGCCACAAATGCCGGTGGCCTGAATCTCGCCGGAAAAATCTTTCGTACGCCGCCCGGCCCCAAACTCACCTTCGCGCTCGCCACCGCCCCGCTCACAAAGAAACAAATCGCAGCGCTCGGCCTGGCCTCCGGCCGCCCTTTTTATACCCTCGACCTGCCCTATCTCTGGGGAAGATTATTTGAAACCGGATCGTCTCGAAAGAAGCCGAAGCCCAAAACTCCGCGCCTGATTTTCGGCAGCGGATTGGTTCCTGCTTTCGGAGAATCTCTCTTCAAACGCAATGCAAGAAATTTGTGGAGCGGTCTCGAAAAAGAATCCGCCAATCGCGGCCCCTCACGCCAACGGCTAAGAGTGCTAGAAGACCGTGTCCGCAATCTGCACCCGGCCCTGAAGAACATTCGCATCACCCACCGTTGGGGCGGCCCCATCCTTCTCACAAAAAACTTTGTCCCCATCTTCCGCGCCCATCCAACCAACAAAAACCTAATCTTCCTCGGCGCCTACTCCGGCCACGGCGTCGCCCTCTCCGTCCACCTCGCCAAACGAGCGGCCCAAGCCCTCTCCACGAATCAAAAACTCCCGCACTGGAACGAATAATCCCCAAGGTAGCGTACGCTTCAGCGTGCGTCCGCGTTTGATCCTCCGCCTTCGCCGTTCCCTCCTCTCTGCGTCCTCTGCGTCTCCGCGTTATTTCGTTCCTTCTTCTTCTCTTTCCACTCCCCTTCCCGCTTTGTGTAGCTGAGGGGCTTAGTCCCGTTGAGCTTGGCACGGTTGCCGAACTCGTCGCGCAACCCATCGCGCCCACTTCGCATTCCCGCTACGCCGCCTTTTTTCTCTCCGGCCGTCGTTCGGTTTTCTGACGTAGATTCTCTCTTCGGTTTCAAGCAGTTATTTGCGTTGGCAGGGCAAGACGCGGGATCCGTCGTAGAGCCGTCCCTTTAGGGCGGCATCTTTTTTTCTTGTCGGTGTTGGGGAGGGACTCTAGTCCGCCCCCTTTGGCTTCTGTCGTAGCCATTGTAGGGCCGGCTTATCTTTTGTGACAGCAAGCATGATAGCTTCTCGCTCTCTAAAGACGCCGAGATCAAGACGTTCTCTGAACTAATTGCGGAATTGCGCACTGAATATGCGGAATATTTGAAAATTATCGAGACGGGCAACGAAATTTAGTTCGAAGAGTAAATCTGTGGGCGGTGGCGCATTCGTAGGAAAAACAGTGGTAACGGTTCGTCGAGGCGTCCTAGCAGGAGTTCAGCCCCTTAAGTGGAGGATTTCTTAGTTAGAAGAACTATGCCATCATCTCTACATGGGAAACAAAAACGCACGGAAACGCGAAATCAGAAAGCCAAAGAAGCAGGCTCCAAAGTTGCCCCCGCCGCGCCGCGACACAGGTCAGGCCGTAACCAACGCCATTAAGCCTCCCACAACCAGCTGAACCAGCCGCGTGCAAGGCCGTAGTCAGCGCCCACTCCTCCGTGTACTCCGCGCGCTCCAGGTAAAGGTTTTTTCTGGCCGCCTCGCGGCGTCCCACCACCCTCTCGTTTTCCCACAAAATTCCGGTAACTCCTCTGGAATGACACTTACAGAAATACGCCTGTAACCCCCTTTAGAATGAACACTTGTGGTGCAAAGGACTTGGAGCTAAAGTCCTTTGGAATCGGCAGTTACAAAAAAAGAGGTAGGGGGAGGGGTCATTATGTTAACTACCTACCGCTTTTCACCCGATCCACAAATCGCAACGCCTCGCTTTTCCATTTTCCAGCTTCGCTTTTCCAATTTCCTCCGTTTCCCTCCGAGCGAACTAGGCGAGGGGCCACTCCTCGGCGTATATTGGCCCCGCCAAATCCAAGGAGGCTCCCATGAGCTTGTGGTCGCGCCGTAAATTCTTCCTCACTTCCCTTGCCGGAACCGCCGTTGCCGGCACACCAAAACTCTTCGGCGCGGATCCATCCTCGCTCGGGGTCTCGCTTCCCGCCGCGGCGCAAGGCAAACGCCCCATCATCATCTCCAGCGCCAACGGCGTGAACGCGCTCCAGAAAGGCATGGACATTCTGAAATCCGGCGGCGACACGCTCGACGCGGTCGTCGCGGCCGTCGCCGTCGTCGAAGATGATCCCAACGACGACTCCGTCGGCTACGGCGGATTGCCGAACGAAGAAGGAGAAGTCGAACTCGATGCCAGCTGCATGCACGGGCCGACGCATCGCGCGGGTTCCGTCGCTAGCGTGCGGCGAATCAAGAACGTCGCGAAGCTGGCGCAAACGGTTCTCCAACGCACCAATCACGTCATGCTCGTCGGCGACGGCGCGCGCCGCTTCGCCGTCGCTGAAGGTTTTGAAGACCAAAATCTTCTCACCGAACATTCCCGCAAAATCTGGCTCGCCTGGAAAGCTTCCACTTCCTTTAATTGGCGGCCCGGCGTCGACAGCCCCGAATGGAAACCGACCGCCGCGTTGCGCGAACACATCGCGCCAATGTTCGGTGATTCACCTGCCGAGCAAGCCCTTCTCGCGCGCGCCGTCAACGTGATTCTCGATCCGCCAACCGGCACGATTCCCTGCATGGCCGTCGACGCCAAGGGTGATATTTCCGCCGTCACGACAACATCCGGCCTCTCGTGGAAAATTCCCGGGCGCGTGGGCGACTCGCCGATCATCGGCGCGGGATGCTGTGTGGACAATGAAGTCGGCGCGGCGGGCTCCACGGGAAAGGGCGAAGAAAACATAAAAATTTCCGGCGGCCACACGATTATTGAAATGATGCGTCAGGGAAAACCGCCGAAAGACGCTTGCCTTGAAGCCTGCGCCCGCATCGCGCGTCACTACAAAAACGACAAGAAAAAACTCGGCACCTTCCACATCTATTTCTACGCGCTCAATAAAGACGGCGTCCACGGCGCCGCTTCCCTCTGGCGCAACGGCTACGAACCAAAAAAACAAGCCATGTACGCGGTTCACGACGGCACAGAATCCAAACTCACCGAATGCGCCTCCTACTTCGACGAAGTCGGAGGCGACCAATGACCACCTCATCCACCTGTCATTCCGAACGGAGTCCGCGGAGTGAGGAATCGCGCCACAATGTATGAACCTGCGAACAGCGAACTCCGCAGCGCCCAAACGTTGTCATTCCGAGCGAAGCCAGGAATCCGCTTTTGACTTTTGAACGAAGGAGGAACTACTCGACAACCAGCCGCACGAACTTCTTCTTCCCCGCGCGAATCAAAAACTCCGCGGGCTTGGAAAGATCGAGTTCCTTGCGAAAATCCTCGACGGGCGCTTCATTGATTTCCACGCCCTTCTGCTTAATGAGCCGCTCCGCTTCGCTCTTCGATGGCGCAAGCTGCAGTTCAACAAGCAGCGCGATCAGCTTCTTCGCCGGACCGCGTGGAATCTTTTGCACCGGAACTTCCGTCGGCGCTTCGCGATCGCGGAAGACGCGCTGGAAATTCTCTGCTGCTTTTCTCCCGCCATCCGCGCCGTGGAAACCGGAGACAACTTCCTGCCCCAGCCGCATCTTCGCGTCCATCGGATGCAGCTTGCCGGAAGAGACTTCTTTTTTGAGCGCTGTGATTTCTTCGGGAGTCCGATCCGTGACGAGCTCATAGTAGCTCCACATGAGATCGTCGGGAATGGACATCATCTTTCCGAAAATCTCCGCCGGGGCTTCCGTGATGCCGACGTAGTTGCCGAGGCTCTTTGACATTTTTTTCGCGCCATCGAGCCCGACGAGAATCGGCATCGTGACGCAGACCTGGCCCTCGAGCCCATACTCGCGTTGAATGTCGCGGTGAACGAGTAAATTGAATTTTTGTTCGGTCGCGCCAAGTTCAACGTCCGACTTCAGCGACACAGCGTCGTAAGCGGTAAGCAGCGGGTAAAGGAGTTCGTGCACAGAGATGGGCTGATTGTTTTCAAGACGCGAACGAAAATCTTCGCGCTCCAGCATTCGCGCTAGACGGTAGTGGGCGCAAAGCTTCACGACTTCCGTGCTGGAAAGCTTGTCGAGCCATTCGCTGTTGTAGCGGACTTCGGTTTTGTTTTTGTCGAGAATTTTGAAGACTTGGTCCAGATACGTTTTCGCGTTGGCGTCCACTTCTTCGCGGGAAAGCGGAGGACGAGTTTCCGAGCGGCCGGTGGGATCGCCGATCATCGCGGAGAAATCGCCGATAAGAAACACCGCGGTGTGGCCCATGTCCTGAAAATGTTTCAGCTTGCGCAACACGACGGTGTGGCCAAGATGAATGTCCGGCGCGGTGGGATCAACGCCGAGATAGACGCGGAGGGGCACACCGGTCTTGAACGATTTTTCGAGGCGCGCTTTCAGTTCGTCTTCGCGAATAATTTCCGCGACGCCTTTTTTCAGATAGGCCAGCTGTTCGGCAACCGGTTTGAAATTGGAGGTCATTTATATTGACGACGAGCGTACAACGCGCCGCCCCAGAATTTTATATTTTCCTTCGAGCACAAGTTTTACCGCTTCGGAGTATATCCGGTGTTCCTCCTTCAAGATCCGGGCGGACAGTGTTTCTTCGGTGTCGCCGTCTTCGACAGGAACAACCGACTGCAGAATGATTGGTCCCGCATCAAGATTTTCGTCTACGAAGTGCACGGTGCATCCCGCGAATTTCACGCCGTAATCCAGCGCTTGCTTTTGCGCTTCGAGTCCCGGAAATGATGGAAGCAAAGACGGATGAATATTCAGAATCTTCTGCGGAAATGCAGAAACGAAATATGGCGAAAGCAAGCGCATATAGCCCGCGAGGCAAATTAAATCCACTTTCGCTTCGCTGAGCGCGGCGACGACGAGGCGGTCGTAGGCTTCGCGTTCGAGGCCTTTGGAAGGAATCACACGCGTCGCCAGGGCTCGCGATTTCGCTTTTTCAATTCCGACAGCGGCTTCGCGATTGCTGAGAACGAGCGCGATTTCGGCGTTCGGAATTTTGCCGGACGCGACGGAATCGGCGAGGGCTTCAAAATTCGAGCCGCGACCGCTCAAGAGCACGCCTATGCGCTTTGTCATAAACAAAAAACGTTAGCACAGATGCGAGGCGAGCCAAAATGCGTGACGTGCGGATGCATCGAAGAACGCAGGCTGAAGCCTACGCTACAGGGAAGACGTTACCCTGTTGGGAGGCAAGCCAAAATGTGCGCCGGCTGGACAAATCGAAGAACGAAAATCCGCTCGGCGGCTGTCTCACCGACCGAAGCCACGGCGGAACCTTGCCGCGATTCCTCCCTTCGGTCGGAATGACAGCGGTGGGTTGGGCGGATATTTGGCGAAATCAGGCCCAGGAGTAGCCGTGTTTGGACAGTGGAAGCGAGCGGACGCGGTCGCCGGTGGCGGCGAAGATGGCGTTGGTGACGGCGGCAAGCGTTGGCGGAAGAGCGGGTTCGCCAAGGCCCGTCGGCGAATTGTCGGTTTTGAGGTAGTGAACTTCGATGGCGGTTGGCGCTTGATTGATGCGCACGGGTTCATATTCGTTGAAGTTACTTTGTTTGGCGCGGCCGCCGTCGATGGTGATTTCGCAGGCCATAAGATAGCTGAGCGCTTCCGTGACGGCGCCTTGCGTCTGATTTTCCGCGTTGAGCGGATTGATAATTTGGCTGCCGATGTCGCCGACGGACCAGATTTTTTCGACTTTCACTTTTTTCGCGGAATTTACGTGAACGAGCGCGACGGCGGCGAAATGGCCGCGATGCGAAAAGTGAAATGCGACGCCCATGCCGGTGCCTTTGGGCAAAGCCCGTTTGCCCCAATCGGATTTCTCGGCGGCAAGCTTTAGAACACCGGACATGCGAGCCGGGTCAAGCTCGGGTGTGCCGGCGGGAGCGGCAGTCGAGGCATTCGCTGTGCGAGACGCGTTGAGCAATTGCAGGCGGAATTTGAGGGGATCGATTCCTGCAGCGAGCGCGAGTTCATCGAGAAAAGATTGAAAGACCCATGCGTACCCGTTGCTGCCAGGAGCGCGCAGCGCGTAGGTGGGAATTCCACACGGCATCAACGATGAGCCGAGAGAAAACGCGGGAACGTAACTGGCGGGAAATTCATTAGGGCCGATGCTGGCAACGGGCGCGAAACTCTTTCCCTCGCCGAGACTCACAAAATGATTCTTCCAGGCGACGAGTTTGCCCGAAGAGTCGACGCCGCCTTTGAGGTAATGATAGCCGAGCGCGCGATAGTGGTCGTGATGAAAATCGTCTTCGCGGGTCCAAAGAAGTTTGACCGGCGCGCCAACTTCCTTTGCGATGGCAGCGGCTTCGAGCATGTAGTCGTTGGTGAGGCGACGGCCGAATCCACCGCCAGCGCGACGAAGATGGACGGTGATGTTCGCTTCTGGAATTTTCAGAACGTCGGCGATCATCTGGCGGCCACGAGCCGGTGTTTGGCTCGGCGTCCAGATTTCGAGATTGCCGTCTTTGTAATGAGCGAGACAGTTTTGCGGCTCCATGGGAGCGTGCGCGAGGAAGGGATAGAAGTAGGCTGCATCGACAGTTTTGTTGGCGGATTTTAGCGCGCCGTCCACGTCGCCGTCGGTACGAAGAAAGAACACGGGATCTTTTTTGGAAAGTTCGCCGGCTTGCTTGTCGAAGTTCTGGCTGCTCTGCTGTGCGGTGGGGCTGTCCGACCAGGAGATGCGGAGTTTTTTGCGCGCTTGCTGCGCTTGCCACCAAGAGTCGCCAACGATGGCGATGCCGCAGTGAAGGCCGAGGAGATCCTGCGTGCCTTCGATGATGAAGGCATGTTTTATGCCGGGGAGAGCTCGGATTTCGTCGATGTTGGCGCTCGAAATCTTTCCGGCGAAAACGGGACATTTTTCGAAGACGGCATAGAGCATGCCGAGAACTTTGAAGTCGATGCTATAGGGAAATTTTCCGGTGACGATAAGCGGGTTATCCACGCTGCGTGTGGGCTTGCCGATGATTTTGTAGTCTTTGGGGTCTTTGGGCTTGACGGTTTGAAGATCGGGCGGAGCGAGCGTGGCGACTTTGGAGGCAAGTTCGCCGTAGCCAAGCGAGCGATTGGAAGCTGAGTGCAGCACGCGGCCGGAAGATGTGGAACATTCGGATTCAGGAACGGACCATGTTTGCGCGGCGGCGGCGATGAACATCTGGCGGACGGCGGCGCCGACGCGGCGGAGCGGGTCCCAGTTGATAGGAGTGGCGGTGCTGCCACCGGCGCGCTGCGGACCGAATTTTGTTTCTTCGAGGTCGGCTTGTTCGACGCGGACGTCTTTCCAATCCACGTCGAGCTCATCGGCAAGGATCATGGGCAGATGCGTTTTGACACCCTGACCGATTTCCGGGTTCTTCGAAAGAATCGTGACGATTCCGTCGGGCGCGATCTTGAAAAAAGCGAGCGCGGAGAAGGCAGGTTGAGCGGCGGCAGCAGCGCCTTGGGCGAAAGCAGCGACGAGCGGCTTCGCGTGAAGGGCGATGAGGACACCGCCTCCGGCAAGCGAACTGACTTTTAGAAAGGTACGTCGACCAAGAAGAGTGGACTGCATGGGACACCTCAAAAAAATGGCGGGCGTCCCCTATTTTAGCTCTGCGGGAAGTGCAGTTGGCAAGGGGGATTGTGGGCGGAAATGTGCGGAAATCCGATGGAACGAACGGCCCGCGTATTCGCAGTACTCACTACATCTGCTGACGAAGGTTTGAACGCAGCGTGAGCGAGCCGTCCTCATTCAGCGCCTGGTGACAAGCCCAGCGAACGGGATAGCGCATTCCTTTTACCTCCAGCTCGGCTCTAAGTTTCAGTCCTTGCCAATCCGTGAGGTTGGGAAGTACGAACTGGGCCTGCCGAATCTTGCCCGGCAAGGGGTAACCGGCGTCGAGACAGCCGCTCTTGAGCATCTTTCCGTCCCGGTTCTCCACGCTGACGCGCAATACGCCCGGCACGCCCGCGATGCCGTCATTAGCGAAGCCGACGATCAGGCCCAAGTTGCCAGCATCTTTGTAACTCCAGATGAAGGATGGGCGCACGCGATAGCCGACGCGGCGGCTGATGCGTTCGAATGCTGCCGGATAAGTCTGATAGTAGTTCATCAGATTCCCGGCGCTGATCTGGTGAAAGTTCCAGAGCGACCAGTAGTTCGCGCCGATATCGATCACGTGAGCGATCATGTTTTCCGCCGGAGATATTCCCTCGTGAGCGAGTTTCGGATCGGGAGGTTTTCCGGGAAGGCCCTGCTCGAGCAATGCGGCAATCCATGGCGGGCGATTGCTGAGCGCTTCAATCTGCTCGTTCTCAATAAAAATTGTATCGCTGCGAATCCAATTGTTGCTGCGGACGGTGCGATCCAGCATTTCTGCATTGCCAACCCGGCTAAAGTCCGGTTGCGTGTTGGTGAGCAGAGGAGTCTTTGAAAAATGTTCGAGCTGGACTTCAAGCATGTTGATCCAAGTGCGCTCTGCCGTCTGATAATCAGGGAAAGGATTATTGCCGAACGGCCAAGTGTGCCCTTCGCCCCAAAAGCCATACATGAAAGTGTCGATATATTCGATGAGCGGATTGCCGTTGAATTCCGCCGCCAGAAGGCCGACAAGTTCCTTAAACGCCTGCTGAAAGAAAGGATGGTCATAGCGGGGTTGATAACGCGAATGCGGGTTCTCCAGGAATCTTTTCCCTTCGGCGGCGCTTTCCTGATCGCTCTGCACCAGATCTACCTTTGGCACTTTTTCGAGGACGAAATCCGGGAGAGCCGGTTCGTGCTTATAGTCCGGAGCGCACATCTGAATTCGCAATCCCACTCGCTTGTTGTGCGTCTTCGCCAACGCAAATACGAGCTTGAGATAGTCGGGCAACTCCAAGCGTCCGGGGCGCGGCTGTATTTCGCGCCAGGTCGGGCGGATATAGAGCTGCTCACCCAAAGGAAATCGAACGAGATCTTCGATCGCCTGAGGAATGTTGTCTGACTTGATTTCTTCGGTGCCACTGTCCGCGGTTATGTAGGTGACCAATCCCTTGCCGTAGTTGGGCACGACATCGTCCGAAGAAGTGGTGGTCATTACGACATCGTCAGTGGGGATGACGGCGTCGGGAGGATATTGCGGGAACGGCCCTTGATTAAGGCGATCGGCCACGCGGGGGCCGGAGCCGAAGTCGTAGTTAGCCCAATTGTGGGCGGGAATTTTGGCATGGGCTTCGCTTTTTAGAATGTCCGCAGCGGCGGCAACGGCGACTGTGCTTTTTAAGAAATCTCTACGCTGCATTGGAATTGCCTCCAGACAGGGTCGTTCTTGAGTTCGCGGAGTAGCCGGACTATCGAATTGTTACTGTTTATATCGTTTAATTTCGCTTGTCTAGCAAGAGATAGCGGGCAGAACTACGTTTTCCGCAGGCGTCTGAACCGGACGGGAAACCGTTCCCGTCCATTTTTCGGACTAACTCAGCGCGGAAAAACGAATTCCGGCGCATGAATCTAATGTGGTGCTGGAAGGGAACTCTAAACCCACACCCTTCGATGAACCAGACGCCGAAGGGTGCGGCACCCGACTCGTCGTCGAGTGAGCGATGCTGCGGAAGATTTCACGGCTAGGCTTAGGCCGTAAAAGCGGCGTCGAGCCGCCGCACTCCAAATGTGCGGCGCTATTGCGCGGCGGAGATTTCGAAGTCGGCGGTGCGGGTGACTGTTTGATGGGAGATTTGGTCGGTCACTTTTATTTCGAGGGTGTAGTGGCCGGGAGAGAAGGCGGCAAGCGGGAGACGACGGTTCAAAGTGACTTGTTCGCCGTCGCGGCGTATGGAGCCG
>Ga0075426_10002397_pt1 | contig 13418 bp, 10 predicted proteins | sample SoiMethybrSBSTD5_FD_75304 | JGI IMG/M metagenome (GOLD analysis project Ga0075426, IMG submission 75304) | Bulk soil microbial communities from a Populus tree surrounding site in Tennessee, USA - Soil MetaG P. TD hybrid SBSTD5 | ecosystem: Environmental > Terrestrial > Soil > Tree plantation... | reverse complement strand
GCGATCCTCGAGCTGTGGCGGAGATACGACGGCGATCCGTTCGCGCCGCGACCCGAGGACCCGGCGTCGGTCATCGGGCTTCTCGAGGGCGATACCGCGCGCAACCTCATCCGCATCTTCTTTCTCCAGGAGCGCCTGAAATCGCTCGGAAAGGACAGCGACTTCAAGGCGCAACACGTTCACGTGGTCGGCGCTGGCGTCATGGGCGGAGACATCGCCGCCTGGTGCGCGATGCGCGGCCTGATGGTGACTCTTCAGGACCAGTCGCCCGAGCGCCTTGCGCCGGCGATGAAGCGCGCGGCCGAGCTTTTCAAACGCCGGCTGCGCGACAAATCCCGGATTCGGGATGCGCTCGACCGGCTGATTCCCGACGTCGCCGGGAACGGAGCGCGGCATGCGGACGTCGTCATCGAGGCGATTTTCGAGAACCTGCAGGCCAAGCGCGAGCTGTTCGCGAAGCTCGAAGCGGCGGCGAAGCCGGAGGCGCTCCTCGCCTCGAACACGTCGAGCCTCAAGCTCGCCGATATCGGCGCGAAATTCGAGGATCCGTCGCGCCTCGTGGGAATCCATTTCTTCAACCCGGTGGCGCAGTTGCAGCTGGTCGAAGTGGTCAAGGGCGCGGTGACCGACTCGGGAGTCGCGAACCGGGCGGCGGCCTTCGTGCGGCAGATCGATAAACTGCCCCTGCCGGTCAAGGACTCGCCGGGCTTTCTCGTCAATCGCGTGCTCGGCCCTTACATCGACCAGGCGCTGCGCATGGTGGACGAAGGCGTCGCGCCGGAGACGCTCGACGCGGCGGTCACGGCGTTCGGCATGCCGATGGGGCCGATCGAGCTGGCCGACACGGTGGGCCTCGACATCTGCCTCGCGGTGGGCAAGGAATTGGCGGGCGAAAGCGCAGAACCCCCGAGAAAGCTCGCGGGGCTCGTCGCCGCGGGAAATCTCGGCAAGAAAACCGGCCGCGGCTACTACGTCTGGCAGAACGGCAAGGCGCGCAAAGGCGCCGCGCGCGGCGCCACGCCCGAGCTCACCGAGAAGCTCATCGCGCCCTACCTCGAGGAAGCTCGGGCCGTCGTCGCCGAAGGCATCGTCGCCGACGCCGACCTCGCCGACGCGGGACTGATCTTCGCTACCGGTTTCGCGCCCTTCCGCGGCGGACCGCTGAACTATATGAAGACCAAGGCCGGAAATTCCTGAGGGAGGGTCGAGGTGGCTCCAGCACCCACGGTGGGCGCGCCGCGCTGCCGCTTGCTCGCAGCGGCGGCGGGATCGCTGTTCGCGCTGTGCGCGAGCAGCGCGATTGCGCAGGCGCCGAAGCCGCAGCCTCCGAGGCCGCAGTCTCAGGCGCCGGCCCCGCCGCGGTTCGCGATCCAGCGTTTTCTCGTCGAAGGCAATTCGCTTCTCGCGCGAGGCGAGCTCGACCGTATTCTCACGCCGTTTTCCGGAAACGACCGCGACTTCGGAGACATTCAGCGCGCGCTCGAAGCGCTGCAGGACGTCTACGCCGGCCGCGGCTACAACGCGGTGCGCGTGAGCGTTCCCGAGCAGGACATTCGTTCCGGCCAGGTGCGTTTGCGCGTGGTCGAGGCGCGGATCCGGCGCGTGCAGGTACAGGGCAACCGCTTTTTCGACGAAGAGAACATCAGGGCGGGCCTGCCTTCGCTGAAAGAAGGCACCTCCCCGAACACGCGCGCGATCGGCCAGCACGCCCAGCTCGTGAACGAGAACCCGGCCAAGCAAGTGAGCGTGGCGCTGCAGGCCGCGGAAGACCCCGGCCAGGTCGACGCCATCGTTCGCGTCACCGACGAAAAACCCTCAAAGGTCTCGGTATTCGCGGACAATACCGGCACTCCGAAGACCGGAAACTATCGCACCGGCGTCGGCTACCAGAACGCGAATCTCTTCAACGGCGACGACCTGATCAATGCGCAGGTCATCACCTCCCCGGGCCACGGGTCCGACGTGAAGGTCTTCGGCGCATCGTACCGCGCGCCTGTATACGAGTGGAGCGGCGTCGTCGATGTCCTCGCGGGGTATTCGAGCGTCAATTCCGGCACGGTGCTGGATGTTTTCAACGTGTCGGGCAAAGGAACGATCTTCGGACTGCGCTACACGCAGCTGCTGGGGCGGATCGACAGCTACGAACATCGGGTCGCGCTCGGATGGGATTACCGCGCGTACAAGAACAGCGTCATTTTCGGGGATTCTGGCCAGTCAGAGGTTCCGGACATCACGGTCCGGCCCGCCTCGCTCACCTACAGCGGCCGCGCGTCGCAGGTCGGGCGGGATTTGTCCTTCAACGTCTCCTACTCGCGCAACATTCCGGGTGGACCTGACGGCGATCAGGACGCCTTCACTGGAATCCGAGACAGTAGCGGGACCAACTTCGTCAGATTTCCCGCACGTGCCGGCGCTTCGGCCAAGTACTCGATCTGGCGCGCGGGCGCCGTGTTCTCGCAGCTGCTGCCTTCGGATTTCATCCTGCGCGCAGCCGCGAACGTCCAGCAGACCAAAGACCTGCTCGTCCCCGGCGAGCAATTCGGAATGGGCGGCGCCGACAGCGTGCGCGGCTACTACGAGCGCGAGACGGCGAGCGACGTCGGCCGGCGGTTCTCGCTCGAGGGCTACGGCCCGGATTTCGGATCGCGGATCGGCAGTACCTGGCGCGCGCGCGCGCTCGTGTTCTACGACGCTGCGCGCGGCCACGACAACATTCCGGAGCGCGGCCCGGAAAACAAGCTCGGGAGCTTCGGCCTGGGCGTGCGCGCGAGCCAGGGCAAGTCCTTTGCGTTGCGGCTCGATGTCGCGCGGGTCACCCAGGATGCGGGCACCCGTCTGAAGGGAGAATACCGGGCGCATGGCGCCGTCGCTTACAGCTTTTGAGGCGGACCGCTTGTGTGAAAAGTCACATACCACGCCGGCGACCGAGGTCTAGAATGATTTTCCCGTTGCTGCGGGAATGAAGTTTGCTGCGCAAATGAAGCTCTATCGGGGGGTAGCCATGTCCAGATCCAGCGCCAAGCGCAGGCAACGAGGCGATTTCAAGCCCAAGCTGATCGCACTGTCGGTGGCCGCCTGCTTCGGTCTTTCCAGCGGGCAGGGCCTCGCCAATCCCACGGGCGGCACGGTCGGCTCGGGCAGCGCGACCTTCGCGAGCTCGGGCAACACGCTGACGATCACCAACAGCGCCAACGCCATCATCAACTGGCAGAGCTTCTCGATCGGCGTCAACGAGATCACGCAGTTCCTTCAGTCCTCGCGGTCCTCCGCGGTGCTCAACCGCGTGGTGGGCGCGAACGGAGTGATCCCGCAAAGCGTGATCGACGGCGTGCTCTCCTCCAACGGCCGCGTGTTCCTGATCAACTCGAGCGGCATCGTGATCGGATCGAGCGCGCGCATCGACGTCGCGGGATTCGTGGCTTCGAGCCTGAACCTCTCCGATCGGGACTTTCTCAACGGGCGGCTGCGCTTCACCGAGACTCCCGGCGCGGGTGGCGTCTCCAACGCCGGCGTGATCGACACCAGCTCGGGCGGTGCGGGCGGGCGGGTGTTCCTGGTCGGCCCGGACGTGCAGAACTCGGGGCTGATCCGCTCCCCGCAGGGCGAGATCGTGCTGGCCGCAGGCAAGAGCGTGGAACTCGTCTCCGAGAATTCGCCCTTCGTGACCGTGCACCTCACAGCCGACAACGAGCAGGCGCTCAACGTAGGGCAGCTGATCTCGGACTCGGGCCGCATCGGCATGTTCGGCGTTCTGGTGCGCCAGGGCGGCGTGGTGGAGGCGAACAGCGCCGTGGTCGGCGCGAACGGCGAGGTCCGGCTCGTGGCGACCCGCGATCTGACGCTCGACGCGGGCAGCAGGACGACGGCGAATGGTCCGGGCGGCGGCAACGTCCTCCTGCAGGCCGAGGGCGGCACGAACCTCGTTTCCGGAACCGTTGAAGCCAAAGGCAGCTCCGGCCAGGGCGGAACCATCCAGGCGCTCGGCGTGCGCGTGGGCGTGATCGGCCACGGCGTGATCGACGCCTCGGGCGACGCGGGCGGCGGCACGGTCCTCGTCGGCGGCGACGCGCACGGCGCCAACCGCGACGTTCAGAACGCGCAGCAGACCGTGATCGGCTCGGACGGAATCATCCGCGCCGACGCGGGCACCACCGGAGACGGCGGCCGCGTGATCGTGTGGTCGGACGAATCCACGAAGTTCTTCGGAAGCATCTCCGCGCGCGGCGGCTCGCAGGGCGGCAACGGCGGGTTCGCCGAGACTTCGGGCAAGGCGCTGCAGGCGTTCGGCAGAGTCGACACGAGCGCGCCGAACGGCAACGGCGGCGAGTGGCTGCTCGATCCGCAGGACATATACATTGCGCTTACCGGGATCGACCAGTTGACCTGCCTAGGCGGACTCGGAGTCTGCTTCGACGATCCTGGCTTGTTGGGCCTATCCCAGATATCGGCCGGCACGATAGATACCGGCTTGCGCACGAACGGGTCTGTGACCCTTCAGGCGCATCACGATATCAATCTGCAGACAAACCTGAACCTCAGCGCTGGGGGAGGTAGCTTCACCGCGCAAGCCGGCAATAACATCAACCTTGGCGGCGACATCATCGTCAACGGCACGAACGTCGTTCTGAGGGCCAACGATCCGGCTTCGAATTCCGCAAGCGGAGTCGGCAGCATCATCTCGGCGCCCGGCTCCGGCAACATCACGACCAACGGCGGGAGCGTCAATCTCCTTGGATACGGCGTCGCCGTCGGCAACATCAACACGAGCGGCGGAGCCTTGGGGGTCGGCGGCGGCGTGAAGCTTGCGACCGAGGGCGGCAACGTCACCGTCAACGGCATCATCGACACTCACGGAGTGGATGGCAGCGCCAACGGACCCGGGGCCGGCTCTCGCGGCGGGGATGTAACGATCGAAAGTCTTGCCACTGCAACCTCCGGCACCGTGGCAATTTCCGGCGGCATTCTCAGCTCTGGAGGAAACGGGGCCACCGTGACCGTCGGTCAAGGCGGCCCCGGCGGCTCTGCGGGGAACGTGTTGATCAGCAGCAAGGGACAATCCGTAACGGTCGGCGGCAACATCCTCGCCAACGGTGGAGCGGGCGGCAACGCAGCCGCAGGAAGCGCGGGCGGCAACGGCGGCGCAGCGGGAACGATCTCGATCTCCGGAGACGCCGGATCCATGGGCCCGATCTCTGCGATCGGCGGAAACGGTGGTACCGGCAGCGCGATCGGTCTCGGCGGCGCCGGCGGTGAAATCCTGATATCCACCCCCGGCAACATCGCTCTCGGGGGAGCGATCAATGCCTACGGGGGACTCGCCGGCGCCGGAATCACCCGCGCGTGTTGCGGGTTGATCGAGATCGTCGCGGGCGGAGCGGTGACTCAGGCGGCGCTTCTGACGACGGATTCGCTTGTCGCCACCGGCACCGACGTCAAGCTCGATCTGGGCAACGCCGTCAAGTCTCTCCAGGGCTCCGCCAGCAACGGCAACTTCGTTTTCAACAACTCCGGAAACCTCGAGCTAGACGGGGTCTCGGCCTCCAGGCTTGCTTCGATTTCGGCTACCGGAAACATCACCGGCGGCAGCTCTGCTGCAGGTCTCCCCCTTGTGGGAATCTCCACATCGGGCAGCCCCCTTGGCAACGCCGTTCAAGGCGGCACGGGAGTGACGCTCAACGCGGGCGGCGCGATCGGCTCGACCACGGCGCCGCTCGTCGTCGCGGCTCCCGCGCTAGCCGCGAGTGCCGCCTACGGCATCGCCATCGACTTGAACGCGCTCGGCCCCACGCCTACAACGGTCAACACGCTGCAGAACTCGACGACGGGCGACATCCTGCTCAATGCGCACGGCGGCACGACGATCGCGTCGCTCGTGAGCAGCCCCGGCAGCGTGACGATCAACAGCTTCAGCCCGCTCGATGTTCAGCAGGGAATCACCGCCGGGGGCGGCATCTTCCTTTCCACCGGAGGGGTTTTGCCGAACGACATGACGCTCACCGGAACGTTCAGCCCCGGAACGGGCCCGTTCGACGTCACGATCGGCAGCTTCGGCACGCTGCATCTGGCAGGCGGGCTCTCCCTGACCGCGCCGCTGTTTCCGAACCCGCTCAATATCACCCAGTTCACTTTCGTTTCAGGCGACCCGCTCGCCAATACGATCGTGGCCGCGGCCTACAACGCCACGGCCGCGAGCCGGTCCCTAGTCGCACACATCGTGGAGGAACCGCCGACGAAAGACAAGCGCGACGACAAGAGGGCGGCGGCGATATGCAGGTGAGCGCGCCTCGCCTGTTCGTCCGCGCTCTCGCGGCGGCTGCGCTGCTCGCCCCTCTGCTCGCCTTCGCGCAGGCCACCGTACAGCATCTGTCGGGGACTCTCTCCGTCCAGCGACCCGACGGCTCGGTGCTCGCCCTGGCAGAGCGCTCCGATGTTTTCGTCGGCGACGTGATCTCCACCGAGCGCGACAGCTACGCGCAGCTGCGCTTCACCGACGGCGGACAGGTCACCCTGCGGCCCAGCACTCAGGTCAAGATCGAGGCGTACGGCTACGATGGCGGCCGTCCCGAGCGCGACAACTTCGCGATGCAGCTTTTCAGGGGCGGACTGCGCTCCCTCACCGGGCTGATCGGCAAGCGCACGCCCAATCGCAGCGCTTACAGGATGCTGACCTCCACCGCCACCATCGGCATCCGCGGCACCGACTATTCGGCGATCGACATCCCGGCGCCCCCGCCCGGCCTGAGCGCGTCCCCGGACCTGCCGCCGCCCGGGGTGTACGTCACGGTGGCGGACGGGCAGATCGCGCTCATCTCGGGTGGCGTAGAGCAGCTGGTCGGCGTCGGACAGGTAGGCTTCTCCAGCGACATCAATCTGCCTCCCAGGCTCGTCCCGCCGCCTCCGAACCTCCCGCAGATCACCCCGCCGCCCACCTTCGGGCAAACGCTGAAGACGAGCAGCATCAACGCCGGCTCGAACATGGAGTGCGTGGTCCAGTAAGGCCTTGAGCCGCTACACCCGCCTTCAAGGCGGGCTTCTTCATTTCGAGGACTCGCATCGCAGTGGCGAAAATCGAATTCGCCTGGGAACTGGGCGCGGGCACGGGGCACGTCGCAACCCTGCTGCCGATCGCGGCGGCGATGAAAACGCGCGGGCACGACGCGCGTTTCCTTCTCCGGGATCTTTCCGCGGGCGCCGACCTCGACGGCGCGGCGGAAATTCCGCGCGAGAGCGCGCCCATCTGGTCCGGGCCGCCGACCTGCGAGGCTCCTCTCAGCGTCGGCGAGATCCTGCTCAACTTCGGCTATCACGATCCGCCCCAGCACAAGGCCTTGATCGATGCCTGGCGGGAGCGCCTGAAGGGCTCGCACGCGGTGGTAGCCAACGTCGCGCCCGCCGCGCACCTCGCGGCGTTGACGCTCGGCATACCGAGCTTCGAGATTTCGCAGGGCTTTCACGTCCCACCGCCGGTGATGCCCTCGCCGCCGCTTCGCCATTGGGAGCCCGCGCCGCGCGCGCGCCTGGAGGCGGCGGACCGCCGGGTGCTGCATGCGATCAACAGCGTTCTCTCGGGCCACGGCGTGCGTCCGCTCGCAAGCATCGGCGAGCTGTTTGCCGGCCGGGCGCTGTTGCTCACCTATCCCGAGCTCGATATCTACCCCGAGCGCGGGCCCTGCGATTACTACGGCATCACCGAATCCGGCGAAGGCAAGGCCGTTCCCGACTGGCCGGCGGGTACCGGTCCGCGCCTGTTCGCCTATCTCTATTCTTACTTCAAGGGACTCGATCCCCTGCTCGCGGCGATCGCGGCGTCGGGGTCGCCCACGCTCATCTTCTGCCGCGGCATCGAGCCGAAACTCAGGGAAAAATACGGCGGAGGCTCGATCGACTTCTCTGCAGAGGCGATGTCGGTGTCGAAGGTGCTGCCGAAGGCGCACGTCGTCGTGTGCCACGGGAGCCACCAGATGACCGCACAGGCGCTGCTCGCCGGAAAACCGGTGCTGCTCCTGCCGACCCAGCTCGAGCAGTTCCTCATCATGAGGCGCGTGGTGCGCCTGGGCGCGGGTCTGGGCGTCGCGCCCGATGTGGCGAACGCCGATTACGCGTCGGCACTCACGGCGCTTGCGGAAAAAGGGGAATACGCCGCGAACGCGCTCGAGTTCGCAAAGCGCTACGCCCGCCACGAGCGCGGCGCCGCGCTCGCTACGATAATCGCGCGTATCGAGGCGTCGCTGCAGCGTTCACGGTAACATTGCGCGGTGATCAAGCTGCCTGAAAGCAAAGAGCCGGTACTGCGCATGGTGCCCATGCCGGCCGACGCCAACCAGCACGGCGACATTTTCGGCGGCTGGATCATGGCGCAGGTCGACATCGCCGGAAGCGTGCTCGCCGCCCGCCGCGCGCTCGGCCGCGTCGCAACGATCGCGGTGAACTCGTTCCAGTTCAAGCAGCCGGTGTTCATCGGCGACGTGCTGTCCTTCTACGGGGAAATCGTGCGCGTGGGCACCACCTCGATCACCGTCAACGTCGAGGTATATGCCCAGCGCAATCCCAGCGAGCTCGAGACCGTCAAGGTGACAGAGGCGACGCTCACCTACGTCGCCACCGGCCCCGACCGCAAGCCGCGCCCCGTCCCGCCGCTGCCCGACAGGCAGCGATGACGGAGCCGTTGCGCGTGGCGCCGGATTCAGCGCTTCGGTGCCGCCAGGTGCTTCGAGAGCTCGAGCTTCGCGACCGCGTTGCGGTGCACTTCGTCGGGTCCATCGGCGAAGCGAAGGGTGCGCGAATGCGCGTACATGTAGGCGAGCGGGAAATCCCCCGACATGCCGCCGCCGCCGTGCGCCTGGATCGCCCAGTCGAGCACCTTGCACGCGACGTTGGGCGCGAGTACCTTGATCATCGCGATCTCGGCGCGCGCGGCTTTGTTCCCGACGGTGTCCATCATATAGGCAGCCTTGAGCACCAAGAGGCGCGCCGATTCGATCATGATGCGCGCCTCCGCGATGCGCTCCTGCGTCACTGTGCGCTCGGCGACAGGCTTTCCGAAGGTGACGCGCGCTAGGCTCCGCTCGCACATGAGCTCGAGCGCGCGTTCCGCAACGCCGACCAGGCGCATGCAGTGGTGGATGCGCCCGGGTCCGAGGCGCCCCTGCGCGATCTCGAAGCCGCGGCCTTCCCCCAGCAGGATGTTCGAAGCCGGCACGCGCACGTCGTCCAGAGCGATGTCCATGTGGCCGTGAGGCGCGTCGTCGTAGCCGAAGAGGCTCAAGGGACGCAGGATTCTCACCCCGGGCGCCTCGCGCGGCACGAGGATCATCGACTGCTGCGCGTACTTCGCCGCGCCCGGATCGGTCTTGCCCATCACGATGAAGAGCTTGCAGCGCGGATCGCCCGCGCCCGATGACCACCATTTGCGGCCGTTGACGACGTAGTCGTTTCCGCTCCGCTCGATGCGGCATTGAATATTGGCCGCATCGGAGGAGGCCACGTCCGGCTCGGTCATGAGGAAAGCCGAGCGGATCTCCCCGCGAAGCAGCGGATCGAGCCATTGCCTCTTCTGCTCCTCGGAGCCGTAGCGCTCCAGCGTCTCCATGTTTCCGGTATCCGGCGCAGAGCAGTTGAACGCTTCCGGAGCCCAGTGCACGCGCCCCATGATTTCGCACAGCGGCGCGTATTCGAGGTTGGAGAGTCCTTCGGGCGCCCGAGCCGAGCGCGGCAGGAAAAGATTCCAGAGTCCTTCGGCGCGCGCCTTCGGCTTCAGCTCCTCGATGAGTTTCGTGGGCACCCAGGGATTGCCTTTGGCGCGGTTCGCTTCGACCTCGTCCCGGAAGCGGCGCTCGTTCGGATAGACATGCGCGTCCATGAAACGCGCGAGTTTCCCTTGGAGCTCTTTCACCTTGTCGGAGTAGGCAAAATCCATTTCGCCCTCGCGTTACACATTGCGCATCGCCTTTTCGGCGTATTGCCAGCCCAGTTCCGCGAGCGGGCGGGCGCGCCGGCCCGCCTCCAGCGCCTGGGCGCTCGCCGCCGTTCCCTCCAGCGCGCGCTTCATCACGCCCTGCAGGATCGCGGCGATCCGGAACAGATTGTAGGCGAGGTAGAAGTCCCAATGCTCGATCTTCCCGCGGCCGGCGCGAGCGCAGTATGAGGCAAGATATTGCGATTCGCCCGGAATGCCGAGCGCGGCCAGGTCGAGCCCGGCGATGCCGCGAAACTGCCCCGGCGGGATGTGCCAGCTCATGCAGTGATAGGAAAAATCCGCGAGCGGGTGCCCGAGCGTTGAAAGCTCCCAGTCGAGGACGGCGAGAATTCTCGGCTCGCGGGGATGGAAAATCAGATTGTCCATGCGGTAATCGCCGTGCACCACCGTCGTTTCGTCCCCGGCCGGAATGTTCTCAGGCAGCCACGCGATCAGAGCGTCCATGGGCTCGATTCGCTCTGTCTCGGAAGCCCGGTACTGCCTGCTCCAGCGCCCTATCTGCCGCGCGAAATAGTTGCCCGGTTTTCCGTAGTCCGAGAGCCCGGCGGCCGCATAATCGACCCGGTGCAGCGCCGCGATCACGCGGTTCATCTCGTCGTAGATCGCTGCGCGCTCCGGCGGTGTCATGCCCGGAAGCGATTGGTCCCAAAGGACGCGGCCCTCGACGTACTCCATGACGTAAAACGCGCGCCCGATGACGCTCTCGTCCTCGCACAGGCAATAAGTGCGCGGCACGGGAATGCCCGCGTCCCCGAGCGCCGTGATCACGCGGAACTCGCGCTCCACTGCGTGCGCGGAAGGGAGGAGCTTCGCCGCCGGGCCGGGTTTGGCCCGGAGCACGTGGCGTTCTCCCGCGGCCTCGATCAAATACGTAGGATTCGACTGGCCGCCTTTGAACTGCTCGATCGTGAGGGGCCCGGAAAAACCGTGCTTGCGGAGATAGCCTTCCAGCGCTCCCACGTCGAAACGCTGGTGCTCCTGGATCGGCATGGTGCCGGTGAATTGCCCGCTCAAGCGAAGAGGCCCTGTTCCCGTAAATCCCCTGACGCCGCTGTCACCCGAGCACCACTGAGCGTGTGCTCGCTTGCAAATAGACATTCTCGCTGAATATTAGAATAACAGATATTAATCATAGGCTTAAGTGATAACCTATTACCCGAATAGTGCTTGGCGCGCTTCATGCTTTAAGCAGGGTATAGGAGACAGACCATGGAAACCGTAATCATCGCACTCCAGATCCTGTGCGTTGCAGGCCTCGCCCTGGGCACCGCCCTGTCCATGTATCAGCTGATGCAACGCTGCAAGGTAACAGACCGCTTCACCTACGCCGTCGCCAACGATTTCGAAACCGGCTACCGCCGCCTGGTGCGGAACCGCCGCCGGTAAGAGCCTGTCTCCTCCGTAGCACCTTTCGGCGTATCCGCGTCTTACGGCTACGCCGATTTTTTTGTGGGAGGTGTCCGTGGCGCCCGAAAACGGGGCAGGACCCAGAACGATGATCGCGATTAAGCCTACTGTGGCTGATCTGTACCACCGTCTAACCAGCGTCGAGGATATACAGCGGCAGCTGCGCCTCGACAATCCGCATTGCACCGAAGCGGAAATCGAAATTCGACTCCGCAGATACTCGCTCGCCGCCGACATGTGCAAGGTGAGCCACGCGCAGACGCGCGCCTGGAACTGGACGGCTGCGGGCCGAGCGCTGAACGGGGCCTATCGCGCCCTCGGTGAGGAACCCCCCATCGCCGACCACCACGAGGCCGGGCTCATGCTCCATTGCGGCAAGCATCCCGTGCAGAAAGTCTAGTAAACCGGCTTTTCCCTGAAGTACTGGAAGCGGTCGATCGAACGCAGCCTCAACTCGCGCACGTCCGCGCCCTGCAGGATCTTGAGCGGAACTTCGATGCCGGCCGCACCCAGGCCCCACACCCTGCGATAGAGTTCCTCGTGGCTCTTGACCGCGTCCGCACCGACGCCCACGACGATGTCGCCGTTCCTGACCCCGGCCTTGTCCGCAGGGCCCTCCGGAGAAACACGCGTCACGAGAAGGTGACCGTGCAGCTCCTCGGTCGCGAGACCCAGCCACGGACGCGCAGGCCCGCTCCTGCGTCCTTTCTCGATGAGGTCGGCGAGGATCGGTTTCAGCAGATCGATCGGCACGAACATGTTTCCGGGAATCTCCGACCCGCTCTCTTGCGTTTCACGCACGTAGAGCGAACCGATGCCGACCAGTTTCCCTTCGCGGCTTACCAGCGCCGCGCCCGCCCACTGCGGGGTCGGAGGCGCCGTGAAGATCGCGGTCTCGAGCAGATATTCCCAGCTCGCCGCGAACTTGCGCCTGGAGACGACGTACGCAAGACTCGCCGCGTCGCGGCCGCCCGCCGGCAGGACCATGACAGCTTCGCGCATGGCGAGGTCGGCCGCCTGCCCCATGGGCATGGGCTTCACCCCCAACGGCGCGCCCGAGCGCAGCAATCCGAAGCCGCTCGCGTGGTCGTAACCGACCAGGGTGGCGGGAACGGTCCTCTCGTCCCGCGTGGTGATCTCGATCGAATCGGCCTCGATCACGATATAGCCGATCGTGACGATGTGCCCGCGCTCGTCGATCACGACGCCGGTTCCCTCGCGGCTCGAGCCCAGGGTCGTATTGCTGCGGGCGTTGGGAATGGCCTTCATCCTGACCCGCACCACGGCGGCGAGCATCTCCTCCGCCTCTCTTTCGAGCTCCGCCTCGCTCGCTTGGGATTTCTGTACCTGCGGCCTTTCCTTCGGCTCCTCGGCGACGGCGCCCCCAAATCCCAGCAGGAAGGCCGTCAGCGCGGAAAGGATGCGTGTTGTATTCATCGTGCTGCCCCTCGGGCTCGGTTTATCAAATTGTCATACTAAACGGCGCTCATTTCCACTGTGGCAACAGCAAATTTTCTTCCGCGTCCAGCGGCGTCCGGCCCGCCCGGTTATCATTTCCCCATGAGCGCCTCGCGCAGCATGAGCCTGTTCCTCAACCTCGGCCATACGCTCGATCACCTCCTCATGCTCATTTTCCCCACCGTGGTGCTCGCGATGGGTGCGGAGCTCGGCCGCGGCTACGCGGATCTCCTGCCGCTCTCGCTCGGCGGCTTCATCGCTTTTGGCGCTTTTTCGATCCCCGCAGGCTGGCTCGCCGACCGCTGGAGCCGGAGGGGCCTGATGGTAGTGTTCTTCTTCGGCATCGGCACCGCGAGCATCCTGACGGGCTTCGCCACGGGCCCGCTGCACATCGCCCTCGGGCTCACGCTCGTCGGCGTGTTCGCCGCGATCTACCACCCGGTCGGCATCGCCATGCTCGTCGCGAATCGGGAGAACGTGGGCCGGGTCCTCGGAGTGAACGGCGTTTTCGGCAACGTCGGCGTCGCGTTCTCCGCACTGATCGCGGGCGCCCTCGCCGACGCTGTCGGCTGGCGGG
>Ga0075426_10002395_pt1 | contig 13429 bp, 11 predicted proteins | sample SoiMethybrSBSTD5_FD_75304 | JGI IMG/M metagenome (GOLD analysis project Ga0075426, IMG submission 75304) | Bulk soil microbial communities from a Populus tree surrounding site in Tennessee, USA - Soil MetaG P. TD hybrid SBSTD5 | ecosystem: Environmental > Terrestrial > Soil > Tree plantation... | reverse complement strand
ACAATACGCTGACGGTCCGCTACGGCCTCCACCGGAGCGATATTGAGGATGCCGGAGTGGGCAGCTTCAACCTGGTCTCGCGCGGTTCCCACAACCACGCCGACATGCACACCGCGCAGATTACCGAGACGGCGGTCCTGGGAACGAGCGTCGTGAACGAAATGCGCTTTCAATTCTTTCGAACTGACAGCACGCAGATTGCCAACGACGCGAGCCCAGCCATCCTGGTGTTGGGTGCATTCACCGGCGGTGGCGCGCAGATCGGCCATTCCTTGGACAGGCAGAATAATTACGAATTTCAGAACTACACGTCGATCTCGCGTGGTCGGCACGCGTGGAGGTTCGGCGTGCGGGCGCGCGGTCTGACCGAAAGCAATACCGCGCCGCAGAACTTTGGCGGCACGTTTACTTTCGGTGGCGGCCTGGCGCCGGAACTGGATACCAATAACCAGCCGGTGCTGGATGCGTCCGGGCAGCCGGTGCTCGTCAACATCGAGTCGATCGAACGGTACCGCCGGACGCTGTTGTTTCAGGGGCTCGGATTGCCCGCGGCGCAGATCCGTGCGCTGGGCGGAGGCGCCACGCAGTTCACCGTCAACGCAGGTGAGCCGTCGCTTTCAGCCAGCCTGGTAGATGTGGGGGCATTCGTCGGTGACGACTGGCGCGTCCGGCCAAACCTCACCTTGAGCCTCGGACTGCGCTACGAGACGCAGACCAATATCCACGACTGGCGCGACGTCGCGCCGCGCATTGGCGTAGCCTGGGCGCCCGGAGCGAGATCCGGAAAGTCGCGGCCCAAGAGCGTTGTGCGCGCGGGCCTCGGAATTTTCTACGATCGCTTTCCGCTGGCCGACACCATCATGGCGCAGCGCTATAACGGCATCGTGCAGCAACAGTACGTGGTCGCGAACCCGGACTTTTTCCCAACACCGCCGCCGGTTTCTTCGCTTGCCGATTTGGAGACCGCGCAGACCATTCAGAAGATCAGTTCGACTTTGCGCGCGTCGTATGTCATCCAGTCCGCCCTGGGCTTCGAGCGCCAGTTGCCGATGCATACCACGCTCGCCATCACTTACGCGAATACGCACGGCCTGCACATGCTGCGTTCGCAGGATATCAACGCGCCGTCGCCTGTCACTGGCCTGTTTCTCTTCGGGACGCCAGACCCGATCTTTCTGATGGAATCAGCGGGCTTGTACAACCAGAACCAGCTCATCACCAATGTAAACTCGCGGGTGAACGAGCAGATTTCATTGTTCGGCAATTACGTGTACAACCACGCCATGAGCAACACCGATGGCATCAGCACGTTTCCGGCGAATCCCTACACTCTGGCGGGCGAGTACGGTCCTGCCGCAACGGACGTGCGCCATCGCGGAGTTCTCGGCGGGTCGATTAACTTGAAATGGAATTTTCGCCTCAACCCGTTTCTGGTCGTGGAATCGGGTCCGCCATTCGACATCACCGTCGGCCACGATCTCTACGGAGACACACTTTTCAACGGCCGGCCCGGTATCGCAACGGACCCGAGCAAGCCGGGGCTGATCGCGACGCCATATGGTCTACTCGATCCCAACCCCACGCCAGACGAGAAAATTCTGTCGCGCAATTACGGACGAGGCCCGGGTTCGATCATGCTGAATCTCCGGGTCGCGAAGACTTTCGCGTTCGGCGCGCCGCGCGAAGGATCGATCACGCCTATGAGCGGACCGGGTGGTGGAGGCGCCCGGCGGGGTAACGACAACCCCTTTTCCATGGGTGGCGGAGCGCAGGGTGCATCGTCTTCAGCGGGCCATCGCTACAGCTTGTCCATCTCCATGTCGATTCGGAATATTCTGAATCACACCAATCCGGGCGCGATCATCGGCAACATCACCTCGCCGCTTTTCGGCCAGGCGAACCAGCCGGCCGGCGCTACCAGCCTCGGCGGCACCGGTTTCTCCGAGGCCGCGAACAACCGGCGGCTGGAACTGCAGACGCGGTTTACGTTCTAAGCCTGCCGCCGGATTGCCCAGAGCGTACATCCCTGCACCACGAGCAGCACCGCGATGGCAACCAAAAAGGAAACAGTGAGGGCAAGATGCGAGATCGATGCCGCCAGGACAGCAAAGAAGGCGGCAAGGCCAAACAGCCCGTAGAGCAGGCCGCGCAATACTTGCACGGCTGCCTGCCAGCCATTGGAACCATGCGCGAAGACGGCTAACGTCGACGCATAAACCGGGAATGTGGCAAAGATGCCGCTCAGCGTGGGGCCAAGCGTTGCGGCGGCTCCCGTCAAGACCATCACGATAGTGGTCGCGGTTGCCATCCGAAATGGAAGATCCCAATAGCCGCGAGGTTTTGAGCCGGGGCCCGGCGCACCGCGCGGCAGCAGGCTCAGGGCCGCCGGAAGGGTCAGCATCACGCCAAGAAGGACGGGTACGAGGCGCAGACCGAGCGGGCGCAGAATCGCGGCGACGCTTCCGAATACGATCGTGCCTGCCACAAGGCAAACAGGCCAACGGAAGCGCCGCGCGCTCCAGCCGTAAGCCAGACAGAAGCCTGCTTCACCGAGTATGCCTGCCAGCGAACCCAAAGACTCAGCGGCAGCGAAGCGCCGACCCTGCTCGAGTGCCAGGAAGAAGGCCACTGGTCCGGCAGTGAAAGGCAAGGCCACGAGCCATCCGCCGATGGTGTGGCCCCAGCGCCGGCTGGCCAAGCTGGCCAGGCAGATGAGCATCGGTGTGAGTGTAAGCTTGAGGGCAACAATGCTCATGCCGGGCGCGCGAGTCTCCAATGTAGCAGCTACTCCGGCCGACGCGCCGGGCCCCTGCCCACGCGCACCAACGTGTCAATCGAGAGAGAATATGCGTGTGGAGAGAATTCCAATTTGGCATATCGCGATTCTCGGCGTCCTGATGACGGCCGCAAACCTGCCGGCGGCCGAAACGCCTTCGCCCGCGCTGCTGGTCCTGAATAAAGAAGAGGCCACGCTGGCTATCGTGGATCCGCGCGACGGCAAAGTCGTGGGCCGTGTGCCGACGGGCGAGGCGCCTCATGAAGTGGCGGCATCGGACGACGGCAAGCTCGCCTTCGTCGCCAATTACGGCGCGCGAAATCCAGGCAATACGATTTCGGTCATCGACCTGGCCGCCCGGAAAGAACTGCGCCGCGTCGATTTAGGGCCGCTCCGCCGTCCCCACGGCATCATCTTTGCGGATGGGAAAGTGTACTTCACCGCGGAAGTGAATAAGCTGATCGCTCGTTACGATCCGGCAAGCAATCAAATTGACTGGCTGCTCGGAACAGGCCAGAACGGCACGCACATGGTCCTGCTCAGCAAAGACGCGAATCAGATATTCACGGCCAACATCGGTTCCGACAGCATCACGGCCATCGATCGCGTTTCCGGTGCGCTCGGTTGGAGCGAGACCGTGATTCCGGTGGGCAAAGGGCCGGAGGCCATCGATCTGTCTCCGGATGGCCGGGAGCTCTGGACCGCGCACTCGCGCGATGGTGGCGTTTCGATCATTGAAGTCGCGGCCAAAAAGGTCGCACAGACGCTCGACGTACAAACGAAGCGCTCCAACCGCCTGAAGTTTACGCCGAACGGCAGGCTGGTACTCATCTCCGATCTCGAAGGCGGTGAACTCGTGGTGCTCGATCGTGCGGCGCGGAAGCAGATCAAACGGATGAAGCTGGGCCGAAGTCCGGAAGGCATCTTGATTGTGCCCGATGGATCGCGCGCCTATGTTGGGGTCGCCGGCGAGAACAACGTCGCGGTGATTGATCTGAAGACGCTCGAAGTTACGGGCCGGATTTCGACCGGCTCCGGCCCTGACGGCATGGCCTGGGCGGAGAGGAGATTTTAGGATGATCATCGGTGTTCCCCGGGAGCTGTTTCCGGGTGAGCGGCGTGTCGCGTTGGTCCCCGCTGTCGTTCCGATTGTCGCGAAGGCAGGTTTCGAGGTAGTGGTTGAAGCCGGAGCCGGATTCGGTGCGGCATATCCAGACGCGGATTATACGGCGAAGGGCGCAAAGATCGTCGCGGAACGAAGCGAAGTTTTCAAACGGGCGGATGTGATTGTCCAGGTGCTTTGTTATGGCTCGGATGACAAGGCCGGCGCGCGCGACCTTCCACTGTTCCGGCAAGGGCAGATTCTGGTAGGATTTCTGCGGCCGCTCGGATCTCTCGAAATCCTCCAGGAAATAGCGGCCACGGGAGTGATGGCTTTCGCGGTGGAACTGATGCCGCGCATCACGCGCGCCCAAACCATGGATGCGCTCTCATCCATGGCCACCATCTGCGGATACAAAGCCGTGTTACTGGCCGCCGACACGCTGCCGCGGCTTTTTCCCATGATGACCACGGCGGCCGGGACCGTGACGCCGGCGCGGGTATTGGTGATCGGGGCGGGAGTCGCCGGTCTGCAGGCCATTGCGACCGCACGCCGGCTGGGAGCGGTCGCCTCCGCTTACGATCTTCGCCCCGCCGCCAAAGAGCAGGTGCAGAGCGTGGGCGGACGCTTTATCGAACTCCCCATTGTGGCGAAAGACGCGGAGGACTCGCGCGGCTACGCGAAGGCGCAGGATGAAGAATTCTATCAGCGCCAAAAGGAACTGCTGGGGAATGTGGTGGCCGGGAGCGACGTGGTGATCACGGCCGCCGTGGTGCCGGGCAAGAAGCCCCCAGTGCTGGTGACGCATGACATGGTGCGGAAGATGGCGCCTGGTTCGGTGATCGTCGACTTGGCCGCCGAGCGGGGCGGTAACTGCGAGGCTACGCGCGGAGGTGAGGTAGTGGTCGAGAGCGGCGTCACGGTAATCGGCACCATCAACCTCGCGAGCACCGTTCCATACCACGCGAGCCAACTGTACGCCCGCAATATCGCAGCGTTTCTTTTGCATCTGCTCAAGGACGGCAAATCCCAGCCCGACCCGCAAGACGAGATCACCCGCGAGACCCTTGTGACGCAGGGAGGCGAGATCGTCAACGCGCGGGTGCGGGAATTCTTTTCGCTTCCAACCCTGGCTCTGCAGAACAAAACCTGATCTTCTGGAGAAAATTGTGACGTCAGATCTCATCACTAGCCTGTACGTATTCATGCTCGCGGCCTTTATTGGATTCGAGGTGATCCGCCGCGTCTCGCCGCTGCTTCACACGCCGCTGATGTCGCTGACCAACGCGCTCGATGCCATCGCCGTGGTGGGAGCCATCATCCTGGCCGGGGAGCATAAAAGCGGGCTCGCCACCGCTCTCGGAACGATCGCCATTGTAGCGGCGACGAGCAATCTGGTCAGCGGATTCCTGATCACCGACAGAATGCTGAAAATGTTCAAGGCCAGCAAACCGAAAAAGTAATGAACACTACACCTCTGGTCACCGAGCAGTCCATTGAAGTGATCTACCTGATTTCGGCGGGGCTGTTCATTCTCTCGCTCAAGTGGATGAGTGCGCCGTCGACGGCTCGGCATGGCGTGTGGGCCGGCGAGCTCGGCATGCTCCTCGCTATCATCGCGACGCTGCTGTATCGCGGGATTGTCGACTACACCTGGATTGCGATCGCCCTGGTGCTCGGTTCCATCATCGGGGTTCCTCTGGGCTTGGTGCAGATGACCGCCGTCCCGCAGCGGACCGCCCTGAGCCATGCCTTCGGCGCCCTCTGCGTCACGCTGGTCGGCACGGCGGAGTTTTACCTGCGCGCGCCGGCGGTGCCTCCCTTCATGATGGCGGTGCTCTCCATGGAGGTGATACTCGGCAGCCTGACTTTCACCGGAAGCCTGATGGCCGCCGGGAAGTTGCAGGAAATCTTACCGCAGCGCCCCATTACTTACAAAGGGCAGAACGTTGTCAACATTTCTCTGCTGGCGATTTCGGTGGCTGTCGCGACATATTTGGTCATACATCCGGAACAAACGCGCCTGTTTCCGTTGATCATCGCAATCCCGCTCCTGTTCGGGGTGCTCATGATCGTTCCGATCGGCGGGGCGGACATGCCAACAGTCATCTCGTTGCTCAACTCGTACGCCGGTCTCTCGGCGGCGGCGATGGGCTTTGTCCTCGACAGCAAGCTTCTCATCATTGCGGGCGCGCTCGACGGCTCTTCAGGGTTCATTTTGTCCGTGATCATGTCGAAGGCCATGAACCGTTCGTTTACCAACGTGCTCTTCGGCGCATTCGGCCAGGTGCAAGTTTCCTCCGCCGCGGCTAAGGAAAGCAGGACAGTGAGGACCGCGACGGCCGAAGAAGCGGCCACGATCATGGCCGCGGCCAACACGGTGGTGATCGTTCCGGGCTACGGCATGGCCGTGGCGCAAGCCCAGCATAAGGTGCGGGAACTGTTCGACGCCCTGACCAAGCGAGGCGTGAATGTGTTGTTTGCCATTCATCCGGTGGCGGGCCGCATGCCGGGACACATGAACGTGCTGCTGGCTGAAGCGGATATCCCCTACGACAAGTTGCTGGACATGGACGCCATCAACCCTGAATTCCCGCAGGCCGACGTGGCGCTGGTCATCGGCGCCAACGACGTTACGAATCCGGCCGCGCGTAATGACCCCGGCAGTCCCATCTATGGAATGCCGATTCTCGATGTGGACAAAGCCAGAACCGTGATGGTGATTAAGCGCGGCATGAGTCCCGGCTTCGCGGGGATCGACAACGAGCTATATTACCTCGACAAAACCCTGATGCTATTCGGTGACGCCAAGGCTTTTGTCGGCGATATCGTGCGGCAGCTGGGAGGCGAGGGGCATGCATAAGTTGCCTGCGCGGCGCGTTCTGTGATGGGCCGATTCCGGTATTACCTGCGCGTACGGTATGGCGAGTGCGATGCGCAGAAAGTAGTCTTCAATGCCCGCTATGCTGACTATATCGATCTTTCGACGATAGAGTTCCTGCGCGCCCTGGGGTTTGGTGACGTATTGGTCAACGGCACTCTTGACTATCAATTGGTAAAACTGATGCTGGAGTGGAAATCACCAGCTCGCTTTGACCAGGTTCTCGAGCTGTCAGTTAGCGCGACGCGGTTGGGCAATACGTCATTCACGGTCTCCACAGAATTTCGAATAGCAGGCGACGACCCGGTCATCGCGGTTGGAGAAACAGTCTATGTGGTCGTAGATACACACACCCTCCGCAAAGTATCCCTGCCTGCCGATCTTCGGGCGGCGTTGGAAAAGGGAGCACCTGATGTAATTACGAATCACGCGGGCCATCTTGCTCGGGTAGGGCACTTATGAGCGACTTAGCGAAACTATCGGCTCAAGTCAAACAATACATGGACAACCCTGAGTCCAGTAAGTCGCTTCAAGTCGTGGCGCACGGCGTCCGCGCTCTGCCTGTTGTTGCTGAGTTCCTTCATGAAGACCTGCCGATCGATCGCGCGGAACGCCTGGAGGGCCTTCTCAAAGCAGTCTTGCGGGCAATAGTAGCCAAACCAGTCTCCGGATGCGATGCGAGGGACATTGCGCGGTTTCAGCAGCAGCTCGGCTTCGTACTCAAGTACAAATCGTACACGATTAAAGCCTCAACACCGGTAGGCTATTCGATATTCCTTCAAAATGATCGTGAGGGATTCAGCTTCCAGCGTCACGTAGTACATAAGCTGGAGGTGTTTCACATTCTAAGTGTAAAGCCGGGAGGATATGTCTTTCTGTGTGACTATGAAGACTGGAAGAGTATCTACAAAAAGGATGCATTCGAGCGCTGGATGACTGGCGAAGCTAATGCAAGTTATGACCGCTATAAGTATGTGCCTCGCCCGGGCGACGTGTTCGTGATCTCAGAACTCGGGGTGGTCCACACGGTCATCGGCTGCGTACTTGAAGAATATGCCACCGTTTCGACCGATATGGTAGAGCGGCTGCACGATCAAAATGCCGGCAAGCGCATTCCCTCAACCTTTAATCGAGTCAACGCGGACGCGTCCCTTCGTACTATCAAAGCGCCCGCAAACAGTCGGCTTGTCAGAGGATTTGCGGACCGCAAGAGTGAACCGATCGCGCGGGTTGGAATCGCGGGAGGAGAACGAATCACTTTATGTGATTCATTTGTGAAAGCCGCACGGTACGTGATACGGCCGGGAGAGGAAACGGCGCTGGAGAGCGATGATCACCGGGTGGCGATACTGCGTTTCTTCAGCGGCCGAGGCAGCGTGTTGATGGCGGACGGCACGGAGGCGGGACGTTCGACGCCGGGGATTCCATTTGACAGCGCCGATCTGATTTTCGTTCCACCCGGCATTCAATACGCGGTGAGAAATGAAAGCGACGGCGATGTCGAATACTCTGAGCACCGCATCGCGCCGGACGTGGCCTTCATTTGAAGGGCTTAGTGTGACGTTCCGGCCGCCTGGTACGCCTCATCCAGAATTTGAACCACGTGCACTACGCGCTGGCCGCTGCCGTGGAGCCGCACGCCGGCTTCGAGCTGCAACATGCAACCCGGATTCGCGGTCGCGATTATCTGGGCGCCCGTGGAATTAACGCTCTGCATCTTCTTTTCGAGAATCGCCATAGCCATCTCGTTCTCGACGACGTTGTAAATGCCGGCACTGCCGCAGCAGAGATCCGAGAGCGGCATCTCTCTAAACTGCAGACCCGGTACGGCGGCCAGCAAGCGCCGCGGCGGGATGCGCACCTTCTGGCCGTGACAGAGGTGGCACGAATCCTGATACGTTACCGTCAATGGCACCGGGCCCATATCGCGATTCAGATCGATCGACGCCAGGAACTCGTTGACATCCTTCATCAGGCCGCTGAAGCGCCGCGCCTTTTCCACGTAATCGGGATCGTGCTCGAGTAACTCGTGGTACTCCTTGAGCGTGGAGCCACAGCCGGCGGCGTTGGTAATGATGGCATCGAAACCGCCGTCGAGCACTGCATCGATGTTGCGACGCGCCAGCTTGCGCGCTTCGCTGCGAATGCCGGCGTGAACGTGCAGTGCACCGCAGCAGCCCTGTCCGGCGGGCACCACGACCTCGCAACCGTTTTTTTGAAGGACGCGCACCGTGGCTTCGTTCAGCCGCGCGAACGAGACATTGGCGATGCAGCCCGCCATCAGCGCTACGCGATATCGCCGCTCTCCTTCCGCGGGAAACGCCGTGCCGATCTTGCTGAAGAAAAACGGCGGCTCGGCGGGCGGTGCAAGCTGCTCCAGCCGCCCCAACTTGCCGAACAGCTTCCAAAGACCCGATCCGCGCACTGCCTTTTGCAGCCCGCTCGCCTGATACATGTAGGCGGCTGCGCCGGCGGCAGTCATCCAGCCCGGCGATTGCAGCAGTGTTCCGAATACGAAGCGGCGCACGGCGCGCGCGACCGGGCCCCGGCTCACCTGGCTTTCGATGTCCGCTCGCGCTGCTTCCACCAGCCGGCCGTACTGTACCCCCGATGGGCACGCGGTTTCGCACGCCCGGCAGGCCAGACACAGCTCGATGTGCTCGACGTATGACGGGCTCACCGGCGCTCCGTTCGCCACCTGCACCATCTGGTAAATGCGCCCGCGCGGCGAATCCATCTCCACTCCCAGTTCGCGATATGTGGGGCAGGCGTTCAGACACAAGCCGCAGTGCACGCAGCGGTCAAGGTCCACCTGTTGCGGACGGTCAAATGAGACGGTAGAGTCTGCCACGGTTCAATAGATGATTCGGATCAAACATGCTCTTGATCTTCTTCATCATCTCCCAGTCAGTTCCCGGCGTGGGCCAGAGATCGAGATTTGACCGCTGTTCATCCGGCGCGAATTCGATCACAGCCTTCCAACCGTGCCGCGCGGCTGAAGGCATCCAGCGGGCTGCGGCGTCGCTCCGCGTGAAATAGCCGTAACAGACGCCCGAGCCGGCGCGCGCGATCGACGCGGTCTCGAAAGACGACATCACCTCCTTCACCTGCGCCAGGGTACAGGAAGCGCGCACCACGGCGCCGTGCATGAACTTCTCCAGAAAATGCGGCGTGTATTCCTGCACTTGCCGCCAGAAGCGCGCTTCTTCTGCGCCTTCCAGGACCAGCGCATCGCCAGCAAATTCCCGCCGGCACCGCTCGATCGCCGCCGCATTTCCCCCCAGACGCAGCGCCAGCACGTGTCCTTTGTGCCCGAGCTGCCCCGCCGCCGGCGCATTCAGCAGATCGATGGCCGCAGGCGGAAGCGGGCCTTTGAGGATGCGGTCGCGCGCCCCGATAGCATCATCCAGCGTTCCGCACGGCAGCAGAAAACTTCCTTCCGCCGCCGGCCGGGGCAGCAGCTTGAAATTCACGACGGTGATGGCGGCCAGGGTGCCGAATGAGCCGATCATCATCTTGCCCATATCCAGCCCTGCGACATTCTTCACCACCATGCCGCCGGACCGCACCAGCTTGCCCTCGAGCGTCGCGAACTGCATGCCGATTACGAGATCGCGCGCCGTGCCGTACAGCCGGCGGCGAGGCCCGCTGGTGTTGGCGGCCAGGATGCCTCCGATGGTGGCGGTTTCTGAGAACGGCGGGTCGAGCGGGATCATCTGCCGGTTTTGCACCAGCAGGCGGTCGAGATCGGCGTAGCGCAGACCGGCCTCCACGCTGATGGTCAGGTCACGCGGCTCGTATTCCAGGACGCGCATCATGGCGGCGGTCGAGAGGGAGACATCGGCGGGCTCCACGGGCCCGGCCATCAGCCGTTTCGATGATGCCCCGCTGAGCGCGATGGTGCACTTTCGCGAAGCAGCGGCGGCCAGCGTTTCGGCAAACTCGCTCGCGCTTCGCGGCAAAGTGGGCGCCGGGTGTAACACTACCGGTGCTGACTTCTCCCTGTCTGGCAAGCCACTACTTTACGCTGCGCAGAGGTCCCCGTGCAAAACAGCTCACACGCCCCGCCCCTGAAGGTCAGCGGGATGGTCATCATCGTGCTCCCCACCACAATCAGCGCCGTGGCGGCCTACGCGTCATTGTTGGCCGGTCATCGCAACAGGTTTTCCATTTCCACCGCTAGAGCCAGAAGAGCGCCGTCGGTGCCTGATTCGGAGACCATCTGAATCCCCAGAGGTAATCCCAGCGTCGGCATGGGAATCGAAATGGCAGGCATCCCGAGCGCCGTCCACGGAAGGTTCATGATCGGATCGCCGGTGGATTCAAGACCGGCCGGAGCCGCGCCTGGGGCCGACGGCATGACCAGAACCGGGTGCTGCCGCAACATGCTGCTCATCTCTCGCCTGACGTCGGCCACCGTAGTGAGCGCCGCGCGATATTCATCCGCGGGGATGCGCAGCCCCTCTTCCACAAGCCGGGCAAGCTTCCGCCCGATCGCGTCGCCGTGCTCTTTCCAGCGCGCTTCGTGCGTGCGCGCGCCTTCGTAAGTGCAGATGAGCATCACCGCCGGCGCGAGGTCTTTGTAGTGCTCCGGCATCTCGACGATGTTGAAGCTGAAATTCGGATCGAGGCGCTCGACAGTTCGGCGGAACGTCACTTCCATCGCCGGATCTACGGGGGGCATGAGCGATGGCACCGCCAGGCTGCGTTTGGGCGAGCCCTGCGGATTGCCCATGCGTGCCCAGAGCACCTGCATATCATCGGCGGTCTGCGTGAACAGACCGGCCGTGTCCAGCGAGGGTGCGAAAGGCAGGATGCCTTCCAGCGGCAAGAGACCCGCGCTGGGTTTGAATCCCACGACGCCGCAGAATGACGCCGGCCGCAGCACCGATCCGAGTGTCTGGGTCCCCAGTGTGAACGGAACCATGCCCGCGGCCACGGCAACCGCCGAACCGCTGGAGCTTCCGCCAGGCGTGTGCAGGGAATTGTGCGGGTTGCGTGTGGGCGCCGCATCGAAGTATGCGAAGGCCGTGGTTTGCGTCTTCCCCAGCAGCACGGCGCCACGCTTGCGAAGCTGCGTTACCAGAGCGGCGTCGGTCGCTCCCTTCCGTCCCGCGTAGAGCCGTGAGCCGTATTCGGTGGCGAGACCGCGCGTTTCGAATATATCCTTGGCGCCGAAAGGAAGGCCTGCCAGCGGCCCGCTGCCCAACGCCTCCTGCGGCGAGACTTCCACCCATGCATGCACCTGCCCGTCGCGCGCCTTGATGCGATCCAGGCACATCTGCAGCAGTTCGTCCGGAGTCCGCGCCTTCTCGTCCAGCCACTCCACGAATTGCCGCAAAAGACCGCGACGCCCCAGCGCCGGCCGGTCGCTATAGACTGCCCCTTCGTCGCCGACCCACATACCCTCATATAATGTAGTTCCGAACTATGAAAACCTCCTACTGCTTTTTTCTCCTGCTGGCCGCTCCGCTCTGCGCGCAAGTCAATATAGAGCGTGGTGATGGTCATATATCGGTAATTATCGATGGCAAACCCTTCACCACCCTCTATTGCGGTCCGGAAACCGGCAAGCCCTACTTGCACCCCCTGCGGGCGGCCTCGGGCAAGATCGTGACGCGCGGCTATCCCATGGAAAACGTGCCCGGCGAAACGCACGACCACCCTCACCAGCGCGGCCTGTGGTTCAGCCATGGCAATGTCAACGGCTACGACTTCTGGAGCAACGAGCCTTCCCAGCATGACGGCAAGAACACCAGAATCGCGCTCAAGAATCTGGCCAAAGCCGCCGGCGGCAAAGAATCGGGCGTGATCGAGGCCACCTTCGACTGGAACGATCCCCAGGGCAAGACCTTGCTCACCGAATCCCGCACCATGACTTTCTACGCCGTCCCCGCCCGCCGCGTCATCGATTTCGATATCACGCTCACCCCTGTCGAGCAGGTCAAGTTCGGTGATACCAAGGAAGGGACTTTCGCCATCCGCCTCGCGCCCTGGCTCGAGGAGCCAACCAAGCAATCGCTCCCCAGCCCCAAGCGCACCGGGCTGATGGTCGATGCCGAAGGCCGGCACGGCGAAGCGCAGATCTGGGGTCACCGCGCCAATTGGGTGGATTATTCGGGCGAAGGGGAAGGCGAAAAACTCGGCATCGCCATTCTCGACCACCCCGCCAATCCGCGCCATCCCACCTACTGGCACGCGCGCAGCTACGGCCTATTCGCCGCCAATATTTTCGGCCTTCACGATTTTATGAACGACAAGACCGCCGATGGCAGCATGACGCTCGGCCCCGGCCATTCCATCCGCTTCCGCTATCGCGTGATCATCCACCCGGGCGACCACGAGACCGCGAAAATTGCGGATGAGTACGCGAAGTTCGCTGGCAAGTAGGGGCCGGATACATCCGGCCCTGGAGCTTCTACCGTTGCGGCGCGCCCGCCCGTCCCATGATGGGCCAGACGTCGACGATATTCTCGCCGCGTGCCACGTAGTAACGGTCGTAGACGTTAGTGCTGGTGTCGAGGTTCGAAGGGTAGATCTCGACGCGTTCACCCAGCTTGATATCGCGATCGCCGTCGTTCCACAACAGCATCCCGTATTCGGCGCCGCCGCTTTCGACCTTTATCCCGGGCCGGTCCTTCACTTCGTCGGTCGTTCGCAGCAGGGCTTT
>Ga0075426_10002393_pt1 | contig 13443 bp, 10 predicted proteins | sample SoiMethybrSBSTD5_FD_75304 | JGI IMG/M metagenome (GOLD analysis project Ga0075426, IMG submission 75304) | Bulk soil microbial communities from a Populus tree surrounding site in Tennessee, USA - Soil MetaG P. TD hybrid SBSTD5 | ecosystem: Environmental > Terrestrial > Soil > Tree plantation... | reverse complement strand
GCGCATCGAGCTTTGTCATTGCGGTGCTGGGAAGCATTGGAGTCGCGGGGCTGATCCTTTATGGCATCTTCATACTCGGGGTGTTGGTGCCGGTCGGTCCGGCGGCCGCGAAGCAGCTGCGCCTGAGCGTAGCCCTTCAGCGCGCGGCGCGGTCCGCCTGCGTGGCATTGCTGATCGCCGCATCTCTCACCGGCGCATTGGTGGATCTCGGCCTGCAATTCTTCGCCTTGGCAGCCCTCGCGTGTGCGAAGCCCGACCTGAAGGCGGTCGCTCAGAGGTGGCTCGGCGCGCCTGCGGGTGGGCTTGGGCAGTCCTGGTCGGGGCTCAGCCCCGGCCCGGCGACGCAGAGGGGCAGCCGCATCGGCGAGACAGTCGCGCGGTCTTCGGCCGGGACGCCATCGACCTCCGCGAGAGCGTTCAAGTAGATTTCCGCGGACCTCGTCCAGCTGAAGCTTTCAGCCTTGGCGCGCCCTTTCGCAATCAGGGTCTGACGCAGCCGCGGATCGTCGTGCAGCGTCACGAGACGGCTCAACCACTCTTCCGGATCGGTCGGCGATGCGTAGAGCGCCGCATCGCCGCACACCTCGGGGAGGCTCGCGCAGTTCGACGCCACGACCGGACACCCCAGCGCCATCGCTTCGAGGGGCGGCAGGCCAAATCCCTCCATCAGCGATGGGAACGCGAGGCAGAGCGACGTCTGCATGAGGCTCGCCAGGTCGTCGTCCGACACCGCGCCAAGCCGGCGTATCCCGGTTTGTTGCTCCGGGGGCAAGGCGAATTGGCCAAAGACCCGAGGCGTCCGGCCGCCGACAACCGCGACATCGATGCCGCGCGCGGCGAGGCGTGGGGCCAGCCCCAAGACGATCGATATGTTCTTGTGGCGTGCCTGGCTGCCCAAAAGCAGGACGGTGCTTGCATGCGGACGGGCCGGCGCGCCGGCCCGAGGAGACCAGCACCTCACATGCTCATGGCCGTTGACGGCGATCGTCGGGGTTCGGCCACGCGCGATTCGGTGCTCGACGAGCAATTGCGCGGAAAACTGCGAGACCGTGGCCAAGCCCGCAGCCGTTCGGCCGAGCGCCGGCACCACCATTCCATAACCGGCGCGAAACAGGGAGGAATAGCTGTTCGGAAACAGGAACGGGTTGAGATCGTGGATGCAGACGATCTGCTTGCGCCGGAGCAACGGCCCCGTGTTGCACAGGCTGAGGATGCCGCCGCGCGCATGCACAGGGAGCTCGATCTGCTCCCAGGCATGCCCTTTCAATCGGCCCACTGTCCTGATGCGAATAGTCTCGTAGGCCGGTAACGGCCCTTGATAGCTACCAGGGACCAGAAGGGTCAGGTCCAGCTCGCGCGCGAGCGGATGTCCGTCGGCGGCGAGCATGTCAATCGCCGACACGATTTCGCGCGCGTAGCGTTGGACGCCGGTGATCTTCTGGGTGAGAAAACGGCCGTTGATGCTCCAGCGGCGTCGCATGCGGGCCGACGTCAGGGCAATGCCTCGTGAGGCGGCGCGGCCGCGAACTCCCCGTCCGGGGTTTGGGTCGGACACTCGGCGCGATCATCGGCTCGTGAACTCGGATTGATGCCGCCGGGACGCCAACGTCCGCCACCAGCGGAACGCATGCCGCTGCCCTCGCTGGAAAGCGCCACTGCACGAAAGAACTGCTGGAAGTCGGATTCGCTCAACGTGCAATCGAATGCCATCGCGGCATTTACGAAGCTTCGTAATCTCCGCGCGGCGGCGGACTCGCGACCGGGGCCTGCGGACTGGGAGCAGAGCCGGCTGGGGTCGGTCGGGGTTTTCTCCATGGCGATTTCTCCGCGGACTTGAACGAACTCAAACTCTCGAAAATCTGCGCCGGATCACGAGCAGTGGTTGCGCGGCGAATACGCGCCAGGATGAAGTCGGCTGTGCGAGGACTGACTTCCAGAATTCTCCCGAGGTCTTTCGCCTCGATCGCCCGTCGACTCAGCCCGATCAAGAAGATCGCCTTGAGCCAATCGTGCATGAGGACGTGGCTCGCCTCGAAGATCGTGCTGATCTTCACCGTGAACGGCTTACGGCATCGATAGCACTTGTAGGTGCCGATGCGCGTGCTCGAGCCGTTCAGGCGGCCGACGCGTTTGACCTCGCCGCAGCGCGGACAAGTTGGGCCGTCCGGCCACATACAGCCTTCAACGTACCGGTACGCCTCTTCCTCACTCTGAAAACGCAAATCGCAGTCCAACTGCATGACCAGAACCGAGATGCTCGATAGCCCCCCGAGACCTGGATTTTTCCACAGAATTTGTGCGCCGCATTAAAGTAGGTTAACGATGTCATGCGTATGACGAAAAGCTTCCAAAAAAGCCCGGCGGAACCGTCATGTCTGTACCCATTGAGACTCCCTGCAAAAAGGATCCGGCAGGGCGCCCAGAAAAAGGGTTTTCCGATTCGGAACTGATCCGGGTTTCGAATGTTAAGTGAGGTTGCGCGCTCAGCGGGGACCCCTTTTTCGGATCGCCGGGCGGTTCCTAAGCCCGTGCCGCTATATGCGCTCGCTTTTGTCCGAGCTCCCATGGAGCTGCGAGCGCCGGTCCTTTAGGAACAGGCGGCCGAGGAATGCCAGCACATATCCGCATTGGATCGCCAAAAGGCCAATCAGCATGTCGTAGCCGAGCGCCGCGAGCGACTGGTCCCGCGCGATCAAGGCGTAGCATGCGAGCACAAAGACCGCCGCCGCCATGAACCCGGGGAGGCGGAGAAAAGCGCCGAGAATGGCGCCGATCAATAAAAGCGATAATCCCGCAAGCATGGCCTTCCCCCCGCCCCGCCCCCCGGCGGCAGCACAAGCCCGCTTGGGCATATTCTGCCACATCCGAGGGCTGACAGCACCTCCTGCGACAACCCTAGCTCTGCCGAAGGCCCTTGCGCCGGGTGATGAGCGGAACCCCTGCCGCCTCAACCGGCCCCCGACTCACGCGCGCGACTCACGCCAGTGACAGGTAACCGCAGTGCTCCAGTCCGGGGCAAGTGGGTACACCAAATTCACTTCATCCCCCCGAACTGTCTTGCGACAATGGCATTGGCCGAGGGGAGTGGAGAATAGCCGGGCGTCTTCCATGTCTTGGCACTTGCGTGCCGGTCGGGACGATATGGCGGCCGTTGCCGAGTGCGGATTATCGCCGATGTCCTTGGCCGAACAGCAGCATCAACAGCAGCACGCGTCTCCCGTGGGAGGAGCATTGAAACGGTTCGTCGACGTGACCGTGGCATTGCTCGCGCTGATTCTGTTTCTCCCGCTCTTCGCGTTCTTCGCGGCGCTGATCAAGTGGTCGGACGGCGGCCCTGTCTTCTACGTGCACCGGCGCATCGGATACGCCGCGCGGCCATTCGGATGCTTGAAATTCCGCACCATGGTCCCGAATGGCGACGAGATCCTGCGCGACTACCTGCACTCGGATTCCACCGCCGCACGCGAGTGGGCGGAAACGAGAAAGCTCAAACGCGATCCGCGCGTGACGGAGCTCGGCATCCTCCTGCGCAAGTTGAGCATCGACGAGCTGCCTCAGCTCATCAACGTCATTCGCGGCGACATGAGCCTCGTCGGGCCGCGTCCGATCGTGCCTGAGGAAGCGCGAATGTACGGCGAGGAGCTGCAGGCCTATTTGCGTTCGCGGCCCGGGTTGACGGGCGCATGGCAGGTCAGTGGACGGAGCGACCAGAGCTACGCCAAGCGCGTTTGGATGGATCGGCAATATGTCGAACATTGGTCGTTGTGGCGAGACGTCGTCATCATCGTGAAGACCGTTCCGGTCCTGCTGACCACGCGAGGAAGCTATTGAATGCGCCACAGCTCTTTCATGCCGAGAAGATTTCCGTGATGCTGAATCGGGTTCGTCTACGCGTGTCCGCAGGGTTCAGGCGGCCGTCCGGCCGCGACGCGTGCAGTTTCGGGGGTGCCCGGTGAAGACCGCCATCGTTCATTACTGGCTGGTCGGGATGCGGGGCGGAGAGAAGGTTCTTCAGGCCCTCTGCGAGCTGTACCCGGACGCGGATCTCTTTACGCATGTGGTCGTACCCGAGCGGATTTCGCCCGACATTCTCCAGCATCGGATCCAGACATCATTCATCGCCCGCCTGCCGCGCGCGAGCAGGTGGTACAAGCGATATCTCCCTTTGATGCCGCTCGCGCTCGAGCAGCTCGATCTGAGCCAGTACGATCTCGTCATCAGCAGCGAGTCAGGTCCGGCGAAGGGCGTCATTCCGGCTCCGGGCGCCGTGCACGTCTGTTACTGCCATTCGCCCATGCGCTACGTCTGGAACATGTACCACGCGTATCGAAATTCGGCCGGGCGTTTTTCGAAGGTGCTCATCCCGTATCTCGCGCATTACCTGCGCAGCTGGGATCAGATGGCCGCGACCCGGGTGGATTCGTTCGCGGCCAATTCCCGCAACGTAGCGGCCCGGATCAAGCGCTATTACGGGCGCTCTGCAGCCGTGGTTTATCCCCCGGTCGAGGTCGACAGCTTCTCGCCCGTGCCACGTTCCGAGCTTTCCGACTTCTACCTCATGGTGGGCGAGCTCGTGTCCTACAAGCGCCCGGACCTCGCCATCGAGGCGTTCAACCGCTCGGGCAAGAAGCTGATCGTGATCGGTGGAGGCGAGATGCTGTCCGCGCTGCGGCGCACCGCGCGCCGCAACATCACGTTTCTCGGCCCGCAGCCGTTCGAGGTCCTGAAAAGCCATTATGCGCATTGCCGAGCATTGATCTTCCCCGGCGAAGAGGATTTCGGGATCGTTCCGGTGGAGGCGATGGCGAGCGGCAGGCCGGTCATCGCATACGGCCGCGGCGGTGTCGTCGAGACCGTGATGCACGAACGCACCGGCTATCTCTTCCATGAGCAGACCGCCGATGCGCTTGCCGCCGCCGTCGAACGCATGGGCGACTGCAACATGGATCCGGCTCAGATCGTGGCGCACGCGCGCAGCTTCTCTCCCGGACGCTTCAAGCGCGAGATGACCAGGGTCGTCGACGAGGCAATCGCGGGCAACGGCGTCGGTATGTCGCCCGCGATGCCCGAGGCGCGACCGCAGGCATGGGTGGCGGATCCCGCTCGCTGGATGGCAACGCCGCGCGGCAACCTGGACGTGGCATCGACGCACGTGAACCATTGACCCAACGAGGCGCGCCCTGCATGCACGACTACGCGAGAGCCAGCCTGTTCCATGCGCCCGAGCGCGATGCCGCCGACCAAGATCGGCATATTTCGCTCATGGACGTGGTGCAGTTCGTGCGTCGCTGGCGGCGCACGATCGCGGTGGTGACGGGCATTTTCATTTTGGCCGCCGCGGCCTACGCGTACATGGCCGAACCGCTCTTCACGGCCTATGCCCAGGTGATGCTCGACTCGAGCCAGGCCCGGGACATGCTCGACGATCCCAACCGGGTCGTGCTTCCGGCCGATCAGGCCCGTGTCGAAAGCCATATCGAGATCATCAGGTCCGATCAGCTGGCGCTTGACGTCGTCCGCAAGCTTCAGCTGACCAAGCTTCCCGAATTCAACGCGCCAAAAGGCGTGAAGGACCGGGAGGGCTTCGCCGTCGCGATGTTCGAGCGCGGCCTGTCGGCGCGCCGGATTGGACAATCGCTTGTGATCGAGGTCGCCTTTCGCTTCCGCGACCCGACACTGTCGGCTTCGATCGTCAACACGCTGATCGATTCGTACGTCGCGCGTGAGATGCAGGTGAAGTCCGATTCGATCGAGCAGGCCGACCGTTGGCTTTTCGAAAAGCAGGCCTCCCTCGACCGGCAGAGTCAGGCCGCGTTGGCCGAGCTCGATCGATACAAGACCGAGTCTGACGCCGCTCCCGACCGGGCAGCCAAAATCGAGGAGCTGCAAAACCGGGCGCAGATCTATCAGCGCATGCATGATGCCTTCTTGCAGAAATTCAACGAGGCGATTCAAAAGGTCGCGTTTCCGCAACCCGACGTGAGAGTGATCGCGCCCGCCGCCGTGCCGCTGCAGAAGAGTTATCCGAAACGCGGCTTGATCGTCGGGCTCGCGGCCCTGTTTGGTGTCGGCGTCGGCCTGCTCATCGCGGTGGTGAGGCAGAACCTCGATCGGACGCTTCGCAGCCCGTCTCAGCTCATGGGGGTGGTCGATTGTTTCGGCGTGGTGTCGCAGGTTCCGGGATTGGCCGCTGTGGGCAGCACTGCGGCAAAGCGAACGAAAGACGGCATGCGCATCCTGCGCGGCAGGTCGTCCCCGTCCGGAGGGCCCGCCCTGCATTTCGCAGCGGACCATCCGCACTCGACGCTGAACAAGGATCTGCGCAACGTCAAGGTCGCCGTCGATTGCGCCACCAACGGGGAGAAATGCCGGTTCGTCGGCGTGGTCGCCGCGCGGGAGGGGGAGGGCGCGACAACCATCGCGGCCAACCTGGCCTCCATCTACGCAGCCTCCGGCCTCCGGACCCTGATTGCCGATGCCTGCCCCGACAACCCGACGCTCACGCGTGAGTTCTTCGAGCGGCCGCAGGACACGGCGCCGAAGCGCGTCCAGACGGGCGAGCGCGCCCTTGCAGCTCGGCCGAATGTCATGCGCGCCGGCCATCTGCCGCGCCTCGAGCGCCTCGGCGGTCAGGAGGGCGGCCGACACGGCGGCGAGCTCGATGCTCTCGGCGAGCAATACGAGATCGTGATCTTCGACTTGCCGGCGCTTGCGTCCTCCCCGGATGCGCGAGCGATCGCGCGATTTCTCGATGCGGTGATCCTGGTGGCGCAAGTCGATGCGACCTCGCTCGATACGGTGTACGCCGCCGTCGACGCGCTGCGGCATGCGCGGGCCGGCGTCATCGGCCTGGTTCTCAACAAAGCGAAACCGGCAGGACGGCCAGCGCAAGCGCGCGCTGGATGGCTCGCCGCGTTGCGCGGCGCGTGATCCGATGCGGTTCGTTCGCAACTCGATGTATGGCGCGTTGGCGGGTGGATCGCTGGCGCTCGGAAACCTGATCAGCGCGATCATCGTGGCGCGGCTGCTTGGGGCATCGGGCATGGGCGCCGTCTCGTATGCGGTGTGGCTGGTGCTTTCGATCACGCCGATCGTCGAGTGCGGGATCCCGGCGGCGGTGGGCCGGTACGTCCCGGAGATGCGCGGCGCCGGCGAGGCCGCAGCCGCGGAGGTCCTCGCGGCCCGCCTGATGCGGGCGCTGGCGCTTGCCGCCGCCGTCTCCGCCACGACGCTCTTGCTTGTGATCCTCCTTATCCGCACGGCGGCGCCTGCGGGCGGTTCCGCCGCGCAAATCGCCAATGGCCTGTTCGGTTCGGTCTTCTACGCCGCGCCGCTGCTGCTCGCCGGCTATGCCGCCGTGCAGGCCGTGGGCGCCTTCGGCTACGCTTACCTCCGCGGGAAGCAGCAGTTCGACCTGGCCGCTCATCTCGCCTGGATCGCCGTGGCGCTGCAGCTCATCGGCGTTGCGATCGGCAGCTTGCTGTACGGTCCAGCGGGTGCGGTCGTGGGCTATGCAGCCGGCCAACTCGTGCCGGCGGTTGCGGTCCTCTTCCGCCTGTCGCGCTCGAACGCTCCGAAAGGCGCCATTCCGGCGCGCGTCCGCCGATATTCCGCCTTCGCGTGGGCCGCAAACGTCGCCAACACGTTCGTGTGGGCGCGCATCGAAATGTTCTTTCTCGCCTATTTCTGGGGCGACGCCGCGGTCGGCTTGCTCGCCGTGACGCTGTCCTTGGCGAACCTCGCGACCCAGCCGCCGCTGCTGATGACGTCGGGCGTCTTGACGTTGCTCTCCGAGCAGAGCGGACGTCGCGATCACGCCGGAATCCAGACCGCATATGCGGGCGGCACCACCATGCTCGCCGCACTGGTCCTGCCTGCGGCGTTCTGCATGGCGGCGATCACCCCCGTGCTCCTGCCGATGCTGTACGGCCATGAGTTCGCCCCGGCGGTGCCGGCGGCCGCGATCCTGGTGTGCGTGGCCGGGATCGGGGTCGCAAGCAGCATGGCGACCAACCTGGTCTACGCGCTCGAGCGCAGCGACTTCGTGTTCTATACGTCGGCCGTCGGCGGTGTCCTTGCCATTTCGGCTGGCCTTCTCCTGGTGCCGCGCTGGGGCCTCATGGGCGCTGCCGTCGGCCGGGCGGCAGTTCAGCTCGCGATGGTCGCAGCCGGAGTTTCGTTCGTCTGGTATCGGCTGGGCTTTCACGCCTCGATCCGCTCGCTCACGCGGATCCTGCTCGCATCGTGTATCGCGGCGGGCGTCGCCTGGCTGGCGATCACCTGCGTTCCGGCGCCGCTGGCTCTCGCTTTGGCGCTCGTTGGCGGCGGGCTCACCTACCTCGTGCTGCTGGTGGTGTTGCAAGCGTTCTCGCGCGACGAGCTTGATTTGATGGCGCATGTGGTGCGCACGCTGCCGCCGTCCGTCGGCGGCGTCGCCGCACGGATATTGTCTCTGTTCAGCATCGCTGCAGGCGGGCCGGCGCCGGCCGGCTGGCGTCGCGGCGACTGAGCTCTGCGATGGAACGAAAGGGTGCAGTCATGCTCATGTATAGACAAGCACAGTGCCGCCATGGTGCGGAGCAACGTCGAACCCTAATCGGATTGCGCCTCCTGTCCTTGGTGCTGCTGCTCGGAATGGCGGCGCCTCTCGGATGGACGTCCCGCGCGCATGCGGATGGCTATCGGCTCGGCGTGCAGGACAGGGTGCGGGTGAAAGTGATCGACTGGCGCGCGTCGAAGGGCGAGTACCAGGAGTGGGACGCGCTGGCCGACGAGTACACGGTCAATCCCGCCGGAGCAGTCTCGCTGCCCCTGATCGGCGAGATCCACGCCGAGGGGCGCACGACCGAGGAGCTGGCCGGCGCCATATCGGAAGCGATCCAGAAGCGGTCGGGTCTTCTCAACCGCCCCGGCGCGTCGGTCGAGGTGATCAAGTTCCGGCCGGTCTATGTGGTGGGCGAGGTGGAGAAGCCGGGTGAGTACGAGTTCAGGCCCAATCTCACGGTCCTGCAGTCGATCGGGATCGCTGGCGGGCTGCGCCGCGTCACGGAAGCCGGACTGCTCCGGCTCGAACGGGATCGCATCGTGGCGGCCGGCACCCACGAGTCGGCCCGGCTGGAGCTGCGGCGCGGGCTTGCCCGGCGCGCACGGCTGATGGCGGAGCGCGACGGCGCAAGCGACATTCCAATGCCGCCGGAACTCAAATCGGAGCCCGACGCGCAGCGGCTGATCGCCGAGGAGCGCGCGGTCATGAGGGCGCGGGCGGACCTGATCCGCTCGCAGCTGAACGGGCTGAAGGACGTCAAGAACTTGTACGAGCAGGAGGTGAAGTCGCTGGCCGACAAGGGAACCTCGCTCGATCGCCAGATCGCGCTGGCGAAGCGCGAGCTCGCCAATATCAGCACGCTGGTCCAGAAGGGGCTGTCGGTGAGCGGACGCGAGTTTGCGCTGCAGCAGACGGTTGCCGAGCTGGAAAGCAAGATGCTCGACGTGCAGGTCGCATCCGTTCGCGCCCAGGAGGAAGCGCGCAAGGCGGACCGCGATGCGGCCGATCTCCAGAGCAAGCGCATGGAAACGATCAACGACGACCTGCAAAAAACCCGCGGCGAGGTGGATCAGGCCGCGGCCAAGCTTCGCACCGCCAATGATCTCGTCGACGAGGCCACGGTGCTGGCGCCGAAGCTCGCACTCGAGCGCGAAGACACGAGCCTGCGCAAGCCGGTCTATTCCATCATCCGGAAGGTCGATGGCAAGAGCGTGCAAACCGCGGCGGATCAAAATGCTCAGGTCGAGCCCGGCGACGTGGTGCGTGTCGATATCGTGTCGACCCGGCCGAATAGCGAGTTGGAGATTCGCCGGGGTGCCGGTGGTGCCCTGAGCCAGTGAGCGTTGCGCTCATGGCCCTGACCGGGTGACGCACGCGCGGTCGCGGTCGGATGATGCTCGACAGCAGGTTGGGACCGTCCGCACGGTCCGCACCGCGCACGCGTTCGTCGCTGATGCAAGCCAAAGCCTTCATCCGTCCAATGATTTGCGGTTTTCCATAGGTTTTCCTGCGGCTTGCTTGCCTTCGCACCGCGAGATGCCATACCTTCAGATGGGGCTCGGGCCGTCGCTGCTCATGATTCGCGCGCGGGCGCGCGGCTGCGAGCGCCGCGAGAGGGGATGAAGGGAATGAGCCAGGCGGCAAAAGCACAAGAGCCGTCAATGGAGGAGATTCTCGCCTCCATCCGCCGCATCATTGCCGACGACGACGCCTCCAAGGCCAAGGCCGCGGAGCCCGCGCCGGCGCCCAAGCCCGCTGCTGCGCCGCCGCCCGCCCGGCCGGCAGCCGCCGCGCCGCGTCCGGTGCCGCCTGCGCCAAAGCCTGCACCTGCTCCGCCTCCGGCGACCAACGTGCAGGACGACATCGATGCGATGTTCGCGACGCCCGAACCCGAGCCTGAGCCCGAGCCCGAGCTCAAGAACGGCGCGGCGCAGCCGGATGTGCTCGAATTGACGGAAGCGATGGAAGCGCCGGCCGAGCCACCGCCAACGCTGCGGCGGATCGACGGCACGTCGGACGTGGTCTACGAGGAAACCGAGCCGGAACCGAGCGAGTCCCCGACCGTGGGCGAGGCGCGCCGGCAGTTTCGCGAGCACACGGATGCCGACCGCGGCCTCTTGTCGCCGACGACGACGGCGGCGGTCGATTCCGCGTTCAACTCGCTCGCCCACACCGTCCTGGTGCAGAACTCGCGCACCCTCGACGAATTGGTGCGCGAGATGCTCCGGCCCATGCTCAAGGCGTGGCTCGACGACAACCTGCCCAACATGGTCGAGCGCCTGGTGCGTGCGGAGATCGAGCGGGTGTCGCGCGGCCGCAATTAAGACCGGCGCCCGATGCGGGGTTCGGTCAGCGGCGCTTGAGCCGCCGCGCAATCCAGAATGCCAGCACCGGCATGAGCAGCGCCACGATCAGGAACACACGCGGCGCGCCGAAGCGATCCACCACGATCGCGAAGATCGCGACCCCGGCGGTCTGGCCGAGATAGAGCGCCGCCGAAAAGAGCCCGACCGCGGTCCCGCGCGCCTGCGGCGTCATCTGGGTCGCGACGGTCTGCAGCGTGTTGTGCAGCATGTAGAAGCCGAGCCCGATCAACGTGACGGCCGCCGGCGCAAGCCACCACGCGGGGGCGAAGGAGAGCAGCAGGTAGGCGGCGCACAGGATCAGCCCGCCGTTGAGCGCCAGCCCGGACTGCCCGAGCCGGCGCACCAGCTGCTTCACGGTTCCCGCATAGATCAGCCCGCCTAGCCCGAAGAAGCCCACCATCAGGCCGACCAGCGTGAAGCTCAGCCCGAAGCGCAGGTGGAGATCCGCGCCCACATAGGCGAAGCCGCCGAACATGAAGGCGAACTCGAGGAAGGCAACGGCGAGCACGAAACGGGCGAACGGATCGGCCAGCACCATGCGGTAGTCGCCCGAAAAGCTGCCCCTCGTCTCGCCTGGCTTCGACGCGGGCCGGGTTGCCGGATTGGCGCTGAGCTCGCGAAACAGCGCCATCGCGGCAATCGCGAAGATCGATGCATGGATGAAGAACGCGGCCCGCCAGCCGAGCCAGTCCCCGATGATGCCGCCCGCGGCCTGACCAAAAAGCTGGCCGCTGATCTGCCCGGTCAGATAGCGACCGAGCACGGCCTGTCGCCGCTCGTAGGGAACGACGTCGCCGATATAGGCCATGCCGAGCGGAATGATCCATGATGCCGTGGCGCCGGCCGAGATGCGGGCCAAGGTGAGGCTGGTCAGGCTGTGCGCAAAGCCGCAGGCCGCCACCGTGGCGGCGGAGAGCGCGCACATCACCGCAATGGTCGGATATTTGCCGAACCGGTCGCCGAGCGGCCCGATGATGAGCTGCATGGTCCCATGCATAAGGCTGTAGGCCGAGACCACGATCGAGGCGGCGCCGATCGTGACCCCGAGATCGGTGGCGATCTGCGGCAGCAGGGAGTCGGCCGAGCGCACCATGGACTGGCTGGCGAATCCGGCAAGCGCCAACAGCACGATGGCGCGGGTCTGCGAGGCAGAGGAGGAGGGAACGAGCACGGGGCGGTCTGTCATGAGGGAGCGGCGACCTATATAGACGAGACCGACGCCGCGCACCTGATTTCGTCCATGCCGTGGCATCGCTGGTCCATGCCGGTCGCGCATAGGGGGGACCAGATCGCGCCGACATTGACAGAGAAACCGCCGCCGGGCTTTGTACCGCGCCAACGAAAGCCATCGATACGTCGCATGATCGACAACCGATACCAGCCGGCCGAGATCGAGGGCCGCATCGCCGCCGCGTGGGAACAGGCGCAAGCGTTCCGCGCCGGCCGGCCCGAACGGCGCGCGGCCGCGCCATACAGCATCGTCATCCCGCCGCCCAACGTCACCGGGTCCCTGCACATGGGACATGCGCTCAACAACACGCTGCAGGACGTGCTGGTCCGCTTCGAGCGCATGCGCGGCCGCGACGTGCTGTGGCAGCCCGGGACCGATCACGCCGGTATCGCGACGCAGATGGTGGTCGAGCGGCAGCTGATGGAGCGCCAGGAACCCGGCCGGCGCGCGCTCGGGCGCGAGAAGTTCCTCGAACGGGTCTGGCAATGGAAGGCCGAGTCGGGCGGCCAGATCGTCAACCAGCTCAAGCGCCTCGGCGCCTCGTGCGACTGGTCGCGCGAGCGCTTCACCATGGACGAAGGCTTGTCGCGTGCGGTCGTGAAGGTCTTCGTCGATCTCTATCGGGCGGACCTGATCTACAAGGACAAGCGGCTGGTCAACTGGGACCCCAAGCTCTTGACCGCGATCTCCGATCTCGAGGTCCAGCAGGTCGAGATCAAGGGCCATCTCTGGCACATCAAATATCCGGTCGAGGGCACGGATGAGTTCATCGTGGTCGCGACCACGCGGCCCGAGACCATGCTGGGCGATGTGGCGGTTGCGGTCCATCCCGAGAACGCGCGGCTCAAGCACCTGATCGGCCGCCACGCAATCCTGCCGCTGGTCGGCCGGCGCATTCCGATCATCGGGGATGACTATGCCGACCCCGAGAAGGGGACCGGCGCAGTGAAGATCACGCCGGCGCACGATTTCAACGATTTCGAGGTGGGCAAGCGGCATCATTTGCCGCAGATCAGCATCCTCGATCCCGAGGCGCGCCTCGATCTCAGGGACAACAGCGCCTTCCTGGCCGACGTCCCGGCCTCGGCCGATCTCGCCGCGACGCTCCCGCTGCACGGGCTCGATCGCTTCGCGGCGCGTAAGCAGATCGTCGAGCGGCTGGAGACATCCGGTCTGATGGACAAGATCGAGCCGCACACGCACATGGTGCCGCATGGCGATCGATCCGGCGTTGTCATCGAGCCGTTCCTGACCGACCAATGGTACGTCGACGCCAAGACGCTGGCCGAGCCCGCCATGGC
>Ga0075426_10002392_pt1 | contig 13449 bp, 14 predicted proteins | sample SoiMethybrSBSTD5_FD_75304 | JGI IMG/M metagenome (GOLD analysis project Ga0075426, IMG submission 75304) | Bulk soil microbial communities from a Populus tree surrounding site in Tennessee, USA - Soil MetaG P. TD hybrid SBSTD5 | ecosystem: Environmental > Terrestrial > Soil > Tree plantation... | reverse complement strand
TCGACCGGCTGTGCGCCGTACATCGACAGCACGATCTTGTCGGAGAACCAGTACGAGACGAAGTTCATGACGGCAGCGAGCACGAATCCGATGATCATGCCCTGCTCGCCGGCGATGGCTCGGCCACCGAGAACGAAGAGAGCGGTCAGGACCCCCAGGAGGAGACCGGTCTTCAGCACGTTGGACATCGACGCGAAGCGTAGCAAACCGTCAGAAGGTGGTCAAACTCGGCTCAAATGCCTTGACGGGCGCGGACTCGGCCGATATACTGGGCCGGTTAACGTAAAAAATCCTTTCAATGACTGAGACTTACACGGAATCATAGCGATGATCATCAAGGTATCCGAGCTCGAGGAAGAGGGCCTCTCGATCTCCGATCCCAGGGCGCTCGAGCCCGCATTCTCCGATCCCGCGTGGCGCCTCGAGGCGCTGCAGCTTCAGATCTCGCCCGACGAGAGCGACGTCGTGGTGGACGGTCGGCTCACGGCGACGGTGCCGCAAACGTGCGGACGCTGCCTCGAATCGTTTCCGGCTCGCGTGGATGCCCGGGTGGACGTGCGGCTTCTGCCGCGCCCGGCCACCGGCGACAACATGGAGCTGGGCGCTGACGATCTCGACGTCGACTTCTACACGGACGACCAGGTCGATCTCAATCGTGTCGTCGAGACCGAGACCACGCTGGCGCTACCGATGAAGCCACTCTGTCGGGAAGACTGCCGCGGTCTGTGTCCCGTCTGCGGCAGCAATCGCAATCTCGATCCATGCGCATGCTCCGAGCGCGCATCCGACCCGCGCCTGGCGCCCCTCCGCGATCTGGCGACGCGCCTGCGCCACTGACCCCGAGCACCGAGAGGAGACGCCGATGCCGCTGCCGAAGCGACGCCACTCCGTAACCCGCGGCCGCAAGCGCCGCACGCACTACAAACTGGCGCCGCCCACACGGTCCGTGTGTCCGCAGTGCCGCGAGGCCAAGCTGCCGCACCGCGTGTGTCCGCACTGCGGGTATTACAAGGGTCGCGAGATCGTCGCGACCGAAGGCTCGTAACTGAAGATCGCGGTCGACGCGATGGGGGGCGATCACGGCCCCACCGTCGTGGTCGAAGGCGCGGCGGCGGCGGTGCGCGAGTTCGGCGCCTCCGTCATCCTCGTCGGCGACCGGGACGCGATCGAGCGCGAGGTCGTGCGCCTGCAGGTGGGCAGCCTCGGGCTCGAGATCCGGCACGCGTCACAGGTCGTCGAGATGGCGGAATCGCCGTCGCAGGCGCTGCGACGCAAGCGTGATTCCTCCCTGCGCGTCGCCGCCGAGCTGGTGCGGGACGGCCACGCGTCCGCGTTCATTTCGGCCGGCAATACGGGCGCCGCGATGGCCATCGCGATGTTCGTCATCGGCGTGCTTCGCGGCATCGATCGGCCTGCGATCGCCACCGTCCTGCCGAGCCTCAAGCGCGCGACGCTTCTGCTGGACGTCGGCGCGAACGTGGCGCCGAAGCCCTGGCATCTCTTCCAGTACGCCCTCATGGGCCACGTCTATTCGCGCGACATCCTCGGCGTGGACCGACCGCGTGTCGGGCTGCTCTCCGTGGGTGAGGAGGAGGGAAAGGGCAACGACCTCACGCGTGAGGCGTACGAGCTCCTCAAGGAGTCGGCGCTCAACTTTGTCGGCAACGTCGAAGGCCGCGACATCTACAACGGTGCGTGCGACGTCGTGGTCACCGACGGCTTCACCGGAAACGTGGCGCTGAAAATCTCCGAGAGTCTCGCCGAGATGCTCGGCGCCATGATCAAGGAAGAGCTGACGCGCGACTTCCGGTCCAAGATCGGCGCCGCGCTGTCCACGCCGGCCATCACGCGCTTCCGCAAGCGTGTCGACTACACGGAATTCGGCGGTGCGCCGCTGCTCGGAATCGACGGCGAAGCGATCATCTGCCACGGGCGCTCGCCCGCAAAAGCCATCAAGAACGCGGTCCGCGTGGCCGGGGAGTGGGCGAAGAAAGGGCTCAACGAGCACATCCGCGCCGCGCTGGAGGCGGAGGTCGCGCGCGGCGGCCGGGAGGGAGGCCGCGAATGACGCGGGCCAAGATCGTCGGCGTCGGTTCGTACGCGCCCAAACGAATCCTGACGAACGCGGACCTCGAGCGGATGGTCGAGACCAACGACGAGTGGATCGTGCAGCGCAGCGGCATTCGTGAGCGGCGCATCGCCGACGAGACCGAGGCGACCTCCGATCTCGCGCTGAAGGCGGCGCAGCAGGCGCTCGAGCGCGCCAACCTCGTGCCCGACGATATCGATTTCATCGCCGTCGGCACGACGACCCCCGACATGTACTTTCCGACGGTCAGCAACATCCTGCAGCACCGTCTCGGCTGCAAGCGCGTCGGCTCCGTCGACCTGTTGGCCGCCTGCGCGGGCTCCGTCTACAGCCTGTCGATCGGCTCGCAGTTCATTCAGACCGGCAAGTATCGTCGCGTGCTGTGCGTGGGCGCGGAGACGCTGTCGAAGATCACCGACTTTACCGACCGCGGCACCTGCGTGCTGCTCGCCGATGCCGCCGGCGCGGCAGTCCTCGAGCCGTCGACCGACGACAGCGGACTGATCGATTTCGACCTGTACTCGGACGGGCAGTACTGGGATCTGCTCTACATGCCGGGCGGCGGCTCACGCCACCCCGCTACGCACGAAACGATCGACAAGCGCATGCACTACGCGAAGATGAAGGGCGCGGATGTCTTCAAGGTGGCGGTGCGCATGTTCGCCGAGTGCACGGAGCGCATCCTCGCGCGCAACGGCTTCAGCGCGGACGACGTGAACCTCTTCATTCCTCACCAGGCGAATCTGAGAATCATCGAGGCGGCCGCCAAGCGCGTGAACCTGCCGATGGAGCGCGTGTTCGTCAACGTCGACCGCTACGGCAACACCGGCGCGGCGTCCGTGTACGTGGCGATGGAGGAGGCGGTGACGGGCGGACGGATCAAGAAGGGGGATCTCATTCTCATCGCGGCCTTCGGCGGCGGCTTCGCCTGGGGCACCGCGTTGATGCGCTGGTAGTGCGAGCCGAAGCGGTGCCTCCGCTGAGGCGAGCGGTGAAATGATCGAAAATCGCACATGATCGCTTTCTTATTCCCCGGTCAGGGCTCACAGGCGGTCGGCATGGGCAAGGCGTTCCACGACGCCTCCGCCGCGGCGCGCACCGTCTTCGAGGAGGCGAACGCGGCGCTCGGCTTCGATCTGCGTCGCGTGATGTTCGAAGGGCCCGAAAGCGAGCTCGTGCTCACCGCCAATACCCAGCCTGCCGTTCTGACCGCGAGCGTGGCCGCCGCAGCCGCCTGCGCCGAGCGCGGCCTCAAGCCCGGGCTGGTCGCCGGGCACAGCCTCGGGGAGTACTCGGCGCTCGTGGTGGCCGGCGCGATGTCCTTGCGCGACGCGGTCGTCGTCGTACGCAAGCGCGGCGAATTCATGCAGGAGGCGGTGCCCGTCGGAACCGGCGCCATGGCGGCGATCATGGGTCTGGCGCTCGACGCCGTCGAGGCCGTGGTGCGCGACGCCGCCCAGGGGCAGGTCGTCGAGGTCGCCAACGTGAACTCCGCGCAGCAAATCGTCATTGCCGGCGACAAGCCCGCCGTCGAGCGCGCCGTGGCGGTGGCGTCCGAGCGTGGCGGCCGCAAGAGCGTGCTGCTGCCGGTGAGCGCGCCGTTTCACTGCTCGCTGATGAAACCCGCCGCCGAGCGGCTCGCTGCCGCGTTGGCGGGTGCCGCCGTTGGTGACCCGACGATTCCCGTCGTTCGCAACGTCGACGGCGGTGTCACGCGCACGGCGAGCGACGTCGTGCCGTTCCTGCTGCGCCAGGTCGCGAGCCCCGTGCGCTGGACCGCATGCATGCAGCGTCTTGCCGCCGAAGGGGCGACGGCGTTCGTCGAAGTCGGGCCCGGCCGCGTGTTGACCGCGCTGACGAAGCGCATCGTCGAGGACGCCCGTGGCTTCGCCGTCGAGGATCCGGCTGGCCTGGACAAAGCACTGGCGGGCATGTCGTGAGTCTGACGGGCAAGGTCGCCGTCGTGACGGGGGGCACGCGCGGCATCGGGCTCGCCGTCGCGGCGTGGATGCTCGAGCGCGGTGCGAGCGTCGTCATTTCCGGCCGCGACGCCGATCGGCTGAACATCGCGCTGAAGGAGCTCGTGCAGGACGGCGGACCGGCCGCAGGCCTCGTCGCCGACGCCGGACGTCGCGAGGACGCCGAACGTCTCGTGGACACCGCACGCGAGCGCTTCGGACGTCTCGACATTCTCGTCAACAACGCCGGCATCACGCGTGACGGTCTGCTCATCAGAATGAAGGACGAGGATTGGGATCGCGTGCTCGAGACGAATCTCAAGGGCGCCTTTCTGATGACGCGCGCGGCGAGCAAGGCGATGGTGCGCGCGAAGACCGGCGGGCGCATCATCAACATCGCCTCCACCGCCGGTGCTATGGGCAACGCGGGGCAGGCCAACTACTCCGCGGCGAAGGCGGGCCTCATCGGACTGACGAAAGCCACCGCGCGCGAGCTTGCGCACTGGGGCATTCTCGTCAATGCCGTCGCGCCGGGGCTCATCGAGACCGACATGGCGGCCGCACTTCCCGTCGACGCGCGCGATGCGCTGCTGGCGCAAGTGCCGCTCAAGCGTATCGGAACCGCCCGTGAGGTAGCGGAAATGGTAGGATTCCTGGCCGGAGACGGGGCTGCCTATGTGACGGGGCAGGTCTTCCACGTCAACGGCGGCCTCTACATGTGAGTCACGCGTCAACTTCCCCATCCGGAGGGGGTTCATGGCGAAGTCAGTCGAGGACAAGGTGAAGGAGATCATCATCGAGCAGCTAGGGGTGGAGGAGGACGACGTCACTCCGGCTGCGAAGTTCATCGAAGACCTGGGCGCCGATTCCCTCGACACGGTCGAGCTCGTCATGGCCCTCGAGGAGCACTTCGACATCCAGATCCCGGACGAGGATGCCGAAAAAATCGTGACGGTCGGCGACGCCATCCAGTACATCAAGGACAACTCGTAAGACTGTGGATCCCCGACGCGTCGTCGTCACAGGCCTGGGCGCGCTCACGCCGGTCGGCAACACCGTCGAGGAATTCTGGTCTGCGCTCACGCAGGGCAAGTCGGGCATCGGCCCCATCACCAAGTTCGACACGAGCGAGAAGCACGACAACGGCGAGTACAAGTTCGTCACGCGCATCGCGGGCGAGGTTCGCAACTTCGACGAGCTGAAGTACGTCGACAAGAAGGACGCGCGGCGGCTGGACCCGTATCTCAAATACGCGATGGCCTGCTCGGTCATGGCCGTCGAGGACTCCGGCCTCGAGACCGGCCGCGTCGACGGTGCGCGTTTCGGCGTGCTCATCGGCTCCGGCATCGGTGGCATCAGCTCGCTGCTCGAGGCGCACAAGATGCTGCTCGAGCGCGGACCCGACCGGGTCTCGCCGTTCTTCATTCCGATGCTCATCGTCAACATGGCGTCGGGCCTCGTCTCCATGCGCTTCGGCGCGAAAGGCCCGAACTCGGCCGTCGTCACCGCGTGCGCCACGGGCAACCATGCGCTCGGCGACGCCTTCCGGCTGATCCAGCGCGGCGACGCGGACGTGATGATCGCGGGTGGCGCGGAGGCGATCGTCGTGCCGCTGACCATCGCGGGCTTCTGTTCGATGAAAGCGATGTCGACGCGCAACGACGAGCCGCAAAAAGCGTCGCGACCGTTCGACGCCGGACGCGACGGCTTCGTGTGCGGCGAAGGCGGGGGCATCCTCGTGCTGGAGGCGCTCGAGCACGCGCGCCGACGCGACGCACGCATCTACGGTGAGATCGTGGGCTACGGCATGACGGGCGACGCTCACCACATGACCGCGCCTGATCCCGAAGGTGACGGCGCCGCGCGCGCCATGGCCAACGCGCTGGCCGACGCCCAATTGTCGCCCTCCGACGTCGATTACATCAACGCGCACGGCACCTCGACGCCGTACAACGACAAGTTCGAGACGCTCGCGATCAAACGGGTCTTCGGCGACCACGCCCGCAAGCTCGCAGTCTCCTCCACGAAGTCGATGACCGGGCATCTGCTCGGCGCTGCCGGCGGCATCGAGGCCATCGCGACCGTGCTCGCGCTGCACCACGGGGTGTTGCCTCCCACGGTCAACTACGAGACGCCCGATCCGGAGTGCGATCTGGACTACGTCCCCAATCAGGCGCGCAAGCAGGACGCGGAGATCGCGCTGTCGAATGCATTCGGCTTCGGCGGCACCAACGCGACGCTGGCGTTTCGGAAATACCTGGCTTAGGACATGAGGGGCCCCGAAATGGCCCCCAACCTTCGTACGAGGGGGGCAACGCCCCCCTCGGGCTCCCCCGGCCCCAGCGGGGTGCCCCGGCGGAGCCGTGACACCCCTCGAAGTCACGCTCGGCCATCGCTTCAGCGATCGTGATCAGCTCGAGCGTGCGCTCACGCACGCGTCGTACGTGAACGAGCACCCGCCCCTCGTCGCGCAGGACGGCCTTGCATTCGTCGGTGACGCCGCGCTCGCCCTCGTCGTCGCCGAGCGGCTGCTCGCGCGCGACCCCGGGGCCGCGGTCGGCGTGCTCACTCCCGCGCGCGCGGCGCTCGTGTCGGGCGCGAACCTCGCGCGGTGGGCCGCCGCGCTCGGACTCGGCGCGCTCGTGCGTCTGGGCCGCGGTGAGGAGCAGACCGGCGGGCGCGCACGCGAGTCAATTCTTGCGACGACGCTCGAAGCCGTGCTGGGCGCGCTGTATCTCGAAGCCGGGCTCGATGCGGTTCGCCGCGTCGTCGAGCAACTCGCGCGCGACGCGTCGTAGCAAGGGGGCCGCGGCCGGGAGTGTCGTCGGGCAGCGCGGTCGTGCGAAGCCGCAGGCCGTTCGACGGCCGAGGCGAGCCTGCGTAGGTCGACGAGGGCCACTCCCGCCCGCGGCCCTGCGCGCGTGATACGCTGAGCGGCATGGCCGAGCGTCCGTTGGCCGCCGATCCGTTCGCGACGACGAACGGCCATGCGTATGCGCGTCCACCGGCGCCGGCGCGCCGCCGCGAGCGCCGCCCGATTTGGAACGTCGTCCTCTTCTTGCTCACGTGTCTCACGACATTGCTCGCCGGTACGATGTTCTCGGGCTCGCCGATGTTCGATGCGTATCGCGCGTCCCGCGAGCCGTTTGCCTGGGTGCTGAGCGGCGTTCCGTTCGCGGCGACGCTGTTGGGCATCCTCGTGGTCCACGAGTTCGGCCACTACTTCACCGCGCGCGCGCGCGGTGCCGCCGTGAGCCTGCCCTACTTCATTCCTGCACCCCCCTTCATCTTCATGGCGGGCACGCTCGGGGCCATCATCCGTATGCGCTCGGCGGCGCGCGACCGAAACGCGCTGTTCGACATCGCAGCGGCTGGTCCGCTGGCGGGGCTCGCCATTGCGGTGCCCGCGGCGCTCCTCGGCCTCGCGTGGTCTACCATCGTGCCGGCGCCATCCGGGCCGCACCTGGTCTTCGGCGAGTCGCTGCTCACGCGCGCGCTCGTCTGGCTGCGCTTCGGCGCGGTGCCCGACGGCATGATGGTGTCGACGCACCCGATCGCCGATGCGGCGTGGTTTGGTTTTCTCGTCACCGCGTTGAATCTCTTGCCCGCAGGCCAACTGGACGGCGGCCGCATCGCGTTTGCGCTCTCGCCGCGTCGCCATCGTATGCTCGGGCGGCTGACGGTTGCCGCGCTCGCCATGCTCAGCATCGTGGTGGCCGGTGTCATGTACGGCATGCGCGCGGACTGGTCGGCGATCATCCCCGGCGTGAACTGGTTGGTACTCGCCATGTTGATCCGCTTCGTGCTCGGCTACGCCCACGGCCCGCTGCTCGATCCGACGGAGCCGCTCACGCGCGGCCGGCGCGTCGTCGGCATCGCTTGCCTCGTCCTGCTCGTGCTGATGCTGCCGCCCGTTCTGATCCACGATTGATTCGACGCGCGCGAACGCGCGCCGACGCGCCTGCGCAGAGGGCGGGCAGGATGACACGCCGTCGGCGCATGCGCTACTATCCGCGACATGCCCGGTCGGCTCGACGCCCGCAGTCTCGAAGCGCTCGTCCGCAAGGGCGAGATCGACACCGTGCTCACCGTCGTGCCCGATCACTACGGGCGGCTCATGGGCAAGCGGATGGTCGGTCGTCATTTCGTCGATCACGTGCTCGCCGAGGGCGTCCACGCGTGCATTTATCTGCTGACTGTGGACATGGAGATGGAGCCGCAGCCCGGCTTCAAGCTCACGTCGTGGGAGCGCGGCTACGGCGACATGAAGATGGTGCCCGATCTCGCCACGCTGCGCGTGATCCCGTGGCTGCAGAAGACTGCGCTCGTGTTCTGCGACGTCTACGACGACGACGGCCAGCCGATCGAAGAAGCGCCGCGCTGGATACTCAAGCGCCAGATCGCGCGGGCGGCCGCGCAGGGCTATCTCGTGAAGACGGCGGCCGAGCTCGAGCTCTACTGCTTTCGTGAGACCTTCGAGCAGGCGAGAGCGAAGCGTTACCAGAATTTAACGCCCGTCTCCGATTACCTCGAGGACTATCACATATTACAAACGACGAAGGAGGAGCCGCTCGTCCGCGCCATCCGCAATGGAATGGAAGGCGCGGACGTGCCCGTGGAGACGTCGAAGGGCGAATGGGGTCGCGGCCAGGAGGAGATCAATCTCGTCTACGCCGAGGCGCTCGAGATGGCGGACCGCACCACGCTCTACAAACACGGCGCCAAGGAGATTGCGCACCTGCACGGCTGCTCGCTGACCTTCATGGCGAAGTACGACATGGGCGCTGCCGGCTCTTCGTTCCATCTGCACAGCTCGCTCTGGGATCGCGGCGGGCGCAAGGCGCTGTTCGCGCCGACGGGACGCGCGCGCGGCAACGGGCGCGCTACGTGGCCGGCGCTCTTCGGCCAGTGGCTCGCCGGACAGATGGCGATGGCGCGCGAGCTCGCGTACTTCTACGCACCGGCCGTCAACTCCTACAAGCGCTATCAGTCGGGATCGTTCGCGCCGACGCGGATCGTGGCCGGTTGGGACAATCGCACGTGCGGCTTCCGCCTGTGCGGCGAGGGCGCGTCGTTCCGCGTCGAGAATCGCATTCCGGGTGCCGACGCCAACGCGTACCTGGCGTTTGCAGCCACGATCGCCGCCGGGCTGCACGGGATCGCGAGCAAGCTGAAGGCGCCCAAGGCCTACGACGGCAACGCGTATCAGGACGCCACGCTGCCCCAGGTGCCCAAGACGCTGCGCGAAGCCATCGGCGAGCTCGAGCGCAGCCGCGTCGCGCGGGCGGCGTTCGGCGATCGCGTCGTCGATCACTATCTGCACGCGGCCCGCCTCGAGCAGCAGGCGTTCGATCAGGCCGTGACGGACTGGGAGCTGATTCGCAACTTCGAAAGGATCTGATGACAGACCGACTGCGCAACAAGGTCGCCTTCATCACGGGCGCCGGCGCCGGCATGGGCCGCGAAGCGGCGGTGCTGTTCGCCGAACAGGGCGCGCGGGTCGTCGTCGCCGACATCGAAGGCGCGGCGGCGGCGGAGACCGTCAAGAAGGTGGAAGCGGCGGGCGGGCAGGCGGTTGCGGTCACGGGCGACGTCGCGCTCGAGGCCGACGTCCAGCGGATGATCGCCGCCGGTGTCAAGAAGTTCGGCGCGCTGCACGTGCTCTACAACAACGCCGGTGTGCTCTGGAAGGATCGCGATCGCTCGGTGCTGGAGACGGATGACACGTGGTGGGATCGCGTCATGGCCATCAATCTCAAGTCCGTCTTCTGGGTGACGAAGCACGGCATTCCGCATCTCAAGAGCGCCGGCGGAGGCTCCATCATCATGATGGGCTCGGTGTCGGCGCTGGCCGGCTTCACGCGCGCCCAGGACGCCTACACGGCCGCGAAGGGAGCGCTCATCTCGCTGACCAAATCCCTCGCGATCCAGTTCGCGAAAGACAAGATCCGCTGCAACGTGATCCATCCCGGGATCGTCGACACGCCTCTGCAGGCGCCGTATCTGACCGACGCGATCCGCAAGGAGTTCGAGACGGGCATTCCGCTGGGCCGCATCGCGCAGCCGCGCGAGATCGCCTACGTCGCGCTGTTTTTGGCCAGCGACGAGTCTTCGTTCATGACCGGCGCCGAGCTCGTCGTCGACGGCGGCTTCACGGCCGGTTGAGCATGGCGACCGTCGCCCGCGCGCCGGCCGCACCGCTGACCCGGCTGGCGCGCGTGGACCCGCTCGTCGGCGTCGCGGCCGCGGGCGTCCTGGGGCTCCTGCTCGTCTTCGTCGTGTGGCCGGCGCTGCGCGTGCTCGCCATGAGCGTCACCGGGCCGCTCGGTGTCGCGCAGTACGCGGCGTTTTTCAACTCGTGGCGCCTCGCGCGCATCCTCGTGAACAGCCTGCTCGTGTCCGCCGTCTCCACCGTCATCACCGTGGCGATCGCGCTCGTGCTCGCCTACGCGGTGACACGCACGACCGTGCCGGGCAAGCGCTTCGTCTCGCTGATGAGCCTGCTGCCGTTGATCGCACCTCCGTTTCTCGTCTCGCTCAGCTTTATTTTGTTGTTCGGCCGCAACGGCGTGATCACGCGCGCGCTCGGCCTGGAGGGGTCGATCTACGGCTTCCACGGCATCGTCGTCGCGCAGGTCTTCACGTTCCTGCCGCAGGCGTACATCCTGCTGGCCAACGTGCTTGCGAACATCGACACGAGCCTGGAAGAGGCCGCGGAGAATCTCGGCGCGGGCCTAGTGACCACGCTCGGCCGTGTGACGCTGGCACTCGCGCGACCCGGATTGGCCTCGGCTTCGCTCATCGTCTTCATCCTGTGCATGACCGACTTCGGCAATCCGATCCTCATCGGCGGCCGCTACAACGTGCTGGCCACGGAAATCTACGCGCAGGTGATCGGGATGAACGACTTTCCCGCGGCCGCGGTGATGAGCGTCGTTCTGCTGCTGCCGTGCCTGGCCGCGTACGTGCTGAACACCTATGTCGTAGGCCGGCGGTCGTACGTCACGCTATCGGCCGGCGCGCGCACGACGCTGCGCCCGACGCCCGCCGCCGTACGCTGGCCGCTCGTCACCGTGTCGCTGGCCATCGCGCTCGCCATCGCGCTGATCTACGCGCTGATCCCGCTCGGCTCGATCGTCCGCCTCTGGGGCACCGACTGGTCGCTTTCGCTCACCCACTATGCGTTCGGCTCGACCGCGGAGGGCGCCTGGCCCATCGTCAACAGCGTCAAGCTGGCGCTGTTGTCGGGCGTCATCGGCACCGTCCTGGCCCTGCTGACCGCGTACGTGGTCGAGCGGAGGCGGCCTCCAGGGGCACGCGCTATCGAAGCGCTGAGCCTGCTGCCCGCCGCGCTGCCGGGCACCGTCATCGGTGTCGGCTACATCCTCGCGTTCAACGTGAGGCCGCTGCTGCTCACGGGGACGGTGTGGGTCCTCGTCGCCTCGGTCGTCTTCTGGAAGTTTCCGGTGGCCATGCTTGCGGCCGTCAACACGCTCAAGCAGATCGATCCCGCCATCGAGGAAGCGGCCGTGAGCCTCGGCGCCGGTCCTGTTCGAACGTTCACCCGCGTGGTCTTGCCGCTGCTGACGGGGACGGCATTTTCGATCTTCATCTATTTCTTCGTCAACGGCATGGTGACCGTCAGCGCGGTGATCTTCCTGATCTACCCCGGCTTCAACCTCGGCTCGGTGGCCATCCTCGCTCAGGTCGAGAACGGCTACCCGGGCGTGGCCTGCGCGCTGGGCACCATCATTCTCGCCATCGTCATCGGCGCGGTCTTGCTGCTGCGTGCCGCGGTCGGCGGCGACCGTGTGGCGATTCTCAAATCCTGAGCTCGTGAAAAAGGAGACGTGCATGCGCCGACTGCTGCTGCTCATCCTTGTCGCCGCCCTGGTCCTGCCGCTGGGCGCACCGCCTGCCGACACCGCCGAGGACCGCCTCGTGATCTACACGGCTTACGAGGAGAACGAGCTGAAGACGTTCTGGGAGCAGTTCAAGAAGGACCTGCCGGATCTGGCGGCGAAGGCCTCGTACATCCGCGGCTCGACGGGGCCGACGATCGCGCGGCTGGAAGCCGAGAAGGCCAATCCACAGGCCGACGTGGTCTGGGGCGTGTTTAACGACTACATGACCGGCGCGGCGACCAAGGGTCTGCTCGAAGCGTACGCGGCCAAGGAGTCGAACGTCATTCCGGCCAAGTTCAAGCATCCGGACAACGTGTGGCAGGGCGTGACGCTCCTGACCGTCGCGTTCGCGGTGAATCAGAAGAAGATGGCAGAGCTGAAGCTGCCGGCGCCGAAGTCGTGGGCGGACCTCATCGATCCGAAGTACAAGGGCCACGTCGTGATGTCGAATCCGTCGACGTCCGGCACCGCGTACCTGCTGCTCGCCAGCCATGCGGCGCGGCTGGGCGAGGATCGGATGTGGCAGTTCTATGACGCGCTCGACAAAAACCTGTCGCAAGTGACGAAGTCGGGCGGCGCGCCGGGACGGATGGCCGCATCCGGCGAAACGCCGATCGGCGTCGCGCTCGCGTACGAAGTCGAAGTCGCCAAGAAGCAGGGGGCGCCGATCGATGTCATCTGGCCCTCGGACGGCGTGCCGTGGACGTTCGAGGCCAACGGGCTGGTGAAGGGCGCCAAGAATCCGGCCAACGCGAAGCGGTTTTTGGATTGGGCAGTCTCGAAGTCAGCGATGGCGTCGTATGCCGAGTGGCGCGGGACGGGCATCACACGGCCCGACGTGGCGGTGAGCGGACCGAAGATCGCCGAGATGAAGCTGATCGACCTCGACTTCGTCAAGGCGGGCGATCCGCAGTACAAGGACCGGCTCGTCAAGCTGTGGCAGGAGAAATACTCGAAGTAGCGCGATGCGAATCACGCTGCGTGACGTCAGCAAGCGCTTCGGCGCGTCGACCGCCGTCGACGGGCTCTCCCTGGAGATTGCGCCGGGAGAGCTCGTCGCGCTGGTCGGCGGCTCCGGATGCGGCAAGACGACCACGCTGCGGCTCGTCGCGGGCTTCGAGCGCCCTGACACCGGCGAGGTGCGCTTCGACGATCGCGTCGTCAACGACGTGCCGCCGGCGCGCCGCGGTGTCGGCATCGTCTTTCAGTCCTATGCCCTGTTTCCGACCATGACCGTGGCCGACAACATCGCCTTCGGTCTGCGCGTCGCGCGCTGGCCTCGGCCGCGGATTCGAGAGCGCGTCGACGAGCTGCTGGCCCTCATGCGCCTCGATGGGCTCGGTGGACGCTATGCCAATCAGCTGTCCGGCGGGCAGCAGCAGCGCGTGGCGCTCGCGCGTGCGCTCGCGCGGCGGCCGGAAATCTTGTTGTTGGACGAGCCGCTGTCTGCGCTCGACGCCAAGATCCGTTTGCGGCTGCGCGCGGAGATTCGCAAGCT
>Ga0075426_10002390_pt1 | contig 13453 bp, 11 predicted proteins | sample SoiMethybrSBSTD5_FD_75304 | JGI IMG/M metagenome (GOLD analysis project Ga0075426, IMG submission 75304) | Bulk soil microbial communities from a Populus tree surrounding site in Tennessee, USA - Soil MetaG P. TD hybrid SBSTD5 | ecosystem: Environmental > Terrestrial > Soil > Tree plantation... | reverse complement strand
CGGCGGTGGAGCGCGATTTCTCTTTCCTCTTTGAACAACGCGTCACGTATGACCTGATTCGCGGCGCGGTGGAGGCACTGCGCATTCCCGAGCTGCGCAGGTTGGTTCCGGTGGAAATTTTCCGTGGCGGGGCCGTTCCCGCGGGCAGGTATTCCCTGCTACTGCGTGCCACGCTCCAGTCCTCTGAGCGTACCTTGCGCGAAGATGAGGTCGCGCTCTGGTCGAGCCAGATCATCCAGGCGCTGCAAGCGCTTGGGGGAACGCTGCGGGCGTGATGCAGTCGCCAGGCCCCAGAACCTGATCCAGCACTTTAGGCGCGGCGTTATATTCCCAACATCATCCTTGGCACTAATTGATTGTTTCCACAGGCAACTGGGGTATACTGCCCGCAACCCAGGTACCCAAAAATCTTCAAGGATGAGTTTCAGTCATGTCCGTAAAGGCGTTATCAGCCGAGGTTCCCACCGACGAATTTAGCGTGCTGGAAGAGAAGGTCTATCGCACTATTGACCTGTACAAGAGCGCGCGTGAGGCCAGGTCCGTGGCGGAGCGCGATATCCAGCGCCTGCGCCAACAACTGGAAGAACGTGAAGAAGAGGTTGAACAGCTCAGGCGGGAAGCGGTCGCCCTCAAGCGGGAGCGCGAGGAGGTCCGCACCCGGGTCGAAAACATGCTGCGCCAGATCGAGGCCCTGGCCGAAGAGGCCGCCGCCGACTAGGCGCGGACATCGCAAGCAGGAGGAGTTGAGCATGCAAGCTGCGGCCAAAGAGCAGGCGGTAGCCCCGGTTGTCAACAGCGTACGGGTGGAAATTTTCGATCAGGCCTACAACCTGCGCGGCACGGATCCCGAGTACATCCGCCGGCTGGCGGAGTTTGTCGACACCAAGATGCGGCTGGTCGCCGAGCAGACCTCCACTGTGGACTCGCTGCGGCTGGCGGTGCTCGCCGCACTGAATATCGCGGATGAGTACCACCTGATGAAGCGCAAGCTGGAGAATGGCGGCATCAACGACTACGCAGTGCGGGCGCAGCGCCTGGCCGGAGTGCTGGACGAAATGCTGGTGGAAGATAAACGCCGCGTCGGCGAGCGTTCCGCTTAACCCGGACCGGCGGCCCGGGGTGCCCACTTTCATCCGAGCCGCTTTGCGCCCGGCAAACGATTCAGGGTGATCCTGGCCTCCCCGGATGAACTCTGAACGAAAGCTGCTATCCGGCAGCTCGCAAGCTGAGTACCAACTATTTACCTTCGGCAGCTTGCCATCCACTCCGCTTTTGCCTAGCATTAATCCCGTAAGCCGGCCTGCCAAGTTGGTGAAGGCGGTAACCGTTTTTTGAACCAACAGCTGAATGAAGGGAGCTCGACTCGGCTAACGATCCTGTGCGCGATGCTCCGCCACGCGGAGATGCCTAACGGGTCGCGGCGGGTTCCCACCGTCCTGAGACGGGTTCATTCTCGGCCCGCCACACGGCTCAGTGGGTCGGCTTTACGCTTTCTGCTCGAAGGCTGACGTTCGACGTCGCTGGCCATCCCTCATGAGAGTGTCATCCTCAGGCCTTCAGCGCCGACGGATCTGTCTTCAATTGTCCACCAAGTCGTAAATCTCAAGATCCTCCCGGGCTGCTGAGCATCTATAATTGAAACAGTGTTCCCACGACTTTTTCAGCTCGGCAATTTCAGTCTGCCTACCTATGGCCTGCTGGTCGCAACCGGTGTCCTGGTCGGACTTTGGGTGAGCGTGCGCATGGCCCAGCGTCAGGGCATTGACGCGGAGAAAACCTGGAACCTGGGGATCCTGGTGGTGCTCAGCGGGATTCTCGGCGCCAAGATCCTGATGATCCTCGTGGATCTTGGTTACTACACCTCTCATCCCAGGGAAATTTTCAGCCTGGGCACGTTGCAAGCCGGGGGAGTATTTTCGGGCGGGTTCTTGGCCGCGCTGCTGGCCGCCGCCTGGTACATCCGCAAACATCGCATGCCGGCGCTGGCCACCTGCGACAGTTTTGCTCCCGGCCTGGCGCTGGGGCATTCCATTGGCCGACTGGGCTGCTTTGCCGCCGGCTGCTGCTGGGGCAAGCCCACCAGCCACTTCTGGGGCGTGACCTTCAACAACCCGTTGTCTCACGCCTGGGTAGGAACGCCGCTGGGCGTGGCACTGGAGCCCACACAGCTGTTTGAGTCAGCGGTGGAGTTGGTCAATTTTTTAATCTTGTACTGGCTGATCCGCAACAAGAAATTCGACGGGCAGATTATCGGCGCTTACATGTTCCTTTACGGCTTCGCCCGTTACTTCCTGGAGTTCATCCGCGACGACCCCGGACGAGGCGTGATGTTCGGCGGAGCCATGAGCGGAACGCAGTTCATTTCCATCCTGCTGGTGATCGCCGGAGGCGCTTTGTGGCTGCGGGGCGGCGTGGCTCGCCGGGCTGTAGTCGCGGGCGCGACCCGGTAGCCGGAATTTCGCGGCCTAAGCCGATTCTAAGTTCTGCTCCCCGAGCCTAAGTGCGGCGAAAGCTGAGCCGGAGTTGTTGTGCAACCTGGCAGCCGAAACCCCACATCGAACCCAGTGTTTCCGGTTGAAGGTGTTTTTGCGGCTTTTCTAGATGCGGTTGTGACCTCTTTTATTTCTTTGGTTTGCAGCGAGTGAGCTCGCCGGTTACTGAGCATCGATTCCCGTAATTCTCAGCCGGCCGCTGGCATAAAATGCCCAACCTCCTGAATGCGGGCAATTGTTTCATGAGGACAGAATGAGCTCTAGTACAAGCGCTACCTCGTCCATTCCCATCGCACCCATGTGGAACAGCCTCGAGCCGGGGTCGCATAGCGTGCAGTTCTACCGTAAAGACGAGTTCCTGGTGGACGCGCTGAGCCGGTTTCTGGGGTCTGCCCTGGGCTCGGGTGATGCGGCCGTGGTGATCGCCACGAAGAGCCATCGCGAACAGATCGCCCAATTCATGAAGTTGCGCGGTCTAGACATCGCTCTGGCCATGAGGCAAAGACGATACGTGGCGCTGGACGCGGCGGAGACTCTGGACAAGGTCGTGGTGGCAGGTTGGCCGGATGCGGAGCGCTTCATGGCCGTGATCGGCGAGATCATCGGCGATGCTCGGGCGGCGACTAAGCGTGCCGATGCGCAAGTGGCAGCGTTCGGAGAGATGGTGGCCCTGTTGTGCGCTGAAGGGAAGTCGGACGCTGCGGTGGTGCTGGAGCATTTGTGGAACGATCTGGCCAGCCTCCATTCCTTTTCCCTGCGTTGTGCGTACCCGATGAATGCCTTCTCCCGCAGCGGCCAGGGTGATTCCTTCGACAAAATCTGTGCGGCCCACAGCCACGTGATCCCCTCGGAACGCTTTACCGTGCTCGCCTCGGAGCAGGAGCAACTGCGCACCATCAGCCACCTGGAACAAAAGGCGGAAGCTCTGGACGCGGAGGTAGCGGAACGGAAGAAGATTGAGCTTTCTCTGATGCGCCGGGAAGCGGAATTCTCCGATCTGCTGGAGAACGCGGCAGTAGGCGTGCAGCAGGTGGGGCCGGACCAGCGCATCGTCTGGGCGAACCGCTACGTTATGGCTCTGCTGGGTTATTCGGCGGAAGAGTACATCCGGCATGAGCTCGCTGAATTCCATGCGCGACAGGAGATTTTTAAGGACTTCTGGGAGCGGCTGATGAATCGCGAGAACATCTCCGATTTTGAGGCCGAGCTGCGCTGCCGGGACGGTTCCGTCAAGCACGTGCTGATTCACTCTAACGGGCTTTGGGAAAATGGCCGGTTTGTCCGCACCCGCTGTTTTCTGCGCGACATGACCGAGCACCGGCAGATGGAACTGGCGCTGATTCAGTCGGAGAAACTAGCGTCGGTGGGAAGGCTGGCCGCCACCGTGGCCCACGAGATCAATAATCCGCTGGCCTCGGTAATGAATTTGGTGTACCTGGCGCAGAATCAACCGGGCGGTGCAGGTTCCAGTTATCTGCAGGAAGCACAGGAAGAACTCGAACGAATCGCCCATTTGACCAAGCAGACGCTGGGCTTCTATCGTTCCGAAAGCGCGATCGTGCCCGTTCGCCTGGGTTCGATTATCAGAAGCCTGGCCTCGATGCTTTCGCCGAAAGTCTCCAACAAGCGAGTCACACTGCTCGTTGAAGATGCTGGCGACCCGGAAATCCGCACCGCGCCCGGCGAGATTCGCCAGCTCTTCTCCAACCTGCTCAGTAACAGTCTGGACGCTTTGGATATGGGCGGTGTGATTCGCGTGCGCATCTCCGAGGCGCGGGAGTGGAACAACGGCGGGCCCCCCGGGGTGCGCGTCACCATTGCCGATTCCGGCTGCGGCATCCCAGCGGAACACCGCGCCCACCTTTTCGAGCCATTTTTCACCACGAAGAAAGAAGTTGGGACCGGCCTTGGGCTGTGGGTGTGCAAGAGAATCGCGGAGAAATACCAGGGCACAATTCACTTCCGCAGCAGCACCAGAGCGGAGCAGAGCGGGACGGTCTTTTCCGTTTTCCTGCCTCTGCTCACGGCCGAGACTGCAGGAAATTCCGCCAAGCCGCTGGCTGCATGAGTGCGATGGAACATCGCATCCTCATTGTTGATGACGAAAGGCGCATCGCCGACACTTCAGCTCTTATTCTGCAGTCCGCGGGGTACCACACCCAAACCGCTTACGACGGCGCCGCCGGGCTAACCCGCTGCCGTGAATTCCATCCCGACCTGGTTCTGACCGACGTAGTGATGCCAGGCATGAGCGGCATAGAGATGGCGATTGCCATTCGCCAGGAATTTCCCGGCTGCACCATCCTGCTGATCTCCGGGCAAGCCGCCACCGCCGACATGCTCGAATCGGCGCGGCGGGAGGGCCATAGCTTCGAGTTGCTGGCCAAACCAGTGCATCCCACCACCCTTCTGCAAAGAGTGGCTCAAATTCTCAAAGACAGCGATCGTGTCACCGCGACCAAGTGACGGCCGGACCTCCGATCCCAGGCGACCCTCCGGTTGCGTGCTCCGCTTCGATCTTCAGATAATCGCCGCCTTTCGCGGCGCGGAAGTTTGCAAGGAAATCAGCGCGCGTTTCTCCCCGGCCATGTCGGGCACCACGGCCCTCAGCGGCGTGCGAGAATGATGCCGAGATGTCGAGCGGCATCGAAACCAGCACATTCGAGGTCACGCCCGAACACGCGGGGCGGCGCCTGGACCAGTTCCTGGTGGCGCAACTACCGGAGGTGAGCCGCGCGCGCGTCCAGCAGCTCATCAGCGAAGGCAAGGTGCTGGTCAACGAAAGCCCTCCCAAAGCTTCGCTGAAATTAAAGGGCGGAGAGCAGGTGCGCGTGCTGGGTTCACCGGCGGCGCCGCCCTTGCGCGCCATCGCGGAAGAAATCCCCCTGGAGGTGGTTTATGAAGATGACGACCTGGCGGTCATCAACAAGCCCGCAGGCATGATGGTGCACGCCGGTGCCGGAGCCACGGAGGACGAGCGCAACCGCGGCACGCTGGTGAATGCGCTGCTGCACCGCTTCGCGGCTCTTTCGCAGGCCGGCGGCGAAATGCGGCCGGGCATTGTGCATCGTCTGGACCGGGCCACCAGCGGCCTGATTATCGTCGCCAAAAACGATCTGGCCCATCGCCGCCTGGGAGAACAGTTTTCCCGCCGCGAAGTGCGCAAGCAGTACATCGCGCTGGTTCATGGGTGGCTGAAGCAGGAGTCAGGAACCATCAGCAGCGCCATCAGCCGCGACCGCATCCGCCGCACGCGCATGACCACGCGGCGCAGCGGGGGGCGCGAGGCGGTCACTCATTACCGGGTGATGGAGCGGCTGCAGACGCCCTGGGGAAAATTCTCCTTGCTCGAATTGAAGATTGATACCGGGCGGACCCACCAGATCCGGGTGCACCTGGCCTCGCTGGGCCACCCTGTGGTGGGCGACACGCTCTACGGCGCTCCCCGGGAGATCCAGCCGGGAAAGGGAGGAGGCATACAACCCTTGTCTCTGGCCAGGAACTTTCTTCATGCCGCGGCCATCGAATTTGCCCACCCGCGAAAGGGAGAGAGGCTGGCGTTTTCCCGCCCCCTGCCTCCGGAATTGCAGGATTTCCTGGTCCGGCTGGGGCATTCCAGCGGCTATAATGGAAAGTCAGGATGAGAAGCAGGGCCATCGTTTTAACCGCTGGGATGCTCCTTCTGCTGCCTTGGGCTGTGGGACAAACGCAGACCTCAAGCCAGGACACCAGCCAGAGCAAACAGGACAATTTGCCGTCGGCGCCGTCGGCGGTGAAGCTGCAGGAAATGCAGCGCGCCAAGGCGGCGGCAAATAGTTCGGCGCCTCCAGCCAATTCACCGCAACCAGCAAATCCAAGCGCCCCAGCAGCAGCTCCCGCCAGCGATCCCAGCGCGGAACAGCCCGAAACGGTAAACGCCCAGCCGGTTCCGCCGCCTGCCGAACCGGCAGCTGCCCCGGCGCCACCCCCCGCGAAAGCCGCGCCGCCCAGCACTGAAGAGACACCGCTCACCACCATTCGCAAGCGGGTGGATGAAGTGAACGTGATCTTCACCGTGACCGACAAGCACGGCCGCTACGTGAAAAATTTGGCGAAGACTGATTTTCGCGTGCTGGATGACAAGCAGCCGCAAGCCCAGGTGGTGAGCTTCAGCAGCGAAACCAACCTGCCGCTGCGCGTGGGCCTGCTGATTGACGCCAGCAACTCGGTACGCGACCGGTTCAAGTTCGAGCAAGCGGCAGCCATCGAATTCCTCAACCAGATCGTCCGGCCGAATTTCGACAAGGCCTTCACCATCGGTTTTGACACCACACCCGAAGTCACCCAGGACTTCACCGACAACAGCGAGGCGCTCTCCAAGGGCGTGCGCATGCTGCGTCCCGGCGGGGGCACCGCCATGTACGACGCGCTTTACTACGCCTGCCGCGACAAATTAGCCAAGGGGAAAGACACGGGATCGGTGCGCCGGGCCGTGATTCTCCTCACCGACGGCGAGGACAACCAGAGCCACGTCACGCGGGAAGAGGCCATCGAGATGGCGCAGCGCGCCGAAGTGATCGTTTACACCATCAGCACCAATATCAGCGGCATGAAGACCCATGGTGACAAGGTGCTCGAACGCATTGCCGATGCCACCGGGGGGCGCGCTTTCTTTCCCTTCAAGGTGGAGGACGTGGCTGACGCCTTCACCCAAATTCAGGATGAACTGCGCAGCCAATACGCGCTTTCTTACCGTCCCAACGGCTTTAAGCGCGATGGCGCCTACCATGCGATTGAGATCGTGGCCGAGAAGCACAAAGACATGCACGTGCGCGCCCGCCGCGGATATTACGCCCCCAACCAATAGCTGCCTGGCTTACTAGCTGACTAGCTCTGAGCCAGTCAGCTATACAGCCCATCAGGCAGGTTCACTTGCGGTAAACCTCATTGGGGAGCGAACTTGCCAGCGATTCCGGCTTCGGCCTGGCTAGTCCCCTTCCCCGCGCGGCGGCAAAGCGTAGTACCCGGAGCGGCACTGCACCTTGTAGCCTTCCTTGGTTTTGACTTCCACCCGGCGGAAGCTGCCATCACGCTTGGTGTTGCTGGGGGTATAGCCGATGCTGTACTGGGTACGCAACTCGTTGGCAATTTGATCGAAGGCCTGCTTGAGTTTCTCCGGCTTGTTGCCGACGCTGATTACGCGGCCGCCGGTCTGCTCTGCCAGCTCTTTCATGGCGCGGTCGCCGGAATAGCCTCCCAGCCCATAGAAACCGCGATCAGCGATGAGCAGCACATAACAGATGGAGTCAGACTTTTGCGCTGCCTCAATGGCCTGCCGGACGGTCTCCTGGCTGCCCTGGTCCTCACCATCGGTGAGGATGATCATGGCTTTGCGGCCCACCTCGGTTGACAACTTGTCGTGGCTCGCCAGATAGACGGCGTCATACAGCAGAGTGCCCTTGGGATTGGTACACGGAACCGGTCCTCCGCCGAGGCCGGGTATGCCGCCGCAGCCGCCGCCACCATTGATCTTGGCCTGGTCGAGGGCGGTGCGCAGCGTGTGGGCGGAGTTGGTAAAATCCTGCAGCAAGTCCACATTCACATCGAAGCTGATGACGAAAGCCTCGTCCTTGGGGCGCAGAACTTCCTTCAGGAAAGCGGCGCCCACTTCCTTTTCCATGGGCAGCACGCGTTCCTGGCTGACGCTGCTATCAATCAGAATGCCCAGGGTGAGCGGCTGGTCGCTTTCAGCGGTGAAGTACTTAATGTTCTGCGGATGCCCATCTTCGACGACTTTGAAGTCGTCGCGCGTGAGGTTGGGGATGAGCGTGCCGCGTTTGTCTTTCACATTGAAAAACAGGTTCACCACATTGACGTTCACCTGCAAGGTAGAGACGGACTGGTCGCCCTCCTGCTGCTTGGAAGCAGGCTGCTGCGAGGCCCCCTGAGCGTGGGCAACCGCCGCCGGCCAAAGCAGCCCCATCACGAGCAGGGCCATCAACCCCCGAAGGGCCTGGGTACGAAACATGCTGGATCTCTCCTAAGTTGAATCAGGGCAGCTTACCTGGGACACGCGGTATGCAGCGAGAGCAGTGATGCTTGTCACTCGCGGCTGCGACCATAGTCATGCCCGAAGCCTGCCGGCTCAGCTATTATTAGGGTAGCTCTTGCTATTCTAAGATGCAGGAAGTGGACTCGGCTATGCGAGAAAAACCGTGGCCGGGGAGAGGCGGCCACAGGAGATGCTAAAGCCAGGCAAATGGAGCTGGGTCGGAGTTACGTTGATGATCATCGGCCTGTGCCCAGGTCCCCTGAGGGGGCTAGCGCAGTCGCAAGCAGGGGCGCAGCAAACCCAGCCTGACAATAGTACTCAGCCTGCCACCCAGACCCCGAAAACAGCAAGCCAGGACCAGCAGAACATTCCCGATGCTCCATCCGCCAGCCGCCCGCAGCAGCCCTTCCCGGGCGGCAAGCAACTGCCCTCCGCGCCGCAACCCCAGCCGGGTACGGCGCCGGCATCCCCGCTACCCACCGTAGGGACCACAACCCCGGTGGAACCACCGCGGGAGCAGGCCCCGCCGCCACAGCCGAAAATCACGACCGTGCCGCGCGGAGGCGCCCCCAACGTGTCTACCAGTGGCCGCGACCAACTCTACACCTACCGGACCAACGTCAATTTCGTGGTGGTGCCGGTTACGGTAAAGGATGATTACGGCAACATGGTGGAAGGATTGACGCCGCGAAACTTCTCGGTCTACGAGAACGGGGTGAAGCAGCAGATCAAATTCTTTACCAGCGATCCGTTCCCGCTCTCGACCGCCGTGATCATTGACACCGGCGTTCCCAGCGTCGCCTTCCGCAAAGTGAAGGAGAGCCTGAGCGCTCTGGAAGGCGCTTTCAGCCAGTTCGACGAGGTCTCACTCTACACCTACAGCAATGTGGTGCAGAGAATGCTGGATTTCACGGCCGTCAACAAGAAGCTGGATTCCACGCTCGACATGCTGAAGGACAGAGAAGAGGGCCAGACCGGGAACGTGCCCTTCAGCGGCGGCCCACTGAATTCGCGTCCCACCGTCAACGGCCTGCCGGTGGACCAGGGCGCCATGGCGCAGCTCCCGCCGCCGCGGGTATCGCACGTGCTGAACGATGCGCTGTTGCAGGCGGCTGTGGATTTGAGCAAGCGTGACATTACCCGGCGCAAAGTGATCTTCATCATCAGCGACGGCCTGGAAACCGACAGCACGGCCAGCTACCGCGAAGTGATGAAGTTCCTGCTGTCCCACAACATCTCGGTGTACGCGGTGGCGGTAGGCGGGTCGGCTATTCCGGGCTACAACACAGCGGAAAAAATTCACATTCCGGGGCTGGGGAGAAGCAACATCCTTCCCAAATACGCGGCGGCCAGCGGCGGCCAGGTTTACCCGGCGTTTACCCGCAAAACCATCGAGAACGCTTATGGCGAACTGACGCGCGAGGCGCGCAACCAGTACACCATCGGTTACACCGCGCGGGCTACGGTGAGCAGCGGCTACCGCGACATTGAAGTGCGGGTGGACCACCCCAATCTGAAGGTTACGGCCAAATACGGCTATTATCCTTTGCCTCCAGGACGTTAGCGTCTCTTGTCCGAGGCCGCTCCGACTTCGCATTCCACCTAGTAGTAACCTGAGGAACCTGCTTTCAGCCGCAAGTCTGTGATATAAAAAGTTCTCTGCTCCGCAAAGGACCTAAATCTAGACGCCGGATACACGGCGTGAGCTGGCGCTGAGGCAATCGTTTGAGCTTTATCAACTTCGCAGCCCGGGAAATCAATTGCAAGATCGTCTATTACGGTCCTGGGCTGGGGGGCAAAACCACCAACCTGCAGTGGATTTTTGAGCGCACCGCCGAACAGCAGAAGGGCAAGATGATCTCGCTGGCCACCGAGACCGAGCGCACCCTTTTCTTCGATTTTCTGCCCTTGGACCTGGGCACGGTGCGCGGCTTCAAGACCCGCATCCACCTCTATACCGTTCCCGGGCAGGTGTTCTACGACGCCAGCCGCAAGCTGATCCTGCGCGGGGTGGATGGCGTGGTGTTCGTGGCTGATTCCCAGGAAGAGCGCATGGACGCCAACACGGAAGCGCTGGATAACCTGCAGGAAAACCTAAAAGAGCACGGTTACGACTTCACCCGCATTCCCTACGTACTGCAACTGAACAAGCGCGACCTGCCCAATGCCATGCCCGTGGACACGCTCAAAAAGGAATTATGGAAAAAGGATGAGCCGGTGGTCGAGGCTGTCGCCTTCCAGGGTCAGGGCGTGTTTGAAACCCTCAAAGCGGTCGCCAAGCTGGTGCTGGTGGAGCTGAAACAGGGGAGTTAGGGCGGTGGGCAGTTCTGAGCTGTTGCTCACAGCAGCAATACGACCCGGATGCTTTCGGCGCTCTGCAACCCAGTTCGAGCTAATTGCCCCAAAACGAAAACAGGCGCCAGGTTTGGCGCCCGTGGATCCGCAGGTTCGCGGATTTTTTACTTGTGATCGAGCAGCGACGCTCCCGCTTCGCGGCGGTTACCGGCAGAGCGGGCGGCGCGGGCGGCGGCAGGGACCGCGTTTTCCGGCCCGAACTTCTCCAGCAGAACCGGCACCATGGCGCCTTCGGCTTCCTTGGTGAAGGTCATTCTGCCTTCCGGTCCCATATCAATGCGCACGAAATCTCCCAGGCGTACCTGCCCGGTGGCGACCAGGTTGGCTAGTGGAAAGACGATACTGCGTTCAATAGCGCGCTTCAGGTGCCGCGCGCCGTACTTCAGGTCGGTGCCTTCCTGCAGCAGGAAATCCTTCACTTTCTGGCTGCAGGTGAACACGAACTGATTATTGCCGGTGGCCATGAGGATGCGCTGCTGCACCATGCCCAGTTCGATTTCCAGAATCTGGCGCAGCTGCTCCTCGCGGAGTGACTTAAAGACCACCACCTTGTCAATGCGGTTCATGAACTCGGGCGAAAACTTGCGCCGCGCCGCGTCCTGAGCCGTACGCATGATCTTATCGTCCAGGTGCAGGTCGTAGGTGGGCACCTGCCCGAAACCCATGCCCCCGGTCATCAAATCATTCATCTCGCCGGCGCCCAGGTTGGAAGTCATGAAGATCAGGCACTGCGAGAGGTCCACACGGCGGTTATCACCGAGCGTGAGATTGGCCTTGTCGAGAATGCCCAGCAACAGCTGCCACAGCGCGTCAGAAGCCTTCTCAATTTCGTCGAACAGCAGCAGCGAGAGCTTCACCTTCTCTGTTTGCCATTGGTTAAGCGCCTCCTGGGTGAGCAGGGGGTGGGTTTCGCGGTGGCCCAGGTAGCCGGGCGGCGAGCCAATCAGTTTGGCAATCTCATGGCTGTGCTGGAACTCGGCGCAATCAATCTTGATGCAGGCGCGGGGATCGCCGAACAGCGACTCGGCCACGGCCTCCACCACGCGGGTCTTGCCCGACCCGGTGGGCCCGAGGAAGAGCAGGTTGCCGACCGGGCGCCCGGGCGCGTTCAAGCCCGCCAGAAACATCTGGTAAATCTCGGTGACCTTCTGGACAGCGTCGTCCTGGCCAACGATTTTGCGGCGTAAGAAATTTTCAAATTCCTGCGCGTCATTGCTGCGTCGGGTAGGGTCAAGTGCGGTATTTAAGCCTGTTCGCATACTTTTCCCGGCCCCATTTTTCGTTCATAGGGCCGTCCTGGGAGATTGGACTTGTGCCGCAACCGCGGACGCAAGCAACTAACGGTACCTAAGTCCCGTTGCAAATGGCTCGCCATCCTGGAGCGCGCCCACCGGGACTCACCTCATAACCGCTTAGATGTCGAAATGACAGAAAGTGTCAATCGGAATTTGTACCTGCGGGAAGGAAAGTAGAAAAGCTTTGCGCATCCTGGGCAGCAGAATCAGCGTCCAATGAACTGGGGTAACCAGAGCCGGCCGGCGAATTGCAGTACCATGCAGATGGTTCTGTGGGCTCTCGCAGTGGGACGGTGATGGTTGCGTCAAAAAGGCCTGGTCGTCACGAGTGTTTGTTTCCTGGCGTTGGCGTTGGTTTTCTGGAATAAAGCGCCGCGCTTCGTTCATGCCGCTGCCCCGCCCCAAGCGGGCATAGTTCGCACCGGCTCCAAGCAACCGGCAAGCACGGGGAGAGAAGCAGCCTCCCCAGCCGCGCCTCGTGTGCTTCAGCCGGGACAGACTTTGCACCAAGTTACGCGCGGCGAAAGCTTGCCTGCCCTGGCGCGTGTCTATTTACCGCAAACTTCTTTCCTGACGGTGGGCGAACTGGAAGCGGCTATCCGGCAGGCCAACAATGGCCTGCACGGCAACTTTCTGCATCCGGGAGAGCAGATAATTATCCCTGGGATGTTGGCCGGTCCCATTTTAGAACGCCCGGTCGAAGTGAATCGCGATTTCGAAGTACGCGCCGTTTACCTGACCGGCGCCATGGCCAGCAGCGAAAAAGGGATGCGCATCATCAAGCGTTGGCGGGAGATGGGCGGCAACTCCGTTGTCTTTGACATTAAGGACAGCGATGGCATTGTAAACATTCCCTTCCAGCATCCGTTGAACTCGCCCGCCCGGCGGCCGGTGATTCGCAATCTACCCAAGTTTGCCCGTTACTTGCACTCTTTAGGCATGCACAGCATCGCCCGCATTGCCATTTTCCGCGATGAGCGCCTGGTGGTAAGCCACCCGGAACTGGCGGTTCGCTCCCGCCGGACTGGGGAGCCGTGGAAGGAGAACGGCAAGCTGGTGTGGACCGATCCCTCCCATCCCGAGGTGCAGGCGTTTGATATAGCCCTGGCTAAAGCGGCTGCGGAGGCGGGGGTGGATGAGGTCCAGTTCGACTACGTGCGCTTCCCTGCCGAGGGCGACCAGAAGGACGCCAAATTCCTGTTCCAGACCAAGTACCCGGACTGGCGCCGCTCCGACGTGATAACCCATTTCCTCGCCGACGCTTACGCCCAAATTCATCC
>Ga0075426_10002388_pt1 | contig 13455 bp, 14 predicted proteins | sample SoiMethybrSBSTD5_FD_75304 | JGI IMG/M metagenome (GOLD analysis project Ga0075426, IMG submission 75304) | Bulk soil microbial communities from a Populus tree surrounding site in Tennessee, USA - Soil MetaG P. TD hybrid SBSTD5 | ecosystem: Environmental > Terrestrial > Soil > Tree plantation... | reverse complement strand
CGCGCGGACCTGGAGCGGCGGCGCGGCCGGATGTAGCAGCGCTGACGAGCATGCACAGGCCGCCGCCAATCCCGTTCCAGGTGAGAGAAACCTGGACCCCCGCATGCGCGGCGGCCTTGTTCCGGCGCTGCTTCCGCTCCGAGCCGCCGGAGTATCGCCGGCATTTCGTCGCCATTCGTCCGTCCGACGAGCTGGTCGCCGGCTACATCCATTTCACCGAATTCGAGCGCGGCGTCTACTTGTGCGGCGGTCTTTGCATCGACACTCGCCTCTACCGCCGGCTTTCCCCGGACGAGCGGGTGGCGATCGCCGCGCGCGGTTCCCTTTCGCGCTGGCTCATCGATGAATCGATCGCCGCCCTCGGTCCCAAGAGAGCCGTCTTCGCCTATACCGGCAACACACGCAGCCGTACCGACGCTTTCGCGCTGCGATTCGTGCAAACGGAAAACCGCTTTCTACTCGCCCAATGGCACGACGAACCGGCGCCGCTCAGGAGCGAGCTGGTTCTCCGAGTCGCTGCGCACGGCCCGTTCTAGCGCTGCCGTCCGGATCATTCGGCGAACGCCGTCGCCTCATCGGCTGTCCCCGGGCTCCATGCCCTTCGCCCTGATCATGCCTTTCGCCGCCGGCGTGAGCAGGGAGCGGATCAGCTGCCGGCCGGCCTCGGGGCGCCTCGCGTTGACCGGCACCGCGGCGACGTAGACGAAGTCGGTGGTGTTCTGCAGCTCTGCGGGCAACGGCCCGACGTAGTCCGCGCCGGCCACGCTCAGCAGGTCCATCGTCCCGGAAATGCCGATCTCGGCCTCGCCGCGTGCGACGACTTCACCGGCGCCCGCGCCGGGGATGAGCTTCGTCCTGGGCTTCATCTGTTCGGCGATTCCGAGACGCTCGAGCACGCGCGCGAAATGGATTCCGCTCGCGCCGCCCTGCGCCGGGTCCGCGTAGACGATCGATTTCGTCGCCAGCAACGAGCGCTTGAATCCCTCGACGGAGCTCACATCGGGCCTGGGCGCGCCGGCCCGTACCGCCACGCCGACGTTTCCACGCCCGACCACCACATCGCTGCCGGGGACGATCTTCGCCTCCTTGATGAGCGCATCCATCGTCGGGCGCGTGAGGATCGTCATGTCCGGCGATTCCCCGTTGCGGATGCGGTCCCTGATCGCGCCAGCCGTGGCGAACTCCACCGCCACCTTGTAGCCGCTCGAGCGCTCGAAGTCGGCGACGATGCCGCCGAGCACCGGACGCATGACGACGGCGCTAAGGACCTTGATCTCGCCCTGCGCCTGGGGAGCGGGTGCCCGCGCGGCATCGGGTGCCGCAGCGCAGGCGGCGAGCAATGCGAACACCGGCGCTGTCATTCGAAGTTGCAGCATGCGGCCCCCTTCATGATTCGAGGGGCCATCATGCGCTCATGGCTTCGGATGCGCCGCGAAGAAATCCCACATGAGGTCGGCTGCGGAAACCTCGCCCCGGGGCCACGCGTGGCCGACGCCGTCGATCGCATAGAGCTCGACCGCGCGGCCGCCGGGGCACACATATCTCTCGTGGCGCACGGGCCCACGCTTGTCCTGCGCCGGCGTGCGCTCGCAGTCGTCGTGCCGCGTCCAGAATTCCACGGCGAAAGGCACGGAGGCGTCGATGCGCGGGAAGGACGTGCTCAGGTTGCCGCCGTCGAACGGCACGACGTCGTCCGCCATGCCGTGGAAGACGACCACCGAGAGCGCCGTCGACGGCCGGCAATCGTTGGTGAGCATGGCGCCGGCGACCGGCGCGATCGCGGCGAAGACATCCGCGGCTTCGCATCCGAGGCGATACGCCATCATGGCGCCATTGGAAATGCCGGTCGCGTAGATGCGCTTGCGGTCCACGGCGTGTTCGCGCGCGACCTTCTCCACCACGGCACGGATAAAGCCGACGTCGTCGAACTGTTTCACCTCCGCGGCGCCACAGCAGCGCCACGCATTCCATGAAAGCGACCGTCCGTTCGGATACAGGGCGATGAACCCTTCGCGATCCGCCTTCGCGTCCATGCCGCTCATCCGCGGCGCCGTCGACGCGTCGGCGCCGAGGCCATGCAGCACGACGACGAGGGCTGCCGGCGCGGCGGGCTCCCGGTCGTTCGGAAGATGAATGAGATAGCTTCGCGCCGCGCCGCGGTGTTCGATCGGGATCTCGCCGGAAGCGGCCGCCGTCATCGACACCGCCGCCAGCAACGCCACGAGCATCAATTGTCTTGCGCGATCCACATCAGGTCCGTGACGCCCGGGTCGATGCCGCGTTGCGAGATGAGCGTCGTGAGCTGGCCGCGATGGTGCGTCTGGTGGTTGAAGAAATGCGCGATCGCGAGCGCCATCGGCATGCGGCGATCGGCCGGATTCACGATGCTGCGGTACGCGAGCTCGCCGTCGATGACGGGCTGCGTGAGGCGCGCGGCCCATTCGGTGATGGTCGTGTCGGTGGCGGAGCGTTCGGCGCGCAGCTCGTCGAAGTCCCGATACAGCTCCTGGTCGAGCGATTTCGGAACGAAGGGCTTGCCGAGGAAGCGCCCCATCCACACGCGGTCGCCCAGGAGGAGGTGGTTGAGCGTGCCGTGGATCGACTTGAAGAAGGCGCCGGCGTCGCGCTTGCGCTCGGCGTCCGGAATGTCCGCGCACAACGCGTACAGCCGCTCGTTCATCCGGCGGTTGTAGCGCGCCATCGTCCGCGCGAAGTCCGGGGTCACCATGTCAGGCGGCGGGAAGCGCGAGCAGCAGGTGGATCCACATCACGAGAAGCACGGTGATGCTCGCGGCGAAGGCCATCATGCGGTGCATCACCTTGTTGTAGGTGAGATGAACCACGCTGTGCGCGACCCGCAGCGCCACGTAGACCCACGCCATCGCGACCGCCTGGCTGTCCACCAGATCCGTCACGTAGAAGACGATGCACGCGACGTAGAAGAGGTTCGGGCTCTCCAGCAGGTTCATGTAGTTGCGGTTCGGGATGCTGACCTCCCCCGGGACTCTCGCCGATTCGCCGTAGCGGAAGTCCTCGGCTCGGACCTGGCGCGCAAAGGCGGCCCGAAAGCGGCGATATGGCACCACCAGCAGCACGGCGAAGGTGAGGATGGCGAGCGCGCCGACGGGCCAGAGGATCGCGGTGGGGTTCATGGGCGCAGTTCTATCACAGGTAAGATTTGGGGATGAAGGTCCCGGTCCTCACCTATCACTCGCTGGACATCCACGGCAACGATTACGACAACAACGACCTCGTGGCGCTCGCCAGCGACATTCGCACCATCACGCGCGCGGGTTTTCGCATTGCGCCGCTGCACGCGCTCGTCGCCGCGTGGCTCAAGGATCGCACGGCCCTCGACGGCCAGAAGATCGTCGCGCTCACCTGCGACGACGGCACGGACTTCGACTACTTCGACCTCCCGCATCCGACCGCGGGCGTGCAACGCAGCGTCGTGAACCTCATGCGCGATTTCCAGCGCGGCAATCCCGGCACGCAGCCGACGCTGCACATCACCTCGTTCCCCATCGTCTCGCCGCTCGCGCGCGATCGCCTCGACGCGACCTGCATGATCGGCACCAAGTGGTGGAACGACAGCTGGTGGCGCGCCGCCGTGGCGAGCGGCTTCATGGGCATCGGCAATCACAGCTGGGACCACAACCACGGGACGCTCGAGGATCAAGCGGTGCCTGGATTGCCGCGGGGGTCGTTCGCGGTCGTCGATACCGAGGCCGCCGCCGACTACGAGATTCGCCAGGCGAATGCCTGGCTCAGCCGCTACATCCCGAACGATTCCATCGCGCTTTTCGCCTATCCCTACTCGGAGACCAACGAGTTCCTGCGCGGCGATTACCTGCCGCGCGTGGGTGCGCAGATCGGACTGATCGCGGCGCTGGGCTCCGTCGACCCGGCGTATTGGACCGAAAGTTCCGATCGTTGGTACATCCCGCGATTCATCTCGCGCCACGCCTGGAAATCGCCCGCGGATCTGCAACGCATCCTCGACGGCGCACGCTAGGCGGCTACGGCTTGTCGGTCTCGACCCGCTTCGTCACCCTGCCCTTGTCGACGGTGAGGACGAGGTACTTGTCGTAGTTCGCCCCGTAACCGAAAGGAACGCGACTCACGACGTTGCCTGCCGGAACGACGAGCTTGCCCGAGTACCACGTAGCGGAGACGGGCCCCTTCGCGTTCGGAAAGAAGATGCGCAACGGCACTTCGTCGGGCGGACTCTGGCATGGATTCGCGACCAGCCTCACGAGACGCAGCTCATCGGCCTCGATACGCCAGAATGCGCGGTATCCCAGCACGGAGGCGGTGCAGCGCTCGTGGATATATGCATGCAGCTTTTGGAACGCGCCGTCGTTGACGCGGTCGTCCTGCAAGACATAGTCCGAAAACGGAAGCGCGAACAGCGCGTGCGTCTTGCCGTCGATCGTGATCTGGTCGGCGAATTGCTCCGTGGCGCCGGCCGGCGCTGAAGCCGCGAGCGCGAACACCAGACCCACCGTCCCGATGATCCTCACGAGAGCTCTCCTTCCGGCCGGACGAGTCGCATGCGGAAGTATTCGGAGTCGCGCGGCGGCTCGGCGGCCGCATCGTAGAGCTGCGAATCGCCGCCGGGCTCGAAGCGCTCAAACCCAAGTGAACGATATACCTTCAGCGCCCGGGCGTTGGTCTCGTGCACGATGAGCCACACGGCAACCGGAGCGAAGCGCCTCGACGCTTCTTCGATGAAAAGCGCCAGCGCCGCGCGGCCGGTACCGCGGCTCTTGTCCTTCACGAGGATTCGCTTCACGTAGACGCCGGCGCCCGCGGCGCGGCAGTCGTACGCGACGAGATAGCCGGCGCTCTCGCCATCGCGCTCGATGATCCAGTGCTCGCGTGCTTGCTTGCCGGCGATCGCGGCGAGGTGCTCGTCGTCGCTCCACTGCCCGATCCAGTCGCGGTTGTCGGGATGGCGCTCGAGCGCGGTGACGAACGCGAGATCGTCGGGAGCGCTGCGGCGAAGCCGCACTTGCGATGATTGGGCCCCGTTCTTCAACGGGGTGACAAAACAGTAAGCAACGGGGTGACCTAGCGCGCGAGACCCCGCGACATGATCACCGCGACGAGCGGGATCAGCGCCGCGAGGTGCACTTCGATCATCACCAGCCGCCGCGTCTTCTTCTGTTCGGGTTCCGGCACCTTCCACGCGGGATCGTGGTCGAGCATGCGGCGCCAGCGGATGTAGGTGAGCGTCGGTGCGACGGAGATGATGCCCACCGCGAGGAACAAACCGAGCTTCGCGTAGATCGGCCAGCCGCTGAAGTAGAAGTCGGGGCCTTTCGCGCCGAAGACCGCGCGCAGGAACCCGGTCGCGAGCACCGCGAACGCCGAGCCGAAATACCAGATGTCCATGCGTCCCAGCAAGCGGATCGTGCTCGCGTCGAGCGCGCGCTTGATGAGCACCGCCTGCACCGTGAGGAACGCGAACAGCAGGAAGATCGAGAGGTAGTGCAGGTAGGCGAGGATCGCGTCGGTCCACATGGTCACTGCCGCGAGATGAACTGGCGAATGCGCGCGACGGCTTCCTCGAGGCGCGGCACGGTCTGCGTGTAAGCGATGCGGATATGGCGCTCCGGCTCGTTGTGGCCGAAATCCTTGCCCGGCGTGAGCGCCACACCCGCCTGCGTGAGCAGATCGCGCGCGAAAGCGAAGCTGTCGGGAGCCACCGCGGAAACGTCGGCGTAGACGTAGAAGGCGCCCTGCGGCACCACCGGCACCTTGATGCCGAGCGCTTCGAGCGCGGGGACGAGGAAACGCCGCCGGCGGTCGAGCTCGGCGCGCCGCTCCTCGACGATCGCGATCGTCGCCGCGTCGAAGCACGCGAGAGCGGCGTACTGCGCCACCGCCGAAGGCGAGATGAAGAGGTTCTGCGCGAGCTTCTCGATCTCGCGCACGTAGTTGGGCGGCGCGACCAGCCAGCCGAGCCGCCATCCGGTCATCTGGAAATACTTGGAGAAGCTGTTCACGACAAAGATGTCCTCGCCGGCCGCGGCGGCCGTCGGCGCATCCAGCCCGTACGTGAGCCCGTGGTAGATCTCGTCCAGGAGCAGGAAACCGCCTTTGCGCCGCGCGACCTCGGCCATCGCGCCGATCTCCTCCGCGGTCACCATCGTGCCGGTCGGATTCGACGGGCTCGCGACCATCGCGATGCGCGTGTGCTCGCCCCAATGATCCTCGACGAGGCGCGCATTGAGCTGGTATCGGCTCGACGGCCCGACGGGAATCAGCTTCGGCACGCCGCCCAGCGTGCGCACGAAGTGGCGGTTGCAGGGATAGCTCGGATCCGTGAGCAGCACCTCGTCGCCGTGCTCGAGCAATACGCCGAAGGCGAGGAGCAGCGCGGCGCTCGAGCCGGACGTGACGGCGATGCGGCTCGCGTCGACATCCACGCGATAGCGGTCGCGATAGAAGCGCGCGATCGCCACGCGCAGCTCCGCGAGCCCGAGGGCGGAGGTGTAGAACATGGGCTTGCCGGCGAGCGCGCGCTGCGCCGCCTCGACGATGGGCTGCGGCGTGCGGAAATCGGGCTCGCCGATCTCGAGGTGGATGACGTCCCGCCCCTCGGCCTCGACCTGGCGCGCGAGGGTCTGGATCTCCATCACCTCGAAGGCCTCGATGTGGGCCATGCGCGAGGCGAGGTGGAAGCGGGCGGCGTCGTTCATTTGCGTATTTTAGTGTCCCAGAACCTCTGCAGGCGTTTGGCCGAGACCGGGCTCGGCGTGCGCAGCTCCTGCGCGAAGAGCGAGACGCGAAGCTCCTCGATCAGCCAGCGGAATTCCTCCAGGTCCGGGTCATGCCGGCCCGCGTCACGATCGGTTTTCGCGCGCGCCTCGTAGCTCGCCCACAGCCCCGCGACCGTCGCCGCGTGCTTCTGGTCGCGTTCGGTATTCGCGCGATATTTCTGCAACCTCAGCGCGTAGCCGCGCAGATACCGCGGCACGTGCTCGAGGCGCTCCCACGGCGTGCGCGCGAAGAAGCCGGGATACACCATGCGGCTGCGCATCCCTTTCACCTCCTGCGTGACGCGGCCGAGCGCGCCCGATTGCGCGAGCGTTTGCGTGATCTCGCGGTTCGCGTCGCCGATCGCGTTCGCGTGGCGCGCCGCCGCCTCGACGACCGCGGGCAATCGCGCCTTCGCCCGCTTCTTCTGCTCCTCGAACGCCTTGTGCGTGCGCGGCACGGCATCCTCGCCGATGAAGGCGCGGTCGACGATCGCTTCGATGAGATCGGCCTTGAGCTTTTCCGCCGGCATGATGGCGTTGAACTTGAGCGCGAGCGCGTTGAAGCCGGGCAGCGCGCGGTCGAGGTTCTTCACCTGCTCCTTGAGCTCGAAGGCCATCAGGCGCTTCGCGCCCTCACGGTGGGCGTCGGCGGCCTTGTCGGGCGTGTCGAAGAGGCGGATGGCGACGCTGTTGTCGGGCGATGGTGTGACCGCTGGATACCCCGTCAACGTCTGATTGCCTCTTCGAAACGTCACCTGCTCCGGCAGCTCGCCGAAATCCCACGAGGTGATGCCCTCGCGCTCCATGCCGGGCTTCGCTTTCGCGAGCGTAAGGCTCGCCGCTTCCCCCAGGCGCTTGCGCAGCTCCGCCAGGTCGCGGCCCATGGCGAGCTCGCGCTTCGCTTCGTCGACGATGCGGATGTTCATGAGCAAATGCGGCGGCGGCTCGTCCTTCGACCAGATCGAATCGTCGAGGCGCTCGCCGGCGACGCGCGAGGCGTACTGCAGCACCGCCTGCTCGAGAGTGAGATTGGATCCCGGGCCATCGTCGGCTGTCGCCGACGCCCGGGATGACTCATGGATCTCGAGGAATCGCGTGACGTGCTCCGGGACCGGGACGAGCTGCGTGCGGATGCGCTTGGGCAGCGCCTTCATGAGCCACGCCACCTTGTCGCGGACCATCCCCGGCACGAGCCAATCGATCCGCGCCTCGTCCACCTGGTTGAGGAGCGCCAGCGGCACGTTCATCGTCACGCCGTCGAGCGGATGGCCCGGATCGAAGCGATACGCAAGGGGCAGCACCGTCTCCCCGAACTTCATCTGCCGCGGGAAGAGCTCCTCAGTGACCGACTCGGCGCCGTGGCGCATGACGTCGGCGCGCGCGAGGAAGAGCAGCTTCGCATCGCCGCGGCTCGCCCCGCGGTACCACGCGTCGAAGGATGCCGTGTCGCGCACCTCGCGCGGCACGCGCCTGTCGTAGAACGCGAAGAGCGCGCGGTCGTCGACGAGCACGTCCGGGCGCCGCGCGCGGTGCTCGAGCTCCTCGACCTCGCTGATGAGGCGCTTGTTGTGCTCCTGGAACGGGTGTTTCGCGTCCATGTCGCCCGCGACGAGCGCACCCTCGATGAAAACCTCGCGCGCCTTGTCGGGATCGATGCGGCCGAAGCTCACCTTTCGGCGCGCGGCGAGCACGAGGCCAAAGAGCGTGACGCTTTCGTACGCCATGGCTTCGCCGCGCTCCTTGTCCCAATGGGGCTCGACCCAGGTCCGCTCGACGAGGTGTGCGGCGGCCTTCTCGATCCACTCCGGCTCGACGCGCGCGACGTTGCGCGCGAAGACGCGCGTCGTCTCCTGCAGCTCGCCCGCCACGATCCAGCGCGGCCGGTGCTTCTTCAGCCCCGATCCCGGCCAGATGAAGAACTGCAGCCCGCGCGGCCCGTTGTAGTGATCCGCCTCGAGCGACTTCGTGCCGACGTTGCCGATGAGGCCCGTCAAGAGCGCGCGATGGATCTGCTCGTAGGTCGCGTCCGACGCGTTGGGACGGATGCGAAGCTCGGCGGCCATCTCGCGCAGCTGCCCGGCGAGGTCGCGCCACTCGCGCATGCGCACGTACGAGAGGAAATGCTCGCGGCAGGTGTCGTAGAGCTTGCGGTTCGACTTCTTGTGCGCGAACTCGTCGTCGAAGAATTTCCACAGGTTGAGGAGCTGCACGAAGTCCGACTGCTCGTCGCGGAATTCCTCGTGCGCGCGGTCGGAGGCTTCGCGCTTGTCCTGCGGACGGTCGCGCGGATCCTGGATCGAGAGGGCGGCGGCGAGGATCACCATCTCGGCGAGGCAGTGGAACTCGCGCGAGGCGACCAGCAGGCGCGCGATGCGCGGATCGACCGGCAGCCGCGCGAGGCTGCGGCCGAGCGGCGTGAGGCGGCGCTCGTCGTCGATGGCCCCAAGCTCGAACAGCAGCCGGTAGCCGTCTTCGACCTGGCGCGGCGTCGGCGGCTCGATGAAGGGAAATTCCGCGATGGGGCCGAGCTCGAGCGCGGCCATGCGCAGGATCACCGAGGCGAGCGACGTGCGCAGGATCTCCGGCATGGTGAATTCCGGGCGCGCGGCGAAATCGTCCTCGGCATAGAGGCGGATGGCCACCCCGCTCGCGACGCGCCCACAACGCCCCGCGCGCTGCCGCGCCGCCGCCTGCGAGATCGGCTCGATCCGCAGCTGGTCGATCTTCTGCCGCGGCGAATAGCGCTTCACGCGTGCGAGCCCCGTGTCGATGACGTAGTGCACGCCGGGAACCGTGAGCGACGTTTCGGCGACGTTGGTCGCGAGGACGATCCGCCGGTGCGCCGAGCGCTCGAACACGCGGTCCTGCTCCTCTGCGCTCAGCCGGGAAAACAGGGGCAGGATCTCGGTCCCCTTCGGATGGTGCTTGCGCAGCACCTCGGCCGCCTCGCGGATCTCGCGCTCGCCCGGCAGGAAAACGAGGATGTCGCCCTCGCGGCTCGCGTGCGCGATCTCGTCCACGGCCTTCGCGATCGCCTCGGGCATCGTGATCGGCTCGTCGTCTTCTTCTTCCACTTCGAACAACTCCGGCCGGTAGCGAACTTCCACCGGATACATGCGTCCCGACACCTCGATCACCGGCGCGCCGCCGAAGAAGCGCGAGAAGCGCTCGGTATCGATGGTGGCGGAGGTGACGATCACCTTGAGGTCGCGGCGCACGTCGATGAGGCGGCGCAGGTAGCCGAGCAGGAAATCGATGTTGAGGCTGCGCTCGTGCGCCTCGTCGACGATGATCGTGTCGTAGGCGCCGAGCGTCCGGTCCGAGTGCGTCTCGGCGAGGAGAATGCCGTCGGTCATCACCTTGATGACGGTATCGGCGCGCGTCTCGTCCTGGAAGCGGATCTTGTGGCCGACGAATCCCTTCGGCATGCCGGGAAGCTCGACCGCGAGACGGTTGGCGAGGCTCCTTGCCGCGATGCGCCGCGGCTGCGTGCAGCCGATGACGCCGCGGGCGCCGCGCCCGAGCGTGAGGCAGATCTTCGGGATCTGCGTGGTCTTGCCCGAGCCGGTCTCGCCGCAGACGATCGTGACCGGATGCGCGGCCACGAGGCGCGCGATCTCGTCGCGGTGCTGCGCGATCGGGAGCTCCGCGGGAAAGCGGATGTCCGGTAGCTTGCGGCTCAGGAGGTGGTGGAGCGGGTCCGGTCGAGCGCCTGGTCCTTCACCGCGAGCTTGAACGCGAGCTCCTTGTTCTCGCGCCCGAGCTTCTCGTTGAGGATCGAGGTGAGCGACACGAGGTCATCGCGCTCGACCTGCAGGCGGAAAGCGCGCTCCATGTGGCGATTGAGGCGTCCCGAGAAATAGACGATGGTGAAGCAGAAGAAGAGCGCCATCGCGCCGGCATACCAATGCACGCCGCTCTGCACGAAGAAGATGTACACCGCGGTGGGGAGCGCGGCGGGGATCGACAAGGCCTCGTGCGCGCCGCGATACGCGGAGTACGCGGTGATGGATCCGGCGACGAAGCAGATGATCACCATGAAGGTGAAGAGCTGGAGGAAACCCGGCGTCTGGGGAAAGAGCAGCGTGCCGAGGATGCCCCACTGGATTCCGGCGAGGAGGTTCGCCGCCACCACGAGCTTTCCCCATGCGTCGGGATCCGAATCGGGAGAGCGGCGCCGGTAAGCGACGATGCAGATCGCGCGCAGGAACGTGACCGCGGTCGCCCACACGAACCACACGGTGCCGCGCGCGATGTCGCCGACCTGGATCAGGACGCCGAGCGTGATGAGCGCGCCGAAATAGGAGAACGCGGCCGCGGCCGGCGCGTGCAGGTACAGCTCCTCGACCTGCAGCGCCCGGATCCTGGGCTCGGGCCAGCCGGACCCCGCGGATGGCGATGACATGCCCCGCAGTTTACGCGAGGGGGGGTCAGGGCTCCAGTTGCTTGTAGATGACGGTCGCGATGCGGCTCAGCTGCGACTTGTCGATCTCGCCCGAGATGGCGTAGGAGCAATCGTCGTCGATCCAGTAGAAGACCTGCACGCCGCCCTCCTGCGCGAAGCGGAACGCCGTGAGCTTGTCGCCGCGATGGGGTCGCGCCACGTACAGGGTGAGCCGCTTGCCGCTCGCGTCCTGGTACATGAACTGGGCTGCCGGCCCGTCGTTTCCGGGAAGGAGCCTGCCGCCGAGGAGCTCGAAGCCCTCGCCCGAAAGGGTCGGCACTTTCAACGGCCGATCGAGCCGCTTCGAGAGCCATTTGACGAGGTGGTCCTTCTCGTTCGCGGCCACCTCCACCGGGTGGCGAACCTCCGGCGAGTACACGAGGTGCGCCCGCGCCGCGCGCACCGGCAGGGCCGACGCCGCGGCGACCATCGCCGGCGACGGCGGCATGACGCCGGCGTACGGAATCGCAAGGCCGATGCCGATGCCGAACGCTACGCCGATCGCCACGTAGGCCGCGACGCGCGCCTGGTCGATCCACCGCGGCGTGCGCAGGTACATGCGCGCCGGGATCGGCTCCGTCAGCACCGGATCGAACGACCGGCGCAGGATCGCGTTCTGGTCCGCGTTGGCCATGCGGTCTTCGTCTTCGGTCATTGGACGATCCGAAGAGATGTGGTCACGGGGTCGCCGTTCATCGCGCGGCGCAAGCGCTCGCGCCCGCGCGACAGCCGCGACATCACGGTGCCGATGGGAATGCCGAGCGCGCGGCTCACGTCGGCGTAAGTCATGTCCTCGAGCGCGACCAGCAGCAGCACCTCGCGCTGCTCGGGCGCGAGGACGCAGAGCGCGCGCTCGACGTCGCCCACGTCGATCGCGGTGGCGCTCGGAATCGGCGCCGCGATCGAAGCCTCGTCGATATCGACCTCGGGCGCGATGCGGCGCGCCTTGAGCTGGTTCACGAAGACGTTATGCATGATGGAAAAGAGCCATGCGCGCAGGTCACCGGGCCGCCACAGGTGGAACTTGCGCACCGCGCGCTCGAGCGTGTCCTGCACCAGGTCGTCGGCTCCCTCCCGGTCGCCGACGAGGGCGCGCGCGTAGCGCCGCAGGTTCGGAATGTACGGAACAATGAGGTTGTAATCCATCAGTTTGCGCTAATGCTCGGTAAACAGCCGCGGCGCCGCGCTATTCCGCGCCCGAACCCGTCATCGTACGCGTCCCGCGCCGGGAGGAGAAGGTCGCCTCGAGGCGCGCGCCGGCATGACGGAAATCGACGAGCTCCACGCCCGAGGGCGGGAGCGCCGCGGCCGGATGGGCGCCCTGCCACTGGATGAGCGTGGGCAACGCGCCGTTTCCGGGAATCGCGCCGTCGCGCGGCACGCCGATGCGCCAGCGGTAAGGGCCGCGGCCAAGCGAAAGAATCTCGACATCCCGGGAATAATCCCGCAGCGCCGCATCGAGATCGTCGGTGCGTTCCACCCAGTGAATGAGCGCCGGTCCCCTCGCGAGCCGGGCGCGCATCGCCGGATCGTCGAGCGCGAGCCATCGCGGGCGCCGCGGCGCGGGTGCTTCGGGATCGATCGCGATCACCTCGAGATAGCGCCCGCCGCCGAGCGCGAGCAGCCGATTGTGCGTCCCCATCAGGGCGTGCTTGCCGCCGGCGACGGGCGCGGCGCCCAGCTCATCCTCGATCCAGCGCGCCCCTTCCTCCAGCGTGCGCGCGGCGACGATGAGGTGGTCGAGCTCGTTGGGGACAGACCCCGGTTTTCGCACTTTCTTGGTTTGGGGTCTGTCCCCGGTTTTCAGCTAAGAGTTATTCCCTCGTCGGCCATCACCTTCTTCACCGCCGGGCGCGCCATCACGCGCTCGACGAGCGCGGTGTAGTTGCGCAGCTCCTTCACCGGGAACTGGGTGCGGTTGCCCCAGCGATAGAACACCAGCAGGTAGCCGTCGAGCACCGTGTAGTGGTTCGCGACCGACCACTTCCTGCCCGCGAGCAGCCCGTCGATCTCCTTCAGGTAATCGCCGTACATCTGCCGCGCCTTCGCCTTGATCGCTTCCTGCGCGGCGGAGTCGTCGGCGTAGCGGCTGGCGCGGATGAGGTGGCCGTAGGTCGGATGCACCGAGTTGGACAGCCACGCCATGCTCGAGACGATCTTCGCCTGGTCCCACGTCTGCTTCGGCCAGATTCCCGCCTTCGGGTGTCCGCCGGCGAGGTAGGTCATGATGCCGACGTTCTCGGT
>Ga0075426_10002386_pt1 | contig 13460 bp, 14 predicted proteins | sample SoiMethybrSBSTD5_FD_75304 | JGI IMG/M metagenome (GOLD analysis project Ga0075426, IMG submission 75304) | Bulk soil microbial communities from a Populus tree surrounding site in Tennessee, USA - Soil MetaG P. TD hybrid SBSTD5 | ecosystem: Environmental > Terrestrial > Soil > Tree plantation... | reverse complement strand
TGCAGCGCTTGGCGGATTGCGGGGCATTCCCAGCCCGATGACAGGCCTGGCATTTCGCGTCATAAGACTCGGCACTCGTCACCACGTTGGAATGCGGATCGTGACACGCCACACAACTGATCCGTTTGTCTCCAAGCGAGGAGTTGTAGCAGTTGCTGGTGGCTAAACGGTACGGCTGAAACCTGATGTTGTTTATGTCGTGAGGACCGTTGGCCGAGACTTCCTGCCAGGTCCGGTGGCAGCCGCCGCAGAAATCCGACAGTTCCTCAAGACCGAGCCGCGATAGTTTGTCCGGCGTGACCGGGGGCACCGTTCTGTCATCGAAAGCAAGCGCGTGTTGTTGCGCGTTCTTGTGGCAGCGCTCGCATCGGACTCCGGGCGTGATCGCATCCAAGGTCCCGGTGGTATGACACCCGAAGCAACGGACCAACTCCAGCTTTTGGAGGCGCCTCCCCGCCGCCTCTTCCACTTGTGTCGGGGCAAAGTTGCGGTGGCCGATAGTGACATCCAGGCCGTTCAGCGCGGAGTAAAAGCTGACCTGGCTCTCGTACAGCGCGCCGCGATACTCGTACACATAAGTCTGTCCCATGGAACCGAATCCGAACGCCCAACGGATGGGGGCAGAGAAAGTTTTTCTGCCGTCGCTCACGGAGAGCGTGACCCGCTCCGCCTCCCGGCGGATGACATACGTATAGCCATGGCTGGCAACACGCAACAACGGACGATCCTTCAGGATTTCCGCATCGGCGGCCCGCACGGCTGCATGCGCCATCGGTGTAGCTGGCTGCGACCGACTCTCACTGGGGTGGCATTTCTCGCATGAGTGCGCCGGTTCGGGGGCGGCCGACTGGGCCGGCGTGATGATCCCCGCCGCTAGAAGCGGCAGGATTGCGGCATGGGCACTCATGCGAACGCCAGTATACTATTCGAGTCGCGGGCACCTTTGCTTTCAGGGACCTGGTGATCGCCCCGGCCCGCTCCTTCGAGGTCGACTGGCAGTTGCTCGATCCCGCACCGGTTGTCGGGGCCAGCGTCTCGCCTTCCAGAAACTCCATGACCAGGAAATCCACGCCATCCTGGTGGCCGACATCGTGGAGCGCGCAGATGTGCGGATGGCTCAGGCTCGAAATGGCTTTGGCTTCGCGATCGAAGCGCTCGCGCAGTTGCGGATTGTTGGAGAGATGTTCGGGAAGGACTTTGATGGCGACCGTGCGCTCAAGCCGCGTATCGCGCGCGCGATAGACCTCGCCCATGCCTCAGAGTGCAGCTCGATATCGTGGCCGGCAAAGATGGCGCGGAACTGGAAGGCGCCGTCACCCGCAAGGACGGCCAGCCGGTGCCTGGTGCCATCGTAGTGCTCGTCCCCGAACCCAGGCTGCGCGTGCATCCAAGCCTCTTCCGCCAATCGGAGAGCGATCAGTCCGGCCGCTTCCAGTTCAAGACCGTCCCTCCGGGAACTTACTTTCTGTTCGCGTGGGACGATGTAGAGCCCGGCATCTTGTGGGACCCCGAGTTTCTGAAGAACTACGAAGCCAGGGGTGAACGTGTGACCCTGAAGCCCGGCGCCTATGAATCGGCCGGCGTGCGGCTGATCGCGGTCGAGCAGCAGTGAACAGGCGGCGCTATGATGAACTTCTCCTATGCTGCACTGCGCGGCCTGCGCACACGAGTATCCCCCAGGGCAGACTAAGTCTTGCAAGAGACCGCCCAAGCTCACCCCCGGAGCGCAGGCACAACACGATTGGTGTGACCAGGCCTCCGGGAAGCCGCTGCAGCCGCGTCTGATCTGTCGCCGAAGACGATCCAGAAACACGTCGACAATATGTGGGCATTGGGCGGGGAGTTCATCCGCGACCTGAACTACGACCAGTCCCTGAGAAAGCGACCGGTCGAACAGCACCTTTTCGAAATGATCGAAGACGGCGGCCGCCCCTATATGATGGCGGGGTCGGAGCCGGCGGCGATTGAAGCGGGGGAAGGCGGTTCCCGGCATGGGCGTGACCTCGCAACTGCTCTCCACCTTTTCGCGCAAGCCGATCTTCGGATACAAGGCCATGGTGTACGCCATCCTGGGCATTGGGTTCCTGGGCTTCTTCATAACCACGGTGGCGAGCAACGGTACTCCGGCGTTCTAGTTCACAATATGCGGATCGGCGGAAACGCCTGGCGGCTTTAAGGCGTTTCAGGCTCAAGGGGCGATTGTGAGGGATTTAGAGGATGTTTGCGGAAACGTGCAGAGGGGATTGTTACGGCGTGGAAAACAACGCGGTGTCAATCGTCCCGCCTTGAGCCTGCGCTTTCCGTTTCACGCAGAGACATAATGCAATCCCGTCGCCAAATCCTATGCGCTTTCTTTTCAGCTAGAAACGCTAAACTGCACGCTGCGGGCGAGCAAAATTGGCAGAACAGAGTCGAGATTTTGTACCAGTATGGATACGGCGTGTGCCGTGCCAGTCATTTGACACCCCTCCGCCTCAGTCAGTACACTACCTCGCCCCTCTAGGATTTCCAGACAAATAGGGGAATGAGTGAGTACCTGCCGTCACCAACCCGCTTTCCTCCCAGTGCAGCCTGTCATGTGACCGAGGCTTCGGGAGCACCCCCCACGTACGCAGTTCGAGACAAATCAGCATATGATTAGGCTGATCTGCTGGTCCGCAGCCGGCCGGTAATTCATCTCGCCGCCCGAAGCGGAAGGAAGGACAGCTATGAAGAAAAGGCTGAAAGCCGGCCTGACACGCCGCTCCATGTTTCGCAGCGCCGCAGTTGCCGCCGCAATCGGGCCTTTGTTCAAGGCCACTGAAGGATCCCTGAGTGCGCAGGATAAGGTGAATCGGAACTCCGCGCCGAGCGCGCTAAAAATCACCGACATGCGTGCATGCCGGGTAGCTGCGAACTACGACTATCCGCTGATCAAAATCTACACCAATCAGGACGTCTACGGGCTAGGCGAGGTGCGCGATGCCGGCGTAGAAGGGATTGCCCTCACGCTGAAAGCACATTTGCTGGGCAAGAATCCACTGAAGATCGAAGAGAATTTGCGGAATGTGCGCGAGTTTGCCAATCACGGCCGCATGGGCGGCGGTTACAGTGCGATCGATATGGCTCTTCATGACATTGCCGGAAAGGTGTACGGCGTGCCGGCATATCGCCTGATTGGCAACAAGAACCACGATCGAATTCGCATTTACGCCGATACCAGCAGTCACCCCGATGCCAAGGTGTACGCGGAACGCATGCGCAAGCGCCGTGAAATGGGTTTGACATTCTTCAAGATGGACCTGCAATCGAGTCTGCTGCAAGGACGGGCTGGTGCGCTCGATGAGCGCGGTGTGTGCACGGAGAAGGGCCTCGGCTACCTCTGTGAATACATCGCGGCTATTCGCGATGTCCTCCCACCTGGGGCCCCCCTGGCCGCAGATCATTTCGGGGAGCTCAACCTCAACGACTCGATCCGTTACGCTCGCGCCTTCGAACCCTATCATCTGTCCTGGGCCGAGGATCTCCTTCAGGTTTCAGAAGCGGATCGGTATCCGTATCTCAATTGGCAGGCCTATAAGACGATTTCAGACGCCACGATTACACCCGTACTCACCGGCGAGGATATTTTCGGGCTACAAGGCGGTTTCCAGCCGCTGCTGGAACATCGGGCGGTGGACGCGATTCATCCGGATATCGAGACTTCCGGCGGGCTGCTCGAAACCAAGCGAATCGCGGATTACGCAGCGACGTGCGGAATCCAAGTTGCCATGCATCATGCCGGATCACCGGTCGGCGGTTTCGCCGGTTATCACTGCGCGGCGACTTTCGGCGACAACTTCCTGGCCATGGAGAACCACGCTTTGGACATGCCGTGGTGGCAGGATCTGGTAACCGGTGTTCCCAAGCCGATCATCGAAAAGGGCTACGTTAAGGTTCCCGATGACCGGCCCGGCCTAGGGCTAGAGTTGAACGACGACGTTGTCAAAGAGCATCTGCGGCGCCCGGGATATTTCGAGCCGACTCCCATGTACGACGCTCTCATCCTTTCAGGGTTCCACACGGGCGGACCTTGGCCGCATTACGACGAAACAGGCAAGTGGTGTAATTGCGAGACGTTTGAATAGCTGGCATTCATCTATTCGCGCTATCAGCTTCCCGAGTCAGGGTTTCGATTTGTTGGTCATAGCAGACAATCGCATCGCGAACCGCGCGCACGATGCGCACCAAGGCCAACACCGCGGCTGAGCAGGAATAGGTTACTGCCGCGTCGTGGGTCGCGGGCATGGCCCGGCGAATTTCTTCCAGACGGCGATCGATGTTGTCGCGCTTACAACTGTGGTGCTGAACGAAGAATTTTCGCAGGGTTTCCGGTCTCGCGTTCTGCAGTTTCTGCAAGCTGGGCCACCACTTGTGCCGAGCGACGCCAGGTCACCACCCGAAGCAATGCGTTTCCAGTTTCAAAACGAGCGACTACCGGATCTTTTGCGGAAATCGCGAACGTCAAGTCCTGTAGGCTTCGTTCAGTCGTTATTTCGCAAGCAGGCCCGTATCGTATTAAGTAAATAAGCTAACCTTCAAGTTCGAGCCTGGCCTTGTCGAGCCTGGGCTTGTCAAGGCCGCCTCTAGAGGTCTGCGCGGTCGCGGCTGCAACCAGTGGAGTGATCAACCGGCAAATTACTTTCGGATGGGACGACCATCCATTGGGACGAGAACCAAGGCTCCGCGTCTGAGGCGGCCACTAGATTGCCAGAAGGGGCGTTTATGGGCACGGGTGCTCCGACAGCGGAGCGCGTCCAATGCTCCACACGACGACAGACAGTGTGACAAAAGGCTGTGGTTTTGGCACGCCCCAGACGCCGACACAGACCTCAATGCAACCGTTGACTATGATAAAGCCCGACGAAGCCCGGACTGAGACCCACGAAACTCACTTGGAATGACAAAATCCCAGAACCCATCGAAGCAGCCCCAGGTGACCATCAGCCCGGAGGCTTGCGCGATGCCGCTAATTTCGCCGGCGCGGGACGACGTGAATTAAAATGGTTGGCGCCACTGCAAAGACTCAGTGGTGAATATGTTGGGATTTTTTGTTCTGCCGCTTCTGATGGCGCAATGCTCTATTTTTGCGCAGGCTCAACCGATTCGGATCAGTGCCTGGTATTGGCTCAATTCTGCTCCGCGCGACGAATGGGAGCGAGACTTTCGGAAGATGGCCGAGCTCGGCTTTACTCACGTTGACCTCTGCTGGGGTCTCGACGCCGCCGCGTGGGCGCTTCGCGTAGACGACACGAAATATGCGCTCGATTCTTGCCGGCGGGCGGGATTGGGTGCGTACTTCATCGTCTGGCATCCGGTCCATAACTCGCTTCCGCGCCGGCCTGAGTTCCAGCAAGTGGACGCGGCGGGGCAATTGCGGTTTGCGTTCAACACCTTCAACGTGCGGTGGCGCGAGACACAGTGGAAGGAGTATTTGCAAACGCTCGCCCGGCTCTACGCGCGAGACCCGGCCCTTGCCGGCTACATTTTCGACGATTCGTTTGGCATCGGGCCAATCAAGGGTATCGCCGGGCGCGGGGGTGCGCCTTCGGAGAGATTTATTTCTTACAGCGAGGATGACCGCTGCAGATTCGGCAAAGCACCGCCGAAGCAGCCTTCTGATCCGGATTGGGCGGCGTGGACGTGGGCGCGCTCCGGCTGGTGGGAGGACTGGGCGCGGGCCACCAATCACTTTATTCGCGAGGTGGACACAAATTCTCAACACGAGGTCTACCTGGAAGACGAACAATATGTACTCTCACAAGCGGCGCGTGATACAACGGGCGTGGATTTTGGGCGAACCGCACAGCTGTTCGACGCCGTGGGAGCCTACACGGAGCCGCGCTGGGACGGCAAACCTGACGCGGGTAAACGCGCAGTCGAGCAGACTTCGAGCGTGCTCGAGAAGACCCGCGCGGCAGTCGGGTCCGGCAAGAAGATCATCTACACCTTCTGGGTAGGCAACATTCTGGAATTGCGCACGCCCGGACCGGCGAAATACCCGACCTTCGAACAGATTCGCGAAATCTGCGAAGCCGCCCTCAAGTTCGGTATCCGTCACTTGGACATGTATGGTTATCGCATCGGCGATTTCGTTGTTACCGATGAGAACTGGCCCCAGAAGCGCCCGCCGGCAAAGGGACCGTATCCGTTAACGGACCCATTCCCGCAGAAATACCTCTACGATCGTCCGGAGCTGCACGAACGTTTGGGCGCGTATGTGCGGGGACTCAGCGGCCGGCAGAAATGAGATGGCCGTTACCGATTCTTTTCGATAGGACCTCAGCTAGGAGCTTGCGAAAAAAAAGAGAGTTTCGGCAACTCTACTCCGAAGAGTGCTCAACCGGTTTCGGTGTCGGCCGAGACCGACGCGACGCCGTCCGCAGCGGCACCACTCCCGGATCACTCTAATTATCGACGATGCAATGCGGGGATTAGCGGAGGTAAGCGAGGCGCTGTTCGCTGGAGCGATGATAATCGGCGTGAGCACTTCAGAGTCGAGCGACCATCCTCCACAAGAAACGTAAATCACCTCCCGGTTCGGCAGCTGGCAGGTGTGTTGGCTAGGCGGCTGGAGCCGACACCGGCTCTTCTATCTGGTCATGTTAGTTCGGGTCGAGCCGTGAGCTGAGAGTTTACGCCCGCTGCAGCGCCTTCCTAGCATCATTGTCGGAATCTATTTCGTCTCCGCATACCCGTGTTCGCTATTGCTTCGAGAAGCCGCCAGCGCCGGGCCTCAAACAGGGGCCCCATCTCAGGGGGACCTAACTCTCCGCGCTCCCTCGCCTCTGCAAGGCGACGCCGCCCTTCTTCGAGCCTCTGGCGCAAGCGCCACGCGGATGCCGTTTCAACGGGAGGCCCCAATCTCGCCTCCAGCTTGCGAATTCGCCTGGTAATACTCTTCATCGCTTCGGTTGCCGGAGCTGCTTCCTTACCGGGCTGACTCTTCTGGGTGTCGGTCCTCCAGAGCACGGATGCGCTGGTCCTGATCCTCGGTCTCAATCACACGACGCCGGCCCTCCAGCATCGCTGAGAAAGCTTGTCCTTCAGCTGGAGTGAGCCGGCCGTGAGCTACACCGCTGACCACCGATTCCGACGCCGTCGCCACATCAGCGATGGTTTTTACGGGTGGCATCTTGAACCGCAACGTACGCTGGCGCTGTGCCGGCATCAGCCGCTCCATGCAGAGCCGCATGGCCGTGGGGTTGCCTTGTAAAGCCAGGTACAGGCATTTCTTCGTCAGTGGCTCGGCATAACTATCCAGCGTGTTTTGACACACACGCGCGACTTTATTCCCGCTGCCTCGCGGGCGACCACGCCCGTATTTATTGCCGGGTTGAAAAGGTCTGCCGCGCATAGCATCCTGCCCCCGTTTTTCGCAACCGTTCATCAGTAATTTCGGCAAAGGTCCACGCTGGGGTCGCAGTGTCCGTCGATGGGCCGGTCCACGGTTCTTCCGTACCAGCACTTCTGCCACCGTTCATCGCCATTCCTTCGCCGGGAGTAATTCCTTCACAAATTAGCTTGCTTGTGTCGCCCACCAGAGCGATCCATGTGGTGACCGCGGTCACTACCGCGACAGGAGATTTCCTATAATGACGACCTTTACCATCGACGCGCACCACAACATCACGGCCTTCGGTTCGAGTAAGGAGGCCAAGAGTAATCCGCAAGCCGAGTGGTTCCGCAGCGCCAAAGAATTGGCCCGACTGGCTGAGAAATGGCCTGCCTCCCGGCTGGTAGAAATCTGGAACGCTTTGCTCGGCCAGAAGCCCGTCCACAAGTTCACGAGCCGGAAGGCAGCCGTCACCCGCATTTGGAAGGCTATCCAGAGTCTCGCCCCGGACCGTGGCCCACAGGCGCCCCGTGTGGCGCGCAAGGAAGCCAGACCAGGCCAACGGGCGAGCCGTGCGCGCCAGCGCGCTACAGCCCGCGAAGGTAGCAAAGCCGCCCAGATTGTCGCGTTGCTGCGACGGCCCGATGGAGTCACCCTGAAGGACCTGATGGCCGCGACCCAATGGCAGGCTCACAGTGTTCGTGGTTTCATCAGCGGCGCCTTGCGGAAGAAAATGGGCTTGGCGGTCGAGTCCACCAAGGGGGCGGATGGAGAACGGAGCTATTCCATCAAAGCCTGACCTTCCCCAAGCATAACCTCGTCTTCCTTTGCCGCCGAGGCCACGCCTCGGCGGCTTTTTCGTCTTCCATCGCTCAGAGACAAGTTGGACTGCATCGACCGGCGTCGTTGGCATCATGCCTTCTCCGTCAGGCGCTCGTGGCGGATTTCATCGAAGCAACGTCCATCACTCTGCAACACGCCCTGTTGGCCCGTATATTCCTGCCACCGGCGGATAATGCAGTCCGTGTACTGAGGATCAATCTCCATCAGCCGCGCCTTGCGCCCCTTGCGCTCGCAACCGATCAGAGTCGATCCAGAGCCGCCGAATAGATCCACCACCAAGTCACCCACCCTGCTGCTGTTTACTAAGGCGCGCTCGACCAGCTCCACCGGTTTGGCGGTGGGGTGAATCCGATTTGCGGCAGGTTTCTTCTCTCCCCACAGCGTCGATTGCGTTTTGTCGCCGTACCAGGAATCTTTCTGGCCAGCCACGTAGGCATAGAAGATCGGTTCGTGCTGGAATTTATAGCGGCCGAATCCCCAAGCGAAGGTGTTCTTGGCCCAAATCAGCTGACAGCGCATGGTAAAGCCAGCCGCCTCCAGGGCGTTCTGAAACTCGCGTTGCCACGAGGAGGAGTGACAGACGTAGAGCGAAGCATCCGGTTTGACAATCCTGCGATACGACCGGAAGGTATCGGTGAGGAACTGCCGAAACTGCGTGGGTTCCATGTCATCGCCCTGCAGCTTCAGATGCTGGTCGGTGTAGCCCTGGTAATTGACGCCGTACGGTGGATCGGTGAACACCAGGTCGGCTGCGTCGCCAGACATCAAACGTTCCACATCGGCGCGCACGGTCGCATCGCCACACAGCACCCGGTGGGTGTTGTTCAGGACCCAGAGATCACCCGGCGCAGAGACGGGCGTCTCCCGCAACTCTGGCACCGCGTCTTCATCCGTGAGTCCTTGAACAGCATCTTCGTCGGCGAGCAATCGTGTCAGCTCGTCGTCGTCGAAGCCGAGCAGATCGAGGTTGAGCTCTTCCTCGCGCAAGGCCGCCAGTTCCAGCCGGAGCATCTCGTCGTCCCAGCCGGCATTCTCTGCCAATCGGTTATCTACCAGGATGTAGGCGCGTTTTTCGGTTTCACTGAGGTGGTCCAGCACGACCACGGGCACCTCGTTAAGTTGCAGCTTCCGGGCCGCCAGCAGGCGGGCGTGGCCGGCGATGATGCCGGCATTGGAGTCAACCAGGATGGGCGAGTTAAATCCGAACTCGCGGATGCTAGAGGCGATCTGCGCGATCTGCGCGTCGCTGTGGGTGCGCGCATTGCAGGCATAGGGGATCAGCTTGGCGATCGGCCACAGTTCCATGCAGCGGGCCATGCGATAGGGGGTCATGTTTTTACGTTTTCTCCTCATGTGCGGCGTATATACCTGGGCGTCGATCTTTCGCCATCCGCCTTAGGAAACCTGGGTTGCTCGGCTTGCTGGTATGCACGCACTTTAAGTTTTTAACGGGGACACTTCCTGACGAAAGTCTCCGCAGAAACTTTGCCCAACGATCTTCGCAAGCGCTTGAAATGAAGCGCACTAATTTTTTGGGATGCAGACGAGAAGACTTTAGATCGCTCTGGGGAACTTCGGAGACTCAGCGGAGACTTAGGTCGGGCTTTGAGTCTCCATCGGCGCTGGGGCCGCCTTCTTGAGTACCATGTCCAAACTGTAGGTTATGTGGTCAATGACGAGTTTCTTGAAGCCGAGATGCAAGGCGTCGCTCCAGTTCTTGAGCTTTACCCCTTTAAGCGACCGCGTCTTTCCTGTTCTCCAGCTCTCCGGGATGTCGACTTCGCCTTGGTCGAGTTCGGTGCAGATGCTTTTCAAAGTGGCATCGTTTCGCCGCCAAGCCTTCGAGCTGACTTTCCAACGGGCGTCGTGCCGTCCCACAGTCTCTGCAATCGTGTTGTGTCGGCCCGTGTTAGCCGCGAAACCGTAGCGCCGGCCCCCAGGGCCGGCTGTGTCGTGCGCACGAGTGACAACTTGAATACCCGCTCGTGACTCTTCCTGGACAGTCGGTCCGGCTGCGTCGCTCATTATTCCCGTCGACTCTGAGGTTCCTCTGGAATCTGGAGGCGGGGTACCGCCCGCAGCTTGCGTATCCGCGACTTTGCGTAGCAACCGTCGGTATCTTTTCCACTCGTCGGAACGCTCAACCTTGGCCTGCACATCCGCCCAAATCAGATTCACCCCGGTCAGGGCCGTCCGGAGGAATTCATAGCATTCCGACTCAACGTCCCCGCCGGTCCATAGTCTCCGGACTCCAAGCTCGCACGCCTTTTCAGCAAATGCGGCGAAAACTGTCAGAGTGAAATCCAGCATCAGTGCTTCAGCGTCCGCCCGGTCTCGGATTGAGCTTTTCTTCTCGTCCAAAACCTGCTCGGCGCTCAATCGCACTGCCAAGACGTGCATCTGTGCCGATTGTGGGAAGCCGTCCGGGTACGTGTACGGAACTTTCGGCACACTGATGGTGGGCTTCAGAGGAGACTCAAACCCGCCCACTGTTCTGGGCGGCGGCGGAGCCTTGGAAACGAGCGTCGGCGGCTTGGCGTTTGGTGGTTGGGTGGGCTTGTCAGGATCGGCCATCGCTCCGTCCGCGATTCCTGCTTGCTGTAGCCGCCGGCCAGGGTCGCCAACATGCCGCCCCGTCGAGCCACGCCGCAGCCTTGAGTTTAACAATTTTGGGTGATCTTGTTTAGACGATGTCGGCGCGAGCCCTGTAAGGCCGAGTTCTGAATCGATGCGAAGCGGCCTAGCTCCCATCTCACGCCGGGGTGAAGAACAAGCCTTCTCCAGGATGCTGTTGGTTGAGACCCAGGAACCGGAACAGCGCATCCGTGCTCTTGAAGACCTCACCAAGCCATCCAGCGAGCCGAGGTGAACTCGGCGGTCGCAGAGGACTGGCGTCAAGAGGAAGGACGCAAGGCGGGTTGTTTCTGAACGGAAGCGGCTCGAAGAAGTGAATGCCAACGGTCACGTTGCTCGCTCCACAGGACGATGGCACTGAGTTTCCGCACGGCAGACTCCCGCAGCCGGTCCTCCGGCATGTTGCCGGCTAAGATCTCCTCCTGAATATCGGGCGCCAGATGCAACAGGTTCATCACCTGGGTGATGCGCGCCGCCGAGACTTGGCCCAGATGAGCCAGCTCGCTGTAGTTCTTTACCGTTCCCTCCTCAATCATCTGTTCCATCCTCAGCGCCAGTGCCAACAAACGGCTGATCCGCGGCACCGACGGCGGCCCAGCAACTGCCGCCTCGCGTTCCGCCGCGCTATTCGGTGACCTACTTCTGGCCTGGTCGGCCGCGTACGTGCGCCAGCGTTTGACGGCTGTATTCGCCCGCTCCCATAGTTCTGCATCTACGATCCCCGCGTGCTCTCCTGGATAGATTTGCTCCTCCTCGCGCACCTTCCCCAGATGTGTGACGTTCTGGACCAACCGGGCCAGATCCGATACCACAAACGCTCTACCCGCATGCTCGCGGCCCGACCGGCTGATCCAGCGCTTCGTGGTCCAGCCCCGCGTGCTCAATAGTCCGAGCACTTCCTTTGCACTTTTCCCCTCCGCGATCCGTTGAAAGATGAAACGCACGCGCCGGGCCTCTTCAGCGTTGATCTTTAGACCGCCACGTTCTGGATCGATGTCATATCCAAGGATGGGTTGGCCACCCAGCCATTTCCCTTTCCGGCGGGCTGCGCGCATCTTATCCCGCGTCCGCTCGGCAATAAGCTCCCGCTCGAACTGCGCAAACGATAGCAGAATATTCAGCGTCAGCCGGCCCAACGAATCCGTCGTATTCAACTGCTGCGTGACCGACACTAGACTTACTCCGCGTTCTTCAAAGATCCCGATCAGCCGCGCGAAATCCAGCAAGGACCTGCTCAGGCGGTCCACCTTATAGACCACCACGCAGTCCACCTGACCCGCCTCAATGTCCACCATCAGGGCGCGGAGCGCCGGCCGCTCGAGATTGGCTCCCGTGTAACCGCCATCTTCATAGCGTCGCTCTAATGCCGTCCAGCCCATATGTCGTTGACTGTAGATGTAAGCTTCGGCGGACTCGCGTTGCGCGTCTAAGGAGTTGAACGGCTGCCCAAGGCCTTCTTCGGTCGATTTGCGCGCATAAATCGCGCAACGCACAACCCGATGCTCAGACGATCTGGCCGTAGCGTTATGGCTACTCGGCACGGCCCGGCTCCTGACCCAAACGCAAGCCAAAAAACAAATAACCATTCCACTGCGTGCCAGTCACTTCGCGAGCGATGGCGCTGAGTGACTTGTAGACGCGCTCTCTGTATTGATAGTCCTCTTCTAACACCGTGACGGTGAGCGTCTCATCTTTATGTCGCTTGATCAATTGCGTGCCAGCAGGCGGCACGCGAGGATCGCGTTGTCGCGAGGCACGAGCTGTCAGAACGGCCGGTGGAGTTCCGGCCAGCCGCTTCGGCGCGCAGAGGCGCAGGTCGGCATCGGTGGCGAGCTCTTGCGCGTGCCGGCGCGCCCGCTCCGACAAGCCGCCTTCGGCCAACGCCTGCACGCGCCAGGCAACGCGCCGAAATAAGTAATCCTTGTGGTTCGAATGGCTCGGCTGCCCGAACAGTTCACGATACTTCAGCTTGAGCTGCGCTATGGTCAGGTGCCGTAGTTGATCGATTTGCTGGTTTAGTTCCGCATTCATGCCGTTCTCCGTTTCTCGGAATGGCCCGTCCTGTTCTCGTGGTCCGTTAACCCCGGCCCCTGTCATGTCCGCTCTTTGGCGGGTCGGAATGCAAGTCCGGAAGATAACGCAAAAGCGGCACGGGTAAACGCAAGATGACGCGAGAATAACGCGAAAAATAACGCGGGGATAACGCGAGAAATTCGGCACGTGTGTGCCTAGGGTGCCTGCGGCTGTGGGTGCATGTAGCTGAAAACGGGCCAGTTTGACGGCGCCAGCCCGAAGAACAGAAGAAACCGGATGGAATAAAATCGACGATGTAGCGTTACTTAACGCGAACTGAGTGTCCGGGGGCCCTCAGCTCCTTCTCACCGGTGCCGCCAGAGAGGCTTTTCGGCACCACTCTGCGGGGACCCGAAGAAATCTGCTCACTGGATAGTTAACAACGTTCGACGCGTGCGGGAAGTGGATAGAATTCGTCTCGGAGCGACCGTCATGCGATGGAGCACAAAGTACACGCACCCAGTGCACGTTGCGGGCCCGATACGTCCGCAATCTGCATCGCTTGTTAACCAGAATGCATCGATTTCGAGTCGTGAATAGGGAGCCAATATTCCGG
>Ga0075426_10002385_pt1 | contig 13461 bp, 13 predicted proteins | sample SoiMethybrSBSTD5_FD_75304 | JGI IMG/M metagenome (GOLD analysis project Ga0075426, IMG submission 75304) | Bulk soil microbial communities from a Populus tree surrounding site in Tennessee, USA - Soil MetaG P. TD hybrid SBSTD5 | ecosystem: Environmental > Terrestrial > Soil > Tree plantation... | reverse complement strand
GCTCGCAGCAAGTGAGAAGTGACCAGGAGACGAGGGAAAAATCAATCTCGCTCGGCCCGTCCCCGTCATCACTCCTGCGGAGACTGAGAAAAAGGCGATTGCGACATCGTGCAGCCAGTTCAGTGACGAGAAGATACGTGCCAACGTCGAGCGGATTCAGAGAGACGCGAGGCGCAACGCTCCACAGACCAGGGTCGCGACGATTGAGCAGGAAGTCGAGGGCGAGAAATCCCTTCAGGACAGATACCAAGAGGCTCTCGACACTGTCGCCCGACTTCGGGCCCTCCACAGAAGGAGCGAGATGACGTAAACCGACTTGAGCGGCGACATTGCTGCCCGAGGAGGGCGAGGTCATTGCGGAGGGTCTTGAACCAGGCCGTCGCGGATGTCACCGCTGACCCAGGCGTCGAGTGTCAACACCGCCAACGATTTCTGGTTGCACAAATTCAGGGCGACATTTGCGGACGATGCACCTGAGAGCGGGCGTGGACCTACGGACGGTACAACTGTGGCTGGGCCATCGGGACCTCGAATCGACAATGCGGTACCTGAAGCCTGCCCGTGGAAAGGGCGTTCGGGAAAAGGTGAATGCGACTTTTGCTGGAGCTGTTTAGAATGAACTGGAAGACGTCGACAGGGCTGGTGAGTACTTCCGGTTTCATGATCACGCCAGCAGCAATCATCCGGTCATAGAGGCCCTTTCCCCATAGCCCAGTTTCCGAATTGCCCGTCAACCTCCCGCATCAGGAACGTGTCGAGAAACTCTAATCTGACAGGGGTCGCTCCGATCGAGATCAATTGGTCTTAAGCATTGCGGTCCAATTGATCACTACTGTCAGCGGCGGCGAGCCTTCCTCTCCAACCATAGCGGTTACGAGGAATCGCTGGCCATTAACTCCAACATCATAGGAACCACCGAGGAAATCGCTTGCCCCGTGGAATTGGAAAAGTTGCTTTGGTGTACTTGGATCCAACGATAGGCCTGTGTGTACAGCAACAGCCATTAGCTTCTGGTCGGCAGATACATAGAAGACTTCCTTGCCGTCCTGTGACCATTGCGGATCCTTGCCTCCGTTGCTGGAGATTTGCCATTTGGCCCCAGGCGAGAGGAATCGCTGGACGTACACTTCCCATTTGCCAGATTCATCAGACACATACGCAAGCCAATGGCCGTCCGGTGATATACGACCGTCCATCTCATTGAACTGGCTCCGCAAGACCGGTTGCGGGGTCTGATCCCCGGTGAGCGGCATCGCCCATATATTCCAATTCGTGCCCAGTTCATTTGCCATGTACACAACGTAGCGCCCATCACGCGACCAATCTGTCGCGATGCTATCAATACCGCTGTGCATGAGCCTTCGCTCCTCAGAACCGCTGGCCAGGCTCTTCTGGAACAAATTCGGTGGCAACCCGTCGCGTGGAGAAGAAAAGATTACCTTGTCGCTGTCAGGAGCCCAAATTGGGTTAAGGTCGAAACTTCCGAACGTGAGGCGCGTTGGAACGCCACGGTAATCGATTAGCCACACAGACAGCTCCATGCCCGATTCAAGGCGGCTTACGGCCACTGTGTGTCCGTTGGGAGAAATGCGTGGCTCGCGAAATGGCCCCACTGGCCCAAGCGTTCCCAGTCGCGTCCCATCTCGTCGGTACCAGACCAATTGCGTCGGGTTGTATCGCCTTCCCGTAAAATAGACGAGCACACCGTTATGCGAGACAGAAAACGTATAACCACCTCCACTCGCCGATTCCACTGTATCCACAATGCGAATCGGCTCGCCTGAAGGCCGTAATCGCTTGGCATCGAAATGCTGAACCATCAAGACTCCGTTTCGCCCAAACAAAAGATAACCAGGTTCCATATACAGCGCTGTCGACTCCTCGCGCAGAACCAAGTGGTGTTCCTTGGAGTCGAGCGAGCCAACGTGAATGCCATCGTCACCTTTACCGTACACGAGAAAAAGAAAATGTCGTCCATCCGGAAGAAATTCCGGCCAGATATGATTGGTTTCATCGTAGGCTTTGTACGCTTCGGTGATGGCAAGAGGTTGGCCTCCCGAAGCTGCAACACGGTACAACACACCCTCGAAGTTCGGCGCGAACACGATGACACCGTCGCGGTTCCAGGTAGCTCCGCCTGGATCCGCGCCTGCATCGCAAATGACCTCTGGCTGTCCGCCATTTGGGTCAACTTTTTTCAACTTGGAATGTGAAAAGAAACCAATCAGCTTGCTGTCAGGTGACCAGAACGGAGTGTCAGCATCGTCGGTTCCCGGCAGCGCTCGCGCTTCGAGCGTGTCCAGAGGGCGAACCCAGAGAGAGCGTTGACCGCTACGGTCAACGGCAGTGAAAGCAACTTGCCGTCCATCCGGGGAAACCGCTAGTAGCTTTTCAACGGAGGAAAAATTCGCGTTCGGAGGCGGAGCGATGTTGAGGCGCAGCAAAGCTGGGCCCGGATTGGCCTTGTGCAAGCTGAAGAATGCGCCCAGACCAAGTGTGGCCAAGATGAGCAGACCCGTTGCGAAGCGCCACGGATTGCGTGTCGCGGCCGGAAGCGGTGTTACTGTTGCTGAAATTGCCCCAAGGGTGATACCGATGTCGTGCGCCGACTGCCAACGGTCGTCAGGATTCTTGGCCAGCGCTGTGCGGATCAGGCGATCCAGTTCCGGAGGCGATGTAGGCTCGACTGTCTTAATTGGAGTGGGCTCCGAACCAAGAATCGCCGCAACGATGCTGACCGGAGTTTTCCCCTGGAATGCAGGCTGGCCCGTGACCATTTCGTACAACACAGCTCCCAGTCCGAAGATATCGCTTCGCGGGTCTGCGTCTTTGCCCTCCAATTGTTCTGGTGCCATATATTGGAAGGTTCCAACAATGGTTCCATCGACCGTGAGCCGGTTCGAGAGAGTTGGCGTGCCCACACCAGCGCTCAAAATAAACGCAGCTTGTGTCGGCTTAGCCAAGCCAAAGTCCATCAACTTCGCTCCCGACTTCGTCAGCATGATGTTGCCCGGCTTTAGGTCGCGATGAACGATCCCCTGACGGTGCGCTTTGCCCAGAGAATCCGCGATCTCGATTCCGATCTTCAGCACTTGCTCAACTGGAAGCGCGCCCTTCTGGAGCCGGTCGGCCAGAGTCTGGCCTTCCAAGTACTCCATCACGAGAAAGTCAACACCGTCCTGGTTGCCGATGTCGTATAAGGCGCAGATGTTCGGATGATTCAAGGAAGAGACCGCGCGGGCTTCGCGCTCGAAACGCTGCTTCGATTCAGCGTTGGTGGAGAGATGCTCCGGCAGTACTTTGATTGCGACGGTGCGCCCTAGCCGCGTGTCCCGGGCGCGGTAAACCTCTCCCATCCCTCCCGCACCCAGCGGCGCCTGAATCTCGTAGGGTCCGAGTTTCGTACCCGAAGAGAGAGACATAATGCGCACATTATAGCCAGAACAAACGGCGGCATCGCGGAAGTCGCCCTTCCCGCTAGATGCCGAGCAATGGCCATTCAGTAATGACTGCATTGCACATCGTGGGCGGCAGCGCCACTGACTCCCGGGTGGTCGGCAATTGGGAAGTCAACTTCTGGGTTGCCCGTGATCCGCTCAGAATTGACTTCTCGAACCGTGGGCGCTAGGCTCTCGTCGAATCCTTAGTCAAAGGTTGTATTCGGAGGGCGTATGGAAAGCCGGCGCACGGCGGCGCATGGGGTTCTAATCATCCTGCTGGCGGTGAGCGCGGTGGCCCAAGGATCAGTCAGTCACCCGCCTAGCCAACAAGTAGCGCGAACTCGGGTAGTACTGCTCGGCACCGGCACACCTGTGCCCGACCCTGATCGTTCCGGCCCTGCCACCGCCATTGTTGTTGACGACAGCGCCTATCTCGTCGATTTCGGACCCGGCATAGTGAGGCGCGCTGAGGCTGCCGCTCTCACGAGAAAGATCCCCGCAGTCCAACCGCGCAATCTGAAGGTGGCATTTGTGACACACCTTCATTCCGATCACACAGCTGGCTATTCTGATCTGATCCTTACGGGATGGACATCGGGCCGGGCGGTCCCCCTTGAAGTTTATGGCCCCACGGGGCTGCAGTCGATGACCGAGCACATTTTGCAGGCTTATCGGGTCGACATCGAAACACGCACCAATCCTGAAGCAACGATGCGCGATATCGGTCGCTCCCCCGATGCGTGGAAAGTGAACGCGCACGAAATCAAGGCGGGAGTCATATACAAAGACGAAAAGGTCACGGTCACAGCATTCGCTACGAAACACGCGATGGAGAGCTACGGGTATCGCTTCGAAACGCCGGACCGCACGATCGTGATCTCCGGCGACACGAATCCAGTTGAGGCAACGATCAACGCCTGTAAAGGCTGCGATGTCCTGATCCACGAAGCGCAGTCCGTCGAGATGCACGCGAAGATGCCCGAAAGCGTCCGAGCGTTCGTGGCAAAGTACCATACGACGACGGAACAGCTCGCGGTGTTGGCGACCAAAGCCAAACCGAAGCTGCTCGTGATCTATCACACCATCACCTTCCCGCCGGGAATGGCACCTCCCAGACTCCTACCGCCCAACGCCGCCGCGGACGCACTCTACGCTCCTCCAGAAATGCTTCAAAAAGAGATCGGCTCGCGGTATTCGGGGAAATTCGTAATCGGAAAAGATCTCGACGTGTACTAGCTTTGTCAAAATCTAATCGGCGTCCCATTCGTGGCGGACGGTTGCTCCCGAGTAGTCGACAACTCTGAAGTAGCGCTTCCACTTCGGTCTGTAGTCTCAACTTGCGGCTTGCCCGTCACTCGAAAAGCAGTGGACAATCGCTCACAGGTCGCCGATTTCAAGCGGCGCATCTGCGTTCTTCCAAGCAGCCTCAAATTCTTTTCGAACTTCTTCTATGTTGGAACTCTTATTCTGGGCTTCAAGACTCTTCAGGAGTCCAAACAGCGAGCGAGGGTTTCTTGGGTACTGTTCCAGGTCGGCGCGAAATACGGCTTCCGCTCGATCCGCTTGACCATTCAGCAGCAAGGCGCCGCCAAGAGACTCCCGGACTGGATAGAACCATTCGGGCGGCTCGCCGTAATAAAGTCCGTCCTCGGTTTCAACCGCCTTCTCCCAATACTTGATTGCTCGTTCAGGGTCGGCCTGTGCGGTGGCAATCCGGGCATCTAGGATATTGGCAGCGAGCCCAAGAAAGGTTTGGGCTTTGTTGGAATAGAAGCTGAACTCCACATCGGCAGGCGTTTCTTTGCGCGCAGTTTCCACAATCCTTCGTTCAGACTGTGCCATCGCAATTTCGCCCTTTGCGGCAAACGCCGCTCCGCGGGCGAAATGCCAGAATGCAGTCGTCATAGCCAGACTGGGGTTCGGTGGGGGCACCTTCAGGACTTCATCCCAACGGTGGAACCGAACGAGCACGAAAATCGGAGTGGGCGCGTAGACCTCGGCCACAGGCATATCGTGAAGCATCGGACCGACATGGGCAGCCAATTCATCAGCGGCCTGCTTCGCGTGAGCAAAGTCGCCCCCCATGCTGTCAGACGCTGCGAGGAAGTGAAGATTGTGGCAGTAATACATCATGTCGTACATGCTGCCGGTTGTGGCGCTCTCCCGCAGATAGACGCGGTCAACATCGGCCCCGGCCGCAGTACTTTGGGCGGCTGCCGAGTAGTCTCCTACACGCATATAGGTATGCGCGGGCATATGCACCAGATGGCCGGCCGCCGGTGCGAGGGTTTCCAGACGCTTCGCGCTGGCAAGGGCCCACTCCGGGTGGGGGGATGCCTCCACCGCGTGGATGTAGTAGTGATTCGCACCAAGGTGGTAAGGATCGCGGCGTAACACTGACTCCAGAACGGCGACGATCTCTTCTGTGCCCTCGGTCGGACGACCATCGAGGCTCCACAGCTTCCAGGGGTGGAGGTCCATTAGGCTCTCCGCGTACAGTGTGGCTGCATCAAGGTCGTCCGGGTAATGCTTTGACAATTCACGCATCGCGTTGGCGTACTCCACATCCAGCTTCTTCAAGTCGACGTTTGGATCCGACGAGTAACGCTTGGCCAGAGCTTGAATGTAAGCGCGCTCGCGTTCCGTCGCGCCCGGTGCGAGCGACATCGCCTTCTGCATGGCGTCGTACGCAGCCTTCTCGTGAGAGGCGTCAACAGCCAGATTGATACATGTACCCAATGACAACGCGACACCCCAAAAAGCCATCGCTGACTGCGGGTCCAACTCCGACGCCCGCCGGAATGCGCGAGCCGCTTCCTCGTGGTTGAAAGCGAAGACCAGTGTGAGTCCCTGGTCGAAGAAGCGCTGTGCCTCAGGATTCTTCGTCGAGATTGTGTGGTGATGCTGGCCCAAGCCAGGCCTTAGAACTGCCGGACTCGATTGGGCTAACGATGAATAACCACCGACAAGAAGTGCAAACAGAAGTGCGACGCGTTCCATCGGCGTTCTCCGAGCGATCCAATGAGACCACGAAACCCGCCGGATATTCAAACCGCTTGACATGCTTATGCCACGTATGCGCCCGAACCTGTGCGAGATTGAGATTCGCACATTCCCGGTGGATGGTCGGCCATCCGGAAGTTGTAAACGCATAGTTTCCCGTTTTCCGTTCACACTGAAGGAAGGCAGGCCCGCCTAGCACATCTCCACAGTGCCAACCTAGCATTGTTCCGAAAGAGAAGGATTTAGATCGTATCGAACGTGCTCTCTACACGTCTTTTACACGTTTCACAGGTAGAAATCACAGGTAGGAAATGCAGGTAGGACTCCCAGCTTTCCGATCTCAGTCGCCAGCAGAAACTTTTGATTGAGCTCCCTTCTGGGCGCATTTAGGATCGGGCGAATCTGTGCGCGCATACGGGCGTCGGAAGCGCAATCATTTCAGGTTGATATTGGGCACATTGATGATGTGGCGCGGCCAAATCAAAGATGCTGAGCGGAACACGCTATTCGATTCGCGTGCGTCAGAACATGAGGGTACACACAAATGCCTGAATTCAAATCACTTCTGCTGGGCGGCTTCTTAGCGTGGTCTTGCGTCCTGATGGCGCAGACTTCTTCGGTGATTGTCTTCGAGCACGCGAACGTAATCGACGGCGTTTCGCCCGAGCCTATCCGTGATGCAACCGTTGTCGTGCGCGACGGAAAAATCGAATCCATTAGCCCATCAGGAAAGAATCCTGCCCCTTCCGCCGAGCGTGTCGATCTCAAGGGAAGGTGGATGCTGCCGGGGCTAATAGACGCACACGTGAAGCGCCCAGAACATGCTCAAAGCGGGGGTCACAACCGGACGGAGCATGTTTGCGATTCATTACGTCGACGTTGGTTTGCGAGAGTTGCACTGGAAAGGTGATACCGACATTCCTGAAATTCTAGCCGCCGGGTATCCCATCCTTCCCGTTCCCACACAGTTCCAACCGGACATCACAGGTATGTTCTTCGATATGCCCGAACTCGATGATTTGCGGGAAGGATTCCGATATTGGCGTTAAAGGTGTGCGTCGGTTGGTGCGGGCGAACCTAAACCATCATGTAGAAGAGTTGTCGGCAACCCGGAAGTTGCCCAGGCACCAGTCGGAGTTTCTGGTTTGCTCGTCATTCGGCCAAAGGCCCGAGTAGGGCGCAAATTGGACCGCGTCCATCGCAATGATAACGGCCACAAAGTGATTGCCCATGCGCTGCGGGCCTCAGGATACGGGCCGTTGAAGTAGGGTCTCACCTGGTTTCGCAAAATGCGCTGCTTAGTCCTACCGGTTCGGGGGACTTAAGGCTTCGCACAAGGGCATCTGCAGAGGTCCAATCTGCCCCCACCACGGCGACACTGATATCGAGCAGAGACTTGCACCTGTGAGGATGTGGCGCGAGGATAAAGATCATCTGAGGGTATCTGTATGCCGACTCCTTCACTTGCCAACAAGCACATGACTCCCCAATCCGAGCTCGCCAAAGTGGACGAGAAAATCCGCCGTCGGGCCTATGAGCTCTACGAACAGAGGGGCAGAACAGAGGGGCACGAGGTGGATGATTGGCTCCAAGCCGAGGCAGAAGTAACCGGAAAGAAACGCAAGAAAAGCGCTTGACACTTCGGCGGCTGCAGCTCCTTCGATTGCAGCGCACTAGCTACGCTGATACGGTGATTTCCGCAGCTCGAGTTCCGCCTCTACCCAATCCTGCAGCGCATTGCCATTTTCTCTTCCGCGCTGATAGATTTTGTACGCCTTCTTCCGGACCGCCTCCTCCGGGGAAGCGTTGATACCTAAAGGATCGACCGGCATCATACGGCCACCTTGATCGGGAAGCACGGGATCCAAAATTCGCTTGTCTTTTTGCGCCATAGCGTACCCCTCCTTCGGCACCTCTGCCATTTCTTTTGTGGTCACCTCACGCGTGCAGTTGCATCACGCCGCAAGCAGTGTTTGTTTAGCGACGTCGTCCAGGTATTTCTCAGGGTGATCCTCAAACATGCTCATGCAGACTCGTAAACAAAAGTAATAGACGGTGTCCTGGTAGCACATCGCGCCAGCCGCCATGTTCTCGTAGACTTCCATGCCGCAAACCGGGTCCGTAGACATAACCTTTTCCCTCCGCAGCAGGATTCTTTGATCTGTGATGGATAAAAACTGGGATGGCAGGTGGCTCGATTCGGTTGCGCAGATAAACCTCGTCCGGTCGAGCCAGTGTTGTGATTATTTCGAGTCGGTATGGGCTTGTGATTGGTACGTCAGAATATTGACATCAGGGCCGACTGCACCGCTTCAGCCACTTGCCGGTCAGTCGTGCCGACGGACTGCATAGGGAGCTTATGCTGCGATGACCCAGTGCTTGCTTGACCAGGGCCAAATTAACATTGCCGGCTACCAGGTGCGAACCCACGGCATTTCAGGCAAGGGGCGTGGCTTTTCTCCGGCGGCAAACGAAGGCGCATAGAGTCTACTCGCCGGAGGCCCTATTTAGGCTTACTTGCTGCGAACCGCTTTCGAACTGCCGAGTTGGCCAGATGATTGGCTTCTGCGTTGTCCTGGCGCCGAATGTGAGCGATCGAGAATTGAAGAGAGCGGGCTAGTTTTTGGCAGACCCAGTTGAGGGAATAAAGCCGCGGGCTGCGGCAGGCGTACTCGCCCTTCATCTGCCGGACCACCACTTCGGAATCGGAGAAGACGTGCAGGGCCTTGGCTTTTAACTCTAACGCGTATTGCAAAGCCTCAAGCAGGGCGGTGTATTCGGCCACGTTGTTGTCGTGGTGCCCGATCCACTTGGCGATCCGTATCTTCTTCCCATTAGGCGCTTCGATTACAACCCCAATGCCGGCCGGCCCAGGATTTCCATGTGAGCCGCCGTCGACATAGGCAACCAATTCGGACATCACGTCTGCCCTGTTAGCAAAATGCGTGAGGTAAGCTCTGGCGTCAAGGCACTTGTTTGCTCCGAGTTGCACTCAGCCCTATGCATACCGAGCTTCGCCTGTGCAAAACTCTGTGCAAAAAAGCGAGAGCACTCCATTTAAGGCAGCTTTGTAACCTATAGCAGCTCAGTCAATTGCAGATCGTTTCGTCCGACTCGGCAGAGGGCAATATTTTGCACAAAAATTCGGCGTTGACATTTTTCGGTGCAGAATTTAGCTTCCCTTTCGTCGACGGCTGAAAGGGTTGGTTAAATAATACTTGGCCAGCCCAAAGTAAGCTGGGTGATCAGTCCGACGGGGTAACCCACCGGATAACCAGACCCGAAAAAACCAGCTTGCCCTGCGAGGGGTAGCTGGGGTTTGGAACCGCGAAAGCGGTGATCGCATCAGGGGCTGCGATGGTGCACGTATCCACGCTACCGACTCCCTCGCAGGAGTCGGCGGCTAGAGCGTAACCAAAATCGCAGCCCTTTATTTTTTTTATCTGGATTACCCCCCCGCCGATTTCTCTTTCGAGCGATTAGCTCCCGGGCGGCAATCGATGAAGCAGCAACTGGAAGATCTCGTTCGGGAGATGCGTCGCCTCGGCATTCCTTACGAACAAGCTGTCGATCAATTTAAGAAAGCCTTCCTCTCCGTCGTTCTTCGCGCCAACAACGGCAACCAGTCAAAATCCGCAAAGCAACTGGGTGTGCACCGCAACACCTTGACTCGGACGGTCCTAGCAATGCGTATCGATCTTAAAGCGATGCGTCCATCTGCCAAACGCCGACCACCGCAGGCGGAACTACATGTCCTGCCGCGCAAGAAGGACGCCTGCTCTAAAGAGCCGAACCATTTGGCGGGGTCTTGCGACTCGCTGTGATTCTAAACTTTCCCTGACATTATGAGGCGCAGTCAACCGTACAAGGTTCTGCCGGTCGGCAAACTTCCGCTTGAGCATTTGCGATCACTGCTCAAGCACCTGCCACAACACGACCCGCGCCTGCTCATCGGACCTCAGATTGGGGAGGACGCGGCCGTGATCGATATAGGCGACCGGTGCCTGGTCGTCGCGACCGATCCCATCACCTTTGCCACTGAGCATATCGGACGCTACGCCGTGCACGTCAACGCCAACGACGTTGCGGTTCTCGGAGCGCGCCCGAGGTGGTTTTTCGTTGTCATGCTTCTCCCGGAGGGCACTACGACGGCTGAACTAGCTGAGACGATCATGGCTGATGTCAGAACGGCGTGCGGGGAGCTGGGGGTCACGCTCGGCGGCGGCCACACGGAGATAACCCAGGGCCTCGACCGCCCGATCCTAGTCGGGCAGATGCTCGGCGAGGTGGCGCCAGATCGACTTGTGCGAAAGACACGCATTGCCGAAGGCGATCTGATCCTGTTGACGCGGGGTATTGCTATTGAGGGCACCGCGATCCTTGCACGAGAGTTGTTCGAGCTACGAAGACGCATTGATGCCGATCTCCGCGCCCGGGCTGCTCATCTCCTGATCGCGCCCGGCATCAGTGTCGTGAGTGCGTCGCTTGCGGCTGCCGGTGTGGGCGAGGCGGTGCACGCGATGCACGATCCGACAGAAGGCGGGCTAGCGACGGGCCTCTTCGAGTTGGTAGCGCCCGCCGGTCTCGGACTTCAGGTCATTCGCGAGCACATTTGCGTGCTTCCCGAAACCGACGCGATTTGCGGCGTACTCGGGCTCGACCCCCTGAAGCTGCTTGCTTCGGGCGCGTTGCTGATCGCCGTCGCACCAGATGGAGTGGATGCGGTCCGGATTGCCATTAAGGCCGCAGGCGTTCCAGTTGCAGTGATTGGAGAAGTGCGCCCGGCAAGTGAGGGCATCACGATCGTGACGGATGGCCGCGCAGAGCCGCTCACTCTCCCGGATCGAGACGAGATCGCGCGGGCCTTCGAGTCGACTAGAGCGTAACCAATAACCGCAGTCCTTCTTCTTTTGTCGTGTTCCACCGAAGCGGGGTGACAATTTAGGCACTGGGTGGTGGCTAGGTCTTTTTCGTTTCTTTGGCTTCGCTCAATTTTCTTGCTCAAGCGAGGGCCGATGGCAACTGCTAAAATCCTGTGGGCTCCTCTTTGCAAAGACTCCAAGCTATCGCGAGGAGGTCTCTATGGCAGGGCACTCTCCAGCCGAGATTGTGCGTCACGCTTCTACATGGTCAATAGTTTGGGGCATCCTGCTGATTGTGTTTGGCATTCTGGCGGTCGCTCTGCCCTTTGTCGCCGCGATTGCTTTCAGCATAGCTATTGGGTGGCTGCTGATTCTGGCAGGCATAGTGCACATAATTGTCGCCTTTCACTCCCACAGGGCGGGCAGGCTCGTTTGGAGATTGCTTGTCGGACTGGCGTATGGATTCATAGGTGTGTACCTGCTATTTCATCCGCTGCTTGGGGTGGCATCGCTGACCCTCGTGCTGGCCGCATTATTTGTCGTAGAAGGCATATTCGACATAATTCTGTTCTTCAGAATGCGATCGATGCGGGGGACGGCGTGGGTGTTAGTGGACGGGATAATCAGCCTTATCTTGGGTCTGTTTATCTACTTGCAATGGCCGTCGAGTTCCTATTGGGCGCTAGGCATCTTGGTCGGCGTGAGCATGATTGTGAGCGGGATCGCGAGAGTGATGCTCTCGGTGGCAGTTCGCAAGGCTGGGACTGCCCTCGGATGACTCTGCATTGAGGCTTGCCGGGTAAGAATCGCTCTGCAATGTTAAGGACGCGACCAATCCAAAACACCTGGCTACCAAACAAGATCATGTTAGTACCGAACCAAAGGACCGAAAATAGCGGCCCTACCTCGTGAAAGCTAGGGGTCAGCAAGAAGGAGCAGAGGGCAATAAGTGAGACAAGCAACTAAGCGTTTCCGAAGAGTTTGGGCATTGGTCGATTGCATTTCAGCGCTTGGAGGCCGTGATTATACCTCTGCAACTGTTCGCCCGGTCTTGTAAACCTGTGATTCCTATCTCTGATCTCTACCTGTGAAACGTGTAAGAGACGTGTGGAGGGTATGCTCGATACGTTCTAACTTGTTCTCTTTCCGTTCGGTGGTACGTTGACACTGTGGAGATGAGTTTGCGGACCTACATTGCTTCAGAGCGCTTCCTCTCCTCGGAGACGGACTTTCTCCTTTTCTGGTGTAGTCGGCTTGGCCAGCGGAGATCGTCCCGGAGAGCGGACTCTCGTACTGCTCGCAGCCACTCTGCAACTATCAATCTGGGCTAAAATCCGCATTTAGCACGTGGCACGAGATCGAGATCAATCCTGTCGATCCGTAGACGCGAACGGGAGGGTGTCATGCCAATCACGCTCACGCAGCAGACCGCTCTGATCACAGGGGCATCACGCGGTATTGGCCGCGGAATCGCGCTGAAGCTCGCTGAGCAGGGGGTGAAAAGAATTGCAATCAACTACAAGGAGAACGACGCTGCCGCCGAAGACGCCGCTCGCCTCCTCAAAGAGCGCGGTGCGGCGCCTCTGGTGATCAAGGCGGATATCGGCAAGGTTGCGGACATCCAGCGCATGTTCGAGACCATCAAGTCCCAATTCGGCGGCCTGGACATCTTCGTTTCTAACGCCAGGGCTACGCTCGCCACAGGCTTCTACGCGGAACCAATGGAGATCCCGCTGGAGGCATGGCAGGCGACGTTTGACACCCAGGCGACGGAGTTCCTGGTTGCGGTCCGCGCAGCGGTGCCGATGATGGGCAAGAACGGCCGGATCATCGCCATCACCTATGCGCCCGGCGGGCAAACCGGCAGCTGGCAGCCTTGGGTCGCCATGGGCTCAGCGAAAGCCGCGAAGGAGGCGCTGGCTCGTTATTTCGCGGTCGCTCTCGCCCAGAAGGGCATCACGGTGAACATCATCAGTCCGGGCGCCTGCGACGACAGCGTCCTCAGCGGGCTGCCGCCCCAGGTGTTCCAGATGATCAAGGACTGGCACGAGAGCGGCTGGACGCCCATGAGGCGCCTCGGCCTGCCAGCCGACGTCGGCAACGCCGTGGTTCTCCTCTGCACTGACCAGGCGAGCTTCATCACCGGCCAGCTGCTG
>Ga0075426_10002384_pt1 | contig 13464 bp, 11 predicted proteins | sample SoiMethybrSBSTD5_FD_75304 | JGI IMG/M metagenome (GOLD analysis project Ga0075426, IMG submission 75304) | Bulk soil microbial communities from a Populus tree surrounding site in Tennessee, USA - Soil MetaG P. TD hybrid SBSTD5 | ecosystem: Environmental > Terrestrial > Soil > Tree plantation... | reverse complement strand
TGAGCTGCGCGCTCACTTGCGCGATGAGCTGCTGCGCCGTGAAAGGCTTGACGATGTAGTCAACGGCGCCCGCCGCGAGGCCGTCGACGCGCGATTCCTCGCCCGCCCTCGCCGAGAGCAGCAGCACCGGCAGCTCGCTCTTCTGCGGTCGCGACTTCAGCGCCTGCAGCAGGCCGAAGCCGTCGAGCTGCGGCATCATCACGTCCGAAATAACGAGATCGAACTCCTGCCTGGCGATGAGCTCGAGCGCCTGCACGCCGTTGGTTGCGCTGCTCACCCGCCAGCGGGAGCGCAGGAGGCGCGCGACATAGTCGCGCATGTCGGCGTTGTCGTCGACCACCAGGATGTGCGCATCGCCGCCGCTCGCCGCCGCGGGCTCTTCGTGCCGCTCTTCGCTGCCGCCGAGCCAGCCGATCGCTTCCTCGGCGAATTGGGCAGCCGCCATGGGTACGGGCGCCGCGCTCGCGGCGATCACGCGATCCGGCGCTAGATGCGTCCAGCCAAACGGGACGCGCACGGTAAAAATGCTGCCCTTGCCCGGCTCGCTCGCCGCGTGGATTTCGCCGCCGTGCATGCGCACCAGCTCCTGCACGAAGGCAAGGCCGATGCCCGAGCCTTCGTGGCTGCGCGAGCGCGCCCCCTCGACGCGGTGGAAGCGCTCGAAGAGCCGCGGCAGCTCGCCCGCGGCGATGCCGATGCCGGTGTCGCGCACCGCGAGCTCGGCGTGAGCGCCGCGCTCGCGCAGCGCCACCTCGATCTCGCCCTCGAACGTGAACTTGAACGCGTTCGAGAGAAGATTAAGCACGATCCTCTCCCACATCGCGCGATCGACATAAACCGGCTCGCGCAAATGCTCGCAAGCGACGAGCAGCCGCAGCCCGGCCTTGTCGCACGCGGTGCTGAAGTTGCTCGCCAGCTCGGCGGTGAATTTGGCGAGGTCGGTGGCCGCATAGCTCGCCTGTGCGCGGCCCGCCTCGATGCGCGAGAACTCGAGAAGCGTATTGACGAGCCGCTGCAGGCGCACGCCGTTGCGGCGCATCAGCTCGGCGCGCTCGCGCTGGCGCGCCGGCAGCGGATCCTGCGCATCGGCAAGCGCGTCCTCGAGCGGCGCGAGCAGGAGCGTGAGCGGCGTGCGGAACTCGTGGCTGACGTTGGAGAAGAAAGCGGTCTTCGCCCGGTCGATTGCCGCCAGCGCCTCGGCGCGCTTCTTCTCTTCCTCGTAGGCGCGCGCGTTGGCGAGCGCCGTCGCGATCTGCGAGCGCACGAGGGCGAAGAAATCGCGGTAGCGCTCATCGAGCGACACGCGCACGCTCGCGCCGGCGACCATGAACCCGACCGGCTCGTGCGCCTTGTTCGACGGGATGGAGGTAACGATCGCGCTATGCGCCGGATCGGACCACGGACCGCGCGGTACGCCGGCGAAGCGCTCCCCGAGGCCCGTTACCGTGAGCATCACCTCGCGCTCTTTCGCCTGCGCGAGCGGCCACGGCGCTGCCGGATCGCTGAGCTCGATCACAAGCGGGCTGATCGTCTCACCCATGCCGACGCCGGCCGCACCGGCAAGGCGCGCGCTGCGCCCGTCGGCATCAAGCAAGTAGAGCAGCACGAAGGGAATGTCCTTGGCATGGGCGCTCAAGGTCTTCGCTGCGCGCTTGCAAGCTTCGGCCTCGGTCTTCGCCTCACCGACGCCGGCGCCGAGGTCGCGCAAAACGGCGACGCGGCGCTCGGCGACCACCTTCTCGCTGATCTCGTGCACCGTGGCGAGCACCCCGCCGATGCCGCCGGGCGCGGTGTCGTCGGGCACGGGGCTGTAGGCGACGGTGAAGTGCGTCTCCTCGAGGAAACCGTGGCGGTTCAGCTCGAGCTCGATGTCCTCCATCCACGTCGCCGGCCCGCCGTTGAACGGCGTGTCGATGAGCGGCTTCAGGATGTGCCAGATCTCGCTCCAGCACTCGCTCACCGGCTTGCCGAGCGCCCAGGGGTGCTTGGCACCGAGCACCGGCCGATACGGGTCGTTATAGATGGAGACGTACTGCGGTCCCCACCACAGCAGCAGCGGGAAGCGGTTGGCGAGCATGAAGCCCACCATCATGCGCAGCGCAGGCGACCACGACTCGATCGGTCCGATCGGGCTCTTCGACCAGTCGTATGCGGCGATGAGCGCGCCCATCTCGCCGCCCTGCGCGCGCCAGTTCGCGGCGCTGGGCGCGGTCGTCGCAGTGGGAAGGCTCATGTTCTTGAGCGTGCCATGTTGGCACTACGGCGAGCGGCTGTATGTCGAGAGAAGCGCCGACACGACGTCGTGAATCGTTGACAGCCGCTTCAGTCGAGGAGCCGCGCCATCCCGGGATCGCCTTTGTGCATGGCGCGCTGATACGCCTCGCGAGCGCCGACGCGGCGCAGATAGGCAAGGATATTCGGATAGGGGCCGAGGTCGTAGGGCGTGAAGGAGCGCATCGTGGTCAAGCTGAACACCATCATGATGTCCGCGGCCGTCAGCTCGTCGCCCGCGAGGTACTCCGCCTCGCCGAGTCGGCGATTCATGAACTGGAGCGCGCTCGCGAGCCGCCCGTGCAAATTGACGAGCACCGGATGCTCAGGCGGCGGCTCGAGCCGGCGCGCGATCAGGATCCGGTGCAGGAGCGCTTGGAAGCTGCCGTTGGCGAAGTGCAGCCAATATAGATAGTTCGCGAACTCTCGGTGTCCCGGTTCCCGCTCGAGCCTGCCGCCGCCGTATTTCACGAGGATGTACTCGACGATCGCGCCCGACTCACCGATCACTAGGTCGCCATCGGTGATCACCGGCGCGGTGCCGACCGGATGCAGCGCCTTGTACTCCGGCGGCGCGAGCAGCGGCGCGCGCTCGTAGCGCTTCAGCTCGTACTCGAGCGCAAGCTCCTCGCAAAGCCAGACGATCCGCTCCGACTGCGAGCGCCCGAGGTGATGTACCGTCAGCATCGCTTAGCGGCCCTGTATGACGGGATTCAGCGGCTTCTCGCCCTGCAGTACCCGCACCACCTCCTCAGCAGCACCCCACTCGCCTCGCGTTTGCGCTTCGCGCGTCGAACCGCCGATGTGGGGCGACAGGAGCACGTTCTCGAGCGCGAGCAGCGGATGATCCTTGCGCGGCGGCTCGCTTTCCATGACATCGATCGCCGCGCCAGCGATGCGCTTCTCGGCCAGGCTCGCAGCCAACGCGTCCTCATCGACGACACCACCGCGCGCCAGATTGACGAGGAACGCCGACTTCTTCATCAGGCCGAGCTGGCGCGCGCCGATCATATGGCGTGTTTCGTTGTTGAGCGGACAGTGCAGCGTGACGAAATCCGAGTCGCGCAAAACCGCCTCGAGGCCGACCCATTGGCCGCCCAGCGCCGTCACGTGCGAAGCAGGAATGTACGGATCGCAGACCAGCAATTGCATCTCGAACGCGCGCGCCCGCAGCGCAACCCGCGTGCCGATATTGCCCATGCCGACGATACCGATCGTCTTGCCGGCGAGCTCAATGCCCTGGAAGCGCGGGCCGTCGGCCCAACGCTGCGCCTTCACTGCGCTGTCCGCCGCTACGCTGTGACGTGCGAGCGCGATCATCTGCCCGAACGCAAGCTCCGCCACCGCGGCAGCGTTGACGCCGGGCATGTTGGTTACCCAAACCTTGTGCTCGCGCGCCGCATCGACATCGACGCGCGAGACGTCCACCCCGACGCCCGTACGCGCAATGATCCTCAGCCGCCCGCGGCTTTCCTCGACGTGACGGCGCGTGATGCGGCCCTTGCGGCTGATCACGGCATCGACGCGCGGCGCCTCGCGCTCCCAGCGCTCGGGCTCCGCCCATGGATCGACGACGACGACTTCGGCGCGAGCGCCGAGCCACTCGATCAACTCCGGCTGGAATTTCTCTACGAGCACGCGGCCGAGCGACATGCGGGCATTTTAGAATCGCCGGCGCGAACCAGCCAGCCGAGCACACGTCGTGATGCAACGTCTCTTCCCTATAAGAAGACCATAGGCGAAAGCGAGACCTGCAGTGCGGCAATAGCGCAGCCAGCTCCGCCAACGTAGCAGTGACATGCGGGCACGCGCGCATTCTTTGGATTCGCCATCGCCTTTTTGGCGGTCGGATGCTGCAGGAATAAAACGTACACCGCGGAGGAACCGGCGTATAACGTACGTACGAAGCCTCGAGTCGTCCGGTACGCAGCATCGCCGCCCCGCCCTAGCTTCGATTTTTCCGACGCAAGACCGGAGCGAAGCCATGGCCACGCCGTCCCGTATTTCCCGCATCCAGGCCTTTACCGAGCAGGGCGTAACGCTCGCCTACCCCGCGCGCAGCTGGAGTGGCGTGCGCGAGGACGACGGCGCCGTGGTAATCGGCCTGCGCGAGGCGGAAGTGCAGGTCGCCGCCGACGGCTTCCGATGCCTCCTCTGGTCGCCGGTCATCGAGGGCGCGACCGAGTGGGTCGACCGCCCGATCAAGCGGGAGCGTCTCGAGCACTGCCGGCTCGCCTTCGCCTACGGCGGCGCGGACGGCCTGGTCGTGTGCGGCGCGCGCGCCGAGGTGGAGCCCGGATTCGTGCTCTCGTTGCGGGTCGAGAAGGTGGGCGCCGAGTACTGGGCGTTCTGGGGCACGCTCAGTGCTTGCGCCACCGGCGAGCCCGGCGTGCGGCGCAACCCGGCGTACGCGCCGCCGGACCGGCAGCGCCTGGCCGCCTGACAACGGCACGTTGTCCGTAGCGGCACTGCGGCCGCCGCGGCGCAAAGTACTCTGTTTCCGGCGATCGCCATCGCGCAGGCGACCGCCCGTCGCCTGTCGCTAGGCGAATGGCAACTGGGGAATCGAATGCGGCGCGCCGGCCCTCGGCGCTACGCGATGCGCGCCTCGGAGTTCTCCTCAGCCCGGAGTCATACCTTTGGTCTTGATCACCGCAGCGGCGGCCGGAGTCGTCAGGTACTCAATGAACGCTTTGGCGGCTTCCGATTGTTGCGTGTTGGCAGCAGTTGCTGCGGTGAAAATCACTTCTTGCTGGACTTCGGCCGGGAACGGACCGACCACGTCCAAACCGGGGGCCGTTAGCACGTTGATAAGAAACACGCCAAGCTCGGCTTCGCCCTTGGCAACCGCCTCGACGAGCCGTGCCGGGGCGGGCTGCTGCTTCATCTTCGCTTTCATCGCCTCGCTGATGCCGAGACGCTCAAATACCCGCATTACTTGGGCGCCGGCCGCGCTTGCCGGTATGGTGGCGATGGATTGCGCGTTGAGCAACGCCTGCTTCAGCGCATCGGGCGTACTGATGTCGGGCTTCGCAGCGCCCGCACGGACTGCGACGCCGAGGCCTACCCGAGCAATGTCGGTCGTGGGTCCGGACGCGAACTGAGCGTGTGCCGCGGCGTCCTTGAAGACCTCCCGTGGAACGATACCCAAGTCGAACGGCCCGCCCGTCGTCGCGAGCTTGATTAGTTCGGGAGTCGTGCCGAACCGAAAGATGAGCCTGTGCCCAGATGTGCTCTCGAATTGTGCCGCGATCTCTTTCAATGGGGCTGTCATCGCGCCGCCCGCAAGGATTTGCAGGTCCGCAGCATGTACGCTGGCAACCGGGAATAGAAAAGCCAAAACTGACAGCATCAACGTGCGCATATCGACTAAGTCCTCAGTGAAGCGCACCTGGCTGCGCATAAGGGCAGAGATCCGGGCTTTCTCATTCCAGGGACGCCGCGCCGGCTGATGCGACGAACGCGCGACTCTATCTCTTCTTGTAGGGGAACCGTCTTCGCGCAGAAGGTGGCGGAGCGCTGTCCAGGTGGCGATAGTTGATCCGGCCTCTTGTCACGTCGTAGGGCGAGATCTCCAGGCTCACGCGATCGCCCGCAATGACCCGGATACGGCGCTGCCGCATCTTGCCCCCGGCGTAAGCGAGCACGTCGGCGCCGTTAACGAGACGTACGCGAAACTGCGTGTTGGGTAGCACCTCCTGCACGGTGCCTTCCATCTCGATGAACGCTTCCTTGGCCACGGATTGTCCTTTAGGGTTGGATGCCACCGCCCGCAAATAAAGAAAGCCCGGTTTCCCGGGCTTTGCCACTCTCAGCGCCCACGGGCGCTGAGACGATGCTTACAGCGCCTTGATAGCGGAGGCCGCCGGGCCCTTGGGCCCCTGCGTCACTTCGAAAGAGACCTTCTGGGCCTCCTTAAGGGACTTGTAGCCGTCCATCTCGATGGAGCTGTGATGAGCAAAGAGGTCCTTGCCGCCGTCATCCGGCGTGATGAAACCGAAGCCCTTCGCATCGTTGAACCACTTCACCGTGCCTGTTGCCATTGTGCTTCCTTTCTTGATCTGCGAGGCGAATCCGAGCCCCGCGCGCGGGCATGACGATCAAGGAAGGAGGAACTGCCACTTCGGCGCCGCTCGCGCGGCGAGAGAGGGACGGGACTTCAGTGCTTGAAGATCACTGCGCAGACACTGTAACACAGCGGGTGCACTGGCGTTCACTTATTTGGTCGAGCGCTCGAGGACGAGCGCGGCTAACCGAGCTCCGCCTGCCAGGCGGCGACCTCGGCGCTCGCTTTCTACGTCGCTGATGCCGTAGGCGTCGCGGATGCGCGCGGCGAGCACGTCGCGCCGCCCGCCGATGGCGTTGAGCGGCTGCTCGCCCAAGCGGTCCCAGCGGCGCTTGGCGGCGTGCTTGAAGCGCGTCCAATCGCCCTCGATGCGGTTCCAGTCCATGCGCAAGTCTCGCACGTCCTTGCGCTAGCCACGTAACGAACGCGCCACGGCGGCAAAGAAGAGCACAACTCGCACGAGTCTTTTCATCGCCAGCGTTTCCTTCACTCCCTGAACGGATTGACCTTGCGCAGCGCGCCCTGCCACGCGGCGAGCTCCTGCTCGGCCTGCTGCTCGTCGAAGGCCGTACCGCTCGCGCAACCTGGCGATGAACTTCTCGCGCTGCCCGGCGATGCTTTCGAGGTCCTCGCGGCTGAGCGCCGGCGCGGCCGCGAGCACCTCGAGCGAACGGATGTGGCCGTGCAGCTCGCTGTCGATGGCGGTCATGAACGTGCGGTTGCGGTCCATGGCGCCGCGGCGGAAAGTTTCCTTCTCGTGCTCGACCAGCAGGAACGCGAGATAGGCCGTGAGCGCGAGCACCGGAAGCATGGCGCCCGCCACGAGCATCAACAGGTGCGATCTCAGCCTCATTCGCCGTTTTCTTCTAAGAGCGCAGCGACATCAATGATGGCGCAGGCCGGGCGGCGCCGCTAGCGGACGCGTCAGCCGGCGCGGCCGGCCGCGCTCGCCACCGCCACACACAGCTCCGCGGCCTCGACCGGCTTTGCGACGTGCATGCGGAAGCCGGCGCGCAGCACCTTCATGCGGTCCTCGACGCGGGCGAAGGCCGTCAGCGCGATGGCGGGAATGGCGGCCGCATCCGAGCCAAGGCCGCGCACGCGCTTGAGAAGATCGAACCCATCGGCGCCCGGCATGCCGATGTCGCTCACGATCACGTGCGGCCGCTCGTGCGACACCGCCGCGACCGCCTCGGCCACGCCGCCGGCGGTGGCTACGCGCGCACCGCAATCCTCGAGCACGCGACGGATCAGCTCGCGCGCATCGGGGTGATCGTCGACCGCGAGGATGAACAGCCCCGAGAGGTCTGGCAGCGCCGCGACAGGCCGCTTGTCTTCCGAGCTGCTCGCGGGGTGCGAGCGTTCTTCCTGAGGCTCGCTGGCATGCAAAACCGTGAGCGGCAAATCGACCGTAAAGGTCGCGCCGCGGCCCTCGCCGAGGCTTGCCGCGCGCAGCGTGCCGCCATGCAGCTCGACCAGGTGCCGCGCGATCGAAAGGCCGATGCCGAGGCCGCCGTGGCCGCGTGTGGTGGAGCCATCGGCCTGCCGAAAGCGGTCAAAGACGTGCGGCAGGAACTCTGCCCGGATGCCGATGCCGGTGTCCGCGACGCTGAACTCGATGTGGGAGTTCACGCGCTGCAGACGCACTTGGATCTTGCCCCCGCGGGGCGTGAACTTGAGGGCGTTGGAAAGCAGGTTCCACACGATCTGCTGCACGCGGCTCGGGTCGCCCGACATCGGGCCCGCCTTGGGATCGAGCATGCTCTCGACGCGCACGCCCTTCGCCTCGGCAGCGGGCCGCACCGTCTCGAGAGCGGCTTCGATCAGCGCCGCCGGGAAGAGCGGCTGGATGTCGAGACGCACCTTGCCCGAAGTGATGCGCGACATGTCAAGCAGGTCCTCGATCAGCCGCGTCTGCGCACGCGCATTGCGTTCGATCACCTGCACGGCGCGCGCCAGCTCTTCGGCATCCATGGGGCGGCTGGCAATGACCTGGGCCCACCCGAGGATGGCGCCGAGCGGCGTACGCAGCTCGTGCGAAAGCGTGGCGAGGAACTGGTCCTTGAGTTCGCTCTGGCGCTCTGCTTCGGCGCGCGCGTGCCGCTCGCTCTCGTACAAGCGCGCATTGTCGATCGCGACCGCTGCCTGCCCCGCGATGCCCGCCGCCAGGCGCTCCGCCCGCGCGGTAAACACGCCCGGGTTCGGGTGCCCGAAGAATAAGCCGCCGAGCACGTCGCCGGAACGCGAGCGGACCGGCACGGCGAGGTAGCTGCGCACCGGCGGGTGGCCCTTGGGGATGCCGTAATGCGGCGCCGCCGTCCCGAAGCGCGGGTCCTGCGTAATGTCGCTGGAGCGTATGACGGCCTCGCCGCTGAAGGTCGGCTTGAACACCGGCGTATTGCGCGGCAGGCCGAAGTTCTCTAACGCCTCCCGCGGCGCGCCGGAGACCGTGTAGAGCTGATACGCCTCGCCCTGAGGCGTCATCACATTGTAGAAAAACGCGCCGAATTTCGCGCCACAGAGCTCGGTCGCGGCGTCGGTCACCGCCTGGATGATGCTCTGCGGGTCGAGTTGCGAGGCGAACTTCATCCCGAGCGCGTTGATCGTCTCGAGGCCGTGCCTTTCCTCCTCCAGCGCCGCCTCGGCGCGCTTGCGCTCCGTGATGTCCTCGATCACGCCGATGAACTGCCGCGGACGGCCCTGCGGATCCCTGAGGAGGCCGACCGAGGTGATCGTCCATACGGTGGCGCCATCCTTGCGCAGGAAGCGCTTCTCGTAGGAATAATCGGCGATCTCGCCCGCCAGCAGGCGCTGCACGTTGGCGCGCGTTTTCTGCACGTCATCGGGGTGGCTGATCTCGTAGGCCGTGCGGCCTTCCAGCTCCCCGGGTCCGTAGCCGAGGATCTCGAAGAACTTGGCGTTGAGCTCGGTCATGCGGCCGTCAAGCTCGGAGATCGCGATGCCCACCGCCGCCTGCGCAAACATCGCACGCAGCCGCTGTTCGCTTTCGCGCAGCGCTTCCTTTGCGGCAAGCAGTTCGTCCTCGGCGCGCCGGCGGGCGGAGAGAACCGCGCGCGCATTCTCGAGCGCGGTAGCGCGCAGCAGCTCGTCGTCCTCGCGCTCGGTCATGCCGCCCTGGCGCGCAATGCTTCTTCGGCGAGCCGGGTGCCCTCGATCCGCGCGCGAATCTTGGCAAAGGCCTTCTCGCGCGTGGTCGAGGTGTCGTCGCAGAAAGGCGAGAAGCCGCAATCGTCCGTGGTGCCGAGCTGCTCGACCGGAATGTACTCGGCCGCCTCCAGTACGCGATCGCGCACCTCTTCGGCGCTCTCCTGCCGCGCATCGATCGGCGCGATGACGCCAACGAAAACGCGTTGGCCGGGCTTGAGGTAGCGCCGGATCATGGCGAGCGTGCGCGCGCGGTCCCGCTCGCCCGCGAGCGCGACAAAGAAGTTGCGCACGTTGAGCTCGAACAGGCTCGGCAGGAGCTGGGCGTAATCGACGTCGGCGCTGTGCGTCGAGTCCCGATCACCGCCGGGGCAGGTATGTACGCCGAGCCGGGAGCGCTCCTCGGCGCTAAAGCGCGAGAGCGCGAGATTATTGAGGTCGATGAAGGAATTGAGCAGCCCCCCGGTCGGGTCGATCTTCATCGCCAGCCGGCCCTCGGTAAAGTCGATCTGAACGCTGTGCGCGCCGCGCTGGAAGCAACGGCGCACCTCGGTTTCGTGTTCGCGCAGGAGATCGTGGATGAACTCGTCGCGCGGATAACCGTCGATACCCGCCGCGGGATACATGAGGCTCAGCGCCGAGGGCGAGATCACCGCCTGCTTGACCGGCACGCTCGCATGCCGCAGCGCCTCGGCGAGGAATTCGTCGGCATAACGTCGATAGCTGAACGGGCCGCGCACCAGGCGCGGCATGCGCCGCGTGTGCCCCGCAATGAAGGGAATGCGGAAACCATCCGGCGCCGTGTTGACGAGTCCCTGCACCGGGTAATCCCAGAAATTGTGGTACTTGCGCTGCTCGCCGTCGGCGATGACCGGCGAGCCGGTCGCCTCGAACTGGCGCACGGTATCCTCGACCGCCTGACGGTAAAGGCGATCGGCCTCCGGATCGTCCGGGCCGCGTCTTGCCACGGCCTCGATCAGTTCCGCAGGACGCGGGATACTGCCGATCGGCTCGGTCGGTATCGTCAACGCATCGTCTCCAAGTCCGGTAGCGCCGCTACGTGATAAGCCCGCGCACGGCGGCGAGCAGCGCCGGGAGCTCGAACGGCTTGGGCAGCACCGCGTGGGCGCCGATCTCGCGCGCGGTGGAAAGATAACCCGCGCCGCGCACGACATCGCCGCCGCCCGATATCACGAGCACCTTGGCGCGCGGATGCTCTGCGCGCAGCCGCGCAATGGTTTCCAGGCCGTCGCGGTTCGGCATGAAGATATCGGTGATTACCACGTCGGCCGGGCGTGCGCTCTGCGCCCGCAGCCCCTCCTCGCCGTCGGCCGCGACCTCGACGGCATAGCCATCCCTCTCCAGGACCACGCGCAAAAGATCGCGCATATCCCGGTTGTCGTCGATGACGAGGATCCGTGGCATCGCGCGCTTCACAAACACCAAGGCAGACGACCGACTTGCCGCACGCCGGGCGGTCGCCGTCTCGAGCTCATGAACCAGAATACACGAGCGAACTCGACCGGCGGAGCGGCGTGTCGTTGAATCGACTATAAACGTAGGCGCGCGCGATATCGGCTTGAAGGGAACGCGCGCTTTCAATGCGCGCCTTGCGCCGCAGGTCACTCAGTTCCGGCGGCCTCCCGCGGCGTCACCGGTCTCGCGCAGCGCACGCCCCGAGATTCGGCTGCCGTGCGACGCTCGCGCCATGGTTGCGCTTGGTAGCGGCATGGAGCGCCGGCTTTTCTATAAGAACGCGCAAACAGTGCTGCACGCTGCGGCGAAGCTAGTGTCGCAGTTCGGCATTTGCGAACAGCGCTTGAGCGCCGTGCGAGCACGGACGAGGCTCGCTCAGCTCACTACGCCGGACATGTTAGACAATGTCGCGGCAAACCCTCAGGCCGCCCCCTTGAACGACCGGATCTTAGAGCACACGCCGATGATGCAGCAATATTTGCGCATCAAGGGCGAGCATCCGGACATCCTCGTCTTCTACCGGATGGGCGACTTCTACGAGCTCTTCTACGACGACGCGGAAAAGGCCGCGCGGCTTCTCGACATCACGCTCACGTCGCGCGGGGCCTCCGCGGGGGCACCGGTGAAGATGGCCGGCGTGCCGGTGCACTCGGTCGAGCAGTACCTCGCGAAGCTGGTGAAGCTCGGCGAGTCGGTCGCCATCTGCGAGCAGGTCGGCGACGTCGCGACAGCCAAGGGCCCCGTGGATCGCCAAGTGACGCGCATCGTCACGCCGGGCACCCTCACCGACTCCTCGCTCCTTGACGACAAGGCGGACAACATCCTCCTCGCGCTCACGCGCGACAAATCGACGGTCGGCCTCGCCTGGCTGTCGCTCGCGAGCGGGACGCTGCGCGTGGCCGAGATCGCGCCGCAGGCGCTCGCCAATGAATTGCGGCGCATTTCGCCTGCCGAGGTGCTGCTCGCCGATGGCGTGCCCCTCGAGGGCTACTTCACCACGCGCCTCGCCGCCTGGCAGTTCGATGTCGAGGCGGCCAAGCGCAAATTGCTGAAGCAGCTCGGCGCCGCCACGCTCGCGGGCTTCGGCGTCGAGGATCTCTCGCTCGCGATCGGCGCCTGCGGCGCGCTGCTCGACTACGCCGGCAAGACGCAAGGCCAGGCGCTCGCGCACGTCACCGCGGTCACCGCCGAGCGCGCGGGCGAATATGTGCGCCTCGACGCCGCGACCCGGCGCAATCTCGAGCTGACCGAGACATTGCGCGGCGAGAGCGCACCGACGCTTTTTTCGCTGCTCGACGAGTGTGCGAGCGGCATGGGCAGCCGGCTGCTGCGCCACTGGCTGCACCATCCGCTGCGCGATCGCGACACGCTCAAGCACCGACACGAGGTCGTCGCGTGCCTGATCGACGGTAACAAGGACGTGCACAGGGCGCTGCGCGGCTTCTCCGACATCGAGCGCATCACGGCGCGCATCGCGCTGAAGAGCGCCCGGCCGCGCGAGCTCACCGGCCTGCGCGAGAGCCTGGCGCTGCTCGGCGATCTGCGCGCGGCGCTGAACCGGGGCCACCCGCCGGGGCTGCTTGCCGAGCTGATCGCCGATCTCGCGACGCCTGAGGACTGCATTGCGATACTGCGCAAGGCGCTGCAGGAGGAGCCCGGCGCGCGCATCGTCGACGGCGGCGTGATCGCCGACGGCTATTCGAGCGAGCTCGACGAGCTGCGCGCCCTGCAGACCAACGCCGGCGCCTTCCTCGCCGAGCTGGAGGCGCGCGAGCGAGCGCGCACCGGCATCGCCAACCTGCGCGTCGCGTACAACTCGGTGCATGGCTACTACATCGAGGTCAGCAACACGCAGGCGGCGAAGGTACCGACGGACTATCGGCGCCGGCAGACGCTCAAGAACGCCGAGCGCTACATCACTCCCGAGCTGAAAACCTTCGAGGACAAGGCGCTCTCGGCGCGCGAGCGCGCGCTCGCGCTCGAGCGCTCGCTTTACGAGGCGCTGCTCGAGGAGCTGAGCGCCCATGTGCCGACCCTGCAGCGGATTGCGCGCGCCGCGGCGCAGGCGGACCTGCTCGCGGCGTTCGCTCACACGGCGGCGGCGCGCAACTACGTGCGGCCGCAGTTCGTCGAGGAGCGCTTGCTCGAGATCGAGGCCGGCCGCCATCCCGTCGTCGAAGCGCAGATCGAGAACTTCATCGCGAACGATTGCCGGCTATCGCCGACGCGCACGCTGCTGCTCATCACCGGGCCGAACATGGGCGGCAAATCGACCTACATGCGACAGGTCGCGCTGATCACGCTGATGGCGCACGTCGGTTCCTTCGTGCCGGCGCGCGGGGCAAGACTGGGGCCCATCGACCAGCTCTTCACGCGCATCGGCGCCGCCGACGATCTCGCCGGCGGCCGCTCGACCTTTATGGTGGAGATGACCGAGAGCGCGTCGATCCTGCACAACGCGACCGACAAGAGCCTGGTGCTGATGG